>Ga0180009_10004499_pt1 | contig 15342 bp, 14 predicted proteins | sample OS_PC_MetaG_FD_123537 | JGI IMG/M metagenome (GOLD analysis project Ga0180009, IMG submission 123537) | Groundwater microbial communities from the Aspo Hard Rock Laboratory (HRL) deep subsurface site, Sweden - OS_PC_MetaG | ecosystem: Environmental > Aquatic > Deep subsurface > Groundwater...
AAGAGTGCAGTATTGCAACGCCAGCAAACCGGCACGGTGTGAACATCGCGCTCAGAACGATACAAAAGTCCGCGCTCCTCTAAATCCTCAATAACTTTTTCATCTGACTCTTTAACGGGCATGTTTGCGAATGGACCGATCTCCGGCTTTTGTCGTCCCTCCTCATCAACCGTAATCAAAACAGGAAGATTGTGCTTTTTAGCGGCCTGAAAATCCTCTTCGCCAAACGCAGGAGCCGTGTGCACCAAGCCAGTTCCGTCTTCAGCACTTACATAATCCATTGTTACAACTCGGTACGCCTTTTTGTCTACCGGCATGAAATTATAAAGCGGTTCATATTCCATTCCATCAAGTTCTTTACCTTTCAGCCGCGATATAACTTCGAATCTGGCCTCACCGTTCGTCTTTAGTGGATAATGCTGCTTAAGAACTTCATTCATTCGATCTTTTGCGAAAATCAAAGTTTCATCAGTTTCGTCCATATGTACCTTTACGTAAACCAAATCAGGATGAGCTACTATTGCAACGTTAGCCGGCAACGTCCAAGCTGTTGTCGTCCATGCCAAAAAATAGGTGTCCTTCTCGCCCTTCACTTTAAACTTAACTGTAATCGCAGGATCTTCGTGTTCCTCATATGAATCACCCATGGCGATTTCAAAATTTGAAAGCGGTGTTGCGCAACGAGGACAATAAAGCGAGACTCGCAGATCCTTGTAAACAAATCCTTTTTTGTAGAGTTCGGAAAACACCCACCAAACAGATTCGATGTATGTGTTGTCCATGGTCTTATAAGCATTTTCAAAATCAACCCAGCGACCCAAGCGTTTCACATACCGCCCCCACTCCTGTGCGTAAGTCATGACTGACTCACGACAAGCTTTGTTAAACTTACCAATTCCGTATTTCTCAATGTCGCGCTTAGAACCGAGCTTCAAATCTTTTTCCACCAAATTTTCAATCGGCAAGCCATGACAATCCCAGCCCCAACGACGCTGAACGCGATAGCCCTTCATGGTCCAGTATCTTGGCACTGCGTCTTTTAGCGCAGACTGAAGAAGATGACCATAATGAGGAAGACCGGTTGCAAATGGAGGGCCATCATAAAAAGCATAGGTTTTATTTTCAGACCGCTCCTCAATTGAGCGTTCGAAGATGCGCTCCTTCTCCCAAAAAACAGCGACCTCTTCTTCAATCTTTGGATAATCCGGCCGGTTTGATGGTTCTTGTGTTGGTTGCTCTTTCTTTGGCATAACTTCTAGCTTCAAGCTTCTAGCTTCTAGCTTCTAATTTATAGCCTTTACTATGCGTTTTTTAAGTCCTTTGGTCAAGAGAAATAAAAAACTCAGAAGTAAGGACCTCTGAGCTTTAGGAAAAACAATGAGCGCTAGCTTTTCACAAGCACAGGCACTGCGTATCCAGGAAGAACGGTTTGCTCCCATTCCACGTTCAACTGATAACGCCCGATGTTCGGCAAGCCGACTGCACTTGGAACGCCCTGCCAATCTCCAGTGCACCTTGCATTCACTTGCAACCCAGAAAAATGTACATGTGGTATACCTCTTTTCCCGAGACGGTTTGCCCAATGTGTGTGAAGCGCAACAGTGGCAAACATCTCAATGTGCGGAGACGTGTTTGGATCTCGTACGTCAAGCGGAGCCTGATTGCAATTTGCCTCAAGATCAATCACCACCCACCTGAGACACGGCTCGATCTTTATTCCGTCAATAAGCCTGAGTCTATGTTCTCCTCCACCTAGTAACGAATCGCGACCGGCAAAAGCTCTTTTCCTTGCTATCACCGTGCTGTACGCGTCAAATGATCGTTGCAAGCTGCTCTTGCCTCTTGCGGGATGCAAGTAAGCCACCAAACTAACAGCAACCAATCTTCCTTCAGGCCACTCGGGCTTGCTCCTCACAGCTTTATCGAACTGAACAGAAGTAATGCCCCAACCATACAGTTGGCTCCACCTTCGCATTTTTTCCAATTGCCGACCCAAAGGAGTAAATTTACCTTTGACCAGATCTGTTCTCACCCGTGCCTCCTTTGTTAAGTGATATTTGACGTTTCGCTTTTCGCAATTCGTATTTTATTGACAAGATACTGCCTGATACTAAAGCGTAAATCGGCCGAGATGTCAATATCCAAGCTTTTGAGTTAAAATTAATATATGAAAATTTCCAAAATATACATTGGTGCTGATCACGCAGGTTTTAAGCTTAAAGAGCGAATAAAGCAATATCTGATTGATCGAGGTTATGATGTACATGATGTATCTCTTAAATTTATTCCCGAAGACGATTACCCGAAATACGGAAAAGCGGTTGCGCAGGCTGTGGCCAAAGACAAAGAAGCGCGCGGTGTTTTAATCTGCGGCACTGGAGTAGGTGTGTCCATTGCGGCAAATCGTGTAAAAGGCGCACGAGCTTTCGACGCACATACCGCAGATGAAGCAAGGCTAGCACGCGAACATAATGACGCGAATATTATTGCTTTATCCGGGTGGGAAATGAAATTATCTGACGCCATGAAACTAATTCGCGTTTTTCTGAAAGAGCCTTTTGCTGATGCCGAACGACATCATCGTAGAGTTAAACAATTAGATCAATGAATAATCAACTTATTCCAACACTTCTCGTCCATGACGAAGAAACATTTCGTGATCGTTTGAAATTGGTGGAAAAAGATTTCAAAATTCTACAAATAGATATTATGGATGGATCATTTGTTCCGAACCGGACTTGGTTTGATAAAGAAATTATTGAAGGCCTGGATACTCCGGCGAAATTCGTGCTCGATCTTATGGTTTACAATCCGCATTTTTACATTGACGAAACTCGACATATCGATTCAATCAAACGCTATATCTGGCACGTGGAAGTAAAAGTAAATCACATAACACTTATTAATACTTGCCATGATCTAAAGAAAGAAGCTGGGCTCTCCATCAATCCCAAAACGCCAATTGACGCGCTCACCCCTTACGCCGGTTTAGTTGATGAAATTCTGGTCATGGGTGCTGAGCCTGGTTATTCCGGACAAAAGCTGCAACCGCAAAACATTGAACGAGTTCGCGAGATTAAAAAGCGCTGGCCAAATATTCCAATCGGTTTTGATATAAATGTTGACGCAAAAACCATTCCCCTTTTAAAAGAAGCTGGCGTGTCACGCTTTTATTCAAACAGCGCAATTTTCAATGCTGACGATCCATTGTCCGCTGCTAAAAAATTAGCCAAACTTATTTAAAAATAAAATTTTCCAATTACGTAGATTTTGCCGATAGGCAAAAAAAATGACAATGCTGAAAATAACCAAAACCCAGAAAAATGTACCGATAGGACAATTTCTCTGGGTTTTGGGTTTTAATATTGTTTAATTGAATTACGCAGAATCTGCCGATAGGAGAAAAAAATGACAATGCCTTTTATGTGAATATTAGAATAGTGAACAAGACGAAACCCAACTTCTTTGCTATTCTTTCAGTAATTATTTTCTTATACTAATCGACATTCACTATTAGTAATTAGTTATTCGTCATTAATCTCAATATGATATATCGCTATCTTTTACTCGCTGGTCTCTCAATGGCATGTTTAGCTTTTATGGTACCAACAAACGCAGCTACATTAAGTTCCGGCGATTTGATAAAAGCATCCTCAGCTTCGGTTTACTACTACGCAGAAGATGGGAAGCGTTACGTGTTTCCAAATGATAAAACTTACTTCACCTGGTATAGCGATTTCAGCGCAGTCGAGACGATCTCGGATGAGGAGCTTGCCACTATCCCTATTGGTGGCAATGCAACATACAGACCTGGAATAAAACTGATAAAAGTTACAACTGATCCAAAAGTTTATGCAATAGACGGAGACAGGACTCTGCGTTGGATTAAAACAGAAGCAATCGCTGCGTTTATGTATGGGGATGATTGGGCCGCACAAGTTGACGATCTGCCTGATACATTTTTTGTGAATTATTCAGTTGGACTACCGATTGAAGATTTTTATGATTTTATCCCTTTGACTGTATCGAATGACCACTTGACGATTCAAACTACTCTTCCGAAATCAGCTGTATCTCCTGAACCCGAACCGTCCCCGGAACCGTCATCGGATATGAAATTCTCATTTACGCTATCGAAATATTTAGTGCGCGCCGGTGATATCGAAACTCTCACAGTCACAGCTTCGCATCCGAGCGGTATCTCAAAAATTGAACTCTTCTTTGACGGAATATTAATAAAAAGCTGCATATCGTCAACAAGCTGTACGGATGAAACACAGGTCCCCATATCCGGCACCAAAGAAGAGTATGAAGCAAAGGCCATAGTGACTGCCTTGGATACAACAACGGAAATCAAAACCATAGCCGTTCTTCTAAACAGCGGGTCGGATGGCCTGGTCGCAATAACGGTCACGCGTCCGTTCATTAAGAGCGGACAAATCGGCGAAGCAGTTGTGGCATCCAGCCAAACAATAGCAATTATCAGAACCGATGTTTATATTGATAGCGTATCGACCAAAGCCTGCGCCACCGGAGCTCCGGTTTGCCCATGGACCGGCATACTTACGGGCGATATCGGAACCGTTTATGAATTCTATGGAATTGTTACAGACAGCCTAGGAAGAACTTATCGAACATCAACCGAAACAATAACTATCTCAGAAAACGATAGCCCGATTGTAACAACTGAATCTGATAAATACACAATTTATGTTGGCGAAACCGTCGATATAGTCATACGAGCGAGCGATGATGATGGTATTAACATGATAGAAATCCTTGAGGATGATCAGGTGATCAAGACCTGCGACAAAGTCATAAAATGTACAGTAACCGTAGGTCCATGGGCCATAGCTGGAACTCATAACTACAATGGAAGAGCAACTGACGGATTAGGCAAAGCCCATACCAATGCTAACATCCAATTAACTATCGAATAACACTTAACAAATTCGTAATAATTCGTAATCTATGAAATACATCTCAAGTTTAATCAGCAGCCTTGCAGCCATTGCAATGCTCGTAACACCACTTGTAACACAAGCCTCTTCCACCTCATTCACAACAGGTGATCTAATTCGAGGCGAAACCATAAATACAGTTTATTACTTTGGACCAGATGGAAAACGCTATGTATTTCCCAACGAAAAAACATACTTCACCTGGTACCCAGATTTCTCCAATGTAAAAATAATTGCTGATTCTGAACTAAGCGCCATGCCTTTAGGTCGTTCAAATGTGACATACCGACCAGGTTATAAAATGGTAAAAATCACCACTGACCCAAAGGTTTATGCGATTGATCAGGGTGGAATACTACGATGGGTTAAAACAGCTGAGTTAGCCGAAACTTTGTATGGCCTTAATTGGAAGGGCAGGATTGATGATATTCCAGATCCATTCTTTGTAAATTACAAGCTTGGAACACCTATTGAAAACTCATCTCAATACAACTCTCAGGACACATTAACCGGAACATCCAATATTGCAATTGACAAACAGTTTGATGAAAGTCATGTAACAATCACAATCGCAAATTCAAACCAAGGTTTTGTTCCTGCCTCAACTACAGTTAAAAAAGGAAGCACTGTAACATGGACTAATCGAGACATATCAGTTCATGCAGTGTCAGGCGATGGCTTTAGCTCAAGCATGTTGCAGCCAGAGGCCTCGTTTACACATACATTCAATACAGTTGGCTCGTTTGATTACAGCTGTACAGTCCATGAAGTACAAACAGGAACGGTCAATGTAGTGAACTAAATTAAATACACATTTCTTAATAAAAAGCTTGCCCCTTATTTAAGGGGTTTTTGCTTTTTTTGTTCTTCAGTAACGCGTGCTACAATACATTCATATGACAAATATAACCTCCTCAAAACACCGTAGCATATTCAAATGGATAGGCTACGGTCTATTAATACTCATCGCCTCTTTTATTATTTATACAATAATCTACAGCATATCAACGAGCTCCGACACTGACGTGGAAGGCTCATCAAACCAAAGAGTATCCGAATATGGGATGGTCGGCGGTATGCCAACCCCTGCTCCATCAGACAAGGGTCTAACGCTCACTCCCGAAGCAATGCGGGAAGATGTTTCCGCGGCATCAAATTTTGAAAATCCGACAGCAGATCAAAGAATCATTAAAACAGGCAGTCTTGAACTGAGCGTAGAAGATGTCTCAGTCGCCATAGCTGATATTACATCTCGCGTAACAACGAGGAACGGATTCATCCAGTCTTCCAATACACAAGATCCTGGCGATTCTCCTCGACGGGCGTGGATGACAGTCCGCGTACCGGTATCCGCATTTCAAGAAATGATGGAGGATATTAAAAAAATGGCAGTAGTCGTGCTGGACGAAGCGGTAGAAGGTCAGGATGTAACGATGCAGTATATTGATTTGCAAGCGGCACTGAAAAATGCGCGTGCTGAAGAAGAGTCTTACATTCAACTTTTAAAACGCACCGGAAGCGTTGAAGAAATCTTAGCTGTTACGCGCCAACTCGCAGAAGTGCGCGGTCGCATTGAACGATATGATGCGCAAAAACGTTATCTGGAAAGCAAAACCGACATGGCTACCATCTCGGTTCAAATGACAGAAGAAACACGCGTTAATGTTCCCGGCAAAACATGGCAACCACTGGAAGTGTTGCGCCAATCTTTGAGCGGTCTGATACATTCTTTGCAGGGATTGATTGATCTATTGATACGTTTAGTGGTTGTGGTTATCGGACTGCTGCTCCCGATCGCATTAATCGCCGGCTTTGTTTTCTGGCTCGGCTGGAAAATCAAAAATTTCATCCAAAAGAAAATGAAAAAATAGATGGTAATTCGCATATTTCGTATGAGATTCGTAATTTCGTAGACCCCTTATGCATTTACACGACAAAAAGGTAAAAAAGCTAGAGCTGATCGCCAACAAACTCAGGCAGCATGTGATCGAAATGATTGCAGAGGCCGGGAGCGGGCATCAAGGTGGGTGCTTGGGCATGGCTGATGTTTTCACAGTTCTATATTTTCACGAACTGAATCATGATCCGAAAAATCCTAACTGGGAAAAACGCGATCGTCTGATCCTATCTAATGGACATATCTGTCCGATCAGATATGCTGCCATGGCAGAGGCTGGTTACTTCCCGGTCAAACAGCTAAAAACTCTGCGCAAACTTGGCAGTCCGCTGCAAGGCCATCCGGAAAGGAGAATGCTGCCCGGAGCTGAAACAACTTCCGGCCCTCTTGGCGAAGGCTTACCTCAATCTGCGGGCATGGCTTATGCCGCAAAAATGGATAAAAAGAAATGGCGCGTGTTTTGCCTGACTTCTGATGGTGAACATGAAGCGGGATTGCACTGGGAGGCAATGATGTTCGCGGGCAAACACGGACTGGATAATCTTATTACGATCATTGACCGAAACAACATCCAGATTGACGGTGATACAGAAGATGTAATGCCGCTCGAACCCCTAAAAGAAAAATACGAAGCCTTTAACTGGCACGTGATTGAATGCGACGGCAATAGCATTTTCGGCATCCACCAAGCTATTGAAGAAGCTAAGAAAGTTCATGACAAACCAATCTGCATTATCGCCCATACGATTCTGGGACGCGGTGTTTCTTTTATGGAAAACAATTTCCTGTGGCACAGCAAACCATATGAAAAAGGTGAGTACGAACAGGCCATGAAAGAACTGAAAGATTTGGAAAAGAAATTAAAGTCTGACCACGCAAAATACTAATATGATTCGCAAAGACGCAAAATTGAATTCAAAACTCTTCGATCCTAAGATAGAACAGGTGGCGACTCGAAATGGGTTCGGGACTGGCGTGGTTGAGGCTGCGAAAAGGAATAAAAACATCGTAGTATTGTGTGCCGATCTTACTGATTCAACACGCAGCAAAGAATTCAAAAAACTTTTCCCGGATCGCTTCATTCAAATGGGCGTCCACGAACAACTATTGGCCTCGCTCGGAGCTGGATTGGCGCTAGCCGGTAAAATGCCTTTTATAACCTCCTACGCAATGTTCTGCCCAGGTCGCGCTTGGGAACAGATCCGCACAAACATTTGCTTAAATGACACAAATGTAAAAATCATCGGCAGTCACGCAGGAGTTTCTGTGGGGCCTGACGGCGCAACTCATCAGGCCATCGAAGACATTGCCATAATGCGCCCAATCCCAAACATGACAATCATCGCTCCCTGTGATGCAATAGAGGCGCATAAAGCGACTGTGGCAATTTCCAAATTCAACGGTCCTTGCTACGTACGATATACGCGAGAGAAAACTCCTGTGTTCACAACAAAAGCTACGCCATTTAAGATAGGACAAGCGATTACAATGAGAGATGGCAAAGATGTAACAATAATTGCCTGCGGCCCGCTCGTTTACAATGCATTAAAAGCTGCCGAAGCATTGAAGAAAGAAAAAATCAACTGCATGGTAATCAATTCTCACACCATTAAGCCGCTGGATGAAAAAACAATTCTCGCAGCAGCTAAAAAATGCGGTGCCATAGTTACGGTTGAGGAGCACCAGATCACAGGAGGGCTCGGAGGTGCGGTAGCTGAGTATCTCGTAACAACACATCCGGTACCAATGGAATTCATAGGCGTACCAAACGTGTTCGGAGAATCAGGTGAACCAAACGAACTGATCGAACACTTCGGCATGGGTGTTGAATCAATCAAAAAAGCTGTTAAGAATGTAATTAAGAAAAAGAAATAATATGCCAGAAATTACACCGCAACCAGCGCAAAAAGAATTCGATCCGAACAAAAGAATGTCTGACAGTGATTTAGATGAAGCAACTAAAGCACTCTTGGAGAGAATGAGAAAAGAAAAAGAAGCAGGTTCCAAGGAAAGGACTGCTATTACTCCAGAAGAAGCTGCGGAATCCGCGGCAAAATTAAAAAAAGAAAAAGAAAAAATACTCTTAACGAAATTTTTAAAAACACAGATCGGGAACCTAGCGATTTCAAAACACTATGAAAACGACCAGCTTAGAAATATGCGAGAAGGTCCGATGGGCAGGGTACAATATGGTGAAATAAGTATGGAAGACATGATGAAAAAAGCACCTAAGATCAATCCGGTAAATATTTCAGCTCAAGAAGATAAGGTTTTAGCTATAGGAAATAGGATTAAAGTATTGGAGAACGCGCTGCTGGCCGCCAAACAAGGCGAACAAATGCCGGAAGGCACAGGTGATGTTCTTCGTTATTTAGAAGAAAAACAGGCCGCATTATTAAACGATATTTCTAAAAGATCTGAAACTGATGAATCTCTTGAGAGAGGCGTTAAAGCGGATCGTGAAAAACTTACTGAAATCTCTGACATGATTCATCGTCTAGGTTTATAAATAATATGCCCCCTGCAAAAAAGAAAAACCCAACTTACGACATCATCTCTGTAGGAGAATCTCTACGCGATGCTTTTTACACGCTGTACGAAGATACAAATAGCTGCACGCTAGATGTTGATCGCTTGCTGCTTTGTTTAGAATACGCGGAAAAAATTCCTATCAAGGATCTTGTAATCACAAAAGCTGCTGGAAACTCAGCCAATGCTGCAGTTGGCGCATCTAGATTAGAATTAAAATCCGCGCTTGTAACATGGGTGGGTAAAGATTCAGCTGGGGATGATATAAGAAACGCGCTCAAAGAAGCCGGAGTGGACAATCAATATGTGATAGTTGACCCAACAAATCCAACAAGTGAAGCTGCGCTTTTAATCTACAAAGGAGAGCGTACACAACTCGTATATTTCCAGCCTCGCAAATTCCGCATGCCTAAATTGGATAAGACGCGCTGCATTTATTATTCAGCCATGGGTTCCAAACATGCAGCTTTCGACAAAGTGTTATTAAAAGAAGTGATGAAACAGCCCAAAGCCTATTTTGCGTTTCAACCAGGAACAACACATGTACGATCAGGACTCGAAGGCCTTAAGCCACTCATCAAACGCAGCGATCTATTTATCCTAAACAAAGATGAATCAAACGACCTGCTCAAAGATGGTAAGCGCACAATACTCAATCTTCTAATGACCTTTCATAAGTTTGGCGCAAAAACTGTTATCATAACTGACGGTCGGAATGGTGCTGACGCTTACGATGGGGAAGACCATTGGCACATGCCTATATTCAACGGAAAAGCTAAGGAAAGAACTGGCGCAGGAGACAGCTTTGCAATCGGAGTCACCTCAGCTTTGTTAAAAGGAAAGAAACTTCCTGAAGCATTACGTTGGGGAACGGCAAATAGTTGGAGTGTAGTAAAACAGATCGGGCCTCAAGCAGGACTTTTAACTACAACCGAAATGAACAAAGTTTGTAAAAAATATTCCAAAATCAAAGCAGAGCTGATAACACATAAAAACTAATACACGTAACACAAGACACGTAACACAAAACAAATTTTATAGATATGCTATGTGATACGTGCTACGTGATATGTGACTAAAATATGCTTGTTACAACCAAAAAACTTCTCATTACTGCACGCGCCAAAAAATACGCTGTCCCAGCCTTCAATGTCAACAATCTGGAATTTCTGAAAGCGGTTATGGCTGCAGCTGAAAAGATGAAGTCGCCGATTATTGTGCAAACTTCAGAAGGTGCAATTGAATATGCCGGCATAGAATATTTATCCGCAATGATTCGTGTGGCCGCCAGCGGCAAAGTTCCTGTGGCAATGCATTTGGATCATGGGAAAGATTTAAAATATGTAAAAATGGCGCTCGCAAATAGCTACTCATCAGTGATGATAGATGGATCATCGCTCCCTTATTCTAAAAACGTCGCTATTACAAAGCAGGTTGTAAAAATGGCTCGCGCAAAAAAAGTTTCAGTAGAAGCGGAGATTGGAGCCCTTGCCGGTATTGAAGATTTTGTAACGGTTGAGGAGCGCGATGCTAAACTAACTGATCCGGATGAAGCTGCTAAGTTTGCACGCGAAACAGGTTGTGATTCTCTCGCTATAGCGATAGGAACATCGCATGGCGCTTTCAAATTCAAAGGTAATTCGCATTTAGATATTGATAGATTAAAAAAAATCGCCAAGCTCGTGAAAAAACCTCTCGTTCTTCATGGCGCATCAGGTGTTCGTGAAGATTTAAAGCAACTCGCTGAAAAACACGGTGCTGAATTAGGAAAAGCGCGCGGCGTTTTAGATAAAGATATAAAAGCCGCTATTCGCAATGGCGTGGCTAAGGTGAATATTGATACTGATCTGCGTCTGGCGTTTACAGCTGGGATTCGCAAAGCAACAGATGAAAAACCAAAAGTAATTGATCCTAGAAAGCTAATGCGACCAGCAACTGATTTGATCACAGAGGTAGCTGTTAGAAAAATGAAACTCTTCGGCAGCGCTGGAAGGATTTAGAAGCATTACAATCAAATCCTCCCCTTGATCAGCTTAAGGGGAGGCTGGAGGGGTTAGTTCCACAAATATCTATCCGAACTTAAATACAGTAACTCCCCCAACCCCCTCTTAACCCAAGAGGGGGATTTTAATTTTGATACGTTGACATAACTCCCGATTTGTGACAGCATGCGCTCACAAATCGTTCTTTTGATTTTGGAGGAGAATATGGCAAAAGAGAAGAAGCGCGCGAAAAAATCTGCTAAACCGGGTGTGGAAGTCAAAGAACCCAAGTATGCGGTTCCTCAGACAATCGAACAGGCAGCTGAGCTGCTGGCAACTCTGGGCATGCTCTCGCATGAGGCTAAAAAGGAAGCCGACAAAATAGATGAAATAGTTGCTTTGGCTCGTGAAGCAGGTGAAACCATCCTGCGACCACTTCGAGATGATATCAAGCTGTGTTTCGATGGACTCAAAGCTTATGCAAATGCCAATCGTGACAAGCTCACCAATGGCGGCAAAAAGAAGAGTGTGAAGCTCTCCACCGGTACCTTGCGTTGGCACATGAAGCCGCCCAAGGTGGATATCGAAAATCCCGAAGCTGTGACAAAGCTGCTCAAAGAGATGGGTTTGGAAGATTGGGTTCGCACCAAAAGCGAACCAGATAAAGCCGCCATGCGAAAGGATGCTGAAAAGGCTGCATCTATCGAAGGCGTCACCGTAACTCAGTCTGAAGAATTCAAGGTCAAGCCCGAGAGCGGCACTGGTGAGTTGAACGAAGCTGCTATCAGCGATCTCACCAAAGCTCCAAGCTGATCTTTTTCTCTAACAACTCCCCCCATCCCCCTCTTAACCTAAGAGGGGGATTTGTTTTTAATGCTTCCATTGACATTTCTCTCACTTTCTGCCATTATCCGCTCGCACCGTAACAATAGAAAAAAGGATACGAGGAGGCAGAGATGGCGAACGAACCTTTGAAGCACGATGATGCTGAAAACAAGCACGACGAAGAGCTAGTACGAGAAGCTACAGAGTTTTTTGTAGCAAGTCCTACGCTCATGTTCATGGAAAGTCTTTTGACGAAGCTGCGACAGGGTGGTTTCAGTTGGTGGAATCCATTGGATACGCTAGCAAATCATTCAGTTGAAAACCGAATGTGTGCGCTTTCTCAGCGCCCTGATCTTCGACAGAAGATTACAACTGAGCTAACTGGCCTCAAACCTAGAATCGCTCGAGTTCTCAAGCCTTCGCATCAAGCAAGGCTCATCGAACATGCCATTGAAGAAGGCGACGTGGATTGGGAGGAATGTGAAAATAACTTCCACCCTCAGCATCTTTTGCTTTACATGGGTCCTGAGATCTTTTGGAATGATTTCATCGACCGTATGGATTGGAACGCCATCGACGAAAAGCATTGGCAGCTCATCACACATCTCATCGATCGACTACTGGAGCCCATGAGCAGTGAAGGGAGCACACTGGATCCAATCCTCACCGCGCGTAACGTGCTAGCTGGCATTGGCGGAACAATCTGGGCAACGTATATTCCTGTGGAATTACGAGCTAAGATATTCGATATCTTTGTTCGATGTGATGTTTCTGGAAACCCCTTGAGGTCAGAGAATATCCTTGAGGAAATTCCGCCGGGCACTATGGTTAAGCACATTCCTCTCAATCATTTCCTGGCTGTATTCGCGGCTGCGGAGAAAGAGATGGATTTCGGACCGTACGCATTTGAACTCTGGGCGAAGCTGACCGAAAAAGATCCGGCCGATGGTCCTGACTCCGAACCTCCGCCGGATAGGAGTAATGAAGACGAAGAGGACGAGGAGCGCGAAGGCGCGAATTCCGAACCGCCAGGTTCCGAACCTGAATTTCAGGACGAAGAATACTGGAAGCAGGGTGTCTCTGATTCCGAACCACCGGATGAGGATCACGAGGGTTCGAACTCCGAGCCGCCCAAATCCGAACCCGAATCTGAAATCCCCGTATCTCACGAGGATGAAGAACCTGATCCGGAAGATGAGCCGGATCACGAAGATGAGCCGGATCACGAAGATGAGCCAGCTCACGAAGATGAGCCGGATCACGAAGATGAGCCAGCTCACGAGGATGAAGAGCACAAAGGCGCGAATTCCGAACCTCCACTTCCAAGTACTTCCACGATCGATATCCCTGACGACACGCCGGATGAAGTTCGAACGGCTTTGACAGACATGATGATAGATTCCAAATGGCCGGAGAATCATCAAATTCGTATGGAGGCCATGAGGGTCTTTCTTCATAGCATTGGCAATGCCAAGGCTGCTGACGCAAATGACGCCATGGTCATCCGCGTCTTTCTAAGAAAGATCCGTGATCTAGACAAGGAACAGTATCGCGCCCTGACGCTTGCCAGGCGCAATGCAGAAATTCCCCCTTCACGACGCGGTCGCGTAGAGCCGCCCGAAAGCGAATAGCTCAGTCACGTAACACGTAGCATTTCTTCTCAAGCCGGTATGGAGTCTCCTCTCCCTACCGGTTTTTTTTATATGTCATTGCGAGCGATGTAGGAGCGTGGCAATCTTTCTATCTGTCATCCCGGGCTTGATAGTGGATCCATGTCCGTTCGGTTATGGATTGACAATCCCACGAGAAAATGCCAATATCCAAACGAAACCAAGGTGGTCTTGGAATCAAACCGCTCTTTACCAAAGCTACACAACGTTCATCCTGGGAAACTTAGATGAGCCTGGCTGAAGATGAGAGCACGGAGATAGAAATGCACGATCAAGACGGAATCACGACCCGACACATTCAGCGTCTACTCGAACGAGTGAATGCGAAGAAAAATCCTATCACACGCGAGCAGTTGGAACGGCTTTTGACAGATCCCAACAGCCCGATCCTTCCATATCAGTGTGTGGACGCAAAAAAGCTTCCCAAAGATTGGGGAGTGGGAAACCAGGCTATCTGGGATCTGGCTCTTGGGCCTGATCAAAAACCCTGTTACGCAACCAAACTCGACGGGGTGATAAATGTTGTTGTTGGTGGCGGAAGCACTACCGTTTCGCTAGGCAAAGATAGTGAAACCAAAGCTCACATTGAAATCGTAGGATTTTCAGAGGACGGCAGACCCTATCTCCTATCCACTAATCTGCAAGAACGAATGACTGTGGATGACAGCCTTGAGTTTACGGTTGTGAGACAAGACTTCTTGTTTGGGACCAAAATCTTGTTGAGATTTATGCCGCCAGAAAAAATTACGGCGTGTACTGTTAAAAAGAATGGACTGCCCTTGATGGCCACGTGGCGTCCTAATCAACTCCAAAATAATCTGTACACATTACCGAATTCGTGGATTAACGGCCCTTCTCATTACTACGCTAAGCTGTTTACCGGTTCTTCTGGGAAAGTTTACTGCCTTGCCGGATCCAACAAGATCCTCGAATACCAGCCAGAGAACGGTAGGTTTATGATGCTACCAATTTCCTGTGAAGGAAGGAACGGTCACAAATACTGTGACATCGCTGAGATCAACGAGGGTATTTGCTTCATCGTAGGTGAACGAGATGGTGACACGTTGGTTCATGTCTATGACAATAACTCGCATAGCCTAAAACCAGCCGAGAGTGTCCCTCGCGGTTATCCCACAATCAACTACAGCTCGAACTTCAGTGAGCTCGGTGACGGACGCTTTGCCTTCATCGGCGATGTGAGTCCGAATGTGGATACTCGGCGTACCTGCTGGGTGGTGGATGGAGTGCCACAACCTTCGTTCGAACATGTGACACCGCTCTTCCGCAAAGACGATCAATGGCTCTACTACGCAGTGAACGGTCGCTTTCTGTACACCATGGAACTTCCTGACGCAGGTCAGGAGTAACATGTAGCTCTTTCTCTATACCGGTACGAGGTTCTCCCTCTGCCGGTTTTTTTTATTTCAAAAAGTCCTCCCCTTGATCAGCTTAAGGGGAGGTTGGAGGGGTTAGTTCCA
>Ga0180009_10004500_pt1 | contig 15340 bp, 18 predicted proteins | sample OS_PC_MetaG_FD_123537 | JGI IMG/M metagenome (GOLD analysis project Ga0180009, IMG submission 123537) | Groundwater microbial communities from the Aspo Hard Rock Laboratory (HRL) deep subsurface site, Sweden - OS_PC_MetaG | ecosystem: Environmental > Aquatic > Deep subsurface > Groundwater...
ACTGAGGGATCTCCCAATGGTTTGCCAAAACTCATATATGAACAGGAGGGTTACACTAAACCCTTACATTTTTAAAGCCTTCACCACCACCTCTGCTTTTGCTTTCCCGATGATCCTGGTCAGTTCTTCGGGGCCGGCTTCGCGGATGCGTTTTACGGATTTGAATTCTTTAAGGAGTTTTTCGGCGATGACGGGGCCGATGCCGGGGATGGAGGTGAGTTCGGTTGTCAGGGTTTCATTCTGGCGCTTTTTGCGGTGGTGGGTGATGCCGAAGCGGTGGGCTTCATCGCGCAGGTGCTGGATGATTTTGAGGGATTCTGAGGTTTTGTCGAGATAAATGGGATAAGGGTCATTGGGAAAATAGATCTCTTCCAGCTTCTTGGCGATGCCGATGAGGGTGATCTTTCCTCTCAGGTTCAGCTTTTCAAGGCTTTTCAGGGCGGCATTTAGTTGTCCTTTGCCTCCGTCAATAACGATGAGCTGGGGCAGGGGTTTATTTTCTTCCAGGAGGCGTTTGTAGCGACGGTACACGATCTCTTCCATGGAAGCAAAATCATCGGGTCCCTCAACAGTGCGGATATTGAAATGCCGGTATTCCTTTTTATCGGGTTTTGCATTGCGAAAGCAGACCATGGCAGCCACCGCATGCTTACCCTGGATGTTGGAGTTATCAAAACATTCGATATGCACCGGCTGTTCCTGCATCCGGAGGTCCTTACGCAACTGCTCCATCACCCTCTTGCTATGCCTTTCGGGGTCCACCAGTTGCAGTTGTTTCATCTTTTCCAGGCGGTAATAGGTAGCGTTGCGCTGCGAAAGGTCGAGTAGTTCCTTCTTATCCCCTCTTTGCGGGATGTGGAAACTCACCCCGGGCAGGTCCATCTCCGGATCGAAAGGCACGATGATTTCCGTGGAATCACTGCCGAAACGCAGACGCAGCCCGGTGATGACATGGGCGAGGATATCTGCCGGGGCCTCATCCAGTTTCTTCTTCACCTCCACCGTGTGCACCTGGACAATAGCCCCGTTCACTACCCTCAGGTAATTCAGATAAGCCGAACGGTCGTCATCGACATAGGAAAAAACATCTACATTGCTGATCTTCGGGTTGACAATGGTTGATTTGCTCCTGTATCCTTCCAGGAGTTCCAGTTTCTCCTTTACAATATGTGCCTTTTCAAATTCCATGGCGGCTGAGTATTCCTGCATAAGCTCCTTCAGTCTGAGGATGACCTGGTGGGTGTTTCCGCGAATGATCTGACGTATCTCACCAATTCCTGCATCGTACTCTTCTTTTGACTGAAAACCCACACAAGGGCCTTTGCAGTTGCCAATATGGTATTGCAGGCATACCCTGAACTTCTTTTTCTCAATATTAGATTGGGTGAGGTTCAGCTTGCAGGTGCGCAAAGGATAAAGCTGGCGGATCAGCTCCAGCAACACGTTCATAAGTTTTACGGAAGCATAGGGTCCGTAATATTCCGAACCGTCGTGAACCACGTTCCGTGTCGGGAAGACCCTCGGAAAAGGTTCTTTTTTAATGCATATCCAGGGAAAAGTCTTATCATCCTTAAGTTGTATATTGTAACGGGGCTGATGCTCCTTGATAAGGTTATTCTCCAGGAGGCGGGCATCCAGTTCGCTACTGGTGACCGTATGGCGTATATCGGCGATCTTTTTCACCCGGACAAGCAGTTTACCGGTCATCTGGCTGTCGCGGTTGAAATACGAAGCAACCCTTTTCTTCAGGCTTTTAGCCTTCCCAATATAAATGATCACTCCATCAGCATCCAGGAACTGATAAATTCCCGGCTTGTCGGGCAGGGATTTTAGGAGAGCGTGGAGGGATGGATTAGGTGTGAGCATGGGGGTTAGGGATTAGGGATTAGGGATTAGGGATTAGGGATTAGGGATTAGGGATTAGGAAATGGGATCTGGGTGCTGGGGACTGGGGGGCTGGGAGCCCAGTACCCAGTACCCAGTCCCCAGTCCCCAGTCCCCAGTACCCAGATCCCCAGTTTCCCAGTTTCCCAGTTTCATCTCATTTCCCTTTCTTCAGAGCGTCCCAGCCCTGTGCGGTGATGGGGATCAGGCTGCCGTCGTCGGTTACGAGGTTGGTTCCTTCGGAGGCATCGGTCATATGTCCGATGATGCTGATCCCCAATATGTCTTTGATCTTTTCATAGTCCTGTTGAGCCATGGTAAACAGCAGTTCATAATCCTCCCCGCCGTTCATGGCGGCGGTGACAGAGCTGATGTTAAAGTCCATGGCTGCCTTCATGGTTTCCTGGCTAACAGGAAGTTTATCTTTATATATCCTGCAACCGAGGCCGGATTGCTTACAGATATGCAACACATCGGAAGCCAGGCCGTCGCTGAGATCAATCATGGCGGTAGGTAACACCTGCGCTCCCTGCAGAATTTTCAGGATATCCTGTCTGGCTTCAGGTTTAAGCTGCCGTTCCAAGATATATTCAAAGTCTTTGAGTTCTGGTTGCATTTTGGGATTCGCGGCAAACACCTGTTTTTCTCTTTCCAGGATGAGCAATCCCATATACGCTGCGCCCAGGTCGCCTGTTACGCAGATCAGGTCGTTTTCCCGGGCTGTATTGCGATAAACAATCCGGTCTTTTTCAACTTCCCCTACCACGGTTACGGCTATAAACAATCCTGAAAGTGAGGTTGTGGTATCGCCACCGACCAGGTCGACCCCATATTTTTCGCAAGCAAGGTAAACGCCTTTATAAAGAGCTTCCATAGCTTCGAGGGAATATCGGGCGGATATGGCCACGCTGAAGGTGATCTGCTTCGGCTTGCCGTTCATGGCGATCACATCGGAAAAGTTCACCACGGCAGCCTTATATCCCAGATGGTGAAGCGGTGTGTACATAACATCAAAGTGCACCCCTTCCACGAGCAGATCGGTAGAGACCAGGGTAAATTTCTCCCCGCTGTCGATCACAGCGCAATCGTCACCAACACCCCGTACGCTTTCCCTGTTCCTGAGCACAATCCCTCGCGTCAGCCGGTCTATCAATCCAAACTCTCCCAGTTCGGATAAAGAAGTAAGATGGTTGTTGTCGGACATAACGGTGTTTTTGCAAAAATACGAATTGATCGCAGATATCAGATCGCAGATCGCAGATCTTACTCTTTGATCATTGTTCATCGATCTTCGATTTCATTCTTCGATCTTTTCTCGTCGATCTTCGATCTCTCTCGTCGATTCTTTCTCGTCCACAATGACTGTGATCGCGTACAACCCGGGCATTGACGCATCTTTACCTGAGCACAAAATCTTATGTTGACAATTTGCATTTATTTGTTATCTTAGTGCGGGTATTCGCCCAAAGGCTCTGCTGTTGGCCGTTATAAGCAGAATACATCAAAATAAATGATTACAAAATAAAGAGTGATTATGAAAATTGTAAAAGACATTGGAAAAATATTATTGTTGTCCATTGTTCTTGCAAGCGGACTTGTGGTTAGTAGAATTCTTCTTTTAAAACTCAATGTTTTTATACCACGCTTGCCTCAACAGGCAGATGAAAATACGGCAATTTTTTATTTGCTATTTGGGAGTCTAATTTTAGCAAGCGGATGGTATTATCTTAGTAAAGGCATTGGTGGTTCAAAAAAAGAAAGAATACTAATATCCTCATTTTTCCTATTAATAGGGTTTTCAATTGGAATTACTATTGAAAGCGCTATCTATTCAAATGTTGGGTCGTATCATCTTTCCATCATTCTACTTTTACTTCCAATGATTCTTTTTGCCATCATTTGCTCAATAATCACAGAAACGAAAAAGTTACCTCAAACATTTGCTCAAAGATTACTGTCATACTTTAAAACATGGTCGAAAAAAGTCTGGCTTAAGAAAACCCTATTAGCTATTATCTCATTTCCGATCATTTATTTCATTTTTGGAATTATTGTCTCCCCTTTTGTGACAAATTATTATTCAAAACTTGTTGGTGGGTTACAACTTCCGGACGCTGGAACAATTATTGGTGTGCAGCTAATACGCAGCATACTTTTTTTAGTCATAACTATTCCTATAATTGTAAATTGGACTTTAACAAAAACCAAATTGATAATTACTTTAAGTATTGCTCATTTTGTTAATGTATTCGCCTATGACATATATCTTGCGATTATCATGCCATTTGAATTGGTGATGATACATGGAATTGAAATACTGGCGGATTCTTTTGTTTACTCATTGATTTTGGTCAATATACTTTGGCAAAAAAAATAATTCAAACTAAAACTTAAGGAGGAATAATTATGAATGTTAAAAAAGTCTTAATCAGTTTTATTATTGGGTTTGCGATTACCTTTATTGTGAGTTGCTTAGTGACATATCTTTATAGCTTAGGCTTTCATGAAACAGCAAAAATTGACTGGGAAACATCATTCCAATTAGCCATAATATTTGGGATAGTATTTCCAGTTATGGAAGCAAGAAAAGGAAAACCTAAAGATAAATAGAAAGGAAGCAAGAAAAACGAAACTACAACAAAGTATCTGTACTATAAGGGTTTTGGGAAAAGCAACTAGCTTATATTCTTGCTCATGAACATCACCAATGTGTCTAAACTTCAAGGAACATCAAAACAAAAGTTTTTACACCTCTGGAATATCTCATCTTTGAAGGACGAGCAGATTCTTTTGCTAAGAAACTATTTCCAGACGTAAATAACCCATGGAAACAGATGATTGGGCAAACATGCCTAAAAATTCCCAAATTCGTATTGACAACAAAAGGCTAATTTTAAAAGAGGCATATGAGTGTAATTGATGACTTTATTTCAAATAAAATCAAAGCCGAGTATCAACCAATCTTCATTAAATTCAGAGCTTTGATAAACGATAAATTCCCATTTCTCAAAGAAGAAATGAGAGGTGGAACGGAGAAATATTATGGTGTTCCTGTATACAGACATAAGAGAATAATAATCACTGTAAGTCCGACTCAAAAAGGGATCACATTTTCATTTACAGACGGTAAGCAATTTGAAGACAAATATGAACTACTGGAAGGCATTGGAAATAAATCTTTAAATTTAAGAATTTCAAACACAGATGATTATAAGAACGAATTGTTTGAATATTACATTACACAGGCTATTTCTTTTGATGAAAATAATCACATAAAATGATGACCTGTTCAAAATTCATTGATAAACTTAAGCCGGCCCCGTTATATAAAGGGAACTGAAACCAGGATCAATAATTATGGAGATTGATATAAAATTGGTGGGCGTTTTTGTTAGCTTAGTATGAATATTCGACTAATGGCTCTATCGTTGAACATAATGTGGCATTAGAAAACATTAACTTATTATACTCCAATAAAATGAAAAACATAATAATATTAAGTTTTCTAATGCTTATTATAATGAATCTGTATGGTCAAGCAGAGGTGTTTATGGATTATTCGATTAAGGAAGAAATTTCCAAATACTCAGGAGAATCAGAAACCTATGCGCTCAATGATGCCATCGGGTTTCTCTTTCCACTTTAGGTCGAGTTGCTTGATATTCGTGCTCCGTTTTTCATCACATACCAAAGGAGTAATCTTCACAAATCAATAATAATGGATGGTATATCAGCAATTAAGTATAATAATATCTATGGTCATTTACATGTTAACAGAACACAACCGTTTAATTATTCCATCATCGAAAATAATATAGCCTATATTAAATTCACTTCTTTTGACTATCCAAAATTGTTTAGTAAATTTCTGAAGAAAAGCTTTAAAAGCATAAAGAAAAACAAATGTGCCGGACTAATTATTGATATCAGGAATAATGGCGGCGGAAAAGAGGATATAGGACCTATGCTTATAGATTATTTCTACGATAAATCTTGCACAAAGATTTACTCTGCCAATCGAAAAGTGAGTGAATACCATAAAAACCTTAAAAAGGCAGCAGCAAAAATGGAAAAATACAAATATCTGAATATCGATACAATCTCAGCTTATTTTCAGGCTCCCAACGGTACAATTTTTGAAGAACGGGATACATCGGTTATTTATCCGACAAAAAACAAATTAAGATACACAGGAAAAGTTTGCATCCTGATTGGTCCGAAGTGTTTTTCTTATGCAAATAGCTTTGCAACGGAAGTTAAATATAATAAAATTGCTGAGCTAATTGGTGAACCGCTTGAAGAAAGACAGGATGAATATGCAGATGTCAGTCACTTTCTTTTACCTGAAACTAAATTTAAGTTTATGACTTCAACTGCATACTTTTTACCAATTAATAAAGACGATGCAGAACCGGTTCAACCAGACATACTTATTACTCAAAATATAGAAGATACAAAAAAAGGAAAGAATTCAATTTTAGAATTTGCTAAGAAATGGATTTTGAAACAACAGGATTATATATCCCCCTAAAATAATTAAACGTCCTGGCTATGTGGAGCGAAAAGTTGAATCCCGATTTGTTTCGATAGAACGACCTGCGAGGGTATTAAGAAAACAAAGAAAAAAAGACGGCTTTAGGGCCGTCTTCTTTTTCATAAACAAATAATCTTACAATTTAACAAACCGGTGGGTGGCACGATACCCCTGGCTGCTGAAAATCTCCAAAATATACAGGCCCTGGCCGAGTTCGCCGGTATTCAGCTCAATAGTTTGGTTTTCCCGGACAAGCATGGTTTCCTGCTGAAGGGTTTGTCCAAGCTGGCCCAGTATTCTGATAGTTATTTCCGTAGGATCCACTAGGCTGATATTAAACCGGAGCTTATCTCTGACGGGATTTGGATAAATTCTCCCAACAGCAACATTATCCGGAGCTTCAATGCCGGTGGGGCCAAAGTAAATCTCAGTTTCGGTCATGATCATGTTAATATTACTGATCATGCTGTTTTCCTCGGAAAGTATGAAAGTTCCGGGAACCATCTGCAGTCCGGTGACTTCGGCATAAAGCTGGTAGGTTCCAAAAGCCAGGTTGGAGAAATTAAAATAGCCATATTCGTTTGAATAGGTCAGTCCTACAAACTCCCCGGCATCATCAGAGAGCATGAATTGCACCCCTTCTGCAGGTACACCGCTAAAATCCTGATTCTCCTGCATAATAGTTCCAGCGATCTGGCCATCCCCCCCAGGATTCTGGCTTATGGGAATAAGGTTAATATCAGCCGTATAGACATTCTGGTTCAGGCTGATCATAACAGCTTCATCCCAGGTAGCAGTATTACCAAAATAAGTAGGCATGTAGTATCCGAAGAAAGAAGAATTTTGCGTTGGTTCAGCCTTTACATAATAATCAGCTGAAACCATCGGGTAAAACATGTAATACCCCAAGGTGTCGAAAGTGGCGGTAAAGGTTTCGGCAATGGCCCCGCTGATCATTTTATAGGCTGTGGCCAGACCGGCATCAAGCTGATATATTCCTGCAAATACATTTCCACCCAATTGGTAGTTAACCTGAATGATGATCTCTACCGACTGGCATGCTGTGCTGGTACAAGTCATGGAATCGGCTAAAATAGTGAGGCAAACCTGGTAAGTACCCGGATTATCATACGTATGAACCGGGTTTTGTAAAGATGATGTATTACCATCACCGAAATCCCATGTCCAGGTGTCGATCATACCAACAGGGGTACTTTGGTCATAAAAATATACCATATCAGTAGCGCTGCTATCGATCACATAATAAAAAGCGGCCTGGCATACAGGAACTCCGGGAGTAATGGTAACGGAGTAGCACAGGGTGCTGGTGCAGGAAAGCGAATCTGCCGTGATGGTCAGACAAACATCATATGTTCCGGCAGCGGCAAAGGTATGTACGGGGTTTTGCAAGGTGGAGGTAGTCCCGTCGGCAAAATCCCAGAACCAGCTATCGACCGAACCGGCAGGTGTACTTAGGTCATAGAAATAACCCGTATTATTTGCCGTAGTATCAATAACATAATAGAAATCGGCCTGGCATAAATTTCCGGAAGGATTTATGGTAATGAAGGTGCACAGGGTGCTGGTGCATGCCCCTGCATTGGCCGTGATGGTCAGACAAACTTCATAAGTTCCTGCAGAAGCAAAGGTATGTACTGGATTTTGAAGAGTGGAACTGGTTCCGTCAGCAAAATCCCAGAACCAACTGTCAATGCCTCCTGTACTGGAACTAATATCGAAAAAGTTTATAGTGTTCTGATCGGTACTGTCGGGAATGTAATAGAAATCAGCCTGGCACTGTCCTGGAAGGGAATCCACACAGATCTCAAAATCAGCACTTACCTGGCTCCCGGGATTATAAATGGTAGTATCGTGGACCAGGAAGTAACAAATGTCGTTGGTACTGATGGTGACATAAGCAATGGGAGAACCACCGGACGGGATGGTGTCAACGTAATAACCGTTCGGGAAAGTTTGAACGGTAGAGAAGTAAGCGTTGGTGTCATCAGTCATAATGAATACATCATGGTTCGCAACAGGATCCCCGTTGACTTCGTTGGTGACATAGCCACTTACCAGGATAAACTGGGCCTGAGCAGCATTTAAGCCCAGAAAAATAAGCGTGATGAGAAGTAAAATTGTTCTTTTCATGATGGTATTATTTTATTGTTATTCTGAACTAAAGGTGGTTTTTGTGACATTTTGGTTGGAAGGTCATAAAAAGAAATGCAATCCTGCCCTGATCTTCAACAATCCTGTTTTTTTCGTGTTATCGCTGTCATAATAAGGTTTCATGTAAAGCTGGTACGATGGTTCAATAAAGATTGCCCATTGATTTCCAGGTCGGTAAGCCAGCTGCAGGCCTGCGATGGTTCTCCAATTGCTTATGCTATGGTATCTCAAGGTCGTACCTGTTCCAGTAATGCGGGCATCCTGGAGGTTAATCCCCGGCAATGACCGTTGGCCCTGCAAGCGGATATCGAACCCCACTCCGGCGAGAAGGCCCACGCTGAATGTTTTGTTCTCAAAAACCCGGTACTCCAGCACCAGGGGTATCTGAAGATAACGGTAACGGCATGTATTTACATCTGTCAGTTGGCCAGGAACGGAGTCATAAACTTTCCTTTCACTGGTGTAATAGATCACCTGCCCTGTGTATGGGTCAATATGGGCTGAATCAACATAATAATATTGGTAAATGAGCTTATTTTGCAGGTAATCAACCAGGTAGTTGCCTTTTTCCGTCCAGCTCAGATATTCGGCTCCAGTGTTCAGGCTCCACCTTTTCCAAGCTATCTGAAAGTCGATCCCGGCTGATGATCGGGTAAGTGGAATGTCCATCCCTTCCGGTATGTTTGTATTCAGGATACTGAAAGCATAAAATGCCCCGATGTGGAATTTCATTCGAGGTTTTTGGTAATAATCAGGAATACTGACCGGCCTGATGGATGAAGGAGCCGTGTCTATCCCGGGTGTTTCTGCCCTGGAAGAGATCAGGATGTGCGCCGTGATGGGTGTAAGATGATTGAGAGACTCCTTCCTGGCATAAAATGCAGTGTTTGCCAGGACCGAAGCACTGTGAGCAACTGCAGGGATGAACCGCTGACCGGCCTGAACCACCGGTTTATCGGGATTAATATCATTCCAGGAAATAGTTTTTGAAGGCTCTTCCTGTGACTTCCGGATCATAGTACCAGGTGCGTGATGATGAGATTGATCTGCTTTGTTTTGATCAGGTGATGATATTAATTGGATTTCTTTTTCAGGTGAAGCATATTGTACCGCTTCAGATTCTGTATTAGTCTGTTTATCATCAGTTTGATAAGCCAGCAGGAACGCTGTGGTGATCGTCCCGGTGGCAATAATGCCGGTCATGACCTTAAAAGATGAACTTTGCCAGAATGAAGGTGCAACTGGTGATAGTTTGGCGATGATATTTTGCCAGATTTTCGAAGGAGCCTTATATTCAGGTAATCTGACGGGTACATTACCGGTTGTTCCTGGAATACCTCTTTGATCAAGTTTATCCGCAATATTCTTCCAGAGCGAAGATTCCGGCCTTCGCTGCTCCATCTTATTAATGGCTCCGGATAATATGTCACGGTTTTTTTCGATCATCGTTCAGTAAAATCTTTCAGCAATGTTTGCAATTTCCTCTTGGCAAAATTTAGCTGCGATTTGGATGTTCCTTCAGAGATACTGAGCATTTCTGCCACTTCCCGGTGCTTGTAGCCTTCCACTTCAACGAGGAGGAATACCGTCCGGGCCCCTTCGGGCAATGACAAGATGGCTTTCTCGAGGTCCGACCCTGTCATGGCTTCCGGCCAGATGACGGGTTCGTCGCTGTCACCCAACCCATTTCCTGAAAAAGTGCTTTCAGTCCTGATTTTCCTTACGGCAGTGCGAACAGTAATGGTCTTGATCCAGGATCCCAGGCTGGCCTCTCCCCTGAACTGCGCAAGGTCGGAAAAGACCTGGATGAAAACTTCCTGGAGAACATCCCCGGCAAGGCTGATATCGTTTGTGATACGGTATGCAATGGTGTACATGGCATCGCAATAGCGCTCATACAGCATTTTCTGGGCCTTCCGGTTATTCATAAGACAACCCTCAACCAGAGACGCTTCGCTTGCCCGTCCTGTCCTTTTGTATGCAATGATTGTTTTAATGGTAAATAAATTATTTACATGCAACTTAAAGGTACGTTAAAGTCAAAAAAGGTTGGAATGTTTATTAAATAAAATTTAAATCATGACTTGCTACTCTGTTTGTTCAGATATTCACCAAAGGAAAGCCTGAGAGTTTATTCTGAGAAAACAGGAAGGGTTGTCAAGAAATCATGGGTCAACCCTACCATATCAACTAACTGATCTTTTTTCCAATATAAAATACGTAACCATAAAACTCTTTATACTTGTAGTATAGCTGAGTTTCGTGCCGTTGGTTTGCGATAAACTCCTCTGCAGTCTTGTTTCCTTTGTATTTTTTCAGGAAAACCTGTTCTGCGGAGACCTGGGGTTCATAAAAATGTTCCGTCCAGCAATTTTCAGGCAGGATGAAAGCCGCAACCGGAATGTATCCTGAATCCTGCATCTGTCTTACTTTAGCCGTTATGGTGTCGATACCGGGATAGGCATCCTGCCAAAACTCATTGATCTCGGCAGGTCTTTCGTTGGTAAACCAGGATGCTTCCGAAACTACAATATATCCTCCCGGTTTCAGGAATTCGCGCCATTCTTTCAATCCGCGTTCAAAACCGATGTTGTAAATGGCTCCTTCCGACCAGATGAGGTCAAATTCCTCCTTTTTAAAGGGAAGCTTATCCATGGAGCCTACAACGCCCTTTACCCTGTCATGTAGGTTCATCTTCTTTGCATTTTGATTTAAAATATCAATGAAGACCGGAAAAAGGTCAAGGCCGGTAAAGTGTCCGGGAGCATTTTCTGCCAGGACCAGGGTCTGGCCGCCCGTTCCGCAGCCAAGGTCGGCAATGCGGGATCCTTCCTTCAGGTTATCAATAAAACTCAGTGCTTTGAGTGTTATTTCAGGGCTGCCCGGTCCCTGGCGTTCAAGGCTTGAATAATACTCACAGATTAAGTTAAAATCGAAATCGTGAATGGAACTTTGTTCGTTACTCATGATGTTAAATTTTATTCTGTTAAAGATAATATTTATTAAAATGATTATCGGGAATGATTAATATCAAGTTACCTTCTCTATGGTTGCAGGCTGCATGTTACAGGCTGCAGGGTGTGTGGGTGTGGGTGATGAGTGATGAGTTGTCGCTTGCAACCTGTCGCCTGTAACTTTGTGTTAATGTTTCCCGATACTCATATTTAATAATACTATACATGCCCGTTCAGGCTCTAATAAGCCCAAAAAATGCAATAAAACTTTTCTATTGCATTGTGATAAATAAATATAAAAACAACCCCGGCAAGGATATGCCCGGTTGCAACAAAAGGCTAACCACGGCCGAAAGACCAATGGCTATTTACACACCGAATCCGATATCGAAATAAGCATCCAAAAATTTTAGATAACAAAAATAGGGATTTTTGGAAATTTTAGATTCAAAATACATAAAAATGACTTCCATAAGAAGTAAAATTATTAAATAACTATTTAAAAAGAAGCATTTAATTCAGGGGGCTTAGAAAAGAAACATTCTACATGAATACTTCCATCATGACTGTCAGGAAACAATGTGAATAGGAAGCTGCCAGGTTTGGTAAGCTGCCAGAAGGAGAGAAACATCAAGTTTCCCCAGGCTGCAGTTGCCATCTCCCGGTGAACGGATTTATCAATATCCGGTAATTCAAATTAGGCAAAAGAAGGTTTCTGTTGCACTGCCCGATCCCCGGGTCTTGTTCAGCCAACTTTACATCGGGAAGGACAACCCTGAAAACCATTAATTTCATCATTATCTGGTTATTTAAAAGATTTCCCTCCCATCTATTCTATTTCCGCCATTACATGATGACCTTTTCATGACGGAAAGTTGTTCTATGAAAAAGCCAAAAATTCAGGTTAGATATTATCTTTAAGGAAGACAAAAACATGATCCATTGTTATCCCCTGTTGGCAACAACATCCAAGGAGGCGACAGAGACCATAGTTGATACTTCCGGTTTTACTAAGTGACAATGTAATTACATTGAATTCATCAAGATTTTTGATTACTTATATCATTGAAACGGCAGAGGCATCTTTCGGCAATACGTCGGTTAGAGCATCACAAATAACGTATTCCCTATTGTGGATATCCCTGAAATCTGAAACAAACACATAAAAAATCAGTATATATATTTCGTTTTTAAGAATATTATTGAGAACTTACGCGGTTCGTTCAAAAGAATCTTATTTAAATCAAAAGCCTATGAAAACTTCGAAGCCATTCCAAAGAACAATAGCAGCCATTATTGCAATTTGTCTGATTGTAATGATTATCGTTTCCTGTAAGAAAGACAGTGATGACAACAATGTTACCATTGCTAAAGTACCTGTTTGGTTGCAGGGGGAATTCATTTCCCAGGATTCTGTCCTGCACCTCAAAATAAAGGATGATTCCATCCATACTATCTCAGGCCTCGAATATATGGCTCATTGTCAGACTATTCTTGAAAAAAATGGTAACACCTTTCAATTCATGACAATGAATGGGTGCACGCATACTTTTACAAAAGAAGGATTGAACATTAAGTATAATCTGAAAATACCAGGTAACCCTGGTCCTGTTCAGGAAGGAGGTGAAATAATTGACTTTGTGATCGATGGCATTGTCCACATAATAAAGACTATTGTAAACAGCGTTTATGGAAAGAATTCACCCGGACTGGCAACTTCGGAAGACCGTTTGTATGTTCTGGTTAGATATTCAGGATCCAATTACAGTGTTTCAAGCACCTCTTTCATGCCCGATGGAAGTGTTTCAGATTGGGAATCCAACTGGACAACTGCCGAAGATGCTTTGGGTTCAGAAGGGAGTGGTATATCATACAGCAACAAAGGATACATTCACCTGGTAAAATCAGAGCTTGCCGAAGTAAAGAGTTATTATTCCACCGATATAGATCAGGGCAAAACCGACAACAGCCACCTGGCCTCCAGCATAGCTACCTGGCCAAGTGATCCGGATACTTATGGTGATTACACTTATCTCATAGATGGTGGAAGCCAAAAGAAAATTTATATCGGGAAATTTTACCCCGATAAAAACAAAGAAAAGGTTGACATGGTGCGTATTTTTGATAGTGGAAATTCGATATATGCTAAAGGGCTGTGTCTTGCCGATGACGGAAAGTTGATTTTTGTAACTCATACGGTTGAGAATAACAACCAGAATGATGTTAAAAGCTTCGGAATCACTTGCTATCAGATAGATGCCACCAGCGATAATGGAGCAAAAAACTTTACGATACTTTATGAAGCCACAAAGAGTCATGATTATCCATGCTGGCCTATGGCATGCGATTGCGATAATTCGTTGCTTTATGTCCTCGTTAAAGATTGTAATGTAAATTACAATTACTTTGTGGCCATATACCAAATGGATCTCAGTGATACGGATGCAGACTGGATAGCCCTGAGTGATTACCTGGAAGCAAATAGCGATTTTGAACCTTCCGACCTCGTGGTTCGTGATAATTACATTTACATATCCAATGGCACTAAAGACGGCACCGATGGCCTGAAAGTCCTGCAGTTGCATATTCAGCCAGAAACAGTACGAAACCAGGCCGGAGCCGAAGGCCTGAACCATTTGCGCGATGCGAAAATGGATGGTATCGTATGGAGCATGAAAAGACAATAATACCAGAGCCCATTATATCGGCCGGCGGCACCAGGAAAAAGGGGGAGTCAGATACAATTGAATGATTCATCTCTTTAACCCAAATTATGCATTAGGAGCGTAGCGAACCAATGCAAAATTTGGGTTAAAAAGTTTCCGTTCCTGAGAAATAGTACCCTTCCGATTTGTAACCCAGTCCGAAATCAAAGGTAATATTGGTCCTGAAGTTTTTATTGATCATAAACCGCAAACCGACGCCAACTCCCGGTCGTATATATTCGAATAAAGAAACATCGCGGGTGTCGTTGGATGCTGTGCTGGCATTCAGGAACAGCACACCACCCAGTACTTTTGAACATTGAGAAATGGGAAACCTGTACTCCACTTCTCCATACACATAATTTTCACCCCGGTATCTTCCTGCAATATATCCTCTACCCGACCGGGCCCGCTGGTCTTCGCCAAGCGCCATCAAAGTCATGTAAGGCTGACGACCGCTAACCCGTATATTACTAAAAAACCAGAATCCGACCAGGTGGCGCTCCATCTTTTTGGATAAAGGAAGGTAAGTCCTGAATTCCAGCCAAAGATTGGATGAATTGCGATCGCTTCCCAAAAATTCAGGATTAAAGCGGTAATTGACATTAACATAATAACCTCTGTAAGGGTTGATCAGATTATCACGTGAATCGAAAACATAGCTCAGGCTTAACCCGGAAAGAGTATACTTTGAAGTATCAAACCCATAAAGCTTCGAATACACAAAATGTGGAGTTAATTCATATGGTTTTCGGTGAAGCTGCAGCGATTTGTCTTTTATATCGTAATAGTGATCCAGATGATAGCCTATACCGGCATAATTGTTTTTTGTCAGTTTATAATTCAAAATCTCATGAAACTTTATGTAATTATAATCCATGGGAAACCCATCCTCAATATCTCCTATTTGTATTGCCTGCCATACCATTTCGTTTTCCGTTTTGATCGAATCGGGAGAATTGGTTCCAAGTCCCCAGGTATATGAGTTATAGATAAAATAACGCCAATCGCCCTGAAGGAAAAATTTATTATTGAGGGTATAGATGTTTGACTTGATAAAGAATAATAACTGATGTTTAGTGGTGACAGCT
>Ga0180009_10004501_pt1 | contig 15338 bp, 8 predicted proteins | sample OS_PC_MetaG_FD_123537 | JGI IMG/M metagenome (GOLD analysis project Ga0180009, IMG submission 123537) | Groundwater microbial communities from the Aspo Hard Rock Laboratory (HRL) deep subsurface site, Sweden - OS_PC_MetaG | ecosystem: Environmental > Aquatic > Deep subsurface > Groundwater...
CGTTTGGGTGAGCTCACGTCCCTGAACAATAATCGTTTCATCCATACAAGGGATTGTATCAGGTTATTCAAGCTGAGTCCAGCACTATAGATAAAATCCCTACGAAGTACCTGAATAGTTACATATATTTTAAGTTATCTATTTTTTTTCTATATTTATCTTCTGAATATGTCTCTGAAGTTGAGGCCATGTAATTAATCCGTTGCATTTAGGATATTGAGAACAACCGATGAAATATCCTCCCCTTTGATTAAGTTTTATTTTGACTAAATTATGGCATTTGGGGCAGTCTATTTTTATTTCATCCATTATACTTTTCAAATAAACTGGAGAAATTGTGCTAGTTTTCAAACATGTATTACACTTCATATATGGGCCATGACTTCCAAAAACTATTTTATACAAATCTTTGCAATTAGCATGAGAATAACATTCTTTTGGAATTGAATTTATCAGCATATTCATAAAAATACTATTTTCTTTTTCTGCAAACTTAGGGAACAATTTTTGTTCAGTTTGTTTGTCGTTGTTTTTATTTAAATTATTTGGATCTTTTTCGATTTTGGTTTTATTTGATATTGTGCTATTTGGATCTCCTTTTAAGACAGAAGATTTATTCTCAATTTTTTCAGTTTGATTCATTTGTTCACTATTGGGTTCTTGTTCGGTAGTATAAGATGGTTCTTGTTCATGTGAATTTTTATCACTATCAGATTTTGTTTCGGTTTTATTATTTGCTTCTTGTTCGTTTGATTGTGGATAGATTTTTCTTTCTTCTAATTTTTGCCAAAGTCCTTCTAAAGTTTTTTCCTTATTCGAATAAAAGGATGATGCCCTTATCCGATAGAAAACCCATTTGCATCTTTCTAGGATTCTCTGACGATTCATGTCATCATCAAATTCATCTGCACCATGGAACTGATCTCCATCACATTCAACTGCAAGACGAAGACCATTTTCCCCCTGAATAACAAGATCTATGCGCTTGCCAGCAAATTCAAACTGCGGAATTACTTGATATCCTTTTTTTGCAATTTCTATTGCAACATCTACTTCAAACCAACTATCAAACGGTACCGGCGGTTTAATGATCGCTCGATTTGATTGATTTGAAAATTGAATAAGCTCATCGATTTTCAAGCCATTAATTTTAATTTGTTTTGTTTCTTCAAAGAATTCAAGCAATTTATAGCGAAAGCAATTCTTACTCAAATCAGCTCTAGTTACAGAATGGAACAGCCACATCTGATCCCTGGCTCGACTGGCAGCAACATTAAAACGTCTTTCATCTGCTGCTTTTACTAAAGGTCCAATTGTTTCGTTAGGAGCTGCTACCATTGAAAGGAAAATAATATCCCTTTCATCTCCCTGAAAACTATATGGGTTTCCACATAATAAATTATGGTTCGCCATTACTTCTGCGCCAATCCTATCAAGCAACAAACCTTCTATTAAACCGGCTTGAGCTTCTCCCTGAAGAACAATTATTCCCATTGATTTAGTTTTATATCTTTTGTCCTGGCAAAGTTCTTCAATTTTACCAACAATCGCTTCCGCTTCGGGTCTGTTTATTACACGGCTATCAGATCCTTCACGATAACCACTTTCAACATGAACATGCATTAATGGAGTTAGTCTATCGGGAGGGAATTGACGGAGAGGAATCAATGGTGTGTCTGAATAGCAGATATCATTACTGAATTTAATAATTTCAGGCATACATCGGAAATGTTCTCGTAAAACAACTTTGCGAGTCCCATAACGTAACTGTCCCTGACCAAAAAGACTTTGAGTTGGTCCAAAAGTATCATTTAACTTAAAATCAAATAAATAGTCATTCATTAATTTAAACACTGAAGGCATGGAAATTCCAATTGCTTCTGGACTGATTTGTTTGTTGTCCCCCACAATTAGAATCTTTTTTCCAAGATAAAGTAAAGGAAAAGATTCAAATCCGCATTGGGACGCTTCGTCTACTATTATCAAGTCAAACATTTCTGGGGATGGCTCGACAGTATCCCAAATACGATGTAGTGGCATTACCCAAGCTGGAATTGCTGGGCGGCATAGATTGAGATATTTTTGCGCTTCTCTTCTAAATCTTGAAGCATATTTGCCTTTTGCTTTACCCAATTTTACCATTGCTTGTTGCCAAGCAACCATAAAACATTGATGCTCGTCAGTCATGTTTTGGAAACAAAATGACCAAGCACGCTCAGCAGCGATTTCAGCTATACAAGTCATTACTTCATTTTCAAGCTGAGAATATCGTTGATTGATACTATCGTAATCGTCTTTATTGATATAGTCAGTCATCCAAGAGTGTGCTTGCGACCAACGCCATGCTTCACAGAATGAATTGAGTTTTATTTCCCAACCTTGGTTTTGGATATCTTTCATTAATCCTTTGATCAATTCTGGCGCATGATTTTTAATACTATTAACTGTTGAATAGATCCAATCTGCTATTTGTTTCTCTTTTTCAAGTTGATTGATTCTTAAAAATAATTTTGAATATTGTTCGAAATCTCTTTTGTTTATGGAGTCAAATAATAGCTTTGCTATAGGATGTACATTTGGCTTAACTAGTAGTAATGACAAAGTATTTTCTATGTCAGTAATTTCATTTTGGGCATCTAATAAATTAAGTTTTGCCAATGCATGAGCACAAGTTTTAATAATTGAATCAAGGCTTGATTCATCGTGCCAAACAGGTTTTACTGGGTGACCCAAATTATTAAGCAATTCTTTGGTTTTAGTTACCTTTTTTTCAAATGAAATGATATCAGCAAGAATTATTGAATAGGATTCCAGGGTTTTATACTGAATGCTATACGGGCCCCTAACTCTGTCTGCTTTTCCAGACCAGCTTTTCCACCCACTTTCTATTTCAATTTGTACATTAAGGATATCTATTAAATCTGTTATGCTTTTCAAATCTTTACAAAGACGCCCATTTATTTTAACCTCCTTTATTAAATATTTCAGCGATTTAACTAATTTAGATTTAAATGGGCCCCATCCAATTTTTCCGCCATTCAATAAATAGGATTTCAATGCAATAGCATCTTCAAGGGTCGTTTTTATTCCATGGCTATTAGACAAAACAATTTCTGCGTTATCCGCCTTATGAATGATTGGTGTAATTTTTTGAATTATTTGTTCACAAGTTTTTTGAAGTACCATTAGAACTCCAAGTTTACTCGTGAGTGCTTCTTTAATTGTATCGGGGACCCATTTGATTGAGTTCGAATTTATTCTATTAACGTCTTCAAGCAAAGTATGAAATTGATCTTGAATTGATATTATTGAATCTTTTTTTAATAAAAGTAATTTTTCTATATCTTCTTCATGTGATTTAGTATTTTTTTTCTCTTCATATTCTTTTGCTACTTGTTCTTTTATAAATAAAACTTTTATCTGCTCAATAGAAGGAAGAGAAGTAGGCAATACGCTTTTTAGTTCCCGTCTTTTTTCGAGTGTTAGCAATCTCAAATTGCTTAACAGGCGTTTAAAATCAATATCATTGAAAGAATATTGGACATTATATGGAATATTATCAACAAGCCAACCGTATTTCCCCTCATCTTTTTTTAATAATTGTGCAATTTGGGCAGCTGTTCCACTATATGCGCCATCCCCAACTGAATGAGTGTGAGTTTCGGCTTCACGTATAGCTCTTAGCCTATTTTCAATTCTTGCTTTTTCTTCATTGCAATCATGCAAAGTTTTTTCTAATTTATTTATCTTAATTTGCGATTTATTTTCATTCCATCGATCTTTTTTCTGAGTAATTTGATTGACACTTGATCCTAAAGAATTGTTTTCTTCTACCCCGCTTCCAAGGAGTGAAATACACAAAGGTAGAATGTTCGGTGGCAATAATCCTGCAAGAACTTTAAGTGCTCTTGGAGTCTTTGCTGTGATTAAGATTCGTTTATTAGTAGCAAGAAGATGGCATATCAGATTAGCTATTGTATGAGACTTTCCAGTCCCGGGTGGACCTTGAACCAAAACGCCAGTTGCATTTTGAAGTTTTTCAATAATTCGGCGTTGTTCTTCATTGTAGGGTTTTGGAAAATACAGTTCTTCAATTTGTACAGATTCTGGTTCTTGTTTTTCGGAAGAGCTGCGTTCATCAGAACTGATTACTTCAGCAAGATCTGCAAATTCATTCGGGATAATTCCATTTTTTAAAATGAGGTCTTTGATATGAATTAGAACATCAGTAAGCCCTTTTGTTGAACGTTTTCTCAAAATTAATGCCGGAGCAAATTCCACAATTGGTTTATTTGAAAATGATTTTTTGATGCAATCCAATCGCGGATAATATTCACCATTAGGATTGATTGAATGAGCTAAACGTTCAAGGGATTTGTCTATTACATTTTTCTCCCAGGGATTATCAGTTATTTTAATTAATTCGTTTTTTATGAATTCTTCAATTTGAATAGGTTGTTCCTCTAGATCAAGCATATCTAATTCTGGTCTTAGCTTTGCACCATCTGGGTGAATGCGAACAGTAAACTTGCCTAAATATGCCTCAAATTCTAGTTGGGAATTAGCAATGATCAGGTGACGTCGGACATTTTGGTTACTTGGTGTTTGCCAAGATAGTAAACCAAGTCCGAGAAAAATGTCATAATCTTCTCCTTGTTTCAAAAGAGTCTGGTTCATAGAAAAAAGAGTTGAGTAAATATTATAAATACTCTCCCAATTTTTGTGGAGTTCTGCCCAAGGAATCCATTTCTGTTCAAGATAATTACCCCATACTTTTTGGACATCCTTTTGATCTTCTAATTGAATTGTTTGATTGATGAATTCGGGGGAGTCACTTCCTTCTGCCCATTGAGGGTTCATAATTTGACGAATAATTGATTTGAGTATTTCAGGGTTGTGATTTGTTTCATGGATTTTTGCTAAATCTACCCACTCACTACAAATTGGAGGTAAACTTGGTAGAACAGGTTCTTTTGGGAGTTGGACTTCAAGCCAAATATCTTCATCATATTCGGAATTTGATCCCCAAGCTTGAGTAAAACATCCCTTTTGATGAGGGATATCTTTTATCCATAAAATTTGAGAATATTCATCTATATCCCTAATAATTTTTGTCTGTAAAGAAGCCAACTTTTTTAAATAATCGATTAATCGAGTTGCTTTTTCTCGACTTTGATCAGATTTAGTTTTCATCTCCATAACTTCTACAATTTATAACAAAAAGAAATTATTTATTCAATGGCTAAGGCATGCATGAGAGTCAAATGTTTATTAAGCAGGTCAGTTATTGCCCTTATATATAGTTTCGCATGTTGAATACTCATGAATCCATCTAATTTGACAGCCCGGCAATTTAGTCATAAAATAGCAAACCTATGAAACAAGCCAAGAGTTCGAAGTCGGTCGTTTTTGCCGCATTTATCGCCAATTTAGCAATCGCCCTGGTCAAATTCGCGGTGGCCTGGCTCAGCGCCTCGTCGGTCATGCTGGCCGAAGCGGTTCATTCCACGGCCGATACCCTGAACCAAGTACTGCTGTTCATAGGCATCAAAAAAGCCGCCAGGAAAGCCGACGAGCTCCATCCCTTCGGGTTTTCCGGCGAAGCCTATTTCTGGTCCTTCATCGTGGCCATCATCCTGTTCACCAGCGGCGCCATATTCTCCATCTACGAAGGTGTGCAAAAATTGCACCACCCGGCTCCCGTGGCCCATGTGCCGGTCGCCCTGATCGTTCTGGGGATCGCCATGGTCGCCAAAGGTGCTTCCCTGCGCATCGCTTTTAAAAAGATCAACATTGAGCGGGGCAAAACCGGACTGATCACGTACCTGCGCAAATTAAAAAAAGCGGAATTGATCGTGGTGTTCCTGGAAGACACCGCCGCGCTCATCGGCCTGACCATCGCCCTGGCCGCCCTTTTGCTGGAGCATTTAACCGGTATTCTCCTTTTCGACGGCCTGGCTTCGATTTTGATCGGCGTGCTGCTGGCGATCACGGCGCTGTTCATGGGCAATGAAACCAAGTCGCTGATCATCGGCGAAAGCGCCGATCCGGCCCTGCTGCGCAAAATCCGCCTCTTGCTGCTTAAAGAAGACAGCATCAGCCGCGTGATCCACATCCGTTCCCTGCACCTGGGCGCCGACGACATCCTACTTGCCATCAAGGCGGAATTCAATCCGCGTTTGAATTCCAAGCAAATCTGCAATCTGATCAACGGCATTGAGGCAGACATACGCAACCATTACCCAGGGGTCAACAAGATATTTATCGAGCCTGATATTTTCCGGAAAACCTGAAGTTTTACCCCTGTCGGGTCATGCCCTTGGCCATCCACCTTCGGGCCCGGGCCATGGGCAAGGCCGGAAGGTTGGTTTTTAGTCATGGTGGCGTTCTTCTTTCTTTTTCAGAATGTAGAGATAAAAAATGATTCCCGCCATACCAAACGCCTGAACTGCGACCATCAGGCGGTGCTGCAACGGGTCGATCGGAAACGGTCGAATGAACTCGATCAGCAAAACCGAAACAAGAAATGCGACCGTGGCAAAAAACACTTTCAGCCTGAGCATGTTTTTCTGGCCCAGAACGATCAAGGCACTCCAACCCATAGCGGTGAGAAACACCAGACAGGCGCTGGTCATGCCCGGGGAATTCGGGGCATCATGATACAAAAACAGGAAAAAGGCCAGCGCCAGCAAGGCGAAAAGTACTGGAAATATCAGCATCGCTATTTTCTTCATGGTGAAGGATATGATAGAAAAAAATCGGTTTGCTGTCAACCTCCTACCGCTTAAACTCCTTTTTTTCGCGTCTTTTTTAAATAGGCAGCTTGCATTGTTTACTTTTCCCTTTCATGCGCCTATAATTTTCACGGAGGCAAAAGTGGAAATTTTGCAAATCTTGAATAAATTCAACGGCCGCGGCTTGGACAATTACCCGCAGATCCAGCACAACAACCTGTTCAAAAGGATCAGGGACAACTTCCACTTTGAACTGTTCCTCAAAGGCAGCAACATGCTGTTTTCACCTTTTTATACCCAATTGCGCGGCGAATCATTTCCGGAACTGACCGGCTTCTTATCCCAGAACGAAGAATTCCTGAATAGCCTGAAGGATTTCATCGTCAGTTCACTTTTCGTTTACAGCGCCGTGATTGAGGAAAACGCCAACTATTTGATCAACGAGCAGGACATCATCATCGGCCGCCTGATGTACCGTGAGCATAGCAAATTCGAAGTCAAATTCTATTCCCATTACCAGGACGAACTGCAGAACTCTTATAACGACAAGATCTACATCGGCCGCATCTTCATCGACCTGAATAAATTTGAAAAAGAGCACCTGGGCCTGAACGAATATTTCCATTCCATTTTGGAACAGAACGCCAAAATTCAAGAAAGGGCCCTCCACAAACTCCGCTATTATGACGATTACAAGAAACCTTACCTGGACGAGATCGATTATCTGGCCAAAGAAGTCAACTCCGAAGCCCTTGAGAGGATCAAGCTTTTCCCCAAGAGTAACTTTAAAAAGGCCTCGACCGTCGCTCTGATCGAAAGCATCGACAACCTGCTGCATATCCAGAACCTGATGCTCGAACTTAAGGACTTTACCCTGGAATTCGAAAACAAGTTGCGCCTGGGCGAAGAAACCAATTATGTCAAATACCTGTTCAAATTTTCCAAGGACCTGATCAACGACATCAAATACCTGAGCAAGCTGTACTACCTGATCAGCAATAAAATATCCAAGTATTCCATCATCTGATGCTTAAATCTTCGCGCTGGATCAAGGAACAGGCTGAAAGCAACCACTTGCTGGAACCTTTCGTCGCCACATCGGTCCGCTCCGGCGTTATTTCCTACGGACTCGGCCCGTATGGTTACGACCTGCGACTGGACAGGACCTACCGGCGCCTGGCCGGCCCGCCGGCGCTTATGGATCCCCACCAGGTCAACGAAGCCAATTTCGAGACCTTGAGCGAAGATGTTATCGTCATCCCCCCCGGACATTTCATCCTGGGCCGGAGCGTGGAGTATTTTCGCATGCCGAAAAAAATCCTGGGGCTGGTATTCGGAAAATCCACCTATGCCCGCTGCGGCGTCCTGGTCAACGTCACCCCCCTGGAGCCGGAATGGTCGGGATACCTGACCATTTCCATCGCCAACTGCGGCGCCTGGCCGGCAGCCCTGCACCCGAACCAGGGCATCGCCCAGGTTATCTTCATCGAAAGTTCCGACCTGCCCATCATGTCCTACAAGGACCTCAACGGCAAGTACAACGGCCAGGACGAAGTCACCGTCGCCAAGATCCAGAAGCAGTAAGCGCCCAACCGGAATTCCCCGGACAGCGGAATTCGCTGCGACGGTTCGTCAATTATTTAGATATCCCAAAGACTTCAATTCTTTCTGCAGGTTTTTGTCTATTTTTTGCTTTTTGCCGGGCAATTTGCGCAACCGTTGCAAATAATTTGCCAGTAGAATATGGAATTCTTTCATTGCCCCGGATCTGCTCCCTGCCAAATTCATCGTTTCTTTTTCGTCCTTCCTGTCATAGAACTCAAAGACTTCCAGGTTTTGCGGCTGGGGAGCAAAAAATTCCAATGCCTTCCTGTCGATGATGTTGTAGATAAAATGAAATTGGTCGTCAAGAAATGAAACTTTGGAGGGAATTTGCTTGATGATCGGAGAAACAGGAAGCGCGATCTGTAAAACCCGTTTCTTTTCACCAGGCAAATCCGGAAAATACGTTGGATCAAATTCGATGCCACTTTTGTCCAACAGCAATGCCGGGATATCCGCGATGGAAGTCAGGGTGTCGTCAGTCCCCTTATGTTTGTTCCCGGGATATTTGATTAAAAGTGGAATTCTGATCATCTCATTGTAGAGACTGTGTCCATGTTCCCAACTGCCATGATCATAAAACTCCTCACCATGATCACTGGTGACCACGATCCCCGCCTGCTCATAAACCCCCTTCTCTTTCAAATATTGGACCACCCCGGCCAGCAAAGTCTGATCCATATAAAAAATAGCCGTATCGTACAAATCCACCAGCGCCTGTCGGTTGGTTTCAGAGAGAGGTTTATAATATTCGGTTTTTTTGTCTTTTAAGAAATTCCCTGGGCCGCGGGCATTAATCCGGAGATCCTGATTGATTGACTTTTGAAATTTAGTGGGAAAATTGTACGGCGCATGTGCCTGGTAGGTATGCAAGAAAACAAACAAATCCTCACCCCAGAATGTCTCGGCAAAGTTTTTAAAATTCTTCAGCACCCTTTCCGCCGAATTCCGCAAAAAAACCCCGCCCGGATTATTCGAATAGATCTGGAAACCCCGGTGAAATCCAAAATGGTCATCAACAAATCCGCCGCCGGTAAAAGCAGCGGTAAAAAAACCATTTTTTTGAAACACTTCGGCCAGGAGGGGATAATCTTCTTTTATGCGATCGCTTGGTGCCAGTACCTGATGGCCCAGCAAGTCCTTGCCGCTGAATAGGGAAACATGGGCCGGCAAGGTCCAGCTTGAGGAAGAGAACGCCTGACGGAACACGCGTGAATCCAGCGCCAACCGTTCCAAGGTCGGTGTTGTTTTCCTGTAATATCCGTACAATGAGGTATGGTCAGATCGGACCGTATCTAAAACGATCACAATAAAAATCCGTGGTTTCTCTTTTTTTCCGATGATCTGCGGATTGACCCAAGCCCCGATTCCTTTTCCCTGGGTTTCCAAAACGATTGTAAATTCTTGCCAAGATTGATTTAACTCGATGTTTTTCGTGAAAAATCGCTTCTGTTCAAAAAACTTGTTGAAAAGCAATTTTTTCTTTTTTTGCTTTTCAAGATAAATGCGATAAAATAGTTTTGAACCGACCGGATTATATATTGAAAATCTGAAACGCCGTTGACGCTTATTTTTTATCTCGCATTTAACTCTCATATTGTCAATAGAAAACAAGGCTTGCCGAGAAACGTTACTGTCTTTCAATCGTCCCGTCCATTTTTTTTCGGGAATCAGGATGTTGATTTTCTCTCTTTTAAAAATCTTGGCAAGACCTAGGTCCCGGTCCTGCAGCAAATCGTCGAATCGTTTTTCAGCATCGGCCGCTGTCTCGAATACCATGTCGGCTGTCATCAGATTCAAAGGCTCCGCTTGCCTTTTGTTGCATTTGCCGGCACTGATCGCGATCAGTGCGACCAACGAGAGGAGGCTGGCAAGCATTTTAACTTTTGCCCACTTTTTAATTGTGAAACTACCTGTTTTTTGCATTTTTGATTTTATTATACATCAGGCCGTTTAAGAAAACTATCTTGTCAGGAAACCTCCTTCAATTCAGAATAAATCTTCTGGATTTGGAATTCAGACAAAATAAACGACAGCACATCCTGACCATATCTGTTTTGTCCCTGCCGGTGAGAAGCGATCCGCAATTTACATAACATCAGCCCATCGAGTATAATCGCTGCGATGAAGCCAGAATTCGTGAGCAAAAAAAACGGACCGTTCGTCAAGCACTGCCCCTGTTCCCCGGGCTCTGTTCCCTGCGGCTACTTCAACCTCAACCTGCAGAGCGGCTGCCCTTTCGACTGCAGCTACTGTATTCTGCAGGCCTACCTGGAAGACAAGAGCCGTGCCGTGTTTTACACCAACTGGGCCGTCCTGGAAACGGAATTGCAGGAATTCCTGGCCAAGAACCAGGAAGTGCGCATCGGCACGGGCGAACTGAGCGATTCCCTGGCCTATGAGAAAATCCTTCCCAGCGCCGCCCGGGTCCTGGAGCTGTTCCAGGGTTTTCCCGAAGCAGTTTTCGAATTCAAGACCAAGGCGGTCGCCATCCGGGCCCTGCTGCAGGCCAAGGAGGTCCCTGCCAACATCGTGGTCTCCTGGTCCTTGAACCCCGGACCGCTTATCGGCCGCGAAGAACGGCTCACCCCCTCCTTGGCCCGCCGATTGCAGGCTTTGGCCGCCGTCCAAGAAAAGGGCTTTAAAATCGGCATCCATTTCGACCCGCTCATCCTCTTCCCGAATTGGAAAAAAAATTACCGTGAACTCATTCACCGCCTGGCCACGGTTATACGGCCGGAGCGCGTCGCCTGGTGGAGCCTGGGGGCCCTGCGCTTTCCCCCGGAACTAAAAAAACACATTTTCCGCCACCGGGAATCCCAGCTTTTCTGGGGCGAGCTGATCGAGGGCCAGGACAAAAAATACCGCTATTTCATGCCCCTGCGCCTGGAGTTGTTCCGTTTCGTCCGTGACGAGATCCGTGCCCGCCTGTCCCGTCATGTTCCCCTTTATTTGTGCATGGAAGACCAGGATACCTGGAAAGAGATCTTCCCGGAACTGCCTGCCGACGAAAAAGAGATCAACCGCTACCTGTACGGATCGGCCATGCAGGCAGGCAAAATCGTGAGATGAAGATCGTTTTTATTCCCCTGGTTCCCCAAGTAATAAAAATCAGCGCTCCGTGATTCGTAATTCGTGATGCGTAATGCGCAAGAGGAAGCAAAGGGCGAATAATGTTTCGCCCCTACAACCTGCGGTTCAACCCTTGACCTAATACCCAAACACAAATAAATAGGATCTTTGCATACTATTTTTTATCAGGATACGCCGGCTGCGGCGGGAACTTATTTTTGCCGTTTTTCTCGATATCGGCCAGGATCGTCGCGATCGCTTTCTCCAGCTGCAGGTCGCGGCCGGCCATGACCGAAGCGGGATCGTTGTCGACGATGATGTCCGGTATGGAACCCTTGTTTTCCACCCACCACTGGCCCGTTTGGCCGTAAAAAGCGTTGTTGGGCTGGTGGACTCTGCCGTTGTCAACGGTCCTCTGGCCATTGATGATGCCGACCAGGCCGCCCCAGGAGGGGACGCCGACCACCGGGCCCAATCCGCGATCCTGGAAATGCTGGATGAAGGCCTCGCCGTCGGAACCGTTGTCCTCGTTGGAAACGGCGACATAGCATTGCGGACCCACGCTGCCCGGGTAGCGGAACGGCTTCATGCCGCGCAGCACGTTGAAGCCCACCTGCTGACGCTCCAGCTTGTCGATGAGGAAATATTCGGTCCAGCCGCCGGAGTTGCGCCGCACGTCGATGATGATGCCCTCCAGGTTGCGGAAAGCGCGCCAGAACTTGTCGAATTCGCCGATACCTCGGGAGCCCATATTGTTGATGTGCATATAACCGACGCGGTTGTTCGTTGCTTTCAGCACCTTGCGGATATTCTCAGTCAGCCAGCGATTGTAGCGCAAGGCACGGTCGCTGCGCACGGGTTCGATCTCGTAGGTCCGGGCATTTTGCAGCGTCGGTGCCGCGTTGACGGTGATCGACAGCTTCTGGCCGTCCGTCACCTGCAGGTAGCGGTTATAATCCTCGTTTTTCTGCAGGGTCATGCCGTTGATGGCGATCAGGTAATCCCCCTCCCTGACCTTGATGTCGGGCCGCTGCAGCGGTGCCTTGAGCTCGAGATTATATTCGCTGGGCCCGTAGATTTTTTCGAAGCGGAAAAAACCGGCAGCAGCCTCATATAGCAAATCCGCACCCAAGCGGCCGGTGTAAACGGGAGTTTCAGGCAGAGCCAGAGGCCCCATGTCACCACCGCCGATATAGGCATGGCCGACACAGAGCTCGCCGACCATCTGCGACATCAGCCAGTTGAGGCCGGCGCGCGAGCTGAGCTCCGGGATCATGGCTCGGTAGCGATCGCCGACATCCTGCCAGTCCTGTCCGTGCATGCCGGCGTCATAGAAAAAATCGCGGTACCAGCGCCAGGCATCGGAAAAAATCTGTTTCCACTCGGCCAGGGTGTCCATGTAATAAAGCATGCCGTCGAGTTTCAGACCATGGATCTTTTTTCCTTCCAGTTTCTTGGCTTCACACAGGTCTTCGAGCTTGGCGATGAAAAAATCTTTTTCCCGGGCCAATATGATCTGTTCGCCGTTCACCGAAAGGGCGTAGTCACGGATCTTGTCCTCCAGCACCGTCTCCTTTTTTTCTTGCATGTCGAAACTGTGCAGCTGCCACTTGCTGTCGCGCCCCGGCTTGAAGATCTCCTCGTATTCGTCCTCGCTGAACACCGGCACCGAGCACCAGAGCGCCCGGCCCTGACCGGCACGCAGGAAGAAATAGTTACCGGCCGGAACCGGCAGGGCAAAGGTGCGCAAAGCCAGGCCTTCCAGGTCGATTTTGACGCGCTTGGCTTGGGCCGGGGATGACGTCTTACCGGCTTCAGTTTTTCCCTTTATGGGCTCGGCTTTATCCGTTTCACCCTCGGCAAAGGGTGGCTTTTGTCCACCCTGCAATTGTACTGCCATCACCTTGTAGGGGTTGGCAATAACGTGGTTGTCTTCGTAAAAGTCCATGGTCACATCGAAATTGCGGCTGGAGAGGTAATAGAGATAGTCGCCGTTGCCGTCGAAGCACGGGTTGAGATTGTTGTAGAAATCGTCGGTCACTGTGAATTTCTTTTTTTGTTCCAGGCTGTAGAGAAAAACCTGGCTGTTGCGGTTGTAGGCCACCATGGTATAGCAGATCCAGAGGCTGTCAGGCGACCAGCCGTAATCATCGATCTCCCAGCTGAACTCGTCGTTTTTCAACTGCGGCACCGCATCGATCGGCGTCAACTGCTTTTTTTCCACATCGAGCCAATAGAGCGCCATCTCCTTGTTGCCAAAAAGGATCTTTTTGCCGTCGGGCGACCAGGCCTGGCGGTAGATGGCGCGGTCGAGAGTGCGGGTCAGTTGCTGCCATTCGCCTCCGGCCGTCTTTTGTCTGAAGAGCTGGTATTCGCCGCTCTTGTCGGAGAAAAAGGACAGCCATTGTCCGTCCGGGGAGAAGCGCGGGTGGATCTCCCGCGAACCTGGTGTCTGCGACAGGTTACGCGTCTGTCCGGACTTGACCGGCAGCAGGAAGAGATCGCCGCGGGCTTCCAGCAGCGCTGTTTTGCCGTCGCCGCCCACATCCATGCCGTGGATGTATTCCTTGGCATTGAGCCAGCGATTGCGCAACCGCCAGCGGTCGCTGGGCAGGCTGATCGCGGTTTTTTTGGTCGATCCGTTCTTGACTTCCAGCAGATGCAAATAACCATCCTGCACGTAAATGATGCGCTCACCGTCGGTTTCCGGCATCATCACATCATATTTTTCATGGCGCGTTACCTGGGTCACGGCCTTGGTCTCGAGGTTCTGGGCATAGAGGTTGGCTATACTGTCATTACCACGGTCGGAAACGAAGTACATGGTGTTGCCGATCCACATGGGGTATGCGTTTTTGCCGACATAATCGGAAACCGCAGTGAATTGACGGCTGGAAAAGTTGTAACGCCAAATATCGGTATGCTGTCCGCCTTTATAGCGCTTCCACTGATATTCTTCATTGCCGCGGCGATTGTAGAGCATTTCGCCACCATCGGCTGCAAAGCTGCACAGCGTGCCGCGATCGACCGGCAACCGTTCCGCTGCCGTGCCATCTATTCTGACCCAAAAAAGCTTGGGATCGCGGGTAATAAATTGCTCGAGGTTGGAGCGAAAGACGATGCGCTGGCCGTCAGGTGTCCAGGCCACGGTTTGGATACTTCCCGGCTGATATGTGAGCCGCTTGGGTTCGCCGCCGGAGGCCGGCATCAGGTAGACCGCCGCTTGGCCGTCATAATTGCCGGTGAAGGCGATCCACTGGCCGTCGGGCGAAAACTTGGCCGCGTATTCATCCCCAGGAAAACTGGTCAAGCGCACGGCAGGCCCGCCGGTGTTAGCGGCCATCCAGAGATCCCCTTCATAGGTGAAGACAATCCTGTCACCGTGAATATCGGGATAGGTCATGAAGCGCGCCTCGGCCGCAGGGGCCCAGGCGGCGGCTGCCAGTATCAGCATAAACAATGCGATTTTTTTTGGGTTCATGTTTGTGTTCCTCCGGAATTGATTGTATCGCATTCGGGATAAAATAAAAAACTATGGCACCAGACGACCGGGCCCCAGGACTAAATACAAGATTCGTCCTTCCGGATTCTGTGCTTTTCTTCGTTTAGGCTATTGATGTTTGGGATTTTGAATTTCTTTGCGTAAGGGCGGTTCGCGAACCGCCCCTACAAAAATGCACGTGGGATTCAAACATTCTTCGGCCTTGACAATATCGGCTGAATGGGTTAAACCTTAAACAAATAACCATGAGCAAAACCTTTGATCAGGGACGAGAAGAGATAGCCAAACTTTGCAAATACTTCGCGACCAACCGCCAGGCTTTCTTTGCGCCCGGGGTCAAAGAAGCCCACGTCCGCCAGAGCCTGATCGACCCTTTTTTCGAAACCCTGGGCTGGGACATGCGCAACACAGCTATGGTTGCGCCGCAA
>Ga0180009_10004502_pt1 | contig 15338 bp, 13 predicted proteins | sample OS_PC_MetaG_FD_123537 | JGI IMG/M metagenome (GOLD analysis project Ga0180009, IMG submission 123537) | Groundwater microbial communities from the Aspo Hard Rock Laboratory (HRL) deep subsurface site, Sweden - OS_PC_MetaG | ecosystem: Environmental > Aquatic > Deep subsurface > Groundwater...
ATGACCAAAGGTGGCGACAATCACGCGCCCACCGGGTTTGACACTCTTCAATACTTGCGCGACATAACGCGCACGGTCGGCCGGGTCGGTCAGAAAATGGAATACCGCACGGTCATGCCAGACATCATAGTGCGCGGCAGGCAACACGGCCCGGGTGATGTCGCCGGCGATCCACCGCACCGGCTGCGCCCGCGCGCCAAGCCGTTGGCGGCTGGCCGCGAGCGCCGGTTCGGCAAGATCGAGCACGGTCAGATTGCGGTAGCCCGCGTTGAGCAACCCGTCCACCAGCACCGAGGCGCCGCCGCCGACGTCGATGATGTGCGCGTCCACATCCGCAGCGTCTGCGATCAGGCGCAGCGATGACGCGGCGTGCGGCTGAAACCAGCTCACTTGCTCGGCCGACTTGCCGCTATATATCCCTTCCCAATGCTGCTGACGGTCGACCATGTCATTCTCCCTTCCACTTGATCGAGCAGCCCATACTCGGGATCTGCTCGACAGGACCACGTTGGGTCGCGGCCACTTCCTTCATCGCCTCAAACAGATCGCGGCGCACGCCTTCGGGTGCGGTGTCCTTGCGCGATTCATCAAAACGTCCACGATACTGCAATTCGAAATCCCGGTTGAAACCGAAAAAATCCGGCGTGCATACCGCACCGTAGGCCCTGGCCACCTGCTGGGTTGCATCGATCACATAGGGGAAGGGAAAGCCAAATTCCGCAGCAACGTTTTTCATGTTGTCGAAAGAATCTTCCGCGTACTCGGCCGGGTCGTTCGACATGACGGCGATTGCGTGAACCCCAAGCGCTTTCAGCTCAGCCATGTCGCGCACCAGCCGCGGGCGGATGGCCTGTACATACGGACAATGGTTGCAGATGAACATCACCAGCAAGCCGTTCGGGCCCATCGCATCGCGCAGGGTCCATTGCTTGCCGTCGGTGCCAGGCAAACTGAAGTCGGGGGCCTTCCAGCCAAAATCGCAAACGGGGGTAGTGAGGGAAACCATGACGTGCTCCGCTGAATCTCGAGGTATCCCGGCATAATAGCAAGATGTCTTCGCCACGCTTTTTTCTTGATCAACCGCTTGCCCTGGGCGCCCGCTTCAGCCTGCCCCCCGGCCCGGCGCGCCACGCCGCAAAAGCGCTGCGCTTAACCGTGAACGACACGGTCACCCTGTTTAACGGCCAGGGGGGAGAACATACCGCCTGTATCGAGCGTATCCAGAAAGACGATGTTGCGGTCAGCGTCACCGATTTTACTGACATCGAGCGCGAGTCGCGCTTGCGCGTCATGCTGGCGCAAGGCATCTCGAGTGGCGAGCGGATGGATTACACCCTGCAAAAATCCGTTGAACTTGGCGTGGTTGCGATCCAACCGATTGCGGCCAAACGCAGCGTGGTCAAACTCAGCGGTGAGCGTGCGGAGCGTCGTGTTGCGCATTGGCAAGGTGTGGTCGCCAGTGCCTGTGAACAATGCGGGCGCAACCGGGTACCGGAGGTCGCCGCACCGCTGACGCTGGCTGGCTGGCTCAGCCAGCACACAGCGGGACGTCTGTTGTTTTTATCGCCGCTGGCCGATACGCGGCTGGCTGACTTGCCGTCATCCACAGGGGGCGACTGCCTGGTGGTCGGCCCCGAAGGCGGCTTCGAGGCCGATGAAATTGCAGCATTGGTTGCAGCAGGGGCCATACCCGTTTGTCTCGGCCCACGCGTGCTGCGTACCGAGACAGCAGCACTGGCAGCGTTGGCCGCAATGCAAACCCTGTGGGGTGATTTCTAAACAAAACAACGGGCGTAAAAAAACCGGGCCGATGCCCGGTTTTTTACGTCCGTCTAAATCACGGGCGAATGTAGGAATACCCATCCGCTTGACGGTCCATGATTTCCACTACGCCCGCTTGAACGTAACCTATCTTGGAATTCATGTCTTCCTTGGTCAGCTTCTGACCACGCATGGTGTTGCCACAAGCCACAATCTTGATCCCCGAATCGGCCATTTCGCTGATGCGGTTGGCTACGACGGAGTCGGCTTTCAGCATGCCGATGCCCGGACCATAGGCCACGATTTCGATCACGGCACCCTTCAGGTCTTTCTGCACGTTTTTGGCGTTGTTCAGCGCCAGGTTCCAGTAAGCAGGGTCGCTGTCGCTGACCTGAATGACCAGTTTCGGTGTGACCAGAGCGTCACGTGCAACAGCGGTTGTCGGCAGCGCGATTGCGCCCAGAACCATAGCGCCACCCAGAACTGCGCCCATAAGCTTGTTGATGAATTTCATTATTAAGTCTCCTTCAGATTGGTGGAAAACGGGTAAACAACTTACTTAAAGTCCAACAAACAGCCAGCGCTTCAAAGTCATGCCTATGATAAATCGAACATCAAGCTGGCAATACAGTAAGAATTGACTTGCTGGTAGTAGTGACGTGTCACCCATTCGATTTATTCCCGGTTTTTATCATTTGTCTTGCGGGCGCCCTGCATAGCAGGGGGGTTTTCGGTATCCTTACAGATTAACAAGCCCATAAACCCGCCCAGATCAGGACACTCCTTTGAAAGACAACAACGATTTCGTTCACTGGTTCCGCTCCGCCGCACCTTACATACATGGCTTTCGTGGCAAAACCTTCGTCATTGCCTTCGGCGGTGAACTGGTAGCCGACAATGGCTTTGTGCAACTGGCACATGATGTCAATCTACTGAACAGCCTGGGTGTGCGACTGGTGCTGATACACGGCGTGCGGCCGCAAGTGGAAGCGCGACTGACCGAGAATGGCACGGCGATCCGGTACGTAGGAGGGCTTCGCGTAACCGACGATGCCGCGCTTGCCTGTGTCAAGGAGGCGGCCGGAACGGTACGCGTCGAAATTGAAGCCCTGTTGTCGCTGGGGTTGGCCAACACGCCGATGGCTGGTGCCGGCATCCGGGTGGCGTCCGGTAATTTTGTGACGGCGCAGCCTTTGGGCGTGCGCGAGGGCGTGGACTTGCTTCACACCGGCGAGGTGCGCAAGATCGACGCAGCAGCGATCCGGCGGCGTCTCGACCAGCACGACATCGTGCTGCTCTCACCCATCGGCTACTCCCCAACCGGCGAAATATTCAACCTCAGCCTGGAAGATGTAGCGACGCAAGCCGCGGTTGAACTGGCTGCGGACAAGCTGATTTTCCTGATGGACACGGAAGGGGTGCCGGACAAGGGACGCAAGATTCATAACGCCCTCACCGTCAATGAGGCACGCAAGGTGTTCGAAAAGGCGGGCAAGGGCAAGGCGCGCAAGTTGCCTGAAGATGTGACCTATTACCTGCCCTGCGCGATTACTGCCTGCACGCAGGGAGTCAAGCGCGCGCACCTCATCAGCCGCCACCGCGATGGCGCCCTGCTGTCCGAACTCTTTACCCGCGAAGGGGTGGGTACGCTCATCACGCCGGCGCCACTGGAAACCCTGCGCGCGGCCACCATCAACGACGTCGGTGGCATTCTCGGTCTGATCGAACCGCTCGAACGCGAGGGGATTCTGGTACGGCGTTCGCGCGAACTGCTGGAAATGGAAGTTGAGCGCTTTCTGGTGCTGGAATCCGACGGCGTGATTGCCGGTTGCGCGGCGCTTTATCCCTTCCCTGAAGAGCAGGCGGCCGAGTTGGCCTGTCTCGCGGTATCAGAAGATTTCCGCGGGCGGGGCTTTGGCGACCTGCTGCTGGAAGAAGCCGAGAGAAATGGCAAAAAGCTGGGATTCAAACAATTATTTGTCCTGACCACACGCACCGAACACTGGTTCGAGGAACGCGGTTTTGTCGATAGCAGCCTGAGCAATCTGCCCAAGAGCAAACAGGCGCTCTACAACTACAACCGCAAATCCAAAGTGCTGCAAAAATCGCTATAACCGGAGCGAACGGTTTTGCGTTTGGTTCATTTCCCTTTTCACAAGCTGGCGCTTGTCCTGTTGCTCCTGATGGGGCTGCGTACCGGCTGGGCGGACGATGCCCGCCCGCTGGTGCTGGGCGTTTTCCCTTATGTCACTGCCAGACAAATCGTGGAATCCTATCGTCCAGTGGCCCAGGCGCTGGAAGAAAAGCTGCAGCGCCGCGTACTGCTCTACACCGCGCGCGACTTCACCGCCTTTGTCGAACATACCCGCAAGGGCGAATACGACATTCTGCTTACGGCACCGCATCTGGCCTGGCTGGCACGGCAGGAGGTGGGATACCTGCCCCTACTGAAGTATGACTTGTCGATTCACGGCCTGCTGGTGGTCAAGTCCGATTCACCGTTTAAGGATTTGGCAGATTTACGCGGCCGCACCCTCGCCACGGCTGATCCCCTCGCGCTGGTGGTTCTGGCCGGAAAGGCCGAACTGGCTGCACGTGGCCTCAGCGACAACATCGATTACCAGTCGAAAGATGCGGTTACCCACATCAACGCCGCGATGCAAGTCATCAATGGGCGTGCCGACGGTGCCATGCTGGCACAGCAACCCTACAACCTGATGCGGCCCGAGCTGCGCCAGCAATTGCGGGTGCTGGCTGAAACGCCCTTGTTGCCCAGTCTGATATACCTCACCCACCCCCGTCTGCCCGTTGCCGAAGTACAGACAATTCGCACCGCGCTGCCGGACTTCTCTGCATCCCCCGATGCGCAGGCACGCAAACACCATGGTTCCCATGGTGCCATTGGCCCCATCGATGACGCCATGTTGCTAGCCATCCGCCCCTACGCATTGCAGGCGCAAGAAATGTTGCGGCAAAAGAAATGAAAGACTGGCTCGACCGGCTCTCGCTTCGCTACAAGCTTACCCTCGCCGCACTCGCGGTAGAGGTGGTCATGCTCAGCCTGCTGATTGGATACGGCCTGCAGTTCACCAACCAGGCATTGCAGCAGCAAGCCGACCAGCGCGTGCACGAAATCGCCGAGACGTTGACTGTCGCGCTGCTGGCGCCCTTGTCACAGCAGGATGACGTCAGCGTACGCGACATCATTGAGTCGGTACAACACAACAGCCAATTGCGGAATATCGAGGTCCGCGATAACAGTCGTCGCATCGTGCACCAGTCGGGTAGCGACATTGCCAGCAAACCCTCCGACTTCCGCATCACCCGCCCGATTGTGCTTGCGGGACAACGCTACGGTGAGGTCGCGCTGGTCCTGTCAGGTGATTTCATTCAGGCGGCGCGCGCGCTGTATCTGCAGCAAAGCCTGTTGATTGCCAGTGCAGCCTTGGTCCTGACCGCCTTCTTGCTGACACTGCTGGTCGGCAGGCTCACCGGACGCTTTGAAGCCCTTACCCACGCCAGCAAACGCATGGAACAGGGCGACCTCGACGTGCTCATAGCGGGCGAAGGAAAAGACGAAATGGGCCAACTGGTCCGAACCTTCAACCGGATGGCCGAATCAGTCCGCTTCAGCGTTGAACGGGCCCACGATAACGAGGCACGCTTTCACGCCATTGCCGACTACACGCATGATCTGGAATTCTGGCTGTCGCCCGAGGGCAAGCTGTTATGGGTCAACCCATCGGTCGAGCGCATGCTGGGATATACCGTTGGCGAATGCATGATGCAACAGAATTTCCCATTGGATCTCATCCACCCGGAAGGCCGGGTCGAAGCTGGTTTCATCCTGCGCCAGGCATTACGCGGCTCGTCCGGACAAGGTTATGCCCTCCGTATCTGCCGCAAAGATGGTGGTCATTTCTGGGCCCTGGCAAACTGGCAACCGATTAAAGATCATAACGGGAACTATCAGGGCATCCGTGCCAGCATCCACAACATCGACGATCTGAAGTCCACCGAGGCCAACCTGCGTCAAGCCATCAACGAACTTCGTATTGCGGAAACCCTGCAGGGCAAATATCTGGAGGAAACCGAGCAGGAGCGCGCACGTCTGGTTTCGCTGTTGTCGGCGATGAATCTGGGCATTCTGTTTGTAGCCGCCGATGGCCTCGTGCTCTACAACAATCCCTCGTTCAGCCGCATGTGGATGATCGACGAAGAACAAAACCTGATCGGGCAGCCTGCACGGGATGTTCTGGTCCAGTCGTCCTCGCCACTGGCGCGTCCCGACCATTTTTCGAAACATTTGATGTCGGTGCTGGAAACCCGGGAACTGTCCGATAGCTTCGAAATCCAGATGACCGATGGACGCGTCATCACTGAGCTTGATTATCCGGTGCGCGACCGCGATGGCCGCTTTATCGGCCATTTGTGGATTTACGAGGACATCACCCGCGAACGCCAAACCGCGGAGCAACTGGTGTATCTGGCCGAACGTGACGCACTGACCGGCTTGTACAACCGCCATCGATTCCAGCAGGAACTGGCGCGCACCATGCTGGAGTGCGACCGGCATCAAATGACATGCGCAGTGATGTTTTTCGATCTCGACGAATTCAAGACCATCAATGACAGCTACGGCCATCGTGCCGGCGATGCACTGCTGATCCGGGTGGCAGGTGAGGTGGGTGCGCTGGTCCGCCGCAACGAGGTGCTGGCACGCCTGGGGGGCGATGAGTTCGCCCTGCTCTTGCCCGGCGTTCACGGCAACGAAGCCGAAGCCTTGGCCGACCGCGTGGTGCGCGCCGTGGCACAGATTCCGTTTCGTTTCGAGGGGCAAAGCCTGCGTGCCACCACCAGCCTGGGCATTGCCTATTACCCTGAGCATGCCATTGATGCCGACGATCTGGTCGCACGCGCCGACATTGCCATGTATCAGGCCAAGGATTCCGGCAAGAACACCTGGCGCGTTTTCCGTTCGGATATTGCAGCAGATACCGAAATGCGCAATCGGCTATCGTGGGGTGAGCGCATCAGCAATGCCCTCGACAGAGGCTTGTTCGAGTTGCATTTTCAGGGCGTATACCGGTCGGAAGACAGCGCGCTTTCCCATCTGGAAGCACTGATCCGGATGAGCGACGAACGCAATCCCGCAGAACTCATCATGCCGGGGCATTTCATTCCGCCCGCTGAAAAAAGCGGACGCATTCTCGATATCGATCGCTGGGTGATTCGTGAAGTGGTCAACAAGCTGTCCAGAAATCCGGACATCCCCCCCATCGCCATCAATATTTCTGGGCGCTCCCTGTCCGAGCCCAGTTTGCCTCAGTACATTGGTGACGCCTTGCACGAAGGCGGCGTCAAGCCCAGTCGACTGATCGTGGAAATCACGGAAACCGCAGCGGTTTCCGATCTTCATGATGCGCAGCGCATGATCGAAGCGCTCCGCCAGCTGGGGTGCGGCGTATGCCTTGATGACTTTGGCGTTGGCTTCGCCTCATTCGCTTATCTCAAACACCTGGATGTCGATACCATCAAGATCGACGGCATTTTCATTCGTGACCTCGCCAATGATCACGACAACCAGATATTCGTGCAGGCGATGGTCAGCGTGGCGCTCGGACTCGGCAAATCGGTGGTGGCCGAATACGTCGAAGATGGCCCGACCCTCGCTCTGCTGCGCCGGCTTGGGGTCGATCTGGTGCAGGGTTATTACCTCGACCGGCCGGTCGCCAAACATCCGGCGCTGTCGCGGTAACGAGCCGAATCCCTCCGGCAAAACCCATTCACCACAGAGACACAGAGACACAGAGAAAGCCCTCTCTCGTCGTTCCGGAAATACTATTGCAGCAGACAATCGCCGCGTAAACACGCAGTTTCTCCCGTGCCTCTGTGTCTCTGTGTCTCTGTGGTGAAAGTTCTCCGGTGTTAAAATGCACAGCTTTTCCGCGCCCCTTTCAGGACTTCCGCCGTGCTTACCGCTTCCAGCATCACCCTTCAATTCGCCGCCAAACCGCTGTTCGAGAACGTCAACGTCAAATTTGGCGATGGCAACCGCTATGGCCTGATCGGCGCCAACGGCTGTGGCAAATCAACCTTCATGAAGATCCTCGCCGGCGAACTGGAATCGACCGCCGGCAATGTCTCGCTCGACCCCGGCGAACGCATGGCGTGGTTACGCCAGGACCAGTTTGGTTATGAAGACCAGCGGGTGCTCGACGTGGTGATGCAGGGCCACGCCGACATGTGGAAGGTGATGCAGGAAAAAGACGCGATTTACATGAACCCGGAAGCGAGCGAGGAAGATTACCTGCACGCGGCCGAACTGGAAGCCAAGTTTGGCGAAATGGGCGGCTACGATGCCGAGGCGCGCGCGGGGCAGCTGTTGCTGGGCGTGGGAATTCCCACCGAACAGCACATGGGCACCATGAGCCAGATCGCACCGGGCTTCAAGCTGCGCGTGCTGCTGACGCAGGCACTGTTTTCCAACCCCGACATCCTGTTGCTCGACGAACCGACCAACAACCTCGACATCAACACCATCCGCTGGCTGGAAAACGTGCTGAACGAAAGCAAGGCCACCATCATCGTCATCTCGCACGACCGCCACTTCCTGAACCAGGTCTGTACCCACATGGCCGACCTCGATTACGGCACCATCAAGACCTACCCCGGCAACTACGACGACTACATGCTGGCCTCCGCACAGGTCAAGGAACGTCAGGCCTCCACCAATGCCAAGGCCAAGGACAAGGTGGCCGAACTGCAGGAATTCGTGCGCCGCTTCTCGGCCAACAAGTCGAAGGCCCGCCAGGCGACCAGCCGGATGAAGATGATCGACAAGATCAAGATCGAGGATTTCAAACCGTCATCGCGCCAGAACCCCTATATCCGCTTCGAACCGGAGAAAGTGCTGCATCGCCGCGCGCTCGAAATCGAGGATCTCAAGTTCGGCTACGAAGACACGCCGCTGTTTTCCAACCTTGGCTTCTCGCTCGAGGCCGGTGAAAAACTCGCTGTCATCGGCGGCAACGGGGTCGGTAAATCCACCCTGATGAAGCTCCTGATGAGCGAACTCAAGCCGGAATACGGTGAGGTGAAATGGAGCGAGAACGCCAACATCGGCTACTTCTCGCAGGATCACGTCAGCGATTTCGACATGGACCTGAACCTTACCGACTGGATGCACCAGTGGACCCAGGCGGGCGACGACGAGCAGGTATTGCGCGGCATCCTCGGGCGACTGCTGTTTTCGGGCGACGACGTGAAGAAATCGGTGCGTGTGCTGTCCGGCGGCGAAAAAGGCCGCATGCTCTACGGCAAGCTGATGCTCGGTCGCCACAACGTGCTGGTGATGGACGAACCCACCAACCACATGGACATGGAATCGATCGAGTCGCTCAACATCGCGCTTGAGCAATTCAAGGGCACGCTGATTTTCGTTTCGCACGACCGCCAGTTCGTCAGCAGCCTCGCCACCCGCATTCTTGAAGTCACACCGGAAGGCGTCGAGTTCTACATGGGCAACTACGACGAATACCTGCATTCCAAAGGGTTGGAATAAGGGTTTCAGTCATGAACGAAGTCGTCGTCATCGGCCTCGGCCAGCTCGGGCGTGTTTTTGCAGGCGGCCTGCTGCGGGTTGGCTGCACGGTGATTCCGGTCAATCGCGGCGACGACATGGCAGCCATGGCGCAGCGCCATGCCGTCCCCGAATTGGTGTTGGTAGCGGTGGCTGAAAACGATCTGCAACCCGTGCTGGCAGCCTTGCCGGAAAACTGGAAATCGTGCGTCGCGTTGATTCAGAATGAACTGCTGCCACGTGACTGGCTGGCCTACGGTTACAGCGACCCCACCGTCATCTCGGTGTGGTTCGAAAAGAAAAAGGGAATCGACGCCAAGCCGTTGATAGCCTCGCCCGCAGCCGGACCGGGCGCTGCCCTGCTGTGCCGCGCGCTGACTGCCATCGACCTGCCCTGCCGCGAAGTGGCCCCGGGGGATGAACTGTTGTTCGAACTGGTGCGCAAGAACGTCTACATCCTCACCACCAATATTGCGGGACTCAAGACCGGTGGCACCGTGGCCGAACTCTGGGCGCAGCATGAGACGTTTGCGCGGCAGGTCGCCCACGAGGTGATGGATATCCAGGATGCGCTGACCGGCACCCAGCTTGGTCGCGACGCGCTGATTGCCGGCATGCTGGAAGCCTTCAACGGCGATCCCGCGCACAGCTGTACCGGCCGTTCGGCACCGGCGCGGCTGACACGAGCCCTCGGGCACGCGGATGAATTCCAGTTGGCGGTTCCTACCCTAAGAAAGCTTGCGGGCCGAGCCTGAACTGCGGCGCAATCAGATGGTCTTGCCCCTGGCAGGCCTGTCTTCACGGCCAACCATACCCTGCTGATCAAACGGTAGCCATCGGGATGACTGGTCGGTTTTGACACGGCCGCTGATGCGATAGGGCACCCCGGCTTTCAGCGTGTCGGACGGCAGCGTCTTGATCTGCTGAATCAGGTTTCGAGACTGCGTGACGGCATCCATCCGTATCACCGTGCTCGAAATCGCCGGAAGCATCACGGAGACCCGCGACAGTCCCTTGGCAAAAGCGCGCCCGTTCAGCTCCAGTTCGAACTCCAGCGCCTCGAGATTCAGATCGAAATCGTTTGGATTGCTCACCCGCAGACCCACATCAAAGTGCTGCTCAAAAATGCCGAAGCTTTTGATGTCGACATCGGCCACGCTCACCTTGGGGGGTTTGGCGTGATACGGCAGACTGCTGCAAGCAGCGAGACCGAATGCCAGTAACAAAATCAACCAACGCTGCAATGGAACCCCCTATCGAATATGCGCCCGCAATTGGGCGGCCATGCGTGAAGCTTGCGCCACATAACTGCCGCCGAAAAGATTGGCGTGGTTGAGCACATGGTAAAGACTGTAGAGCGGTTTCCGAACGGCATAGCCCGCATCGAGCGGCCAGGCTTCACGATAGGCCGCATAAAAATCCGGGGCGTATCCGCCAAACAGCTCCGTCATCGCAAGATCACATTCGCGGTCGCCGAAGTACACCGCCGGGTCGAAAATCACCGGCGATCCATCAGACAGATAGCCATGATTGCCGCCCCACAAATCACCATGCAGCAGCGAAGGGGCGGGGACGTATCCGTCAAACAAAGCGTCAAGCTGGGTCAGCAGGGCTTCACCATCTGCTTGCAGCGCACCGCCATAGCCATTCCCGGCGGCCAACTGCAGCTGAAACCCGAGTCGCTGATCACGCCAGAAGTCGACCCAGTTTTCTTGCCAGGGATTCGGCTGCGGCGTGGCGCCGATCCAGTTGTCGCACGGGCCGCCAAACTGCGGCGCACTGACCCGGTGTTGCTGCGCGAGCAGACGACCTAGTTGTGCAGCGTCGCCGTGCGACTGCAGCGACAGCTGCTCGAGCACCAGATACGCCTGTCCATCTGCCATGCCATGACACACCACCTGCGGCACCCGCACTGCGTTTGCATGGGCCAATTCGGTCAATCCGGCCGCTTCTGCTTCGAACCATTCAAGATGAATGGCGGGCTGGATTTTGACAAAAAAACTGCGCGCGTCGTCGCTCAACGTGAAGGCCTGGCTGATATCGCCGCCATGGACTGCTTGCGCGTTCTCGGCGGCGAAGGGTGCACCGCTGGAACGGCTGATAGCGGCGGCGATTTCGCTGAGGAAAGCGCTCACGGCTCGACCAGCGGCTGGATGCGAATACGCAGCGCCGCGTGAGCAGCGCGCAAGGCCGCTTCAGCTGCGGCCGGCGTTGCTGCGCGAGTGAAAATAAAGCCGAGATAAGCCGCGCCTTCGGGGGGCGGCGCCATCAACTGGCCGGGCTGGGCGGTGATCTCAATGCCGGTGATGTGCGGCACTTCCAATGCAGCGGACACGCCATCCACGCCTCGCAACATCCCCTTGACGGGAATCGGGATCATCATCACGCCGGCTGCATCCGCATTCGTCTGTGTCGGCAGCGGCAAGCCCACGGCGTGGCGCAACACGATTTCCGCCGATCCCATGCCGAGCGTGGCCGAGAGCATGCGACCACACAGGCCGCCTATCCCGCGCGGCGCAATTTCGAGCAGCCACACGCCGGCGTCGTTGATGCGCGCCTCGGCATGGATCACCCCCTCGCTGACCCCGGCGGCTGCGCAAGCACGTTGCACCGCAGCGGCAAGCTCGATCTGCGTTGCGTCCGGCAGGCGTGACGGCGTGATGTACAGCGTTTCTTCGAAGTAGGGGCCGTTGAGCGGATCGGGCTTGTCGAATACGGCCAGCACCTGCAATTGACCGTGGCTGAGCACTGCGTCGAGTGCCACTTCGATACCGGGGATAAACGACTCGACCAGCAGGCCCAGGGCATCGGCATCCCGTTGAACGCGTGACTGAATACGCTGCACCTGCTGGATCGCGCGCGACAGTTGCACCGCGTCGTCAACCCGGATGACGCCGCGGCTGGCATTCAGCCGGCGCGCTTTCACCACCAGCGGAAATTCCAGCGCCTCAGCGGCCTTGGCGTTTTGATCCTGGATTGCGACAAACGCGGGGTGCAACAGGCCCGCAGCCTGTTGCAACTGGCGGAAATGGAGTTTGTCGGTGAGCCGCGCCACCGCCTCGGGCGGATTGCCCGGCAGCTTCAACGCTACCCGCAGTTGCGCGGCCAGCGCCACGCCATGATCGTCTGCCGCCAGCACCGCATCAACCGGCTGTTTCAATGCCTGCAACACTTGTGGCAACGACGCTTCAGGCTGGTCGAACGGCACGCTCATCAGGGGGGGCAATCCCCAGCCGGGGGCAAGCCGATGGCAATAATCCGCGCAGGTCACCAGTTCGACCCCGATCCGGGAAGCGGCCTCGATGAAATCCTGATTGGCATAGCCTGCGGCAGGAAGCAGCAACAACAGACGGGGCATGATTAACTAGAAGCTGGCGAGCTGGGTTTCGGTGGGTTCGGCGCAGCAATACCAGGGTTCGGAATGATGCGGAATCACCGCGCCGAATTGCGCGGAATCGAGCGTCGGGGCGGTTTCACCCAATGCGGCGTGGGTGCGATTCCAGATGCCGGCAAATACTTCGGCGCGCGACAGTTCGGCTTGTTCCGCCGCCATCACCCAGGCCATGATCTCGGCCTGCAAGGTGTCGGTGCGCACATCCTCGGCCTGCCAGGGATAACCCAGCATGGCGTCGTCGAAAGCGCCGACCTGCGCGGCAAAATCCGGCAGGTGCAACAGATAGGAACCTTGCGGCACCAGCAAACGAATGGCCAATTGAATCGGCGGCACCGCTTCGACCAGATGCAACCGCAGCAAGGCTGCCAACAGATCACGATAGCCCGTCAGCGTCGTCCATGGCGTGAACGGCACAAAGGTGGGGGCCAGCGCAATATCGAGTGTGCGCACCAGCGTCAGCGCTTCCTCAAAACCGGCCTGGGTATGCCCTTTGTCCAGCCGGTCGAGAATCGCGTCATCAATGGATTCGACTGCGGCCACGATGAACAACAATCCGCACGCTTTTAGACGCGGCAGCAGTTCGGCATGATTCAGCAGATGCTCGATCTTGATCGTCGCATCCCAACTCAAATCCGGAAAACGCGCGTGCAGCGCCTCGGCCACTTTCAGCGCATGGGTCGGGCCATTGAGAAAATCGGGATCGCCAAAGCTGATGTGCTGCGCGCCAACCGCAACCTGCTGTGCGATATCGGCCAGCACAATATCCGCCGGCACCGCACGAAATTTTCCTTCATAGACGGGTACCACCGGACAGTGTCGACACAGATGTTTGCAGCCGCGCGTGGCTTCGGCAAAACCGGTGATTTTCTGTGTGCCATCGGCCAGAATCAGTTTGGCGTAGCGTTGCAGCTCAGGCAAACCGTGGCGATCGGGCAGCAGGAACTCAATCTTGTCGCGCCGCACCACGGTGTTGGCTGGCGACACCCCGGTTTGCACCCAGGCCAGCAGATCGGGTTCGGATTCGCCACCGAACACGGCTTCCACGCCCAACTCGCGCAACCAGGCCGCGTTCATCGGCGCATACAGGCCAAACGCGGCGATGCGTGCGCGCGGCGCCAGCGCACGAATTTTCGGCAGGGCGGCGGCGGCAATCCGCGTGGCGGTGTGCATGCCCAGATAAATCGCCACGTATTCGGCGTCTTTGAACACAGCGGGATCGAGTTTTTGTTGCGACAGATCGAGACAGGCCACAAGGATGTCGGCGCGCGCGAACCAGGCCGCAGGCTGTGCCAGATTGAAGGGCTGTCGCCCCAACTCGTAGGGGCTGACCAAAACAATGCGCGCCCCGGAGGGCGCGCAGGTGCTGACGGTACAAGCTGTCATCGAAACCCCTTTACTTACCCTTCGGACGCTGCTCGAACATTTTCGAGATGCCGGGCTCCCGCGAAGCACCCGCAGCCTCCATGCGCTTGAGGTATTCATCCCACATCGCGGTCTGATTCACACCGATGTCGTGGAGGTACTCCCAGGAATAAATCCCGGTGTCATGGCCGTCCGAAAAAACGAAATTGATGCCGTACAAGCCAACCGGTTCGGCGGCATTGATCAGAATTTCTCGCTTGCCGACCTGCAGCACTTCCTGCCCTGGGCCGTGGCCACGCACTTCGGCAGAAGGGGAATAAACGCGCAGAAATTCGAACGGGATCTCGAAATGCGTTCCGTCATTGAACGCGATTTCCAGCTTGTGCGAAGTCTGGTGAAGCTTGATGTCGGTAGGGGTAGGGATAGCCATGGCTGAAACACTCGAAATGAACGCTGCCCCAAGTGTAAACCCGCAGCGACAAGAAGAAACCCCGGCGGAACAAGGGACTGAAACCGATTTGTTTTGAATTTGGTGCGTCCGGCGCGATTCGAACGCGCGACCCCTGCCTTCGGAGGGCAGTACTCTATCCAGCTGAGCTACGGGCGCTATGAGCCGCGAAGCATAGCGGGTTTGGCGGATCGCGTCTATCCACAGAAGCATGCATGACCCTTTCCTGACGGGCCGGGTTTCCTTATAATCCGTGGTTTTGATGCCTCCCTCCCAAGGATAATTACATGGCCGACTCGAACGCCAAGATGACTCAAGCCACTCCGCAAGAAGTCATTATTTCTGTTGTCGCCGGGCTGTTAGCGCCCCTGTTGGCAATCTTCCTGATCGTACAACTGGTGCTCGGCATCCAGCAGGAACACAAGCCCGACACCACGGGTGAGGCCGCACAAAAAGCGACCCTCGCGCGCATCAAGCCGGTTGCCCAGCTGGCAGCGCTCGACGCCAACGCCCCCAAGGTCGAGAAATCCGGCCAGGAAGTCTATGACGCGGTGTGTTTCTCGTGCCACACCTCCGGTGCGCTGGGCGCACCCAGGTTAGACAACAAGGGAGACTGGACGGGCCGACTCGGCCAGGGCTACGACACCTTGATCAAGCATGCCATCGAAGGCATCCGCCAGATGCCTGCACGCGGTGGCGACGGCGATCTGTCAGACACCGAAGTGGCACGCGCAGTGGCTTACATGGCCAACTCTGCAGGCGCCAGCTTCAAGGCACCGGAAGCGGAAGCG
>Ga0180009_10004503_pt1 | contig 15337 bp, 21 predicted proteins | sample OS_PC_MetaG_FD_123537 | JGI IMG/M metagenome (GOLD analysis project Ga0180009, IMG submission 123537) | Groundwater microbial communities from the Aspo Hard Rock Laboratory (HRL) deep subsurface site, Sweden - OS_PC_MetaG | ecosystem: Environmental > Aquatic > Deep subsurface > Groundwater...
AAACTTCTCTGCGAGAACAGAACTTGAGATTAATGAAGAAACAGAAGGCAACAGAACAAGACTAAAAGTTATGCTAAAGAACGGAAGAAACGCCTCACTAAAAATTATGCCAAACGTCGCTTCCGCAACAGCATTAGCAAGATTGAGATTAAAAGTTTGCAATGAATCAAGAAATTGTTCTATCGAACTTAAAGAAGTTGGAGAAGGTGCTAAAGCGAGATTAGTTTACGAGACTCGTGCAAGAAAAACTTTTAGGATTTTTGGACTTTTCAAAAACCGAGAACAGGTCCAGACACAAATTGACGCAGAAACTGGAGAGGTCGTTGCAACAAAAAGGCCATGGTGGGCTTGGATGGCTTCTGAAGATGACGAAGCAGACGAAAACAAAGAATAATTTTTCTTTATTCAAAAAAATAAAATTTTAGTTTCAGGGTCGTACGAAGTATGACAGAGACGTTAAGAAATTTTATTTTGCCTAACTACAAAACATTAGTTTCGTAATCTTAAGAGGGTACACAGCTGAGAGAGATATCTCCCTGAGCTAGACAGTATATTCAAAGACCTTATCATAAGGTATCGACCATGCAACAGTTTCTTTAATCGAGGCCTTTTCCATTATCTTCCTAAATAACCTAATTGAATTCCCGTGAGCCGAAATCGCAACATTAACTTTATTCTTCCGCATAAACTTTTTCAAATCTTTGATAAATGACTTGACCCTTTTCTCGACATCGGCGAAACATTCCCCCCTAGGCGGCCGATCTTTCACCCCGTAGCCTCTGTGCCACCTATCATATTGTTCCGGCCCATATTTAGCGATAGTCGTTGAATGCAACTTCCCAGACAAAGTCCCATAACTCCTCTCAATCATCCTATCATCTTGCATAATCAACTTACATTCAGGATGAAATTTCAAAACCGGTTTCAATGTATCCTTAGACCTTGATAATCGCGTATGAATCGCAACCTGAAACTTCTTACCCTTCATTTTCTTTGCAATAATCTGGGCATGTTTCCTTCCTTCAGAATTCAGTTTAGCATCTTTAAACCCAGTAAATCTTCCATCACGGTTATATGTCGTCTGACCATGTCTAAATAAATAAATTTTGTAGCCTCTTTTCATAGCCTTAATAGGTTTAATCGCTATAAAAACATTTTTATAATCTCAATTCTTTAATTAATCATGGTGATTCAATGGATTGTTTTAGGGGTTCTGATAATCCTAGGTTTATGGTATCTCAAAATGGAACACCACACTCGAAGGGTAAAAATCATAGTTATAGTTATAATCGGGATACTTATCTACTTCTCTATGGTGGGGATATTCTCCTCAGAAAAAGTAAACCTAACTTCCCCAAGGGGAGTCGTCAATGGAGTATATGTTTATTTCGGATGGATCGGACAAACTGCAAGTAATTTGTGGGATGTTGGGACAGACACAGTCCGAACTGTCGGGAATGCCATAAAAATCAATAATAATTCTGAAAAAGATGAATCGAGAGCTAGACTACGGAATGTCCAACAATAAGCCTAGCATGGGGATCTACTCACAATCATGTCTTTGGGAGATATTTAATTGTCAAAGACCTAATTGTTCGCCCACGACTTGTCGTGTGTTCAGTTAAGCCTGGCATGGGGATCAAACCCACGACCTCTTCGTTACCAACGAAGTGCTCTATCAGCTGAGCTAACCAGGCGTAGTATGCCCTGCCCAATATAAAATATACTCAGTAGGGTATAATCTTCATTCATCCCGTAAATTTATAAATGCTTTCCTGATGGCTTAATCATGGAAGATAAAGAATTTGATTTAGAATCTGAGTACAATGGGTTGAAAGAAAAACATAGTTTGCCAGATTTCAAAAAATTGGCTGAAGACTTTGATGTAGAAAAAATCTCAGAAAAAGAGTCTAGTTTCCTAATCCGAGAAATTAGAAGAATAATCAATGAGAAACTTTCAGCATACATGCACCTATTTGAAACGCTAATCAATCCATCCGCGCCACCAATGTTTATTTTTTCTGTTTTAAGAGGCATCAAAGAAGAAGACAAGGAGTCTATTAAAGAAATCTACAAAAAACTCTCGAGGTTACAAATTAAGGCAATGAAGCTAGATACAATTTACTCCGAACAAGGAGAAGTAGAATTTGTAAAAACATCCTTCACAGAATGGCAAGACTTAAAGAAAACCATTTATAGGATTATCGAACAATTCGGAGAAAATATTGAGAAATCAGACAACTCAAAAAAGCGAAGTTACTTTGATTAAAACAACCAATCCAAATCAATTTCTACTGCAACGGTCGGCATTTTAATTTTCCAGTTCTTCAAAACCCGCGGCGCAACTTCTCCAATAAATCCAACTTCCTTGCCTTCGACAATCATCTTTCCACATCGCCCAATAATATAATTTGAGTTCTCAACATTCTCAATAGAATATTCAACGCCAAGCATCTTAAACAAATAATCAACGACCTGCTTCAAATCAGTGAAATTCATTACCTCATCAACCATAACAACCGCTAACCTTTCAGTTTCCTTAACGCCTGTATCCTCTGAATCATCTCGTGAGAAAACCCGTCCCATCTCAAAAATCTTCTGAGGATATCCTGCATCCGAATTCTCTGACAAAATCTGCAAAAGATTAGTTAACATATCCATCCGAAGGACATCCCGCTCAGTCTTTGAATCCTCGACCTCAATAAAATCGTTATAATCAAAATGCATTCTCTTAATATTTCTTCGGGTCGTCAAATGGAAAGAGGAAGTCTCCAAAAGTCCAAGTCCTGCAAGAATATTCCCAATAATTTGCTTCGTCTTTCCCACTGGATCTTCATAAGCAATCGTAGAAATCTCCGGAATTTCCGGCTCAAAATTTTCATAACCATAAGCAATCGCAATCTCTTCAGTCAAATCAATCCAATGCAGAATATCTGTTCGATAAGCCGGAATCAAAGCAACCGATTTCTCTTTCCGATTTTCATAACCAATCCCCATTCGAGCCAAATAATTTTTAACATCCTTTTCAATCAATTTAATCCCTAGAGTCTTTTCAATATCTTTTATATCAAATTCTAATTCCTCAACAGACATATCCGGAGAAATAAAATTACCCGATTTGTTATCCTTAATATTCATTGAATAAATCTTCCCACCCATCTCTGCAAGAGAAGCAACAATAATATTCAAACACTTTTTCAAATAAACCAAGTTGTGTCCAGAACATTCAATAAAAATCTCCCGAGTTTTCTCATTAATTCGCCCAGTTTTCTCGGAATTAATAATTGGTGGCATACTCAAGACTTCATCATTAGCATCGACGAAGATTGGAAATACCTCTGCACCCTCAAGCAAGTGAGCGTATTCCCTTCCAGCAGGATGTCCCCGTAAAATCTGGCTTCCAGTCATTTCTTTCTGAGCTTCCAATGGCAAGAATTTAATCTCCTCCGGCTTCTTAGCAATAAACCTAATCGGTAACACAATCTTATCGAGCGGATAAACTCCAATCGCAATCTTCTTTCTCTTCCGCCCAATCGAATTATGCAATTTCTCCTGAATATCAACAATCTCCTTAATCTTCTCATCATCAAACTTTAATCCTTTAACAATTGCACAAACAGTATGTGGCCGAATAACCTTCACCGACTTTTCAACAGTTACAGTGTAATCTTTCTCAGGCTTATTAATCTTAAAACTTGCAATTTTTCCTTTGCCATTAAATTGATTAACTGCCCGAGCAAAATTCCCTAGAGATAATAAATCTGGCCGGTTAGGAAAAACTTCCACAGATAATTCATTATCTGTAACTTCTTCAATCGGAGTCCCCATTTCAGTAATCTTATCTTCCAACCCCGGAGTAATTTTCCCAACTTTCTTTTCCAATTCTTTTTTGTTAACTGTTAATATTGTCATAATTCTAAAACCTCATTTAATTTATGGTACCCTATTCCATCCTTAGTAAAATGAAACTCCCCTAAGAATTTTTTATCTTCCAAAAGTAATGGCATCCAATATTTATCATCAATCCACATCTCATTATATGGAAGACTATCTTGTTCAAACCAAATCGGTGCCATTTCTTCTGTTTCTTTTGGTTCTCCCTCATAATTAGTTGTTTTATAGAAATGTACTTCATGGTCTTGCTCATCCCTATCTAAAAATTTGAATAAAATCTTCCCCATATATTTTAATTCTGAGATTCCGATCCCTGCCTCTTCCCTAGTCTCTCTAATTGCACATTCTTGAAGAGTCTCTCCTTCTTCTAAACCTCCCCCAAAACCATTATAATGTCCCACCCCAAATCTTTGTTTTTTCATTGCTAATAAAACTCTAGGTTTTTGATGAATAATTACTAATGTTTCTATTCTTGTCATTAGTCTCTCCTCCAAAATTTCATTTCCCTTAATTTATTTATATCATTCTTATTAACTTCTCGTAAATCATTTATCCTGAAGAATTCAGTTATAATTCTATCAAATCCTTGTCCCCAAGCCAAAACTGGGATATGTTTTCCAAACATTGGAATTGTAACCTCTGGTCTGAACATCCCAGCACCACCAAGTTCAACCCATTCTTTATGAACTGGATGAAAAACATCAATCTCTAAACTCGGTTCAGTATAGGCAAAATACGCCGGACGAATTCTAATTTTCTCATACCCCATCTTCTTGTAAAATTGTTTCAAATACCCAAGCAACTGCCTAAAATTCGCATTTTCATCAACGACAATTCCCTCAGTTTGATTAAATTCAAAACCATGCGACCAATCAACAGTTTCATTTCGGAAACATTTTCCGAGAGCGAAATATTTCGCAGGAAATTCTTTCGTGTCTCTAATCTCTCGAAGTTTCCTAGCCGAAAGCGAAGTCGTATGCGTCCTCATCAAAACCTTCTTCGCATCCTCCCCATTCCATTCATACTGCCAACCCTTGCTTCCATCAATTCCGCCCTCATGCGCCTGCTGCGTCTTAAACAAAATACAATTTTCTTTCTTCTTACATCTCTCAGGCAACTTTCCTTTCATCCCTTTCAAATAAAACGTATCCTGCATCTCACGAACCGGATGGTCCTGCGCCGTAAACAAACTATCAAAAACCCAAAAGCCAGTCTCAACATTATTTCCGGTCATCTCCTTAAATCCCATCTCCAACCAAATAGACTTAGCATAATCAATCGCCTGATTCGTAAAATGTCTCTTCCCACCATAAACCCTCGGAACCGGCGAAGACAAATCGTACCGCCTAAATTTCTTTCCCTTCCAACTATTCTGCTTCAACATCTTCGGAGTCAATTGCTCAACTAAATCAGTCTTCAAATCCATCGAAGCAACCTTTTCTCCCAATTCAGTCAATTTAACCTTCATTTTTTTCTGCCCTTCAATCTCCACAATATCTTTTCTAGATTTCAAATTCTCCAAAGCTAATTTATCCAAATCTTTAACAGCGTCTAAATCCATCGGCAGTTTTTCTAAGAAGAGTTCTTCAATCATCTTATTCGTAACCTCTCCAGGTTTTGCATTAAGAATTAACTTTCCCCCACTAATCTCAACAAGCGCTTTCTTCCTCAAAGTCCCAAGCGCAATCTTCGCCTCATTCTCATTCAAGCCACAAACATTCCTTATCTCTCCAATCAGAATAGATTTCTTGCCCGATGAAGACGGCACATTAGTACCCAATTTAGAGGGTACACTATTACGTGCCTCAACAAGCTTATTCAAAAGTGTTCTTTCAGGCAGTTCTTTCTTCAAATAATTAACTCCTAAGATTCCCAAAATAACAACTTTTTTCTCAGAACTTTTTGATTCTACTAAACCTTTATTTTTAAGAAATCCAACTGCTCTAAGCGCGGTAGTTTTATCTTGAATCGAAGCTTTCGCGATTTCATCTATATCAGAAAATCTCGCACTTATGTTCGGAAGCACATTTCTTTCAATAGGAGATAAAGACTCAATGAGCAATTTTTCATCCATACTAATTTATAGAATTGAACTTTTTAAGGTTTGTTAGCAAGATTTAGTAAAGAACCTTATAAATATTTTCCAAACATTGAAATATTCCATTTTACCTTTTTCAAATTATCTGTTTTTTTCTGCCCTTGGATGTTCATGGCCCAATCTTTTTTTGTTCTTAAGGTATTTAATGTGTTTCTTTTTTTCTCTTAAAAATTTGTTTACATCAAATTTATATTCATCTATCATCTTTGAAGCCTGACTTCCCCCCAAGAAATGAGGCATGATGACGTATGTTGCCCCCATAGAATATAATTCATTTGCTTCTTCAATATTGTGAGAGGTAGTTATTATAATTGCTTTTTTATTTATCTGTCTTATTTTATCAACTAATAATAAATTTGTCTCAAACTCCGGTATTGTTGAGACAACCATTTTAGTTTTAACTAGATTTAATTCATTTAAAAATTCGTCATCATCTACATCCCCATACTTACATTTGATATTCTGTTTAGATAATTCAAGAATTGTTTCTGGATTGTAATCAATGACTAAGAAATCTTCTTTTAACTTTTTGAATGAATGTAAAATATCATAACCAATTCGATTATATCCAAATAAAACAACATTACAATCTTCCGAATCTTTTTCTTTTTCGATTAATTTTTTTCTTTCAAATATGCTCAGATATTTAGAAAAGTAAGGATATATACTCTCTGAATACATGATTAGGTAGGTTGAACCTGATATAGTTATTAGTCCTACAATCGTAACTAGGGAAAGTATTTCTCCGGTGAGATGTCCTACACTGACTCCCAAAACGATTAAAATCAAGGAGAATTCACTTATCTGAGCTACGGTAAAACCTGCTTGAAATCCTACTTTCTTTCTATATCCTAAAAATCCCATTAGAATCATAACGATTAACGGATTACCAATAAGAATAAATAAGGAAAATATTATTGCAGGAATAATAAGATCCCCCATATTTCCAAAGACCATTTGAGAACCCAGCAATATGAAAAATAGGATAATAAAGAAATCTCTCAAAGGTCTCATCTTTGAACTAATCTCATAATGGAAGGGAGACATAGAAAGTGAAATACCTGCAATCAATGCACCAATTTCCATTGAAAAGCCCATATAATAAAATAATGCTGCCAAGCCTAATCCCCAGCCAATCGAAAACAAAAACAAAAATTCCTGGGATTTAGCGAAGAATTTTGATAAACTTGGTAGAACATAAATACTTACCAAAACAAATCCCCCAATTAGCAAAATACCTCCCAAAATCTTTCCAAAAGATAAACTATCTATGCCAAGGTTACCTGAAAAAGAAGAAATTACCATTAAAAGAATTATCACAAAAATATCTTGGACTAATAAAAAACCAATCGAGATTTTTCCATATAATTTCTCCAAATCTTTCTTGTCAGATAAAAGCTTCATAATTATGATTGTGCTACTGAATGTTAGGGCAATTGCAATATATATAGAAACAATCACTGAGAATCCTAGAATTCTACTTATCAAAAAACCAAATAGTGAGGTAAAAATAATTTGTCCGAGTCCAGTTATCAAGGAAACCTTTCCCACCTCTTTTATGACCTTAGGACTTAGACTTAAACCGACAATAAAAAGAAGAAGTGTAACCCCTATTTGTGCAAATATTGATATTGTCTCTGTTGATTTAACAACATTAAGAAAATAAGGACTAACAATTATTCCCGCCAAGATATACCCAATAATCAACGGTTGTTTTAACAGTCGTATTATCCCCGCAATCAGGACAGTTATCCCAATGATTATACTTAATTCTATAAATACTTCCATATTAATCAGAAAAACATATCCTCATGTAAAAGATCTGAATGGGAAATGATATCTGTAGATGTCACAATTCCTATTAAGGATCCCTTTTCAACAATCAATATTTTTTTAATTTTGTGTCTTGCCATAATTGAAATGACTTTTTCCAAATCTTCATTTATATCTACAACGACAACACTTTTTGTCATCACTGACGAAACCTTCATATTCAAGTGCGAAACATTTTTCAAAATATCTCTTTCAGTTATTATACCTCTTATTTTTTCATTTTTCAAAAAGGTTAAACACCCGATACCATTCTGGGACATAATTTTTGCAGCCTGTTTTAATGTCATATCAGAATCGATCACGACGGCCTTGTTCATTACTTCACTTACTTTCATTTTTCACTAACCTCGTTCCCTTATATCCCCTTATTTTTTTCGAATTCTTTAATTGGGCAAACAATTGTTTTCTATAAATGTATCTTCCGACTAAGGTGAAAAAATAAAGAGCCATTCCTATCCCAAAAAAAGAAAAGAACATTGTAAATATTTTTCCGATGTCAGTTTCAGGGACGAAGTCGCCATAACCTACAGTTGTTACGGTAGCGACGGTGAAATATGCCGAATCAATATATCTCCATTCTTCGACAGAAGAATAAAAATATATTCCCCCGACTAATAAAATTATGAATATTATAATTGCAAAAGTGAATTTTTTATGTAGCTCCATTTTATCTACCTCTTTTCTTCAGGTTTTAAGGCAAATGCCTTTTATAAATCCTTTCAGAATTCTGTCGAGTTAAAAGCCTGAACACTAGACATTCCTAAACTAGTCCCAAATGCACTCCGAGCCTTTCCATCAACCAACCCCTTTTCATCTCTCGACAAACTCGCAATCTTAATTTTACATCCCACCTTTCGACAAATCTTCACATTCTGAATCAACTTCTCCAAACGAAGAGCTTTTTCTTTGCCGGATAATTTTGAAACTTCAGAAAAATCAATCACCATAGATATTTTTTTCTCAGCAGCTAACTTGGCAATAACATGATTCATCCCAGAATCTCTCTGCTTTAGAGTATCCTTTCCAACATTCTTCTCAGGAGAAACCAGATAATCAATCTTTAATGTTTCAATTGCCCGCCGATTGAATGCATCATCTCCGCCGACAACTGCAATTATTTTACCTTTGCCCTTTAAGGATTCCACAATCCTTCGTGCTTCTTTTTCCGAAGATTCAATGAGATAACCCATGGATTCATCATTTAAAGAAATCTCTGACTTTGATTTTACTTTTTGTAAGTAGCTAGAATCTTTTGTAGGGAATAAGTTTATGTCTTTCATCTCACTTAAACTCTTGCGGAGTTTTTATTATTACCGCTCCGTGCAAGTCCCATGCAGATTTCATCGACATAATATGTCTCTTGGGTATTCCTTCTACGAGTAACTGTATAATGAGTTAGCTCAAATATCTTATCTCCCACTGGAACATTTCTATGACAAAAATAACATCTTTGATGATCAGAGACCATTTCAATAATCATAAGATTTAAAGTCTTCGGATCATTTATTTTCTCAATAAGCATCGACTTTGTTCTTTCATATGCCGAACCAATTTCTACCATAAACTAAAATCATCCCTCAATCTTCGTCCCGCCAAAGTTTTTCTCCCCGTTAAGAATCTTGTCAATCGCATTAAGCGAACCAACGATATATGTCGGAATTTTCTTTTTCATAATTGTCTCCGCAGCAATTTGATCTAAAACAAAATGTTGCCCAGCTTCGTATTTTATCTTAGAAGTAATCCCCTCAAACTTCTTCCAAGTCATCTTTGGAATAAACTTTGCTTTCTTATCTTTACTAGGGTCTGCAGTATAAAGTCCCTTAACATTTGTTAAATTAATAAAAGGACAACCAACTTTCGCCGCCAACTTCGCAGCCGTCCCATCAGAAGTATTATTTTTCCGATACCTCAATCCGCCACAAAAGACAACCTGATTCCCTCTCAACAAATTCTTAACTTTCTCCATATTTTCCGGAATATCTTCATTAGCACTTTTACCAAAAAATCGAGCCATAAAACCCGCATGTAATCTCGTCACGGCAATCCCTGCCATAGATTGGGTTTTAGTTTTCTTATCCAATCTTTTTAACGCCCCAATATATTTCCGAGCAGTAGAACCTCCCCCAGTAACAACTACAAATTTCTGCGAAGGATGCGAATCAATCAACTCCTTAAACCGCACCAAAAATTTCTCATCAACTTCATCTGGAACAATCCGCGAACCGCCCAGACTGATCACCCACGTTTTTTTCATACAAGGGAAAGAGAAATCCGATTTATATATTTATTCAATGCTCGTCAAAATCCACATTACACGAATGTTCCCAACAATAATATCCACACTTAGGACAATCATCCAAACAATGATAAGAATCACTTTCACTAACTATTGGCAGACCATTTAATGCAGCAAAAGGAAGTCCCATTTTAGGAATCTTTCTTTCGCTGTCTAAACTCTCACGAACAATAAAATTAGGCAATTGATTCAGTTCTTTTATAGAATCCGAAAGGTCTCTTCTTCGAGTTGTTGTTCTAAATAGTGTATCTGGACAAGCCTTAGCAATCTCAATAACTTTCCCAACATATTTTGCATTATAGAAATCTCCACTTGAATGGAATCTGAAATATTTCGGAGAAGCTCGATGAATCTCCTTAACCATTCTATCAACAAAATCCTCTTGCTTAGACAATTCAAATCTTTCTTTTGCCCCCTGAATGACATTTAAAAAAAGAAAATTATTTCTCAAGGCATAACACGCGGGTTTTCCATTCATCCCTTCTAAACACCATTTAGTCGGGGTGCAAGTTTTTTTCGAAGGAAGGTTAAACAAATTAACTGAAGGACCCATCTTAGAATTACCCTTTATCAAGAGGTTTTTTACCATACGAAAAAAGGATTAAAAATACTTATAAGAATTACCAAGATTGAAAGTATATATTAACAAACAGTAAACAACCTATCATCATCAACATCAAACACTTTCAACCGAACTCCAGAATCTAACCAACCATGAGCATAATTCAAAGCCGCAAAAGCGTTTACCAAATCTCCCTTGTCCTTGAAGTGATGCGCATCCGAAACATAATTCGTAACCATATCAATTATCTCTTTCGCTTCAGCTTCCTTGCCTTCAATAATTTTCTTCTTAACCTCTGCCAAAGCTGTCTCTGTCAACTTGAAATATTTTTTCAATTTCTCCGGTGTAATTTCATTTTCCATAATAGAATAAAATTTTTAGGTTATTTAAGATTATCATTCCAACAAAGCGTAAGGTGTTTGCTTCTTAATAATAAACCGCGAACCGATCATCTCCGAAATCACTGCATTCACAGAAAAATTATCTGCAGCCGCACGAAAAACTCCTTCCAATAGCGGGATATGAATCGCATCCGAAATTTTCTGCAAGATTTCCCTAATCTCATCCGTGCTTAAAATTATACGGGTAATCTGCCTTTGCCCCGCACGAATAACCATAATATTTTTATCATGCCCCTGACATTCAATTGAAGAAACCGAAGGGTCGTTAAGAAGCGGCGTAATTTTCCCATAGTCCTGGCTCAACATTACTTCTCCAGGAATAGAAGTTACTTCAGCTGCTAAAGGGACATCCATTGGACGATTTATTTCAAAAGCTTTCTGTGGGGCAGCATCTCCAACCGGAACCGACGGGGCCATTGATCTTGAAGGTATCATCGGTTGAGGTGCAATGGGAGCAGGTATCTGCATGTGATGATGTCTAATATGTCGATTTCTTATCGGAGCAATAAGGGCACTCATATCCCTATATTGATGCTTTGGAATCCTTTGGACTTCAATCTCCCTAGCCACTGGAATTTCTCGTCCCATCATCGAAGCATGCATAACCACTCCAGAAACTCTGGGAATTAAATCAGCATTAATAACATTTCTCTCTTCGTAATCAAGGTTATGTTTACGAATCGTTTTAATTATCGTAAAAACAAACTTATTGATAAAAGGCTCCATTGCTATTACGGAAATTTTTTCAGAACTCATAGGCTTGGAAGTGGCTTCGGTCTCTGTCTCTCCCCTTCAGGTTGAAATTGTTGCTGCGGGGCTTCCTCTAAAGCTTCCGACCGTCCCCTCAGCTTTCCTTCCATCAAAACCAATCCCTTAGCAATAGTTTTATTTTGATCCAATAAAGAATTGATTTTATTTAACATATCCTTATCGTCAGACCTTCCACCCGAAACAAAATTCTTCGCAGCTTCCTCAAAAACCTGAAGCAACTTAGAAATATTATCCGAAAGCGAACCAAATTTAATAGATAGATTAGTCATCGCATGCTGTAATCCTACAAAATTTTCGATAAGAATTTCTTCTCGCTCCCGAGCAGTCATCTTTTTCTTCTTCGGGACTTTTTTCTCTTCAGCAACCATCTCTCCAGTATCCATTATTGAAGCTCTCGAAGCAGGACTCTCTTCTTGAACGGTTTTAGTTACAGTCTTAGTTACCACCTTCTTTACCATAGAGAAGTTAAGACAGAGTTATTTATAAATGTTTTCGGGAAGTATTAACCAAATAAATATGGGCTTATGAGGACTCGAACCCCAATCTTCGGCTCTGGAGGCCAACATTCTACCTTTGAACTATAAACCCTATAAAATAGAATAGAACTTCGCGTTTTTAAATCTAATTAAACCAGCCTCTTCATCTCTTCAATCTCACTAGAAGAAATCGATGCACCCTTAAACTTAACCCCATAAAGTAGCGCATCAAGCAAATCTCGGCTTTTCTTAATCGGAATCAATCCCTTTTTATAAGCAATAAACAAAAGCTCAGCCGAACGAATAAATTTAAAATTCTTCAATTCATTAAGCAAAGGTAACTCTGCTTTCAAAGGTGTATGAAGTTTCTTTTCCATCATCTTCTCTAAATTTTGTGGTGATTCAGTTAGCATTCTAGTAGTCCTTTCATCAATAACAATTACATTATCTCCTCCACAAAGATTCGAAAATGCAAGACACGCCGCCTCTCCTTTATGGATAAGTTTAATCTTTTCACCAGTTTGAGCAGTCCGCAAAACCCCATTAGTAACTTTTATCAATCGTTTAATCTCTCGCTCTAATTTATCATCTGGAACAAAATCCCCCGACATCTTAAACACGCCCCGCTCAATCATATCCCGAACACGAATCGCCTCAAGCTTATATTTCTTAATCTTGATCGGCCGATCAACAACCTCGTGTTTAACCTGAGGGGTCAAAATAAACTCTCCATCAAAAACTCCTTTCAATTTTTCTATTATTGGAAGCATTCCGTTCATCGTCAACGAGATAATCGGACCCGCATCAAAGATTAGGTATTTCATTTTAATTTTGCATAGATAAAATCATCTAGATATTTACCTTCCACACATTTATTTTTTCTTAAGATTCCTTCTAATTTATAACCGGCCTTTTCAAGTACACGAGCAGAGGCTTTATTTTTCGCCCTACCCATCGCACTAATTCTTTTTAATTTATATTTTTTAAAGGCGTACTCTGTAAGTAATTTGGTTGCTTTTGAAGCTAAACCTTTTCCCTTAAATCTTGGACGAAGAGCATAACCAATTTCGCATTTATGTTTTGAATTTTCTAAGTTAAGATGGCTTAAATCTACATAACCTGCAAATTCTCCATTGACCTCAATAGCAAAAGTTTCTCCAAAAGGTTTTCCCTTTCCTAAATCTGCAACTCTTTTTTTTAATTCTTTTTTTGCTTCAACCAAATTTTTAGGAATTTTTAATAAAAATTCTTTGATATTTTTTCCACGATAGCACTCAAAAAATGCCTGAACATCCGACAACCTTATATGCCTCAAAATAAATCCCTTACCCTTTAGTTTCATAACCTCTTCTCCATATAAACAAGATCAGCATCTATGTATTTTAATTTCTTATAAAAACTATATGACTTAGCTTTTTTCTTAGTAGTAAGTCTTATCTTAGAAAGACCTTTTTTCTTATATATCTCTTCAATAAATTTAACAAGTATTTTACCAGCACCTTTCCCTTGATAATTAGATCTAATCCAAAGTTCATCAATATACGCCTTTGTCTTATCGCTATTAACAATATGTGAGGCTATAAAACCAATTATTTTTTCTCCATCCGTCGCAACATACAAACTATCCTTAAAAAATTCCAAAACATCTTTCTTCGCAGAGCCCGGAGTAAATTTCTCATTATAAGGTTTCTTCACAGATTCTTCCATCAATATTTTAGCGACCTCTTTCAAATCTTCCTTTCGAGCTTTTCTTATTTTCATCCGAAAATATCCTCTGCAATTTTAACTCGGTCCTTAACAGGCAACGAAATAGAAAACTTCGCATCACCGATACTAGATTGTCCGATGTAAGAAGCCATATCCCAAAGACTAATGCCCAACAATGCAGCAGTCGCCTCCGAAGATAAACCATGCTCATAAAGTTTGAACGCTTTATTAATTTCCGCTTTTGCAAAAACATCTTTAATATATCGACTCAAATCATCAGAAACCTCATTCAACGAATTCCTAATCCGCCCCAAATAAATCCTCGCATTATCCATTTCTTCCTTCTCAAGTGATTTAATCGCCAAATCTAAATTCGTTATAACAACCTTATAGAATTCTGCCCAACCATCCATCTTACGATAATGCCCTCGCTCCATAACTTTTCCCAAAGAATAAACCAAAACCGCAACAACAATATTATCACCGTCCTGGGCAATCGTCGCAGAATGAATCGTCTGGTTCGACAAAGCCTTCAACTCATGAGGCTTATCTTCCTGAACAAATTGTTTTGTCTCTTTCAAAATCCGAAGAATATTATCAACCTCTTTCATACATTCCCAAAGAAGCTAACTTATATAAATCTTGCTCCAACATCCGCGAGTTGGAGTATGCCTGAGGGCGCCCCGACACATTTTTATAGATTAATGTGCTTACACATTAATGAAGATATTACTCGACACGAATTTCATTATAACGTGCATAAAACAGAAGATAGATTTCCCCAGCATTGCAAACGAAATCATCGACAAAAAAATAGAATGGATAGTTCCCCAAGATGTTTTAAATGAATTAGGAAACCTAAAAGATAAGGCTGGAATAAAAACTAAAGACAAAAATGCTGCAAAATTAAGCTTCGAAATTCTCCAAACTATCAAGCCAAAAATCGTTGAACTGCCGGGAAAAAATCCGAATGTAGATATAAAAATAGTGAATTACATAATTGGGAAGCCGATTGTCTTGGCAACTTTAGATAAAGATCTTAAGGAACGAGTTGATAACAAAATTCTCACGATTCAGGGCAAAAAAAACTTAGAATTAATCTAATCACAACCTTTTTGCTTTACCAGAAGTACCTACTGGGTAAACCAACACAAAATACGTTAGAAAACTTGCACAGGCATTGCGTGAGATAAATCTATTTTCTTAGAATAACATAAACTTTCCTTCCAAGCAAATTCTTAGGAGCATCTATCTTTGCTCCATTACCAAACTTTGTAATTGTTCTCTCAAATATGAGTT
>Ga0180009_10004504_pt1 | contig 15334 bp, 7 predicted proteins | sample OS_PC_MetaG_FD_123537 | JGI IMG/M metagenome (GOLD analysis project Ga0180009, IMG submission 123537) | Groundwater microbial communities from the Aspo Hard Rock Laboratory (HRL) deep subsurface site, Sweden - OS_PC_MetaG | ecosystem: Environmental > Aquatic > Deep subsurface > Groundwater...
CAAGGCCGTGAAGCGTGGGGTCTATCTGCACGCCGACGCCGCGGCGATCAAAAAAGCCGAGAAAAAACCCGGCGAGCTCTGGTGCGCGGCCCCCGCCCGTCCGGGCAAGGTCAGCGTGAAGCAGGTCCTGGTGGGGGAGCAGCTGGCGCGCACCCTCAAGCTCGGGCTGTGCGACAAGATGGTGTTAAACGCCCAGGGGCTGGGCGACCCCAAACGGGTGGAGCTGCGCATCGTGGGCATGTTCCGCATCGGAAGCGATCAGCTCGATGCCTTTTTCCTGCAGATCCCCATCGAGGTGGCTCAGTGGCTGTTGCACCTGGACCAGGGTGTGCACCAGGTGGCGCTGATCATTGACAGCGCCGACGGGGCCCACGCGGCGCGGGACAAGGTGAAGGCGGCCCTCGGGCAATCGTACGCTCTGGAGGTCCTCTCCTGGGACGAGGCCATGCCCGAGATGGCGGAGTTCGTGTGGTTCAAGAAGGTCTCCGGCTACATCTTCATCGCCATCGTGATTATCATTGTGGCCATCGGCGTGCTCAACACGGTGTTCATGTCAGTCATGGAGCGCACCCGGGAGTTGGGGGTGATGCGGGCGCTGGGAACCCGTCCGGGGCTGGTGGTGCGCCTCGTACTGGCCGAGGGGGCGGTGCTCGGGGTGCTCGGGGTAGGCCTGGGGATTCTGTTTGCCCTGTACCCCTTGTATTGGCTGGAGCACACGGGCATCGTCTACCCCAAGCCCGTGGAGGCCGTTGGCGTAACCATCGAGGCCTTCAGGGGCAAGCTGCACAACTCTTCGCTCGTGGTCGGCTCTCTGATCGTGTTTCTGATCACGGTCGTTGCCGCCATTCCGCCGGCCATCCGGGCCGCGCGCATCCGCGTGCTGCGAGCACTCCACAACGACTAGCTTGGGACGGGGCGACCGGCGCGGGGAGGACAGGCATCCCGTGGGCTGCATTCGTGAGCCCAACCCGGTATAGTTTCGAAGAACAGATGCTGCCTATGCCGCGTTGTGCAATAGCCGGGTTGGGTGTGTTGGCCGTGATGGTGGCCGCGGGCGGCCCGGCGCGTGGTCGGCCGAAGTCGTCATCGCCGTCGCGACTGCGCGCGCCCGGTCTGGGCTGGCTTCTCATCGGCAGCCGCTGTGCCCGTCCCCCGTTGGCCCGCCCCCGCTGTATCCAACGCCGGCTGCTGACCTGTCCCCTCCGGCTCTGGTTGGGGTGCTCTCTGCTCTTTGGTCGGCCGCGCCTCTTCGCCCTGGCTGCCACGCGACTACCGGCACTGCGGGCCGACCGGCGCGTACGCAGGCTTCGGAGCCGGGCGTTGAATCCGCTCACGGGCCTCCAGAGCCAGTCCCTGCTCCGCCTCGCCGGGCTACAGCAGGAGCTCGAGCTCGGCGTGTCCCTGCAGTCCCAGCGCTTCGCGGACAGCCTGGTGAATACCTACGATAGCAACCAGGCGACCCAGGGACAGTTCGAGATCACCTACCGGCGGGCGCTGTACCCGGGCGCGCGGACCTGGCTGGAGCGACGCATGGCGCTGGTGGTATACGCGTATAAGCTTGGCGTGGACACACCGCTGCTGCGGCAGCTCTTCACCGGCGGTTGGCTGGCCTTGGAGTGGAGTCTGTTTCCCTACCGCCGCAAACTCCCGGGGCGTCTGCTGGTGCGGGCGGCCTCCCTGGGTGGGCACACGGAGCTGGCGCGGGACAACCTGTCCGGAAAGAAGCGCATCGTCTTTTTCCTAAACGCGGCCCTCTCTGTGGAAGCGTCGTACACCTACGGCCCCTTCACGGCGGTGCTCAGCTCCACGGCCATGCCGCGCTACGACGAAAAGAGCTTCGGTACCCGGGTGGAATCCTCCTTTGCCCTGCGCGTGCGGCTGGTGCGGCGCACGGTGGCCCACGCCTGGCTTTCAGAGATCACCCTGGTGCCCAAGTTGACCCACTACTACCACTCTTATCCGCTGCTCGAGGAGGTCCGGTCGGCGGAGCTGACCGAGGAGCTGCATCAGCGGGTGCGGACCAACGGCTGGTCTGACCTACGTCACATCCTCACGGCCTACTGCAACATCCTGTTCCGTTTGCGCCTCTGAACCGACATAATGGGCGCACCAACGGATTGTGGAGCTCCCTGATGATGAGACTTATTCTGAGCCTCGCCATGGTGGCAGTGGTGGCGGTCCCGACGGGCTGCTCGGACGACGACAGCGCCGGCAACAACAACTCCAACGGCAATGGCAACGCCGACTGCGAGGCCACCACGGAGGTCCCGGACAACGGCGTGGACGAGGACTGCGACGGCTGGCTTGACACGAGTCGGGGATTCCAGATCCGGGCGTCCTACCCTCGGGTGCTGGTGGATGGCGACACCCTGGCGGTGGCCATCGCGCGCATGACCGGCCCCGACGCCCGGGAGCCGTACGCGAGCTGGTTCCAGCTTATCCGCGATAGCGAGGACTCCGGCGTCGAGGTGGATCTGGCCAACCTCGCCCTGCTGTACCGCGCCACGGGGGATGCTGAATATCTGGACCGGCTCATCGCGCGCTTCCCGGAGACGGGGGACCCCGACCACACGGAGCTGCTCGCCTTGGACCTGGTGTTCGACGAAATCCCGGATACCGTCAAGCGCACGCTCATGGACCGGGTACATGCCAACCCTGACGTCTGGTACTGGAATTCCATCAACCAATCCCAGGAGGACAACGTCAGCTGGGGGTACCACAACGCCTACGGCGCCAGCCGGGCGCTGGTCTACGCGGGTCTATTTGCGCTCACGGACCTCGAGCTGTCCAAGGATCCGGCGGTCCACCCCTTTGACGCGCTCAACTACGTCGCGCTCGCCCACGAGGAATTGTCCGAATCGGGCAACTTCTGGCAGCTCGAGAATCGGGTGGCCGGGGACCCCACGCACAACGACGCCCTGCCGGGTGAGTTCGGCGGAATGTACGACAACTTCGGCTACGACACCTCCGAGGAGTCCTACAGCGTCAACGTCCTGGCCCAGCTGTATTTCCTCACCGGTGAGGACCGGACCGAGGGGTTTGCTCACGATCAGTATCGAGCGCGGTTCTTCCAGAACCTGCAGTATCCCCACGCCTACTCGAGCTACGACACTGACCAGTGGTGCCGCCGGGCGGGCACCGAGAGCCACATCCAGGCGCGTATCTGGAACACCCAGACTGACTGGATCTCCCAGCCCCGCACGGACGCGGTGGCGCTGACGGCGTGGCTGTATGGCGACGAGCGCATGCAGCACTACATGCACCAGGGCGTGGCGCGATACCTGTGTGGCGAGCCCTTCGACGGCATGTTCTGGGATCTGCTGTTCTATGACGACACACTGGGTGAGCTGGGCCCGTCGGACAATCCCACGGCCATTTACTTCAGCGGTCCGGGGCTGGTCTCCATGCGACAGGACTGGACCAACGACGCGGCCTTCGCGGTGTTCATCGCGGGCGAGGGCATCAGCCGGCGGTACGAGGACGCGAACTCATTTTTGATTCACCGCAAGGTGGACGTGTTCCCCCACGGGGGCGCGCGGATCCGCAACAACTACGACAATGGCAAACACCACTGGTATCACATCCGCTCCATCGCCAAGAACACCCTTAAAATTTTTGATCCCGACGAGAGCCTGGATCTGGACGCGGATTCAGAGCGTGGCCCGCTGCACAGCGGCACGCCGCTGGTGGCCTCGGACAACATGGGTGGCCAACTTTTCGAGACGCAGATCTCCGCCGTGGACCTGGATTACGCCATTTCCGATGGGGGGGAGGCCGGACGCCAGTCGAGCTCGAGCCACGCGTTGGGGCTGTACGAGACGGCCAACATCATCAAATACGAGCACGTGGAGGGCGACTACACCTACACGGTGGGGGACGGAGCGGCGGCCTACACGCGCAAGATCGACTATTTCGAGCGGGAGTTTTTGTATCTGCGGCCGGACGTGTTTGTGATCTTCGACCGCGTGCGCGCCGCGGACCCGACCTTCCGCAAGGTCTGGGTGGTGCACACCGTGGACGAGCCCACCGTGGCGGATCCGTCCACGGAGCAGGCCCAGGGCATGCGCGGCTACACCGACGCGGGGCGGATCACCGTCGACAATCCGCGCAACGTGACCACCGTGGATACGCTGTTGCCCGAGACCAACCGCGTGGTGGTGCGGGGCGGAGACACGGTGCTGGCCACGGGGCTGGCGGTGAGTAGCGGCAACCCCGTGGGCGCGGGCCAGGTGACGCCCGCGGAGACGGCGCGGTGGCTGGAGGTCTTTGCCGTGGGCGCTGACACCGAGGGTACCCTCACCATCACCGGTGCCGCGGCGGAGGGCGCCGGCTTGAGTGAGGACGTGATCTTCGACGGGACGCAACAGGACTACGTGAATTCCGTGCCCACCGCAGAGGTCGCCGCGGGTAGCCTGGAGGACGCGGGCCGGCAGTGGGTCTACGACCAGTGGACGGGCTACATGGTGCACATCCGTTGCGGCGGCAATGCCGAGCGGGTGGTGATCACCGGCAATGACGCGGACACGCTCTTTGGCACCTTCACGGCCTGCAGCGCCTGGGCTTACACGATCTACCGGCCGGTGGCCAACACCTACCTGCACTTCACCTCGATCACGTCCATCACCACCGCCGACATGGATGTAAGCAACCTGACGCTCTCGGTGCCGCACTACTTCGACGCCGTGGACGCCACCGGGCGGCTGCACTCCTTCTCCCCGCACACCGACAGCCGGGACGACGGATATCGGAAGCGTCGGGACCTGGGGCAATGGACGCTGTCCATCGAGGCCGCCAGCCCGGCCCTGGAGGACAACTTCTTGAACGTCATCAGCCTGAGGGACCCGGGCGTGGCGCCGCCCGTCACGCAGCTCCTGCAGTCGGCCACCGTCGCCGGGGCGCGGGTGGACGATCGATTCGTACTCTTTGCTCGGCAGCCGGTTGTGCTGGACGACGTGCTGATCAACATCCCCCACGCGGTCCCGCTCACGGGCCTGGTGTTCGATCTGGCACCCGATGGGCAGGTCTACGTGCTCACCGCGGGTGACACCCTGAACGTCTCGACCTCCGACAACGGCGGCACCCCCCAAACCACGTCCTCCATGGGTGTCCTGGAAATCAGCCTGCCTTAGGAGCCGCGTGCTGCCAAGTCGATCGCCCAGGCCGCCGATGCATCCCGGCCCCTTAGAATCGCATGGGCATGATCTGGGCGGCGTACTGCTCTGCCAGGTCACCGTGTTTCTCTTTTACCGTGGGCTCGCTTTGGCCCTTGGCGACCACGATCGTCGCTTGCTCTCCGGCGATGCGGGAGAAGAACACCTGGTGCTCTTCGCTGTCCCGCATCATGCGCAGCTCGCACAGCTCCTCGAGCTCACCGGTGACGAGGTTTTCCCGGCATACGGGGCAGAAGAAGTCCCAGTGGTCCCCTTCCTCGATGGCCACTCCCGGCGGCAGGAACAATTGATAATTTCCTGGCTCTGGGTGAAATCCGATGAGGATCCGCTTTCCGCCCCGGGAGGCGGTCAAGATGATCGTCTTGTCCGGATTTAACATCGCCCCGCACCACGGACAGGCATAGCTCCAGCTCATAACTCCTCCTGGCCTCTACGACTACAGTAACGGACTCGCCCTTCGTCTGTCAAAACGCAGCCCTGGGTAGCGTGCGCAGATCCACGTGATTTAAGACGCAAATCCGAGTGTCTGAGCGAGTGAGGGTCCGGCTCACCGAGACGGCGGTGAGCTTTGAGGGTCATTGCTGCTGAGCCCAAGGCGCTCCACCAGCGCTTCGAGCACGCCTATCTGCTCGTCGTCCAGGAGGCACTCGGTGGGCTCGTCCCAGATCAGCGCCAGGTTGTACTCGTCGGAGAAAGCGATGGCGGGACGCTGACCGTCCCGGGGTGTGACCATGAAGCTCAGGCAGCGTTCGCTCGCGGCGTGCCGGACCGGCAGCACCACGCGGTCGTGGTCTGGCCGGGCGGGCGCGAGTTGCCAACCCGCGCCCAGGGAACGCCCGCGCTGATCCACCAGCCTGTCGAGGCGTGGGGCCTGCGCACGCGCCCAGGCGGACGCCGCACCGGGGTCGTGCACGAGGCTTTGCACCGGGCTTGCGGAGGCTGTGCGGTCTGGGGGTCCGGCGGCCTTTGCGAAGACGGTGCAGTGGTTTTTTGTGAGCACCTCCTGCTGGCTGCCCTGGGCGCTCAAGAACGCCTCTATGACGTTGCGGCGATGCTGCAGCTCCCGGGGCTCGATGGCCTGCGGGGCGGTGCCCGGGCGCTGCTCGTACTCGTTGAAATTGGCATAGTCAAAGAGGCGCGCCAGGTCCAGGGAGGCTTCGAACTCCTCGCGAGTCTCCTCGGCAAATCCGAAAATGAAGTCCGTGGAGACGATCATTTGCGGCGCCGCCTCTTTGATGCGGGAGACGGCGGTCTCCATCTGGGCGCGCTTATAGTGACGGCCCATGGCCTCGAGCACCCGGTTGCTACCGGACTGCACAGGGAGCACGATCCACGAGAACCGTCCGGTGGCAAATAGCGGCAGGAGCGCGTCTATGTGGACGAGGAAGAGGGATGGCTCGAAGGCCTCGGCACTGAACCGCATGTCGCCCTCGAGCTGCGAAAGCGCCGTGAGCAGCGTCACCAGATCGGTGCCCTGGTCAGTGCCCCAGCTCGAAATGTCGTCACCGACGAGGAATACGTCGCCGTGACCGAGGGAGGCACCGCGTCGCACCTCCCTTACAATCTCGTCCAGGGGTTTGCTCACCACGGTTCCCTTGGCCTTGCGGATGACGCAGTAGGTGCAGCGGTTGAGACAGCCGGTGGACACCAGGACCTGGAAGAGCCCCAGCCGCGGGTCTCCCCGGGAGTAGTGCTCGTTGTACAGGTTGGTGGCAACGTCGGCAAAGGCGGGCTGTGGTGCGGCCACCAGTCCGTTGAACTGATCGTGCTCGCCCGGCCCAACGAGAAGCCAGGGTGGTCCGCCGTCGAGCGCCTCTCCGAGACGGTCCCGTTCGATTTTCGTCAAACACCCGGCGACCACCACGGGTTGGTCCGGCGCCCGTTTCCGGATCACGCCAATGGCCGCGATGGCCTGGCTGGACCGGGATGCGTTGAACCCGCAGGTGTTGATCACCGACAGCTCCGCCTGCTCCGGATGCTCGGCCACCAGATGGCCGTTCGCCACAAAGAAGTCATGGATCTGCGCGGTGATCATGGCGGCGTAGGGGCAGCATTTGAACGCCTGGTGCAGAAACACCGGGGCCCCCGGCGCGACTGGGCCCGGGCGCTGTGGCTGGGCCCCGGCCGGCGCGTAACCGGCTTGGGCGGACGTCCCCTTGGGCCACAACAGGTGGTAGCCCGAGATCTCGAGGACCCCGGACGCCAGGTCGCACGACGAGAGCTCGGTGATGAGGTCCCGGTATTCGTCATGGGACATCGTGGGCAGTGACGTTACGGCGTGCTGCTTGGTGGCATCCACGGTGCAGCCCCGCTCCAGGCATCGTTTCTGGAGCGGCGTCCCCTTCATGGCCAGCAGCGGGAACATGGAGACGCAGCAGCCAAGGGCCAATACGTCGTGTAACCGCTGGCGTAGCTTGTCGGCGGTGTCGCCGGGGATCCCGGTGAGCAGGTCCACATAGGGGTTGGTGATCTGCTGGAGCAGGCGCACGCAGCGCTCGAGTTGAACCTGGTCGTGTACGGGCCGCCCCAGCACCTTGAGTCCCGCTGGGTCGTCGGTCTGCAGCCCCACCATGACCCGGGACCAGCGCACCGGGCGCATCATCTCGAGCTGCGCTTCATTGAAAAGCGGCCACTGGAGGAAGCAACTGAAGCGGAGCCGGCTTTGGGGGTCGGCGGCCACCAGCGTCTCGCAGAGCTCACTCAGCAGGGTGTCATCGTAGTTGATCGCGGCGTCGCAGATGGAGATTTCGGTGAAGCCCTGCGCGATGGCCCAGTGCACGTCCGATGTGATGCGCGTCCGGCTGAAACGGCGGAGTGATCGCTCGCGCCTGGACCAGATGCAGTACGTGCACTGGTTGGGGCAGCCCCGGGTCCACTCCAGGTTGAGGTGGCTGTTGCCCGGTGTGAGCTGCACCAACCCCGCGCCCAGGGGGTCGCCGCAATAGTCGAGGGTCTCGGGTGCGACCTCCTCCGAGACCCCGCCGACGAGGGTGTCACCGACCCGCGTCCAAAGGCTGCCGATGGATGCGAGCTGCTGCCGACGGACCGTCAGGTCGGGCTCCATCAGGGCGCGCAACAACGCGGCGAAGGGACGTTCGCCTTCACTTGCGACGACCGCGTCGAGCTCCGGGACGTCCTGCAGTAACGTCCCTCCCTCAATAATGGCGTTGGCGCCGCCAACCACCAGGAAAACGTCCGGCGCCCGCTGTCGTACCTGCCGGATGACATCGAGAAACCGGTCATAGCACCACGGCTGCAACGAAAAACCGGCCACCGCGGGGGCGGCGTGCACCACAGCATCGACCATCCTTTGCAGGGGATCGGTGCAAAGGTCCGGAGCGTCTACCTCCCACGCGACCTGCTGAAACTCGAACTTCTCGTTGAGGTCGGGTTGCGTGCGACAGTGCGCGATGACAAACGGTACACCGAGCCCGAAATTCATGCCGGCGTCGTTCACATTTGCTTGGTGCAGCTGGACCAGGGGGCGACCCTGGTGGCACACCTCCCGTAGCCCGCTCCAGAATCGGGCCGGTGCGGAGACCCCGTGGGAATCCCGCGCCCGGGCCGACGCGCCGGGAGCGAGAAGGCGCTCGGCGAGCCCCAGGCACTGGCCGTGTTCCCGGGGCGTGAGTGAGTCCGTGCCGAATACAAAATACTCGCGGGCGGGATCGGGCTGAATACCGAGGCGCTCCCGCTGCCGAAACATGCGGGAGCCCGGCGGGGTCTGCAGCGGAAAGACCGTGAGATCGGCGTCGAGGCCCAGGAGGTACTGCAGTCGCCGACAGAACCGGTCGTAGGTGTCTCCCGGGAGCGCGGTGATGATTTGGATTCCCGGTCGGGTAAAGGCACCGATGCGTTCCACGGCCCACTCGAAGCGCTCGCGGTCCAGCGGTGGGCGGCCGATGGCACGCAGGGTGTCGTCGTCGTCGCTCTGCAGGCCCATGATCAACCGCTTGAAGGGGACCGGGCGAAGCAGCTCCAATTGCTCCTCGTCGAGGTGCTCGTACCGGAGAAACGCCGTGAGCTGAAGCGACCGGCCGCGGGTGCCTTTGATCACGGCGTCGCACAGCTCGGCGAGGGTGTCGGTGCGGTAGTTGATGGCGGCGCTGTTTAACGTGAGCTCCGGGACTTCGTGCTCGATGGCCCAGGCGATGTCGTCGCCGATCCGTTCGGGCGACGCGAGCACGAAGGCGTGGTGGGCGTTGCCCCAGCTGCAGTAGCCGCAGTTGGCCGGACAGCCACGGGACCACTCCACGTGCATAGTGTTCCCTGGGTCGGGCGCAATCCAACCGGCGCGATAGGGCGACGGGACGGCGTCCGGGGAGAGCACGTTTGTGGCATTTGTCCCCCGAATCTCGTCGCCATCCCGAAAGTAGAGCCCTGCAATGGCAGCCAATGCATCGACCTCGGGCGTGTCATCGGCCAGGGCGTGCAACAGCTCGGTAAAGGGTTCCTCCCCGTAGCCGTGCACAACGTAGTCGAGCTCCGGCGTACAGGAGAGCAGGTCGGCGGAGGCGTCGGCCGCCATGGGTCCGCCCGCAGCGATGGCGATGGATGGGGCGTCACGCCGAATGAGCCGGGCCGCGGCGAGCAGTGTCTCGATGCTCCATGTGGTGAGGGTGAAGCCCACCAGGCGAGGGTTCGCCCGCAGGGCGGCGTCGGCGATGGCCGCGGGCGTGGGATCGGGGTCCGTGGGATGACCGGCCTTCCAGGCACGATGCTCAAAAGTGTACCGTTCCGATACGCCGGGCTGCGCTTCGGCAAAGGAGATCAGCGAGGGTGCGCCGAGCCCGTAGTGCCATCCATCGTCCCAAAGGCGGATGTCGTGCAGCTGAACCAGGCGTCGTGGCGTTGCGGGCTTCGACTTTGATAAACGGTGTGCGGCCACGATTTCGGAGGCCGCCCGAATCGCCTCTTCGGCGGTGTGGGAGCCGGGCTCGTATCCGGAAAAGAACGGCCCAGCGTGGCCCTGGTAGTAGTCTTCGAAGGTCTGCGCATGGGAGCGAATGGCGTGATGCTCCGGGTCGCGGTTCATGGGCGCGAGGGGTTCGATGGTCAGTAGCTCGGCGGTGACGTTGGCGAGGGGGAAGCGGTGCCCGACCTCTTGGGCAAAGTCGATGGACGCGCGGACGTGGTGTGCTTCCTCGAAGGGGAGTCCGGTCAGAAAGCACAGCCCGCTCTGGATCCCAAGGTCCTCGAGGCGCCCCAGGCACGCCTCCAGGTCGGCGCGTGAGAAGTAGTTCTCCTTGTTTTTTCGTCGCAGCTCATCCGACGCAGTGAGCAGCACGAAGTCCAGGTGGCTCCGCGGAGCAAAGGTCTTGGCGAACCGCTCCAAAAAGGCCTGGGACGGCAGATGTAGGCACTCGTGAATCATGCGCAGGCCGAGGCCCTCGGCGTGGATTTGGTCGAACAGCGTGAGAAAATACGATTCGTCGTCCGACGGATGGAAGGTGTTGTACCAGGTGTCGAGGTTGTGCTCCTCCATGCGTCGGAGGTCCGCGAGCATGGCCTCCACCGGTCGATACACCACGCGCTCGCGACCGCCGAGCAGGCGCTGTGCCTCGCGCCCGCCGCCGCAAAACGTGCAGTCGTAGGGGCAGCCCCGGCCACAGTTACAATAGAAGATGCCGGGCGCGAAAGGCTCTTTTAGGTTTAGCTCGCCCTCCATGATCCCGGCCTGGGTGTAGTACCGGTGATGGCGCACGTGCTCAAAGGCGGCGTACGTGTAGCGACCCAGATCGTCAGCATCGTTGACGTGCAGCACCCCGCTTCGATGCACCTCGCCTCCCAGGCGATACGTGAGGTTGGAGACTCTGTGCAACGGCGTGCCGGCCGCGACGGCCTCGACGAGCTGCCCCAGCGCCAACTCTGCGTCGCCGCGGATGACAAAATCCACGCAATCAAAGCGGCGTAGTATCTCCAGGTCGAAGGCCGAGGCGGTGTATCCACCCAACACGATCTTCGCGTTCGGTGCTCCCCTGCGCACTTCGCGGGCTGTCTCGATCACGGTGCGGCTCTGTTGGTGCCAATGCAGGTCGAAGCAGACCCAGCTCGCGCCGCTTGTCCGCACCTCGGCACCCAGGTCGTGCTCCGGGTCCAGGGCTCGCTCAAGGGGCAGGTGCAGAATTTCGGTGGGGTGTTCGGTCCGGCACAAACGTTCCGCCATGGAGATCAGTCCCATGGGCATAAGGTAGGCCTTGTTGTCTGAGGCGTGGGACTTGCCCTGGTGTACGATCAGGATCTCGCGGGCGGCCTGCATATCGCCAAAGTATCTGCTGGGTGCGGGGCGGGGGTCAAGCACGTTCACTCAGGGGGGGCTTTGAAGATTGCTCCAACAACCAGCGGATTGCCCCCGCGGCCTCAGAATGATCGAGGCGGAGTCGGGCGCGGCTTTTTGTTCTCTGGAGCGCATCGGCGAGGCGCTCGGGCAGCCTGTCGAGCAGCGCCCAGGGGTCGAGCCCCACTGAGGCAAGCTGGTCGGCGCGCCGGACCCAGCGCCCTCTGACCAGGTCTTCGGATACGGCGATGCAGAGCTCATCCTCCAGCCGAAACGTGCGCCCGGCGAGCCGAGGTGTTGTTCGGGCGTTGAGGGCCGCAGGGGACCGATCGTCGCGATACCAGGCGCCTCCGTAGAGGTGGGAGATCGCGCCGGGGCCAAAGCCCATGACGTGAATGGCCCCCACGTCAAAGCCGGTAAAGTGTACGAGTCGGGCGCGAGCGGGCAGGGCGCGGCCAAAGCCACCGGAGCGGACCAGGTGCGCCAGGCCGGAAAGCCGCTCGGGAAGCGCTCCCGACCTGGGCCAGCGCTGGGGGAGCGGGCGGAAGAAGCTCGCCGCGAAGGCATCGCGGGCGCCGTTCCACACGGGCAGGTAGCCCGCCCCCAGCACCCGGGCGGCCAGGGCCGGCCAGCTCAGATCGGCGAAGGTGACGCGCTCCGATGGCGCCGCAAGTCCCGGCACGGGCTGGTATCGGTACAGGGTGATACAGCGCGGGCCCAACCCCAGAGCCCACCGCAGGTCAGCAGTGACATCGGAAGCGGTTTGCGTCGGCAGCCCGATCATCAAATCCACATTCAGAAACACGCCGTGACGGATTACCCGCTGCGCTACAGCATTGAGGGCCCACAGGGGGGGGTTCTCCCGGCCCACGGCGGCGAGCACCCTCGGCTGGGTGGCCTGGACGCCGAGACTGATGCGGTTGACGCCGAGGCTGACAAGCCGGTCGATCTTGTCACCCCCCAAGCTCGAGGGGTGACCCTCGAAGGTCACGTCTCCCTTCACGTCGAAGGTCTGCTCGAGCGCGCCAAAGAGGCGACCGAGCTCGTCGGCCGAGAGCAGACTTGGGGTGCCCCCGCCTACGTACATGGAGCTGACGCGGGTTTGGCCCAAACGGTGGCGGACCCGACGCAAACGCTGCTCCAGATAGTCCACGAAGCCGGCGCTGTGTCTCCCCCCGCCCGCGACGCTGCTGGGATACATGCAGTATCGGCACCGGGACTCGCAATACGGCACGTTCACGTACACGGCCACGGTGTCTGGCGAGCCCGGGCGTCCCCGACCCGAGAGTCGATCCGCCCAGGCGTCTACCAGTGTGTCCTCGTCAAAACGGGTCGGGGATCCATCCAGGAGCGCCGCGCCCCCGCGGCAACGTCTGCGTTCGGGCGCTGTGAGGGCGCTAAGCATCCGCCGAGTGTACCCACCTGCGTCGGCAAGTTAACAAGTTACACGCGGCCCCTTCAATCGAAGACAGTGATGATGACACCCTGGGTGGCCGAGGGCCAGGGAGGGACGTTGAGCTGGCGGCCGTTGAATTGCACGGTGATGGTGTCGTCGGTGGCGGGGAGGAAGAGGTCCATGCCGTTCAGGAAGGGGATGGAACCGAAGATGGGGATGGGGGTCTCGTCCGAGGTGCCGTTGCTATTGTCGTCGTACAGGAACATGGCGATGGTGGTGTCTTCGGCAGGGGCAAGGTCGGCGGTGGCGAGCTCGACGCTGTTGACGGTGAGGCTGTCAACGCCGTGGAGGATCGCGGTGCTCGCGGTGAAGTTGACCAGCACCGCGGCGTCTTCGGAGTACTTGACGTCGCCCAACAGGAGGCCGGGGAGGCTGTTGGGCGAGGGCAGGGTGCGCAAGTACACGTGGCGGTTGGTGCGCACGAAGGGCTCCAGGTAGTAGTGCACAGCGACGTCCTCCTCGGTGCCGGCCTCGCCGGGACGCACGTGGAGCTCGTAGTGCGTTTCGGGCTCCGCGGGGAAGTGGCCCCACCAGCCGTCCGGCGCCACGAGGTAGGACGCGAGGGGGGCCTGGGTCTGGCGGACGCCGGTGTCGCTGTGCACGGCGTAGAGGTCCACCGTCCAGCCTGCGGCGGGAGTGTTCTCCCCCAGGCTCACCGCCTGGCCGGACAGGAGGATGACCCCGGCGGTCTGCGGCGTAATGGCGTCGGTGATGGGCGGGGTCGCCTCGTTGAAGTGGGCGTAGAGCGCGACAAAGGCCTCTGGGCAGGTGGCCACGGCGTAGTGGTCCTTGCCCGGGATCATGAGATTGTCAGCCCCCGGGATGTTGCTGGCGTCCTGGATGACGTAGTCGTCCACGGTCCAGATGTTGAGGGTCGGCACTTCGCCGTTGGGCCCTGCCGGGCCGTCCTGGGGCAGGCTTCCCACATGGGCATATCGGGCGACCTTGGCCGCACGGATGGGATCTGAGAGGTAATCGTAGCTCAAGGCGCCGCCCTGGGAGTGGCCGGCCAGGTCCACTTGGGACGTCCCGGAGGCCGCGAGCACGCCGTCGACAAAGGCGTCGAGGGCACCCACGTGGTCCGTGGACCGGTCCAGGGAGTTGTAGTCGAAGGTGTGGAGCTGATCCGGGCAGTAACCGTTGGACTGGAACCGCAGGGCTTGCAGGGCCCACGTGTCGCCCGACGCCAGGAAGCCGTGGGCCATGACGATGGGGCGATGGTTGGACTCGCAGCTCGGCGGTAGGGCCGCGTCTGCGGGGCCGGTCTCGGACGGATTCGAATCGCAGGCCGGGGCCAGGTTGAGGGTCAAAAAGACCAGGAGCGTCGCCGTCTTCCCCGGTTCCAGCCCCCGTCGTGACCGTTGGCAGAGCTTTTGGATGAGCATGGGTTCTCTTGTACCCTGTTGCGGCTAGAACTGCCAGGAGTAGGCAAAGGTGATGCCGGGCGAGGCGAGAGGGTGGGGGGCGACGGCGTTGCGAAGTTGTGGCTCCGTAAGATTATTCGCCGAGGCCCTGGCTTCGTCCTTGGCAACGCTGCCGTCGGCGGTCCTTTGGCGGACGGCTTCGGCCCACATGGGCAGGCCTATACACAGCGCCACAAAAACCCCCAGAGGGGCGGTGATGGCGCCTGCCCAGCGCAACGTCCCGAGGCGGTCGGGGTCCGTAGCGCTGGCGCCGAGCAGGGCCGCACCCACGGCGGCCAGCCCGCTCCCGGCAAGGGTGAGACCCATGCCCCAACCCCGGAAAAGGCGGCGGGCCCTGGCAGCGGCCGGGCCGGTGCGGCCGTGCACCTTTTGGCGAACGGCGCCCGCGATCCACAGGGGAACGCCGGCAGCCAGGGCCGAGGCCGACAGGGCGGTGACCAGGATGGCGGCCGTGGTGGCCGGGGGGACGCAGTCCAGGATCCCGGGGCAGGTTTGGCGGTTACCCACCACAAAGAGGGCGGGCGCACCGGCACCACCCAGAACCAGCCCCCCGAGGGTGAGGCCGACGCCCAGGTAGGCAAAGAGCTTGCCCGAGTCTGCGGCGTCCTGGGCGGCCATGGTCAGAAAGCGCGGTCCGATGTAGGTGACAGTCCGGATGCGGTGTCGGGGCACGGCGCCGGAGCCGCCCTGGGCAAAGGTCACCTGGATCACGCCCGGCCACGCCGAGAGGATTCGTGCCTGGAGTTGCTTGCCGTCGGTCAAGGTGATGCGCACCACTCGGCCCACCAGGGGGCGTAGCTGGGCCAGGGAAGGGCGCAGCAGGATCACCCCTGGGCGGGGCGGTGGGGTGGTGGTCTGAGCCTTGGCCGCCGCCGGCACGAGCACCCCCAGCCCGCACAGCACCGGGAGGGTCATCAGGAAACTGGGGACACGGCGGAGTCGCATGGATGGGGTGTGCGCGATCGAGCCTACCAGTCGCTCAGGCAGGCGTTCATCTCGAACTGGC
>Ga0180009_10004505_pt1 | contig 15330 bp, 13 predicted proteins | sample OS_PC_MetaG_FD_123537 | JGI IMG/M metagenome (GOLD analysis project Ga0180009, IMG submission 123537) | Groundwater microbial communities from the Aspo Hard Rock Laboratory (HRL) deep subsurface site, Sweden - OS_PC_MetaG | ecosystem: Environmental > Aquatic > Deep subsurface > Groundwater...
AGATTGGCGATTCGGTTTATGTGGATAACAAGTTCGGGTTTTCGTTTGAGAAGCCGGCCACCTGGAAATTCAAGGATATTCACAAGAATAAGGACGTCGAAAGGGTGCTTCTGCTTCAAGATAATCCGACCGTCCCGGCGCGCTATACCAGATTTCGGCAGCTTTTCACACAGCCGCAGATCACAGTTCTGGCATGCGAGATTGACCAGAACCCCAAGGAATATATGGACTTCCTTCTTGCGGAGGATGGGAAAGACGATCTGAAGAAGAAGGCCTTGGACAAGTTTCTGCTGTTTCAACAGGATTCCAAATATACTTTCGAGCCGCAACGACCAAGGTCTGTGAAAGTCGGCGGTCACCACGGTATCAAGATTGTCGGCAAGAAGCAGTACTCATATCAGACGGAAGAGACTGGCGCAATGTCCGATTATTTGTTCGGATATATCTATATCATAAATGCTGAGAATGGCCTTGTAGTAATGGAATTTGTTTGTGAAAGAGAGATTCAGGAGCAACTGGAACCCGATTTCGATTTCTTGATCAGTAGCTTCACGTTCACGGATAGCGATAAGGACAGCGACGTTAAGGATAGTGATTCGACGGAGGAATAGGAATACCCGGCTTTTTGTTTGACAATGCGCCAATGCACGGATAGTATTCAGGAGTTCGGGTAAAGGAGGAACCATGTGGGCAGTTAGATACTTGCTGCTGTTGATTCTGATAGTGCTGATCCTGGGCTTCGCGATTTTGAATTCATCTCAGAGGGTGTTTATCAATCTCCCGACTCGTCTGATTCCGGATGTGCCGCTGACGGTCGTGATGTTGAGTGCCTTCTGCGTCGGAATTCTGGTCAGCTTCATTTTGACAGTGGCGCAGACGATGAAGATGTCGAGTGATGTGCGGGCAAGTCGCAGGAAAGTACACCAATTGGAAATGGAACTTGCGGCACTGAGAAACCGCTCGCTTGAAGACGTTGACACGCTTGATGAAAGTGAGGTCAGGCAGGAATGACCACATTCTGGTGGATAGTGATTTTCATGATTGTTGTCGCGTCTGCGGCGGCCGCGTATTACTTCTATGTCCGTCGATCATCCAAGGAAAAGCCTGCATCTGATGAGAGTTATGTCGAAGCTTTGAGGGCTTTGCTCGACGGCAACCAGACACTCGCATTTCTCAAGCTCAAAGAGACAGTCACGGGCGATTCGAACAACATTGATGCATATTTGAGGCTTGTGGCCCTCTTCCGTCAGCGCGGCATGCATTCGAAGGCACTTCAGTTGAGCACAGATCTCAGCCTGCGGCAGACCATAGGTCCTGCTGACAAAGTGCGGGTACTCTACAGCCTCGCTGATGACCATCTTGCGGCCGGAAGGCTCGAAGCGGCGGAAGGCATACTTCAAAATCTGGCCCAGATGAGTGGGCAGAAGAGCACGGCGACGAAGAAGCTTGTCGAGCTATATGAGCGAATGGAGCGCTGGGAGGACGCGTTTAAAACGGGCCATGAATTCCTGAATCTCTCGCGAGAGCGTGACAAGTCGTCACTTGCGAAATACAAACTCAGGTTGGGCGAGAGGATGATGGCGAATGGCGACCTTCACAAGGCAAGACTGGAATTCAAGGAAGCTCTTAAGCTCGATCCGAAGTCGGCAGAGGCAGTGCTCGGACTGGGCGATGCCTATGAGAAAGAAGGGCGACTCGAGGATGCAGTCAAAGCCTGGCGTCAGATGATTGATGTAAGCCCGACCAAGGCTGAGCTAGTGTTCGGCAGATTGAAAAAAGCACTCTTCGATCTCGGACGCTTCGGTGAAATCGAGGATTTGTACAACAAGGTTCTTGAGCGCGACAAAGATAATCTTGCCGCGCTGACCGGTCTGGCGACTTTGGCCGAGAAGAAGGGCGACACATTGCTGGCAGTCGAGACTTACAATCAGATATTGGAGACGAAACCGGATTATCGTCCTGCGCTCGCCGGACTTCTCAAACTATACCGCGATGAGAAGAAATTCGGCGAAGCGGCTCAGGTCATTGAGCGAACCGTCAAGACACTCCTTCCCATCGACAAATAGACGGCTCCGACATGCGATTCATCACACGCACAGAAATCATGGTGGCCGCAGTTGTTGCGGCCTCCTCTGTTTTAATTACTTCCGTTGCCATAGGCAGTCGATACGATACCGTGGAGGAGCTTATCATGCGAGGAGAGCTTCTCGACGCAGAAGTCAGCCTTAACGATGTTCTTCGAGACGATTTCATCGATGCCGAAGGATTCTACTATCATTCAAGGCTCGAGGCCAGAGGAGATGTGGCAGTAGTAGACTTGCAGAAAGGCCTCAGTCTCTGCGAGGATAACTGCTCGGACATTGTCGTCGAACTGGTCGCCGCCTACTACGCGCAGAAACGGTATCAGGATGCAGTGGGGATATACAAGTCGCACAGAAAGAAGGTGGAGGTTGCTCCTGCCAGCCTGAAGTTCTTCTGGCTGGCTGGTATGTCATATATGAGGCTTGGAGAGTACAAGTCGGCTGAGAATGTGTTCAAGGATATTGAGAAGAAGTTCGAGGATGTTCATCTATCCGGATGGGGATCTCTCGGCTGCGGAAGCGTTGAAGCCAGAAAGGGAGAATTTGGTGATGCGGATTCCGACTTCCGGTCTTTGATTTCATCTGGCGGAGAGGTCTCTGCACTTTCTATTTACAACAGATCCTATTTAGCTGCCCAGGCGGGTGATCAGGAGAGCGGGTTGTTTGGATACAACCTGCTTGATGAGCGCTTTGGTCGATTTATTGGGAGCGATGAGCTTGCCGGGCTGATTACGGCTAAGAAGCCGAACGACCAGTCCGGGCAGTCCACTCTCTCGCCAGACACTACTTACACGATCGAAATGGGTGTGTTCAGCGACAAGTCGGAAGCTGACAAGCTCGTTGGCCAGCTCAAAGCCTCAAAATGGTCAGTGGATCTCGAAAGCTCATTCTCCGGCGACAATCGGTACTGGACTGTCAGGGTCGGAATCTTCAGATCGCAGCAGGCCGCTGCAAAAACAAAAGACAAGCTCGAAAGCCTGTTTCCGGGCAGCTACCGCGTGGTTATGAGATAGTGGCTGACAAGCTCACACCATTGATGGAGCAATATAACCGGATCAAGAGAGAATATCCGGATAAGATACTCTTCTTCAGGATGGGTGATTTCTATGAGATGTTTGGTGAGGATGCCCGGAAGGCCGCGCCGATACTCGGGATTGCCCTGACTTCTCGCGCTCACGGCAAGAACGGCGATATCCCATTGGCAGGGGTGCCGTATCATGCTGCCGAGAAATATCTCACGAAGCTGATCGCAGCCGGCGAGAAAGTCGTTATTTGCGAGCAGACTGAAGATCCGAAACTCGCCAAGGGTTTGGTCAAGCGTGAAGTCATCGAGATTATCACACCAGGGACCGTGGCACTTGACGGCGCCCTGCCGATCGATGCCAACAACTATCTTGTCGCTGTATGCGAGGAAAACGGTCGAGTTGGACTCGCGGTAGCCGATCTTTCCACCGGTGAGTTTTCTGTAGAGGAGCCGGGGAGCAGGGACATTGCGGACCGCCTGATGAACTTGCAGCCTGCCGAAATACTGATGCCTGAGAATTCGGACGTGATTCGGGATGCTGTCAGCAAGCTCGATCTCAAGTCTGCAAGGACGATTATCGAAGGATGGAAGTTCGATCGGCAATATGCTACCGAAAAGCTGACCCAACACTTCGGCGTCATGTCGCTCGATGGATTCGGCATCGAAGATCTCAGTTGCGGGGTTTCCGCAGCGGGCGCAGTAATAGCCTATCTCAACGAGACTAAGATGGGTGCGCTGAAACACATCGGTAAAATCTCTCGCACCTCCGCGAGAAACATCATGTTTCTCGACAACGCGACAGTGACGAATCTCGAGATTGTCACAGCTTCCGATGGCGTCAATTCACTCTATAAGCATCTCAACCAGACTCGCACTCCGATGGGGAGCAGGCTGTTTCGTAAGTGGCTGATTTCACCACTGATCGATAAGAAGGGCATCCTCTCACGACAAGATGCGGTGGCTGAGCTTCTCGATGAGAAATCGACGAGGAAATCACTTTCACAAATTCTTACTGAGATCTCGGATCTCGAGAGAATCGCAGGACGACTCGGATCGCTACGAGCAACACCGAGAGACCTCATCAGTTTAAAACATTCCATCGAGGCATGCCTGAAACTGAAAAGTGAAACATCGCAACTTCTGTCGAATCTCTTTGCGTCGCTCGACATAGCTCCAGAAATGCTTGCACAAGTTGCGGATTTGATCGAAAGATCAATAGTCGATCAACCGCCGCTGGTGGCGCATGATGGCGGCATCATCAAGCCGGGCTATGACGAGTCACTGGATCAGATGAAGACTGAAATCAGTTCCTCAAAAGACTGGATCGCATCGCTTCAAAAACGAGAGCGTGAAAGAACCGGCATCCCGGTGCTCAAGGTTGGCTATAATAAGGTGTTCGGTTACTATATCGAGGTTACTCGACCGCATCTGTCGAAAGTCCCGGGTGAATATATACGCAAGCAGACACTTGTCTCTGCCGAGCGATTCATCACTCCTGATCTGAAGGAAAAAGAGGATATCGTGCTCAGGGCCGAGGAGAAAATCAACGGACATGAACAGAGATTATTCGAAAAGATTCGTGATGAGCTCTCCAACAGCACAGCCCTGATTCAGACTTCTGCATTGTTCGTTGCTATTATCGATACAATCGTCTCGCTGGCGAACGTTGCGGAGAAACAGAGGTACAAGAAGCCGGAAATAAACGAGTCGACACTTCTCAAGATCGAAGGAGGTCGCCATCCGGTGCTCGAGAATATACTCTCATCCGGGAGCTTCGTGCCCAACGATACCGAGATCGACGCTGGCAGGTCACAGATACAAATCATCACCGGTCCGAACATGGCGGGCAAGTCGACCTATCTCAGACAGGTCGGATTGATCGTACTTATGGCTCAAGTAGGGTCGTTCGTACCGGCGGAAAGCGCTTCGATTGGAATTGTCGATCGCATTTTCACAAGGGTCGGCGCGGCAGACAAACTGACGCTTGGTCAATCGACATTCCTGGTGGAGATGAATGAGACAGCCAATATCCTCAACAATGCGACATCCAGGAGTCTGATTCTGCTCGATGAGGTTGGTCGGGGAACGTCGACCTATGACGGGCTTTCTATAGCCTGGTCGGTAGCCGAATATCTTCACGAGACGCCGAATCGGCAGGCACGCACGCTCTTTGCCACGCACTATCATGAGCTAACCGAATTGGCCGCGAGATTCAAACGTGTCAGAAATTATCAGGTGGCAGTGCGCGAGTGGCAGGATCAGATCATATTCATTCGCAAGATAATACCGGGTGGCTGCGACGACAGCTATGGCATCGAAGTGGCGCGGCTCGCCGGGCTTCCGAAAGATGTGACCGACCGTGCGAACATCGTTTTGCGACTGATCGAATCGGGGACATTCTTCTCTCCTAGTGAGAAAGAGAGTGCTGAAACGACCGACAAGGATCTGTTTGCATTTAAATATGGTAACTCGAACAAGATCAGAGATAGAGTGTTTGATAAGATAAAGAACATTAGTCCGGAGCAGATGACACCTCTCGAAGCGTTGAATCTCCTGGCTGAACTCAAGCGAGCTGCTGACGATGACTCATAAGATCCAGGTACTTCCGGATAGCCTCATAAACAAAATCGCAGCGGGCGAAGTTGTGGAGCGACCTGCCTCCGTTGTCAAGGAGCTGCTTGAGAACTCAATTGACGCAGAAGCGCATAATATCAGGGTTGAGATCGAAAGTGGCGGTGTCAAGCTCATCAAGGTGAGTGATGACGGCGTCGGCATGTCTCCGGAGGGGGCGAAGCTTTCGCTCACGAGACATGCCACCAGCAAGATTGGATCTGTCGATGATCTTTTCGCGATCTCGACTCTCGGATTCCGGGGAGAAGCGCTTCCGTCTATCGCCTCCGTGTCGATGTTTCAGCTTGTGAGCAGGTCTGCGGAATTCTCCGATGGAATAAAGATATCGGTCCAAGGGGGCGCAGTGAAATCTGCTGCGCCACTGGGTGCCCCTCAGGGTACGACAGTCGAGGTCAGAGAGTTGTTCTTCAACTTGCCTGCGCGACGCAAATTTCTCAAATCTGTGACCACTGAGACGAGACAAATCATTCAGACAGTGACTGCACTTGCCCTGGCTAATCCCGGGATAGGCTTCGAGTTGGTATCCGATGGGCGGGCATTGTTCGACTATCCTCCGGTCAAGAGTCTTGCCCAGCGGATTTGTGATGCTTACGGAGAGAATCTCTTCGGGCGATTCCTGACATTCGATGAGGATGCCGGCCCTGTGAAAGTTGCGGGGTTCCTGTCTGCACCGGCAGACGCGAAGCGTCACCGAATGGAGACTCGCTTCTTCGTCAATAGAAGAGCCATCACTTCGAAGATAGTCCACGCGGCTGTCATGTCGGCGTACGGCGAACTTCTTCCGAAAGGCTGCTATCCGCAAGGGGCGTTGTTTATCGAGATTTCGCCCGAACTCATAGATGTCAACGTTTCGCCGACGAAAAACGAGGTGCGGTTTAATGATGAGCGGTCACTGTATCACATTCTCTATCACACCGTATCGGCGGCGGTCAGCAACCCAAAGGTGATTCCCGAAGTCGCGTCCGATGCCGACGATGGGACAACACGGGAGTATGTCGAACGAGCCAAATCAGCGGTCAAGACTTTCCTCAATTCGCATGAGCAGAAGACATCAAATGCCAGCCAGACCTTCATGCCGCTCGATGATCGCTCCATGCCGAGTGTCGAGCGATCACGAGCAACTCATCCCACTTCCGGGCGAACGTTCGAGTCGGAGGCCTCACAGAATCCAGCAGGCACATCTAATGACCAAGCCCTCGTGGGCGGTGCGCAGCATCCAGGCGTTCAGTCGACTGTCAGGCCGTACCGGCTTGTCGGATTTTCCGATCTCTACATAGTAGCACTTTCGGCGGAAGCCATTTTCATCGTGGATCAGCATGCTGCGCATGAGCGGATTCTCTACGAGAAAGCGCTCGCGGCATTTGACCGCTCGCAGCTCGTGTCTCAGAAGCTCCTGTTCCCGGTGAACATCGAACTCGATCCTGCATCTTATCAGGTAGCGGAGGCTACTATGGATGAATTGAACTCACTCGGGTTTGAAATAAAGCCGTTTGGAGCAAGAAGCGTGGCCATTTATGCGACCCCTGCCGTCGCTCGCGGCGTGAATCCGGAAAAGATATATCGAAATATCATCGATGATCTCGACGGAGTTGAGTCAGAAGGGGAGAAGATTCACAAGAAGGTCGCCCAGAGCTTTGCGTGTCGTGCGGCCTTCATGGCGGGAGATCGCCTGACCGAACAGGAGATGTCTGCGCTTGTCTCAGATTTGTTCACCTGTCGAAACCCATATGTCTGTCCGCATGGCCGCCCGACTCTAATCAAACTGAGCAAGACTGAGCTGGAGAAGCGCTTTGGCCGATAGCAGTCTGCCTCGTGTTCTGACCCTCTTCGGTCCAACCGCGATTGGCAAGACATCGATTGCGATCGAGTTGGCAGACCGCCTGAACGGTGAAATCGTGTCCTGTGATTCCCGTCAGGTCTTCAAGTTCCTCGACATCGGAACAGCGAAACCGACTCCTGCTGAGCGGGATAAGGCCAGGTTTCATCTTGTGGACATAGTTCCTCCGGATCATTTCCTGAATGCGTATCGTTTCCGACTTCTCGCCAGCGATGCGATTCGAGATATCCTCAAGAGAGAGAAAACCCCCATAATGACGGTCGGAACCGGTATGTATCTTAAGGCACTGACGGATGGCATCTTCGAGGCTCCCGATGCAGATCAGGAGCTGCGTTCCGGATTGGAGAAGATCGCCGATACAAACGGTCTGGAGGCGCTTCATCGACGGCTGGCAGATGTTGACCCCGAGGCGGCATCGGCCCTCTCGATAAACGACAGAGTGAGGATAATTCGAGCATTGGAATTGTATAACCTTTCGGGTAAAACCAGATCAGAGTTGCAGGATGAACGACAGCTCGATCCGTTGCCTTATTCATTTGTGTTCGCAGGGCTTTCGCTCGAGCGGAAGGCGCTGTATGACAGGATAGATCGTCGCTGCGAGGAGATGCTCGAAAGCGGTTTAATTGCCGAAGCTAAGTCCTTGAGGGAAAATAGTGTGCTGAGTGATTCGATAGCTGCCAAAGTAGTTGGTTACAGTGAGGCTTATCAGTATCTTGATAAGCTCTGCTCTCTTGAGGAAATGATGAAGAAATTCAAGCAAGCCACCCGGAATTATGCCAAGAGGCAACTTACGTGGTTCCGCAAACATCCCGGGACTGATCCGTTTGACATTCGCGATAACGGATTGATTGATAAGATATTAGAACAATTTTGGGATGCCTGACTGATTGACTCGAAAATAGACAGGTACTTTTGTATCAAGTTGATGCATGATTACCGATAAAGTAAAATAGCGTAAAGATTTATGTTGACAAGCCGAATTGATAAAAAGTATTATAGCGTTGACTGTCAAGGAGTTGTAGCTTGCCACCAAATGTCGGCTGCAACAACTTCTCTGATCGGTCAGCTAAACTTGCTGACAACTGGGTTGGTATAGGGGTAGTTATGCTTAGAAAACATTGCTTAACAATGAGCTTGCTTACTATGGCGCTGCTGGTGTTTATATCTTGCAGCAGCAACGCTGCGCGATTCACGAGCGAGCCGCAACCAGATCAGCGTTCATCGGGCGAATCTGTGGCAGATGCAGAGTCTATCGAACCGGATGAGCAGGTTGATCCAGCCGATTCATCGCTTCTCGAGTATGCATACATTGATAGTGACCTGCAGTATCAATTGGATCGCGCTGAAGAGGACTACAAGTTCGGCTATTCGGCGATGACCGATTCTAACTGGCTGGAGGCGCAGATCTACTTCGAGAGCGCTATCGAGCTGCTGGCAGGGCTGGACATAGATCCTGATAGTCCGACGCTCGCTGCCGACATATACAGCCGCCTGATAAACGAGATTATCTCTGAATACAAGCTGACGTTGCTATACATCGCCACGCTTCCGGGCGAGGCCTCTCCTTCGGCAGTGATTGCCAGATATGAGGAACTCGACGGGATGTCCAATGGGAGCGTTCTCAAGAGCGTGGAACCGGAGCAAATACCGGATACCGTGGTGTTTGATATCCCGATTACGTGGAATGAGAAAGTCGAGAAGTGCGTCAACTACTTCCAGACTGTTGGGAAGAAGCCGTTTGAAATATCTCTCGCCCGATCAGGGAAATATCTGCCGCTGATGGAGAAGATTTTCGCGGAAGAAGGTTTGCCGCATGATCTTGTATACTTGCCATTGATTGAGAGCGGCTTTAATCCAAGAGCATATTCCTGGGCACATGCGGTTGGTCACTGGCAGTTCATCTCTTCCACAGGCCGCATGTATGGCCTGAATAGAAGCTGGTGGTGGGATGAGCGTCGGGATTTTGAGAAATCGACTCGCGCAGCGGCGCGACACCTGAAGGATCTTTACAAGGAAGCAGGCGATTGGTATCTCGCGCTTCTCGGATATAATGCCGGGATGGGCAATGTCAGGAAGATGATTAAGTATAACAAGACTCGCGATTACTTCAAGATGACAATTCGAAATTCTCAGATGCGCAACTATGTGCCTCTGTATCTTGCTGCTACCATTATCGCGAAGCAGCCGGAGAAATATGGATTCAACATAGACTATCATGATCCCATTGAGTTCGATACCGTCACGGTCAGGAGGTGTCTGGCCCTGGAGGACATCGCAAAGGCCGTTGATTGCTCATTACAGGAGCTTAATGACCTGAATCCGGAACTTCTGAGGAAGTATACACCACCAGACCGGAAGAGCTATACAGTCAGGATACCCAGGCTGAAGCGAAACGCGTTTTGGGCTGCATACCCGAAGATGAAATCGCCGGAAGAAACCAGTTGGGTGCAGCACAAGGTTCGCAAGGGTGAGACCGTTTCCGGTATTGCCCGGAAGTATGGTGTTTCTCAATATGCGATAATCGATGCCAATAACATGCGGCGACCATACAGGATAAATATTGGGCAGAATCTGACCGTCCCGGTACCTCTCGGTGAGAAGAAGACATATTCATCCAGTAGCAAATCGAACGATAGCTACGGAACCGCCGATGGTCACTATGTGGTCCGTTCCGGTGACAATTTGTGGGATATCGCTAAGGCATTCGGTACGACCACGCGTGAACTTCGTGTGCTGAACAATCTCCGGCGCGACGGCAGGATTCACCCGGGGCAGAAGCTGTCGATACCGGGAAGGGGTGGCGACAGCTATGCCTCAAGCTCATCGGGATCTTCTGTCACTAAGCACAAGGTCAGGAAGGGTGACAGTCTCTGGAAGCTTGCCGAAAAGTATGGCACTACTATCAATGAATTGTGCAGACTCAATGGAATTTCGAGGAATAGAATGCTAACTCCGGGACAGGTTCTGAAAGTCCCCGGCTCGGGCAGTGGATCATCATCGTCCCATAGCTCCAGCCACTATGTCGTCAGGCGGGGGGACACCTTGTCCAAGATCGCGAAGAATTTTGGGATTAGCCTCAACAGCCTGATGGCCTGGAACAGCATTACGAATCCTCGCAAACTCTCGGTAGGGACCAAGCTGCGCGTGAGCGCTGATTAGGGAGAGTGAATGGCTCGCAAACGTGACATTGCAATCGGTGTAATAATCGCAGTCTGCTTTCTGTTCTTCGTAGGGATCATGTTAGTGAGCTTCATGGAGATGTATGGAGGAGATTCTGATCTCTTTGCATTTGAGGACAGGATTGCGATTGTCGACGTTGTCGGTGCAATCACTTCTTCCGACGAAGTCGTGAGGCAGATCAAGAAATACGGCGATGACGGTTCCATCGCAGCAATCCTGATCCATGTCGACTCACCCGGCGGCGGTGTCGCGGTGACCCAGGAGATCTATGACGAGCTGATGCGTGTCAGGATAGAGAAAGAGAAGCTGATTGTAGTATCGATGTCCTCTGTTGGCGCATCGGGCGGATATTATCTGTCCTGTGCGGCAGACCAGATCATTGCAAACCCCGGCACTCTGACAGGCTCGATCGGAGTAATACTGGATTATATGATCTTGGAAGGGCTTGCCGACAAAGTCGGAATCAGCCATGAGACGATTAAGTCGGGAGACGTGAAGGATGTTGGGTCGCCATGGCGGCAGCCGACTTAGAAGGACCGCCAGATGCTGCAGGCTGCGATCGATGATACTTATGAACAATTCGTGGAAGTCGTCATGGAAGGACGCAATCTTACGCGAGAAGAAGTTCTCGAGATCGCGGACGGATCGATATTCACCGGTCGTCAGGCGCTTGACTTGGGTCTGGTCGACAGGCTCGGCAGTTACGAAGAGGCGATCCGGATCACTGCAGAACTGGTTGGAATAGAAGGCGAGCCGTCAACAATCAAGGAGAGGCCAAGGAGACGTGCGACTTTGTGGGATGTCCTGCAGGGAACGGTCCTCGGATTCGTAGAGGAGAGAGTGCTGGCGCCCGGTCCAGAACTTAAGTACTTATTCAGATAATATGCCTATATATGAGTTTCGATGTGCGAGTTGTTTAGCGGAGTTTGAGCTTTTGATCGGAATGGGCCACAAAGATGTGAGTTGTCCGGAATGCGGGAGCGGTGAATGCGAAAAACAATTCTCGACTTTCGGTTTCTCGTCCGGTGGGAAGTTCACTTCATCACACGGGAGCGCATGTTCCGGATGCAGCAAGGGATCGTGCAAAAACTGTAATTAATAAGTTACATGCAATAGAGCCTGAAGCAGGTAAGGAGGAGGGAAATGACCAAAGCTGATCTGGTCGAACAAGTGGCCGAGAAGACTGGTCTGACCCGTACAGATGTCGCGGTTGTTGTCGACTCGTTTCTCGACACGATCAAGCGGACAATGGAAGACGGGCACAATATCGAGATTCGCGGTTTTGGAACATTTAAGATCAAACTGCGCAAGGCGAGGAAGGCGAGAAATCCTCGAACTGGCGATGTTGTACCGGTTCCAGACCGAAAAGTCCCGGTTTTCAAGCCATCGAATGAGTTCAAGAATATGATTACCAAGCTACCGCTTGAAGAACAGTAAGATTTTGCTTGCATTTTCCGGGCTTTCGGTTATTTTGTCCTTTCTGTCAGCATACCGGAAACAACGGTTTTGGTTCAGGAGGATAGATGCCGTCTGGCAAGAAACGTAAGCGGTTGAAAATCAAGACCCACAAGCGGAAGAAGAGAAGGAAACGCGATCGTCACAAAAAGAAGATCAGGTAATTTCTTGTTCTCTACTTTGATATTAAGGCAAAGGCCACCTTATCAGGTGGCCTTTTGCTGTTTGTGCGATGACCTTGAATCAGAAGAGAATATCGAACAAAAACAATCGCCCGCTGATTAAGCGGGCGACTCTGCAGAGGAATAAGATGCGTGTAAATTTACGCCGGATACTTGCCGGCTATGTAATCTTTGAGATGACGGTTTTCACCCTTCTCTTCTTTCAGTTGTGATTTGACGAGGTCTCCCATCGAAACAAGCCCGACAAGCTGACCCTCATCCAGTACTGGCAAATGACGGAAACGGTTTTCGACCATCGTTGCTATCATTGTCTCGACATCGTCTCCAACGAGCGCGACTATCAAGTCTGTCGACATGATCGCAGAGACTTTCGATTCGGTCAACGATCCGCCGATTCTGGAGCAGAATCTAAGAATGTCACGTTCAGTAAGCATACCTGCAACTTCGCCCGCTTTATCAATTACAAGCGCTGATCCGACGAAATTCTCCATCATAATCTTAATTGCACCTGCGAGACTATCGTCCGGTGCGACAGATACGATCTTGAAACCCTTCTTCTCAATAATATCTCTTACCAGCAATGGACACCTCCTGGAACTGTGCGTATAGTCTGATTTTCATTTCCCGTGAGAGTTGATGCTGTCTGTGCCGCTCACGTATATCACTACCCAAACGAAGACCGAATAATATACCTAACTTGTACTGTTTAGAACACTTTTCTCCACCAATCGTTCGGAAAAAGACGACAGCCCCTCGGAATAAATTTCTCCCGATCTTGTGTGAATCCCTGCTTTCAAGATCATGGTGCATCTCTAACTGCATGAACCATCAGTGATTGTAAGATTGTTTCGTTTTGGATCAGTCCGGCACACGGTTTGTGATATAGGAGGGCAGTTAGACAATAGCCGGAGGAGGAGATGAGGTTTAGAACATTACTATTCTTGCTGCTTGTCGCAGCGATGCTGATAATCGTTCCAGCAAATCACGCGATCCTCAGATGGATTGGACTCGATGCGACGCTCCATGGAGAGGAACTACGTTACGGTACAGGTACCAGCCTGACCGTCAACGATTCGAATACGGGGATGGACGGTTCGGATGCTGTCGATCCTCGTATCGAGGATGATCGAGTCAGCGGTAGCAATAACTCACTCTCAGCCGCAGACGGAAATATCGATCCCACGCCAACACTAAACAAATCAGATATATGTTCAGATGCTCCCCCGATGATTGCCTCCCAGCCGATTGAGATAAATCGTGCCGGGCGCAATCCGGGGGACACTCTGGTGTTTGATAATTCCAATGTGACGATAGAGAATTCAACCGCGCACAGACGAGTCGAAAGCTCGGATCAGGCAGTCGAACCGGAGCTTCACCAAAACAACCCAAATCCTTTCAATTCGAGCACCAACATATCGTTCGTGTTGCCGGAGGGGGGCGAGGTTTCGCTGGAGCTTTTCAATATTCTCGGTCAGAAAGTGAATGAAGTGTATCGAGGATATGTAGATGCCGGATTCTCTGAATTCGCTGTCGATAAATCGATTCACAATCTATCCAGTGGCATCTATTTCTATCGACTCAAGTTTGATAGCCTATCGCTAGTGAAGAAAATGATAGTATTGAGATGATCTGACACGCATTAACCTCACCTCCAGAACGCTACATGTCGGAAGGCCGGGAGTCGAAAAGTCTCCCGGCCTTCATATTTCCAATCAGCGATTGACAAATCAGAGGCATGTCGTTAATTGTTGATATGAAGTCTGCATACGCAATCTGCGCGATAATAATGATTCTGCTGTCCGCATCTGCATATTCGATCACGATTGACGATGGCTATCCTGCACGGAGCAAGGCTGACCGAGATGAGGATTACGAAGCTTCGGCAATACTCGATGCCAACGAGATTGGTATGCACATCTCTAACAATGGGTCACTTGCAAGAGACGAGAGTTTTGAGCATGATACCTACTCCGGGTTTTACTATCCGCTCGACTCTGGACTGATCCTGATGTCCTCAGCAGGGATATGGGTTTATTCTCAGGTGAATTTCACTCAACGTGTAGCGATGGTGTTCGGAAGATCTGAGTTCTCACCAGGTCCATACGACCACGACCAAGTTGAAGACAGCTCCATTTTCCGAGCATACAAAATAACGAGTAACGACACGCTGAGCCCTTCCCAGGATTGGATCGATTGGCCAAGCGAGTGGGGCGCTCCCGTCAACGAGCGGGGAGAGCCGCTACTGACCGGAGATCAGAGCATCTGGACAGTATTCAATGATCGAGATACTACGAATCATAGTTTGAGAGGAGGCAGTGATCTGCCAATAGGAATGGAGGTTCAGCTTTACGCATATGCTTACAGGAATGCAGGATTGCTGGACAATGCGATCTTTCTGGATTACAGTTTCGTGAACAAGTCCGGCACTGATTGGCGGAATTTCATGGTTGGTCTTTGGTCCGATGCCGACATCGGCTTCTACCGTGATGACAAAGGCGGGACCGATTCGTCTTTGTCCACAGTCTATACTTACACACTCGAAGGGGACAGCGAGCTTCCTGCTGATTTCTTGCCGGTAGTGGGCATGATGATGCTCGAATCCCCGTCGTCGCCATTTACCGGTCGTCCATCCGGCTCTGCAAACGTGTTGAGAGACTTCTTCAGAAGCTACTCTGTTGACATGACTCTGAATATTCTCCAAGGCATGACAGTCGACGGAGCGGAGTACATTGACCCAACGACCGGCAGCTCGACACATTATCCATACGGTGGCGACCCGAGGTCGGGAGATGGATGGCTCGATGAGGGCAAAGGCGACAGGCAAATCATAATATCATCTGCGCCTGTGGAGTTCAGCCGCGTTGACACTCTCTCGCTCAGTGCGGCATTTGTCGCTGGCTCCGGAAAGACTAACGAGGATGCGGTCGAGAATTTCTACGA
>Ga0180009_10004506_pt1 | contig 15329 bp, 12 predicted proteins | sample OS_PC_MetaG_FD_123537 | JGI IMG/M metagenome (GOLD analysis project Ga0180009, IMG submission 123537) | Groundwater microbial communities from the Aspo Hard Rock Laboratory (HRL) deep subsurface site, Sweden - OS_PC_MetaG | ecosystem: Environmental > Aquatic > Deep subsurface > Groundwater...
AATGTCAGAGGGCCAAGAAGGCGGCCTGGCAAAGACACAAGATCAAAACAGACCCGGATTACAAGTTCAACCAGAAGTTGTGCCAAAGGCAATGGGTTGAAGCCCGTCCCGGTTACTGGAGAGCGTATCGTGAGAAAAACTCTGAGAAAGCTGAAAGAAATCGCATTTTGCAGGCCATCCGTAACCGCCGTGCCCGGTCCAAGCAGGGGGATGATAATGTGGCCCCATTGCTGATTGCAAAGATGGACTCGTTAGGTGATTCCATAAAATGATGATAATTGGGTCGTCAATCCTCACAAAAAGGAGACGGCCATGATCAGAAAAAAAGTTATCAACCCTCACCGAATTAGACGTATTGATGGAGGATTTAGCTTTATCCCCCATCGTTTTCTCACCGATGGGTTTTTATCTTCACTCAGTCAGAAGGAAATCCTTTTGTACTTTTTCCTTGTCCTGGCCTCTGATCGCCATGGTCTTTCCTTCTATGCCTATGACGCTGTCTGCTGTTTCCTTCAATTTTCTGTCGATGATTATGTTCAAGCCAGAGATGGCCTCATAGAAAAAAACCTGATCGATTTTGATGGCACCATCTATCAGGTGCTCGAGTTACCTTCAAAACCAGTACAAGATTCTCCCAAAAAACTGGATCATCAGTGGCATCGGAGCGAATACCGCCGTCACGTTAAAAACATTATTCAACAATCACTTTGGGAGGCTCAAGATGACCGATAAAGATACCATCATGTTAAGGGAGGCGATTGGGGATTATCTTCAATGGATGAGATCCATGGAGTACGAAAGTAGTCAAACAAGGATGCGTTATGGTCTTGTGTTGATGGATTTTATTGATTTCGTAAAAGAGAACAATATGGCCTGGGAGGATATTTTTACCTTCGATACACTCAAGGCGTTTCGAATATATACCAGCACTCAGCACTCATCAGATGCCATAAGAGGCCTGTCTGTTTATCTTTTTGATCATGGAAGAATACCTCAGCCCTTGCGAAGACCTTGTTATCAGGTCGATCTGCCCGAGATCTATGAGCAATATCTCATCTACTATGAACAGAGCCGACAGGTCCCCTATAGCCAGATAAAGCATATAAGAAGAGTGCTTGCCTCTTTTTCTCAATTCCTGGAAAGGTTAACCATCGAGCTTGACCAGATAAAGATTGAACATATGGATGCTTTCATGGCAGAGTTTCATCAGCGCTTAACCCCTGGTACCTGTAAAACCTATCGTTTTCACCTTAGGGGATTCCTGAAATATCTTTATCAAGAGCGCAAAATATTGCCAAAAGATCTGGCTCCTCTTGTTGTAGGAGCCCCCTTGTTTGCTCAGGCTCAACCACCGAAGTTCTTACGGCCACAAGAATTACAAAAACTATTTTCCAACCTTAAGCTGACCACCCCTATCCACATCAGGACCTACGCCATGGTTCATCTTGTCTACTTTATGGGTCTTCGTCCTAAGGAGATAAGCCAGATCAAACTCAGAGATGTCTCCTTTAAAAAAAGAGAGTTAATGATTGGAGAAAGAAAAGGCAATAATCCCACCATACTTCCCGTGCCTGAAAACACCATCAAAGCCATTGCTGCATACGTCCTTAAAGCCAGGCCTGATAGTCAATACAGATATCTTTTCTTAAGTTTTCAACGCCCCCATAGGCCAATAAGCTCCGGCACCGTGATTCAGTACATCTCAAAAGCCATCAAAAACTCGGGCCTTCTTTCCACACCCTATTCCCTCAGACATACTTATGCTCAGAACCTCCTCAATACAGGAGCAACAATCTATGAAATCAAAGAGATGCTGGGACATCAAAACATCCAGTCCACCAAGAGATATCTTCACATAGACATTGAGCTTATGAGAAAGGTCCTCTTTGATGAAGAACTTTGAAAGCTTTATGGCACCCCAGTTGGAAGAGTTCATCGCTTATCGTAAAAGCTTGGGATATGCCATAAAGAGTTATAGATCCTATCTGAACATTTTAGACCGTTATTTGAAACAGAGAAAAGCCGATTGGGACTCCCTTCGCCCCGGCTTTTTCCTTAACATGAGAGCCGATCTGAACATGGAATCACGCTCTTTGAATACAATCATCTCTACTACCCGTGTCTTCTTTACGTTCCTCATTCGCCGTGGTTATATGGATGATAACCCCCTTCAAGATATCCCTCTTCTCAAGGAAAATGCCATTATCCCTTTTATCTTTTCACCAGGGCAAATCGATCAGTTACTGGAGGCTATGTGCAAAAGATTACGTAAGAGTGAAGGTTACTTCTTAAACGACCTCGGTCTATACATGGCTGTACTGCTTATGGGTCGATGCGCTCTGAGAATCTCAGAACCCTTAAAGCTTTTACGAAAAAACTATCGACCTGATGATAAGACCATCTACATCAAAGAGACCAAGTTCAAAAAAGATAGACTGATCCCGGTGCCTAAAGCCGCCATCAAAGAAATCGAAAACTACCTTTCTGTTAGAGAATCCCTCCTCTCCCATGACGATAACCCCTATCTTCTGGCAGGCAGAAAAAGAAAACCTCTAGCAGATTACCAAGTCCGTTACCTGTTCCGTAAGGTTGTTAAAGATATGGGCCTTGATCAACCTAGAAAGCTCATCGGTCATATGAACTTCAGCCAACCCACTCCCCACAGCCTTCGGCATAGCTTTGCTGTGAATACGTTAAAGGACATCAAAGAGCGGGGAGAATCTACCCGGCATGCTCTACCTGTCCTGGCTGCTTATATGGGACACTCAGAATACAAGCATACCACCGTCTATTTGAAGTTCCTCGATGCCGAGCATCGGCAGGGACTCCTTGAGTTCGCTATCTCACATCAAGAGGAGATATGAAACTTTCCACTTGCCTTCATCAATTCTTCGACCAATACCTTCCACGAATTAAAGGAAGCGGAGATAACACCATCAAGGCTTATCGAGATGCCTTCACACTTTTCCTACCATTTGCTGCCAATTATCTCTCCATCAAGATCGAATCCCTCAGAGTCGAACACCTCTCCACCTCCTTAATCCTTGAGTTTCTCCATAACCTCGAATCACAACGGCATTATAGGACAACGTCAAGAAACCAGCGCCTCGCCGCTCTTAAATCTTTAGCTAAAATGATCCGTTTTATGTATCCAGATAAGCATCCAATCGCACAGACTATACTCAGCATCCCACAAAAACGAGTTCAAAAACCATTAGTGGGCTTCTTAGATTATGAAGATATCATTAAGGTCTTTATAAGTGTTGACCTTAAGAAAAAGGATGGCTTCCGTGATTATACCATCCTACACCTGCTCTATGACTCCGGGGCCAGAGCTACTGAGATAGCAACACTGAACCTCGACTACTTTAACCCTCAAAAAAGGACCCTGGCTATACATGGGAAAGGAAATCAATATCGACTCATTACGCTTTGGCCCATAACCACACAGCTCATCAAACGATATATCTTTAAATACCGCATCACTCCAAAATCCCTATATCAACACCGCCTCTTTATCAATCAAAGGAGGGAAGAATTTACACGTTACGGCATCAACCGGCTTTGTAAAAAGTATCTTTCCCTGGCCTTGCCTCCCAAGCGTTTAATCAATATCAACCCAGCCCATAGCCTTCGACACTCATGCGCTATGAGAATGCTCTATGAAGGAAAAGACCCCTCTGAGATCAGAAACCGTCTTGGACACGAAAATATACAATCCACTATGATCTATCTACACATGGATCTCTTTTATAAGCGCGATGTACAGAGAAAATTTATTGAGTACACCCAATCCACCCTCGTTGATGACCCAAAGATAAAGGAACTGATGGATTGGGAAAATAAAGAGGACACACTCGCCTGGCTGGACAGCCTCTAAGGCATGATTCCCATATCGAATCATCACAGCAGAGGTGTGACTATGCAGGAATTGTTATGTTGACAATGTGTTTGAAGAATTGGTATGATTCTGGGGTATCCTATTGTTTTTTAAAACAAATTTGGATATCCCAGGTTCAACCTCTATAACCCCATGTTTTCAATAGGTTAGATCAACTCGCAACATAAGGAAAGAAATCAATCAAAAAAGGGCAATTTTGCAGCATACCATATGTAGTAATCGGAACTTAATTGACACAAAGCAAAGTCTCGCCTATACTTCATTCCATTAAATGGCCATTTCCATCCTTTTATTTCTCAAATCAACCTTTCTTTAGATCTGGAGGGCATCAAAAATGAAGTGCCCAAAATGCCAGCATGAGAATCGTGAAGGAGCGAAATTTTGTGGTAATTGCAGTGCTAAACTTTTATTAATCTGCTCTCAATGTGCCACTGAAAACCCACCCATGAATAAATTTTGTGATGAGTGTGGTTTTTCATTAAAAGAACCCCAGGAACCCATTCCTATCGATTACACAGAACCCCAATCATACACTCCCAAATTCCTCGCAGATAAAATCCTCACAACCCGCAGCTCTATCGAAGGCGAACGAAAGCTTGTGACAGTATTCTTTGCGGATGTAGCCAACTACACATCCATCTCTGAGAAGCTCGACCCTGAAGAAGTCCACCAGATCATGGATGGGTGCTTCAAAATTTTAATGGACGAGATCCATAAATATGAAGGCACAATCAACCAGTTCACGGGGGATGGTGTCATGGCCCTATTTGGTGCACCTGTAGCCCATGAAGATCATGCTCAGCGGGCCTGTTATGCGGCATTAACTATTCAAAAAGCCATGGGAGAATATGGGGAAAAGATAAAGAAGGAAACTGGTGTTGATTTTGCTATGCGTATAGGGCTCAACTCAGGCCCAGTAATCGTTGGGTCAATCGGTGACGACCTCAGAATGGATTATACAGCTGTTGGTGACACAACAAATTTGGCTGCACGTATTCAACAGAGCGCAAATCCTGGTGAAATTTGGGTAAGTGGAGGGACACATAATATCATCCAGAACTATTTTCAAGACGAACCGGTGGGTGAAATACCCTTCAAGGGAAAAGCCCAGGCTCAGCCTATATACCGTCTATTATCTGAGCGCGTTGAAGTGCGTACAAGGTTCCAGGCAGGACTTGTAAGGGGGATAACTGAACTGGTGGGCCGACGTCCTGAGATGGAAACCTTGAAATCCGCATTTGAAAATGTAAAAGGGGGCGAAGCACAGTTAGTGGATGTGGTGGGTGAGGCAGGTGTTGGGAAGAGCCGCCTAGTGTATGAGTTTCAAAAATCCTTGGGGACTGATGCGACATTTCTTACGGGATTTTGTGTACACTATGGACGGAATATCAACTTTCTTCCGTTGGTTGATGTAGTTAAGGCAGCCTTTAAGATCCAAGAAGGGATGACAGAGGAGAAAGTTGGGAATCGTATTGAGGAACGGTCAAAAGAAGACCTAACGCCAATGATCCCTTTTTACCGGAATCTGCTCTCTCTGAATATTGATGATCCCCAGTTCAACTCCCTCGATCCTGAAGGCCGTAAGTTTGGAACCTTTGAGGCAGTGAAAAACCTTCTTCTTGCCCTGAGCAAAGAAAAACCTTTGGTGGTTTTTCTCGAGGATGTCCACTGGATGGATAAGATCTCAGAAGAGTTCTTTACCTTTTTTTCACGCTGTATTCTTGACCATTCAATATTAATGCTTTCAGCCTACCGACCCGAGGGGGCACGTTCTTGGGCTCAGGGCGCTCATTATAAGAGGCTCGGTCTCGAGACACTTAGTTCCAAGTCCTCTATCCGGCTAGTGAGGAATATACTGGGTGGAACAGCATTGGAGCCTGAACTTGAACAAAGGATCGTGGACAAGACAGAAGGGAACCCTTTTTTTGTTGAAGAGATTGTGAGAGAGCTACTGTATCGAGGGGACATAATCCGATCCGGCGATCAATACGTATCCAATCGACCTATCAATCAACTGGAGATCCCTAACACGGTCCAGGGAGTTTTGGCTGCCCGAATGGATAGGTTGAGTGAAGACCTTAAAGGGACCATGCAGGTGGCCAGTGTCATAGGCAGGGATTTTGCGTTCAGGCTCTTAAAAACCATTATGGAATTGGGCGAAGAGCTTAGAACGCGTCTAACCAATCTGGTGGGACTCGAGATCATCTATGAAAAGGCTCTATACCCTGAGCTGGAATACATTTTCAAGCACGCCCTTACCCAGGAGGTGGCTTACGAGAGTTTACTCAAGCAAAAGCGTCAGGAGATCCACGGGCGAATAGCCCAGGCGATCGAAGAGATCTATTCTGGTAGTCTTGAAGAACACTACGAGGTACTTGCTTATCACTACGGGCGGAGTGAAAAAGCACAAGAGTCCCTGAAATATCTGATGTTGGCTGGCGAGAAATCAAATAAAAATAATGCTTTCCACGCCGCTTCTGAATTTTTTCAAACAGCATTTGAGGTGATGGAAAAACATGGGCTTGAATTGGATCCGGAAGCCATGGTGCAATTATATAGAGGCCTGGCAAGGGTTAACGTAAATCTCGGGTCTGTTGTAAAGGGGTCAGAAGAGCTGAGAAAAGCAATTAAACTTTGCAGGCAACACCAGATGGTTGACACCGAACTGAAATGTTTGAGGCAGTTCACCATGATCTCATCTATTTTACCTGTCAGGGCTGAAGCTGAACAGATATTGAAAGAGGGGCTCGCGAGGTCCCGAGAGGTTGGAGATAAAGCCCTTGAGAGTATGTTCCTATCACAAATGGGACAATTTTATTCCCATTACGGGGAACCATACACTGGTAATCAGATGGCCCTTGAGGCGGAGCGGGTAGGCGTGGAGTCCGGTAATCCTCTACCTATAATGGCAGCTCGCAGTATACAATTTTTAACGGAAAGATTCCTGGGCAGACCTGGAAAATGTGTTGAGTTGACTGAGGGTTGGGTGGAAGTAACACGCGACACGCTTTCTTTGGCAAATTTGACTGGCCTACTTTTCATGCGAGGAGTTGCTCTTGCGGAAATAGGCAGAATCGAGGATGCCATGGCACTTCAAAAGGAAGGAATTCACCTATCCGAAAAGTTCGGAGTTCCTCTTCGGTTATCAACATTTTATAACTGCCTTGGTTATTGCTATAGCGAGATTCATCATCAGGAAAACGCATTGAAGCTCAACATGCAAGGAGAGGCAATTGCCCAAGAATTGATGGAAAAGTATCCTATGTCGCGTCGCTTATATGCTGAACAGATGGCCCAAGACAAGGTCAATATCATGGAGAACCTTTTTGACCAAGGTAAAATGGACGAAGCTTGGAATCTTATTCAATCCTTTAAGAAAGAGTCGAAAAGCGAATACTTTGATATGCTCCGTCATCAATGGGAATCTCGTATGAACTATTTGGCAGCACAAATATTTTTACGTCGCAACGACCTTGGAAGTGCAGAGAAGCTTATTCGAGAAAACCTTAAAACAACAAAGGTGCTCCATACGAAAAAGAGGGAGGGGTGTTTCTTGCGCTTGCTGGGTGAGGTTCAGATGAGACGCAAAGAATCGGACAATGCTTTAAATCATTTCAATGAGGCACTTTCCATTCTAAGGGAAGTGGGAAATCCTCGACAACTCTGGCAAGCCCATTCTTCTCTCGCATCAGCCTTTTCTAGCCTGGGACGATCCAGTGAGGCCGGGGAGCAGTGGGGTTCCGCTGCCGCGGTTATCCAAAAAGTAGCAGATGGTCTTTCAAACCGGAATCTCAGGGAAGGTTTTTTGGGTGCTGACCCAATACTAAACATCCTTTCAAAAGCGAAGTGAGGAATCCATTGTTGTCAATGGTTTGTCTTTCTCTTCCAGCGTTCTCTCTCCAAAAGGACGGTATCTTCAGCATGACAAACCCACCATTCATCTGTAATTTACTAATAGTGGGCTATCATAGTCTTTATCACCCATATTCCTCTTGGAAAAACCATGCTGTCCCTAATTGATATGGGGTAATGGCTTTCTTATACTGCATTTCTAAAAAAACAATCTATTATGTACCGATTATAGATATGAAGGAGGCCATTCAATGGTTTACTCTCATGAGATTCAACGTGGGAATCAGGGTTTCAAAAAATTTTTTCTTTAACGTTTATTAGGGAGGCAATTAATGCCAAAGCTATTTGAAGCAACGACAATAAACGGTATGGAACTGGCAAACAGGTTTGTTCGTTCTGCCACATGGGAAGGAATGGCTGCCGAAGACGGAAGCTGCACCCCTCAGCTCATCGATCTTATGGCTAAACTCGCTAAAGGAGACGTAGGACTCATCATCTCCAGTTATGCTTATGTCTTGCCTGAAGGAAAAGCCAGGATTGGGCAGCTTGGATTTTACAAAGACGATCTTCTAGAAGGCCTTCAGGAGATGACCCAGGTCGTACACGAAACCCGGAGTAAGGTTGTGGCTCAGATCGTACACGCTGGCATCTATTCCGACCCTCAATTCACGGGCCAGGTCCCCTTGGCCCCTTCTCACATTCCTGACCTCGTGGATACCCCCCATGAGGAAATGTCTATAGAGTACATCCAGGAGATATCGGAAGCCTTTGGTGATGCAGCAAGAAGGGCCAGAGAGGCTGGTTTTGACGGGGTACAAATCCACGCAGCCCACGGATACCTCCACAGTCAGTTTTTATCTCCTGTTTATAATAGACGTAAAGACGCCTATGGCGGTTCTGTGGAAAATAGAGCCAGAGCCATCCTCGAGGCCCTGGATGCCATCCGGGCCGCGGTGGGGTCTGACTTTCCCGTTCTCATTAAAATGAATTGTCAGGATTTCCTTGATGGGGGACTGATATTGGAAGACTCCTTGAAGGTTGCAGACATGTTGCAGGATAATGGAATTGACGCCATTGAACTCAGTGGCGGGACATTTATGTCAGGCGACTTAGGACCTGTCAGAAAGGGGATTACTTCCAAGGAAAAGGAGGTCTATTTCAGGGAAGAGGCAAAATCCTTCAAAGAGCTACTTAAAGTGCCCCTCATATTGGTGGGGGGGATCCGTTCCGTGGAAATGGCAGAGCAAGCCCTGGATGAAGGACTTGCGGACTATATATCCATGTGCAGACCTTTCATCCGGGAACCGGATCTGGTGAAACGGTGGTCTTCAGGAGACCAGCGCAAGGCAACATGCATATCTGATTCCCAATGCCGGGATGTAGCATTTCTAGGAGAAGGAATCTATTGTGTAATTGAAAAGAAAATTCAAGAAAAAAAGGAAAGGGGAAAAGCTTAGATGCCTTAGAGTGGATCGCTGCCTTGTGTTCGCATGTCCCAAACAATGGCGAGCAATGGTCTGCTATATTATAGAATAAACCAAGGCCGAAATATCTATGATTAGTGAACGATATCTTTAATGATTTTGAAAAGTTACAACATATATGATAAGGCTAGTATCTGATCAAAAAGTACAGCGTCAAAACTCGCAACTAAAGATTTGGTAATATTGAATCTATCCTTATTGAATGATACTACACAAAAGGTTGAATATTCACGGAGACTTTCACCCTATGATTTGTCACGTTTCTTATCAAAAAGGGGGAATTTTGCAGCATACAAGATATTGATATTTTGTTCTATATTCCCCTGATTTCACTTATATCCAATCTTCATTGACTTTTTTGGTTTTTTGCAATATAATTTATACAAATCATTTTTCCTCCAAACCATTAACCTCTATCTAGGAGGTTACGCAAATGGAGAAGCCACTCAAAATGTGCAAGCCTAACTCCCAAGAGAAGTAGATTTAGTTCTTTTGGGAGCAATAACCCAGCCACCAATTTTCAAAACATGATTCCACTGAAATAATGAGATCCTTTCTCTTTTAACAAGGAGGATCAAATGTCCAGCAATATAGAATCTTATGACCGCAGGAAAAATAAGAGATTCCAAGCGGAGAAAGGTGCCTTTGTTTCTCCCAAGGCCCAAAAAAGAAGGATATGGCAAATTTTAGATATTAGCAGGGGTGGGCTTGCCTTTAGATATATTCCTCTTGGAGAGGAAATAATGGAATCCTCTGAACTGGAGATATTGACCCGTGACACTCTCTTCTCTCTGGAAAAGATACCCTATAGAATTATTTCAGAATGTGATATCCCTGAAGAACGTATCTCCAATTATCAATTGAAACGACATAGCGTTCAATTTGGAGATCTGACTGACGACCAGATATCAAGGTTGGAACAGTTCATCCAGAACCGCACCGTCTCCTCCGAGTTATGAAATTCTAATTAGGATACAAACTTTCTGATTAGGATAAGATTTTTACTATATTCTCTTCTTGAAAAAAAATTCACATAAGAAAGGGGGAAAGAAAATGGCAGTAAAAATCATCATTAAAAGGAGAGTTCAAACCGACAGGGAGGCCGAGTTATTACCTCTATTAAACAAACTTCGGTCAAGTGCTATAGCCGAATCAGGTTATATTTCCGGTGAAACCATGAGGAGTGTAGACGATCCTGAAGAATATTTAGTCATTAGCACGTGGAAATCACTCGATTCTTGGAAAGAATGGGAATCAAGCAAGCAAAGAAAAGAGATCCAGGAAATGATTGATGCACTACTAAAAGAGAAAACCGAATATAGTACCTATTTTTACGGGGAATAACCTCTTACTGGTATTTAAAAATCCTCCAGGGTCTTTAAATGTTCAAGCCGTGACCGCTATAACGATAGAGTCTCATTGGAAATAACGTTTTTTATACTACAATAAATAAACCATCGACTGAATTGAGATTATCTCCTTTTTATTCAAGGCCAATAAGATTATCGAGAAGATATGTAACTTAGGGCACTCATATTTCTTGGATCAAGAGGAGAGGTCATGCTACAAACCTTTCACTATAAAAGCCTAAACGGATTACGCGCTTTCCGTCGCTGGGCCATACCCTACTTCAATTCTCGTATTCATTCTAATGAATTTCGCCCAGTTCTTTGTTACCTCTATACTGAGTGGCATTGTAATATAGATTGTAGCTATTGTTTCCAGTACAGTAATGAGTTGCCTGGAATGGATCTCGAAACTGCAAAAAGTGCTGTGGATTGGCTAAAATCCCTTGGCTGCCGGGTGATTCCCCTCATGGGTGGAGAACCGCTGATGCATAAGGATTTTGTTCTAGACGTGATTCGCTATGGCGCGGAAAACGGATTTTTCATGTACCTACCGACAAATGGATACCTTATGGACAAGCCCTTCATAGACGAGGTAGGGCGGGCAGGCGTGGCTGCAATAAACCTAGCCGTTGATTGTGTGAGCCCGCGTAAGGGCTTACCAAAAGCTCTTCTCAGTATTGAACCGCAATTCCGTTACTTGATTGAACGGCAAAGAGAATACGGATACATCGTCTTTTTCAATATCAACATCTGTCGGACCAACATAAAAGACGTGAAACTACTTACTGAGATAGCTCACCAAAACCACATTGGAACAGATTATCACCTCAATGAACCACCACACTACTTTGTTAACTTAGATCACTATAAACATCAGGACGACATGTTAAATATCACCTCGAACGAATATGATGATGCGGAGGACCTTTTGGACTGGCTTATAGATAAACAGCGTCAAGGGTGGCTTATGGTCAATTCCATTACTCACCTTAAAGCCTTTAAAGAACGAATACATGGCCAAATGAGGCACTGGGATTGTCGTGCTGGACATAACGGTGCATTGATTAGACCGGATGGAACGCTCTCTCCATGCTTTGACATGATTACACATGAACACGATTGGGGACGCATCTGGGAGCCCAAATTCGATAAGGAAGAGCTGCGGATTTTAAAAGAGAAGTGCTTACCCTTTTGCTCCTCCACTTGCTTCTATAATATGGGCCACTATTATAAACTCCGGTTTCTGCCTCAATGGATACGTAAACACATCCGCGTTGGATAAGTAATTCAAAATATATTATTTTTACCGATATCTCTATTTTTGCATTTCTGAGAGTAGGTATCTATGCTGGAGATGACCTGCCAATTTCTGTATTTAGGGTCTCCTTTAATCTTGGTGGCCATTGTTCATGGACTGTGTATAAAGTATGACTGGTTGAACCAATTAATAATACCCATTGACCTTGGTCTAAGTTTTAGGGGAAGGAGAATCTTTGGAGATAACAAAACTTGGAGAGTGTTTTTGCTCAACATGGTTTTTTGCACAGTGGGTTCAATAATTCAGGCTTGGATACAAAGTAGGAACTATTTTCCTGAATGGATTTTTTTGGTGGACTACGAGAAGTATGGCTATCTTTTAGGGGTACTGCTTGGTCTTGGTATGACTTTTGGGGAACTAACTAATAGTTTTATAAAACGCCAATTGGGAATCCCCCCTAGTGAAAGAAAGAAAGGGCTATTGGGAGTGACCTTTTTCCTGTTCGATCAAGTGGACATTACAATAGGAATCTGGGTGTTCTTATACTTAATTATCAGACCACCCACATTGATGGTTTTATGGTCCTTTCTTATCACCATTGTGCTGCATATGACCATATCCATCCTAGGCTTCCTGTTGGGGGTACGTAAAACCATCGCATGAATATTTGTGAAAGGATCGGTAGATAATAGTAGCGGTGAGACTTTTACTTCTATCCCAAAAGATCAAATTGACACAGTAACAACAAAACATACAGGAAATACATCTCATTCTTTTGTCAGTGTACATAAAAATCAAACCAGAGGATAAATCGGAACAGGCGGAGAAGTGGTATAGAATTTTAGAGAAATTGAAACCAGAGGATTTTGGGAAAGCATAATATCAGCATAGGAAATTAATTAAAGGTTTAAAGTTCTTTAGGTATCCATTTTGATGCTAGCAAAGGAGCATCTTGAGTCGAGATGATTTGAATCAAGGTGATAGTTGGAGACCGAGTCCAAGTAAGTGTATCACCATATAATACCTCCCATGGATTAGTTAGCTACCGCATAAAGTGATAGGGTTATATGAAAGAATCTGGAGTTACCGAAATCTCTTTCAACAGAAAATTGAAGTGATATGGTGGTGAAATGAAACATGGAGTTGATTCGGGATGAAGGATTTGATTACATACATAGCTAAGGCACTAGTGGATAAGCCAGAGGAAGTGATGGTCACAGAAATAAAGGGAGAGTAGACCTATGTGATTGAGCTGAAAGTAGCCAAGGAAGATATTGGGAAAATAATTGGCAAACATGGACGCACGGCCCAGGCCATAAGAACGATACTCAGTGCAGCCTCCGCCAAACTGAAGAAGCGATGTGTTTTAGAAATACTGGAATAAAATCCATCAAACCAGAAATTTCATCAGCATAGCTAAGTTCTTATTAATAAATGATATTTTGATAACAGAATCAAATCCAATCCCACATCAGCCTAATCAACAATTTTTATTGACTTTAATTGATTTTTAATTATTAATAGCAATTGTTTATTATCTTTTCTTATTTCATCTACTAATGAGGGATTACCCTCATGAAGCAACCTATCAAAATGTGTCTATCTTGCTCCTGACAGGACATGATTGTTCTGGCGGGAGCCAAATCATCTTCATCAAGGGAAGCTTCCTAAAAAGGCCATTTTGTTTAATTCAGTCACGAGAAAGAGAAATGACATTTACACCTAAGAATGGAGATGATTGGGAATGATCTTTTTTGGCTTATGTGTGTAGGAATGGATCTTTTGAGAAGAGCGATTATTTTTTCTTAAAATACAATGTGATTAGAGGATACAAATGAGAAACGCTATTATACTGTTATCAGTGCTACTAGCAGTTGCCATCATTACTATACTGGTTCTCTCTTGGCGTTATATTAATACAAAAGATGTACTTTTGATTAACGAGAAAACGATATCCGAGTTAAATGAAGAAATCATTCAATTGAAACAAAAAAGTTCGGAACTAAATGATCAAGTTCGTGAGAATATTAAATATTTCAATGAACTAAAAATTGCTAAAAACCGCCTTTCAGAACTTGAGACTGAACTTTCATCCAAGAAAACGATGGTCACTGAGCTTCAGGAAAGACTTAAAAGCTCACAATCCCGATTTACTCAACTCGAGGATGAAATAATAAAACATAAAAGTGAGATCGACAGCCTCCAGAGCCGACTTTCAAACTTCGAAAGACAAAGTGTTGAATCTGAGGCTCAAACAGATAAGATGAGATCAACTTATGAGACTACCATTTCGGGCCTAAACAAAAAGATCCAGAGCGGGGATAAAACGATTGCTGAGTTTCAAGAAAGATTCAAAGAGTTTGAGTTCGAAATAAGTTCTCTCAAAAATGAGATCAAAAAATGTAAAGATGAGAATAAAGAACTTTTCCTCCGAATTTCAGAGTTCCAAGGAGAAAAGGGGCAGCTCAAAATTAAGATGGAGAAGTTTCAATCTACACATAATGCTATTGTCTCAGAGTTGAAAAATCAGATTCAAAATAAGGAGGTGACTATTAGGGAGTTAGAGGACAAACTCTCAATCACATTTGTAGATCGAGTTTTATTCCAATTTGGAAAAGCCACTATTACGCGGGAAGGGGAAGAGCTTCTGACAAAGGTCGGAAATATCCTGAAAAATGTTCAGGATGGGCGGATACGAGTCATAGGACATACCGACAACATTCCCATAATGGATGAATATCGATACAAGTTCCCTTCAAATTGGGAGCTATCCACTGCTCGTGCAGCATCAGTAGTTCGCTACCTTCATGAAGAGATCGGTCTTAACCCGAAAACCTTAGAAGCTGTGGGCCGATCCTTTTATGAACCCATTGCCAGCAATGAAACGGACAAAGGACGCGCCAAGAACAGGCGAGTGGAAATTATTATCGCGCCACGGAGGAATTAGATTAATCGGTAGATGAATTGTAGCAGAAAAGAGGTTTGCTATGAAATCCCTCAATCATTTAATTGTCTTAATGGGAGTGACTGGTATTGCGTTTGCATTAGTCGGCTGTGGCATTGGTAAAGATGAACATGAAAAGATTGTCTCTGAACTGTACCAAACTAAGGTCGAGATTGACAAAACTAAGGCTGAACTCACCAAGACCCAGAAGGAGTTCGCCAACACTGAAACTGACCTGAATAAAATTAAGGCAGAGTTGGATAAAACTAAGATGGAATTGAAGCAGGCGAATGCTGAATTCGTTGAGAGGGAAAAAGCTTGTGATGAGGCTCAGAGTTTACTCAAAATCGATCTTGAGAAGCAGGTAAAAGAGGGACAAGCAATAAAATCCCAACTCATTAGATCACGTCATGAGGTTGCATATCTAAAGGAAGAATTAGGTGAGCTTCTAAATAGATTTATGAAAACTGCTGAAGAATTGGATATGACTCAAAATGCAAATCAAATACTACGTACTCAAATGGCTGAACTAATCAAGGAG
>Ga0180009_10004507_pt1 | contig 15325 bp, 14 predicted proteins | sample OS_PC_MetaG_FD_123537 | JGI IMG/M metagenome (GOLD analysis project Ga0180009, IMG submission 123537) | Groundwater microbial communities from the Aspo Hard Rock Laboratory (HRL) deep subsurface site, Sweden - OS_PC_MetaG | ecosystem: Environmental > Aquatic > Deep subsurface > Groundwater...
CAGTACGGGCAAATGGGGCAATACATCCCCAATTACAGGCGGTATTTCTATCTTCAATGCAAATGCGAGGCTACAGGCAGCGACGAAACGGGGTTTTCATCAACCAAAATCCGAACAGAGCGCCAGCGCTTGCTGGAACGAGGAATCCCTTCGGCTTCCGATCGCAAGATCGGACTTCGAAGCCGATTCAAAAACCATAGCGAGCCACCCCGTTTGTTCGGGGTGGTTTTGCGTTCGAAGGGGTCCTGAAACCATTGACAGCCTTGCGGATTTCTGGTATGTTCTCTGGTTCTCGGACCGCGTGTCCGGGGGCGATTCCTGTCCGTGCGGAACGGTATGGAGGGGAGACGTCGGCCCAACGGTCGACGACAGCATGCTTGAACGGGACTCCGGCTCATGGCCTGACTCCTGTGACGCGTGTGCTCCGGCCCGGAACCGGCACTTGCCGGTCCTCCGGGCCTCACCTCCAGACCGTTCCGTGCGGAAGCACATTACATAACAATGAGGGGGCACGTGTTCAAGCCATGTGTGTTCTTCTGGTCACTTCTTCCACTTGCCGTCATCTGCAGCTCGGTCTTCATGGCCTGTTCGGCCAAGGATTGGTTCGTTGGCGGCATCGCTATCGCTTGCGGCGTCATCGCGTTCCTCGAAGGACGTGCGGACGACGCTGTCTCGCCCAAGCAACGAGGCTTGAACGAGGCGAATCGGGTTCTGCGACACAAGACGTCCCCGATGGGGACGAGAAGGGTTTGACATGAGAAATGAATACGACAATCCGCTGGCGCCCATCTGCACAGACGTGGCACCGACGGACGAGGACCTACAACCGTTCTGCCTGAACGGCGACATCTTCTTCGGAGTCGACGAGGACACGTTCTCGGACCCACACGGCGTCGTACGTCACGACGGCGTGTGGCGCCAGCAGGACGCCATCCTCGGCATGGAGAGTTTCCACGTCGAGCGCGACATCTTCGGTGAACCGCACGAGGAGCCGGTTCCTCGCTCCACGACGAAGGGGGAGCTGCCGCTCGACAAGCGGAAGTTCCCGCTCGCGGAGTACGTCCCATGCGAGGTCGAAGCGTATCTTCCGAACGGCCGTGGCGGGAAACCCCCCTCGCGATTCCGTGAAGACGACGAGGACATACCGACGTGCGGCGACGAGACGTTCATCTGGCGACTCCGTACCGAAGCAGAGGACCTCGAGGAGCGCATCAAGGAACGTGCGCACCTCATCGCGGACGCGAAGGCTGCTGGAGCCCGCTTCATCCGCCGACGTCTCGAGGAAGACCAGCGGCTGGATGAGACGGATCTGGAGGGAATCCATCATAACATCCAGCAACTCCAGCCGCCCATCGTCCAGATCGAAGCGACGTCCACGCCCCTGTCGACGACGTGCGCCGCGCTCCGACCTCCGCCGAAGGATCCCCACCAGATCCAATAGGCCTCCTATGACTCGCTCTCCGGTCGTCACGACATCCTGTCGAGGCGACCGGAGGGCCCCAAGCACCGGTGGCGTGTCCCTGATGGGACGCGACCCGATGCCGGGGAACAAAGACCTCCAAGACAGAAGGGAACGTTCGATGAAAAAACAAAAGGCCACGACCGTGATGGTCATACGGCGGTACGTCGCCAGACGACGGCCGAGCGTGGCATCACAGGCGCCACCAGTCGCCAGCACCGACGAGGCCATCAGGCGCCGGGATGCCTGCCTCGCCATCGCGGATGAGCTGCTCTTCCCCCTCCGGCGACATCTGGAGTCGGAGGAGGCGGCACATCAACACGAAACCAGTCGTCTTCGTGACGAGATCCGAACCGCAAAAAAGCGCATCGTGGAACTCGAACGTCACGGGACGGCGAAGACGCAGGTCAAGCGCGTCCACGGAATCGTCATCGCCATCTCGGCGGAAACGATTACAAGGAACGTGAAGGCTCTCCGTGCGGAAATCCGCTGGCTCGAGGCACTCCTGGATGCGGAGATGGAACCAATCAGGCCCATCAAAGCAGACATTGCGGTCCTCGAGGCGGAGCGTCGTGACATCATGCGGCTCTGCTACGAACGGGTCGAGGGGTGCGATCCTGCACCGCGACACCCTAGGCAGACCCTTCCCGTGACCCGCGATCCGGAAGGTCGCCTCGTCCTTTCGCAACACTGACTTCAGGGGAGCTGCCGCTCGGCACGCTCCCCTGTCCCGCATCCGCCGCCCGAGGAATGGCGACTGGTGCGGGGCACCCGATCCCAAGGGTTCATACCCACGGCCAAAAAATATCCCGCCTGTGGCGGGACGGGCCAGGAAACCCTTCCCATCTTTGACGGGAGACCCTATAGATAGTGAGACGCCGCTTGACGGCATGCTCTTCGACAAACGAGTTTCCGTCGCCCTGGACCGCGCGCAAGCGCATCCCTTCAGGACGGCGACAACGCTCCATACGCAGGGAATGGTCTCTGCGGAGCTGTGATCGAACATCACGGTCCCGCAAAGGGGCCAGAGACGGAGGATAGGATGCCACGCAACAACCCCAAAGCCACGTTCGAGATTTGCCTGAAGGACTCAAAACCGTTCGCGAAGATGGTCATCACCAACAAGCCCATCTGGACGACCGGTCTGGATGGGACACCCAGACACGGAACGATTTCGCAGGAGCTGATGGAAGCCGTGCACGGCGAAGGCTGTGCAGATCTCCTCGCGGGCGTCGCGGAGTCGCTCGGAGAGGATGGAAGTACCGTCTTCTCGAATGAGTCCTCGGGCTGGCAGCTCAAGGACTTCGAGGCGGACCTCGTCCTTCGGACCTGTCAGACGGACAGGGTCACGGACGACGCGGCACTCGAAATGATGAAGCCGCCGTCCGAAGAGGAAATCGCCGACTACATCTCTCGGGCGGTCCTCCCCGAAGGATTCGACGAAGAATTCACCGCGACGTACGGGATGGACCCGACGCCAGCGGATCAGGCCGCCACGCTCAAGGCGCTCGCGACGTGCACCGCCTTGGACAAGGGCAACCATCAGCTGATGGGACTGCCTGAGAACGTGTTGGATGAGATCAAGGCGGGCTTGTTCGACATCTACGTGGTCGGCCCGCTCTCGGACGGCTCGCGGTCACGCTTCAGTCCGAAGTCGATCGCGGTCCGCGACCTCATCGGGGTCGCGTATCACTTCGACGCATCCAAGACAGTATGGCACCTGCATGATCGGTACTCCGACGGCGCGGCACGCGGGCTCATCCCCACGGCCATGTCCGAGGCGGACGATTCGTGCAGATGGATCTGCTACGTCGAACGGCCCGGTGCCCAACGTGGGCTCATCATCGCGTTCCCCCGGGAGCTCGTAGATGACGTGCTCGTGACGAAGCATGAGTGGATTTTCAGGATCTTTCCAAGGCTGCTCCTGGAGGACATGTACCCGCCGTGCCGTTGGCAACCGCCTCGGCCTCGGGCCAAGCGTTCCTTCAGGGAGCGACGCAACCCCTACGCTCCGGCACCTCCTCGTAAGGAACCCGGAACGGCCGGCAGCAAACCTCAAGCGACGGAGGGACAGACCTTACCCGAAACGGAGACCGACTCGGACGACGAAGCGCTGGGGGAACCCGACGCGACGGACTCCGACGAGGGAACCGAATCGGACGACGAAGCGGCGCCTCAACAGGCGGAGGGACAACCTCCGTCCGATGGGGAGCCGGCCTCGGACGACGAAGCGGCGGGGGAACCCGACGCGACAGCCCCGAAGGCGTAACCGAAGCGGTCGCCGAGGCGTCGGAAGAACCAGACGCCTCCGAGCACCGAGGTAGAGCCCTCGTCGGACTGACGAAACTCCCTGCCTCTCTGCGGAGCTGGACCATGTGTCCAGTCTCCGCAGATCAATTCGGAGCCTCATACCGACCGAGGGGTCGGCATGGGACGACGAACGGATCTTGAGAGGAGTACATTGTGAAAGCCGCGAAGAAACAAGATGTGACGTCTCAAGGGAACGTCATCCACGTTCCGGCAGAGCGATGGAAGCGAACGAAGGGCCCGTCCACGCGGAGACGGAACGCCGAGGTGCGTGTCATCTGCGTCCCGCCGCCCCGCCCGGCCATGCGAGGACATCTCGTCACGCCGACGACGCACAGGGACGCGATGTTCTTCATCCTGATCCGCGAGGTCCACCTTGAGAATCAGGACCCGTTCTGGGAGATCGGTATGCTCCCATCGAAGGGAGACGATGACGGCGACAAGTTCGCCCTTCGCTTCGCGGAAGAGCTCGGGTGGGACGCGCTCCGTGACCGCTCCGTCCATGGCTATATCCCCAAGCGGTTCTCGGGGGCCCTGTCCACGCGAGACATCAGGCGACAGGCCTTGCGTCGATGCGAGACGCTCGCTCGAATCATGCCAGGATACGACGAACCGGCTCACGTCGAGAGGATGCTCCTCGAGGCGCACATACTGCCCGTCACGCGCACGAACGCCCTCACGGCGGAATGACACGCCGCCTTTTCTACAGACACGCCGACCGGCGCTTTCCCGGTCGGCGTTTTGCGTATGGAATCATCTTGACACGGCATCCGCTTCTTCGTACCGTGTCCCTGCGTACGTTCGGATCCGCAAAGCGGCGACCGTCCTCTGGACATCGTTTTCCATGGTCCCCGTCCTCCGCGTTCGCGCGCCGGATGGGATTTCTCTCCTCCCATGGGCGACGACGGCCTCCTCGACGCGACGACGCTTTGCGGATCCGAGCGCACGACCCCGATACGCGGGGTCTTTTGTTTTCACATCACTTCGTCCCGGTCGCGGACGTCGATGTCGGGACGATCGGCGTGACCGGTCGTGCGGGAGCCGGGACATGATCGTAGGTCACGCTTCGCGCGTCCGTCGCGCTCGAGCCGTACCGGCGTTTCGCGACGATGGTGAGGGTCGTGAGGCCGCGAGGGACATCGAACGAAAGCGTGAACACGCCGTCCGCTGAGACGACGGCCGGTTGGCCGTTCACGGAGACGAGCGCGCCGGGCGCGGTCTTGCCCAGGACGTCGACGCGAGGGTCCGCGAGGCGTGCCCCCTCCACGGGGGTGAGCACCGTGAGCGGCGGAGGTTCCTGGATGATGCGCGCCTGCCAAATGAGATATCCTGCCGCAAGCGTGACGAGCGCGAGAAATCCGACGAGCGCGATCGCTTGCGACGTCACGAAAAAGTCGCGGCGGCGCACGGCATGGGGCGCGGTCATGGAGTGTGTGGCATCGATACCCTTCCGTTCCAGCAGCTCACGGTACTTCGGCAAAAAATAGGCTGGCCTCCCTTCGAGTGGGACGAGCAGCGCCCGCACGTGGCGTTCGGCATGCGTCGGATCGATGATGTCCGTAAGACGCTCCTCCTCAAACGCCGCGATGACGGACAGGTGGATCTTCGTCAATTCCGCAAGCTCTTCACGCGACAGGCCGCGCAGTTCGCGCAGCTGCCGGAGAGCGGGGCCAAATCCGACGCCGCCCACATTGACTTGCATGAACGGCATATCGCGTCAGAAGCCGTCACGCTCGCCGTCACCGTCTATGTCTGATGCCGATTCCGATGTCGGGAGCGGCACCTGATCCAGGTGCCTCGTGAATTGTACGTTCAGGATCTCCCGGGGCTTCGCGCCGTCGCCGGGTCCGATAAACCCCTCGCTCTCCAACAGGTCGAGGATTCGAGCCGCGCGCGCGTATCCCACTTTGAGCCGTCGCTGGAGCAGGGACGCGGACGCCTTACCTGCCCGCAGGATCTCTTCCTTCGCATCCGGAAGCATCGGATCCGTGTCGTCCTCCACCGGGATGCCGTTCGTGAACCGCGTCTCGCCTCCGGCCGGACGATCGGTCACGCTGATGTCGTAGTCCGCGGGTTCGTAGCGCGACTTCAGGAACTCGACCACGCGCTTGACCTCGTCATCCGAGATGAACACGCCCTGCACGCGCTTGGGCATGGCGAGATCCGACGTCGAATAGAGCATGTCACCGCGTCCGAGAAGCTTCTCCGCGCCCATTTGATCCAGGATTGTCCGCGAATCCGTGGCGGACGCGACCGCGAATGCGATGCGTGCCGGAATGTTCGCCTTGATAAGGCCTGTGATCACGTCGACGGACGGCCGTTGCGTCGCAAGGACAAGATGGATACCGACCGCGCGCGACATCTGCGCGAGTCGGACGATGGCGCCTTCGACCTCGGCCATCGCGGTCATCATGAGGTCCGCCAACTCGTCCACGACGATGACGAGATTCGGAATTTTCTCCTCGGCGCGGGCGTTGTAGCTCGTGAGGTCGCGTGCGCCGAACTTTGATAGCACGTCGAAGCGGCGATCCATTTCGCGCAACGCCCACTTAAGCGCGTTCACGGTCTTCTCCACGTCGGTGATGACCGGCACGATGAGATGCGGCACGCCGTTGTATACGGGAAACTCGACACGCTTCGGGTCAACGAGGATGACCTTGAGATCGTCCGGCCCGTTCGAGAAGATGAGTGACATGAGGAGCGTGTTGAGGCACACAGACTTGCCGGAGCCGGTCGCGCCGGCAACAAGGAGATGCGGCATGCGTCCGATGTCGGCGACCCACGGCTTTCCCGAGACATCCTTGCCGAGCGAGAACGTGAGGTTTGTGCGGCGGTCGCGCCATTCACGCGACTCGAGGAGCTCGCGCAGGCCGACGGTCGCGATAGTCTGGTTCGGGACCTCGATGCCGACGAGCGACTTGCCGGGGATGGGCGCCTCTATACGGATGGGATGCGCCGCAAGCGCGAGTGCCAGGTCGTTGTGGAGTGCTGTGATCTTGGCGAGTTTTACGCCTTCGGATGGCTTCAGGGTGAACTGCGTGACGGTCGGACCGACCGACACCTCACTCATCTCGACGGGAATGCCGAAGTTCTCGAGCGTGCGCTGGATGACGGACCGGTTATGATCGATGTCGCCGGATGTGGGACGCTGGTCACGCTTCGTAAGCAGTTCAAGGGGAATCTCGATGCGAGGCCGGCGCTTGCGCGGCTTCGGCTTGGACATCGACGTTCGGTCGGAGATATGCGGAGACACCCCCTCCGCCTCAGCATCCTCGTCGGATTCCACGACGTCGTCCAACGGAACTCCGACGGGTGAGGTAGAAACGCCCGCCCCACCTACGTCGGGAATCATGATGCCGTCGCGTAGCGCCTGCTCACGGCGTTCAGACCTACGTTTGGATATCCAACGGAACGGCACGACAAGCGCGAGTCCGATACGTTTGAGGACGTTCAGGAAAGCCGCCAGGATCCAGAGGACTCGACGCAGGGATGTATTGAAGATCAGGAGCAACGACACGACGAACAGCGCGACGAAGAGCATGCCGGCGCCGAACAGGCCGAAGAGACCGGTGAGTGGATCCGCGACAAGCATGCCGATCTTCCCACCGGCTGTGTCGAGCGCTTCCTGCGCGGCGACCGTGCCCGCGAACGCGCCGACGTGCACGAGCGGATTCAACGACAAAAAGAAAAGGAGGAACCCGATATAGTTCGTCGCCTTCATGGGCAGGCGCCCGGGCGACAGCGTGTGGTATCCGATGGCGATAAGGAAGAATGGGAGCACGATACGCTCCCATCCGAACACATGTGCGACGGCCTGATCGAGCGAGATGCCGATGCGGCCCGCGAGGTCGAACATGGCTAGCAGCAAGAGAGCGGCGATGACGAACACGACGACCGTCAAGACGCCCTTGCGCGTCTCCGCGTCGAGCGACAGGTCGAGTTTGAAGGGTTTACGGCGACGTGGAGACATGAAATCTACCCCGTATGCTAACGGTTTATCGGCATTTCGTCACGCATCTTCGTTACTGGGACGTATCATGCCTCCTCCGGCGGCGGAATCTCCTCGTCTTCCGGCCCCGTCGGAGGTCGCTTCGTGCCGTTCGCCGTGTCCTCACGCGTCTGCCATGCGTCGATGGCCTTCTCGCGGATTTCCACGAGAAGCTCCGGCTGTTCGCGTAGGCTGTTCTTCGCGTTCTCACGGCCCATGCCGAGCTTCACCTCGCCATAGCTGTACGAGTTCCCGCTCCTCTTCAGGATGCCGAGGTCCGTCCCCACGTCGATGAGGTCGCCGGCGATGGAGATGCCCTCGTTGTACATGATGTCGAACTCGCACGTGCGGAACGGCGCCGCGACCTTGTTCTTCACGATCTTCGCCTTCACGCGGTTGCCGATGATGCGCTCCCCCATCTTGATCTGCGCGCTGCGCCGGACCTCGATGCGGACCGAGGTGTAGAACTTGAGGGCAAGGCCGCCGGTGGTCGTCTCCGGGTTGCCGTACACCACGCCGATCTTCTGCCGAATCTGGTTGATGAAGATGACCGTCGCCTTGGACCGCGAGATGATGGAGGTGAGCTTGCGGAGCGCCTGGCTCATGAGCCGCGCCTGGAGCCCCATGTGCGAATCCCCCATCTCGCCTTCGAGCTCGGCCTTGGGCGTGAGCGCGGCGACCGAATCCACGACGATGACGTCGACCGCGTTCGACCGTACCAGCGTCTCCACGATGTCGAGCGCCTGCTCGCCGTTGTCCGGCTGGGAGATGAGAAGTTCGTCGATGTTCACGCCGATCTTGCGCGCATAATCCGGATCCAGCGCGTGCTCCGCGTCCACGAACGCCGCGATACCGCCCATCTTCTGAATCTCCGCGACGACATGCTGGGCCAGCGTCGTCTTGCCGGACGCTTCCGGGCCGTAAATCTCGATGACGCGGCCGCGCGGCACGCCCATGACCCCAAGCGCGAGGTCGAGGGAGAGACATCCGGTCGGGATGGCATCCACCTCCATCTTCTTCGCCTCACCGAGACGCATGATGGACCCCTCGCCGAACCGCTCCTTGATCTGGTCGATCGCTTCCTGCGCCGCGAGCCTGCGTTCGTCCTGTTCGTCGTGCTTCTTCGCCATATATATATCGTGAGATAAACGAGTGTTCTATTTTCGTTCTATATCCTCTCAAACGGAACGTTACCATGCAAGAGGCCGAATGGGGATAACCTTTAATGAAAAGGCGCCCCAAGCGAGGCGCCATATGAACAGGCGCCGTGACCTCATGGAACGACAGACACGAGTCCGTTCATGTAAAGAAATCCGGTGCCGTTCGAGACGAGTACGTATGGGATATCACCGCTCGGTCCGGTCAGCGTGACCGTACCGATGGTGGAGCCCTGTCCGCCTGTCGTGTCGTAGGACATGTCACCCCACCACCGCCCATCCGCCAGATGGACCGTGAACAGGACGTTGACCGTGCCGCTCGGCATATCGAGCAGGCATTCGAGGAGACCATCGCCCGCCACCAGGTCGGGGCAGAGGGCGAATGTCGATGGGGTCCAACCATAGAAGGAAGGGCCCGGCGGATCCCACATGCCTTGAAGCTGATTCAGCCCAGGCACGACGGGACCGTCATATCGGAAACGTACCTTGCCGAGCGGCACGTCCGGGACCGGATCGACGACAGGTTCGCTGCCACCCTGTCCAGATTGTCCTCCAAAGCCGCCGTCCGGGACGGGCTCACCGCCTCCGCTGCCTCCGTCACCCCCGCCGACGCCCCCGCCCCCCGGCGTGGAGGGTGGACAGTCGTCGATGCAGGACGACGGATGCATGCAGACCTGGATAAGGTCCGACGTGATGAGCGGACCGCGCGGTCCGGCGACCAGTTCGATGACGTCATCCGGGATGACGACGATGCGTTCTTCCCGATATCCGAGGGCAAGGAACGTCGACCAATCGAAGATGGGCAACCGTCGCCCATCGGAGACCACGCTGACCTCATTCGAGGCGTCGGACTTCACGAGCGAACCGTCGCGCATGAAACGGAATCCCCAGTCGTCCGTCCCGGAGACGAACGTGTCACGCTGGACCGATGGCCATATCGCGATGTCCGCATCCGTCCATCCCCAGGAACGGAACGCGTCGTAGGTGATGAATGCCCTACGCCATCCCCCGTCGCCGTAGTCGGCGTACTCGTAGACCGTCGACGCGTCGTCAAATTTCATGACCCTGCTGTCAGCCCGCGGGGAGACGAATGGTTCCCCCGGTTCCAGGCATGCGAGTTCCGCGTCGAAGACGTCGATGGCACATTCGTGCAGGAGTTCCTGCGCGAAGACGTTCGCCGGGATACGATGACGGACCGCGTCCGTATCGACCATCCACGGCATCCCATCCTCGCCGACGACGACGGTCCCTCCCGGGTGCCATCGCGTCGGGACGGCGCTCGAGGTGAGCGTCGCCATAAACCCCACGGGATCCGCAAACCACTTTCGTTGGCTCGGCGACCCGTCATACCCGCGGAACCAGCTCGTATCGACGGCTTTCGCCTCCTTCGCGCCCTGCAGTCGGACGCCGAAATGGAGATGCTCCGCGCCGTCGCCGTTGTGGCTGTCGTCGTCGACATAGCCGATGACGTCGTCCGGATTCACCGTATCGCCGTCGCGGATATCGAGGGATCCTATCGTCCCGTTGCGATCCGACGTCGAACGAAGATGTCCGTAAATCGTCAGGAACGAAGAAATCGTGACAATCTCGCCCCTGCCGTTCACGAACGACGCAGGCGACGCGAGACGGTGTTCGATTACGACCGCGAGGCGCCCGTATCCCGTCGCGGGACGATAGACGCGGACCGTGCCGCAGGCGATCGGATGGATGGCCGTCCCTTCGTCATAGGCGATGTCGTGGCCGAGGTGGTTGCCGTCCGCATAGAACGACCGTCCGACATAGATATCGTCGAGGTCGCTCGGGACCGTCGGATATCGTGCGGCGTCCACGGCGCACGTGACCGGCTCAAGGAACTGGTCCTGCGCGGCCGTGGCAGGCGCGTCCTCCGCTTCGTCCTCGCAGGCCGAAAGCATCGAGGTGATGAGGATGCCGGCGGCAAACGCCAGGCGATACATGAAAGATCTCCCGTTCATGGCATATCTCTTCCGTTGTCCAACGTACGCTCGGCGTCGACCGAGGGGACCACCGTGCCGCACCGTGCGGAACGCCGTCCCGTCCTTGCCGGTATGCATCGCGGCGAGGACGGACGCGGCCTTCAAACGGACATGCGGCAGGAAGGAGGCGAACGGGACGTGATGCATCGTCGGATACCTACCGGTACGGGACTTGGACGACGCGTCGACGGTTTTCCGAGAGGAATACATGCGGGCGATATACCCTCTTTCCCTCGGTTCCCCGCCCTTCGCGACGGCGCTGGCGCGACGCGCGGCATGTGCGGCATGGGCGTCGCCATGCGGGGGTCACGATCGTCATCTTCCTCATGGCGTCCATCTCCGATCGAGTCGCCAGACCTGATCGGGGCACCTGACAGGGCCGCTTCTCTCCCTGTCCGCGCCCAGACGCATGACCATCATGATCCTCGACGGCGTTCATCGCCGCGAATCCCGTTCCGCCTCCTTCGTCTGTCGAGGTGCGGGTTGTCTTTCCCACACTTCCAGTATGAGCGTTCCACGATGCACGTCAAAAAAACCTGTCATGCGTCATTGACATCGTCCGCGACGGCATCGCGAGACGGCTCCGTCGCACGCGTGAGACGGATACCGATATGGATGTCAGACGCGTCAGACAAACCGTCATGCGGACGCGCAGAAATCATGTTTCGGCACGACCGTGTGTTGATAAGTCCGTTTTTCCGCTCCACTGACGACAAAGAAAGACGAGAAGCGCGTAGGTCGCGAGACATGTGGACAAATCCATGCCCTCCACGCGAAGGTCGAGCCACGGGACGTACGTGGCGATATCGGCGACGGATTGGATGGCCTGCGCGATGCCGGTGGCGGGCGCACTCACGAACATGGCACCGGGCCACGGACCCCACATGGCGGCGACGGCACCGGTCCCCATCGCAAACGGGATAAGCGGAAGTGCGAGAAGATTCGAAAGGAGACCGAGGAGCGTGAGACGCCCGAACGACCACGCGAGATACGGCGCGGTCATGATGGTCGCACCGAGGGTCATGGCCATGGTCTGCCGGATGCCGAACCATGTCGGCAAGGACGAAAGGGCGCGCTCGAAGACCGGTGGCCACGCGAGAATGCCCCACATCGCGAGGAAGGACAGCGCGAAGCTCGCGCTGAAGAGGAGCTGCCACGGATCGAGGAGCAGAAGGATCGTCGCGGCCACGAGCAGGAGACGGAAGGGCGATACGATGCGACCGACCTCGCGTCCGACGAGCAGGAGCCACCCCATGAACGCCGCCCGCATCACGGACGGGGCACCCCCGACGAACCCGACGAACAGGACCAGCGCGACCGACGTCACGAGGAACGCATGACGTCGACGCAGACCGACGCCGAGCAGGCAAAACGAGATGACCTGCACCACGATGGTCACGTTCGAACCGGAAACAGCGACGATATGCATGAGGCCGGACGCGACGAACGCGTCGCGCTGCTCTTTCGACAGGTCCTGATCGCCGTACAGGATGCCGGAGATGAGCGTCGCCTCGTCGTGCGGCATGGCCGAGGCGATGCGCGCCGTCACGAACGAACGCCATCGCGCGAGGACCGATGCGTCATCCCTCGCCTTGACCACGATCTCGTGATTCCCGATGCGCCGGAACGACGGGGACGGGAACGCCTCCACGCGCCACCACCCAAGGACGAACGACAGGAGGATGAGCGCGACCGACAACGCCGCCGGAATATGCGTCCGATTCCCGTAGGGGCGCATGGTGATGCGCCTTTCCCGCATGGGCGACGACGCCGTCACCCGACAGGTCGATGCGACGGCCACCGCGACGACAAGCGTCCCGAACGTCGCGATCCACGCCCATGGCGGGAACCGCATGAAGCGCCAAAACGAATGCAGGCCGCAGGCGATGACGAACGCGCTCATCATCCATCCCGAAACCGCCCCGACCGTCCGCGGGAATCCGATGCCCATACTCCACCGCTACCACATCCGCGGAAAAACAAAAGCGACGGGATAACCCCGTCGCTTCGACCGTTATGCGAGATGCCTCGTCAGCCGCTGCAGAGCCTTGCCGAATACCCTCGGAGGCGTGGAAATGTCGATGAGTCGCCGATTCCCCTGCAGCACCCCGATAGCAAGCCTCTGCATCAGGTGCCGTTGCGCATCCCGGTAATCCGGAAGGTCCTTGGGCAACAGTCCTCGCTTCGTCGCCGTACGCTCGACATCTTCGTCGTACATGGCATCGTACGCCGCAAGGATACGGGGATCCGGATCATCCGGGTCCAAACCGTTATTCCATCGAATTCTCTTCAGCCAAGCCTGACAGCGCCCGATCGTCTCATCGTCCCACCGCTCCCCCCAATCCTCGAATTCGAGGTCTTGGACGAAGACGAAGTCGTCTTCGGACGGGCGCGGGGGCGGAATGCGCTCTTTCATACGGGAACAGGGTACCTCGATATCGAAGATGTGCGAATCCATACCGTATTCCGTATCGTATGTTCCAGATGATGCGCATCCGCATGACCACAGAGTCCAAGGTATGAAGCTACATTTTCCGAACAGGCCCGTTTCAGCATCCTCCGTGCCGTCTTCGTCCGCAAGACCGTGCAGTGCGGCATGAGCACATAACCGAGGAAATCCACGCCTTGCCGCCAGCTTCGGATAGACACCTTGCCCGGATGCAAGCGGATGCGCAGGCGATCCCTTAGGAAGCCGTCGATCCGCGGGGCGATATCTTCCAGATGCCGACGATGCGACCCCAGGGTCACGAAGTCGTCACAATAGCGTAGATAGTATTCCTCACGCAGGTCGTGCTTCACGTACCGATCCAACTCGTGGAGATAGATATTCGCGAACAGTTGACTTGTGAGGTTCCCGAGCGGGATACCGAGTCCTGGTGCCGTCGAGAAACTGCCGACGATATCCCGGAGCAGAAGCATGACTCGATCGTCCTCGATACGTTTCGCGAGAAGCGACAGCAGGATGCCGTGATCGACCGACGCGAAGAATCTCCTGACGTCGCATTTCAAGGTATAGACCGTACGCGTGTCGTTCATGCTCGCCTGTCGCAGGAACGTCCGCAGACGTTTCACTGCCGCATGCGTCCCTTTCCCGACGCGGCAGGAGTAGCTGTCATGGATGAATCTCCGTTCAAAGATCGGCTCGACGACGTTCGCGATTGCCTGATGGACGACCCTGTCCTTCACCGTCGCCTTGTGGATGCTCCGCCGCTTCGGATCCGATATCGTGAACGGGACGTACGGTCCATGGCGGTACCGTCCTCCAGACAACTCCTCGCACAAGGCGAATATGTTATCCTCAAGCCGGTACTCGAACAGCATGACGTCCGGCTTCGACCGCTTTCCCCTGCGGAATTTCTCCCATGCGGCAAAGAGGTTCGCGGGCAAACAGATGCGCTCGAACAGGTCTCCCATCCATCTATGCTACCCCCCCCCCGCACGGATCCAACCCACCGACGTCGCGGTCGCATGATCCCGCCGATGTCCCCATCGTCCATGCGCTTTATGATGCGTATGCATATTGGAACGGAGTGCTGGAGAAATTTCCAAAAACTCAACGCCATGTCCTCGGTGCCACGTGCTCCCAGTACGTGCTTGAGACTCTCGAACTGACCATGGCGGGAGCGTATATCTCGAATCCCAACGAAAAAATCGCCGTTCTGCAAAAAGCCAGTGTGAAACTCGACGCGTTGAAACTGCTCGTCCGTCTGTCCAAGGATTGCCGATGCATATCCAATTCCACGTATCTGCAGATGGAATCACGACTGCATACAGTCGGACGGATGCTCGGTGGGTGGATGAATTCGCTCGTACAAAAGCAATCCCACCCGCGAGAGGTGGGATCGTGATGGGGAGTCCCGGAAGGACAGGCACCGAGTAGTCCGAGTTGTCGTTGCTACGGTCATTAGCGTTCACGTTCACTTGACGGTTGTCACAGTTGAAGTTCACGATCACGACGTTCTGCCACACCTCGTCGTCGTTCTCGGGGACGAGCCGGATTACGTTTTCTCCTTCCATGACACCGGACACGGGCGCACCTATGTCCTGAATTTTATGCGGGACACGATTTCTGCCTATTACGGCACGTCTGTCCCAAGAAAAAACGCGGAGTACCCATCATCCGCGCCGCACGCTCTCGAACTCCGTAGAGACCCGAGACTCTGGCGGCATTTGCGAGTCATGAGAGATTTCGGCGACCGGCATCCGTAAACGCCGATTCATGAGCCTACTTTCCGTATTGAATTGTAGCAGATTTTTCGCAAACAAAAGAGCCGTATCTACGAGACACGAGTCTTTTGTGGACTTGTGCTGTAGACACGGCCGAGGGAACCCGAGGGAACCAAGGTCGAAACCAAGGCTCCCCCGAATCCCAAGTGCTCAAGTGCCGAGTGCCGGGGACTCCCGAAGGACAGGCACCGAG
>Ga0180009_10004508_pt1 | contig 15324 bp, 14 predicted proteins | sample OS_PC_MetaG_FD_123537 | JGI IMG/M metagenome (GOLD analysis project Ga0180009, IMG submission 123537) | Groundwater microbial communities from the Aspo Hard Rock Laboratory (HRL) deep subsurface site, Sweden - OS_PC_MetaG | ecosystem: Environmental > Aquatic > Deep subsurface > Groundwater...
CAAGATTCGGGTGATCCAAAGAAGGGCTTACGGTTTGCGCGACGAGGAGTATCTCCGACTGAAAATCCTTACCTGTATGCTCAAGGAGATATAAAATGACCCACACGATTACGCGAAGACCCCCATTTCAATATGCGTGGCCGTTTATTTCTTACCGTTAGAATCAATGGGTTGATTTTTTATCCCCTCTAAGTTAGTCATACCGGATATATTGTGTAATCAAAAATCAGTTTCGCTTTTCGTTTGCCTTTCTGGTGTTGTGTACCATAATTAAGTTGTCATCTCGACCGAAGGGAGAGATCTTATAGCAACTTAAATCCAATAAGATTTCTCGTTTCATGACTCGACTGAGCTCGTCGAAGTCTCGAAATGACAGTTTATTAAAGGTATTTCTAGTACAAAAAACTAGCAAAGGTGACGAATAGATTTGGATAAGGCATGAATAAACCCTTTACACATCCCAAGTTCTCTCTCTTTTTAACCTTTTTTGGGTTGGCTGTGGTAATCCATCTCTTATTCCCATCTCCCATCTTGGCTGATCTTACTTTGCTGCAAAAGATTATTATCCCATATAATCTGAAGACCCTTAAAAAAAGCCTTAACGATGGTGCTTACAGGGGAGAAGAGGGGATTCTGAGGATTGGGCCAGTGACAGGAAAATCTCTAGGGATGAAGGTCTTTATTGATGAGACCTACCGAAATTCAACAGAATTATTCCAAAAAGCCGATGAATCCCTTGAAGAGGCCAAAAAGTTTATGATCTCAAAGGAAAAAGAAAAATTCCCTGGAGAGTTTCCTCAGAAGATTATTGATCACTTTCTCCTGCATAAAAAAAGTGTCGATTCCGCTATAAAGTCTGCAAGGTCCTATCGTTCGAGGCTAAATCCGGATGTTGATGATAGATTAAATAAAGCCCTTAGCGTCATATTATTAGATAGGCTGTTGGAGGAGAGCCTTCGGTCCACAGATAACAGGTTGAGGGATGCCCTTGGCCATTTTTACAATAAATGTCAAGGAGTGGAAGCAGATGGCTTTCCATTAACATCCGAAAATGTGGAGTTTGTTAACTATGTATTCCTGAAATTCCTTGAACAGGCACCAGAAGAAGCCTTAAACAAGTATGATCTCGACCGGGATCATGAGTACCTTAACATGAAAAACCCTTACAATTGGAAGAGTGTTGTTAGCAAAGGCGATTCTCAATACAACCAATTGTTACATGTAATCTTTAACAGGCTCAAAAATAAGATATACAACATTAACCCATTACTCTTCATCGCCCTGATAAGGAATGAGTCTAATTTTGATCCCCTGGCCATCTCTCCAGTTGGTGCTGCGGGCTTGACCCAGATCATGCCAAAGACGGCTAAGGATCTGGGAATGAAGAATATCTTTATGCCGGCATATTTTATTAAGGCCGGATACCTTATGGAAAGTGAAAGAAAGATGAGACGCCAGGCTATGACAGCGCTTTTTCAGATCAATGGGAATAACAGTCTCCACTTCGCCAAACGTGCTCGTGAATTGATGCAGAAGTCCTTAAATCTCGGTGACGAGAGGGCAAGTCTATTTTCACGATATAGGAGAGAACTACTACAAAAGCGTAACGACGACCGTCTTCAGCCGGCCCTTGCCATAGAGTACGGCCTTCGGTATTTTTCCAGATTAATGATGAATCAGAAGGGAGATATAAGCCTTGCCCTGGCCTCTTATAATGCCGGGCCTCATCGAGTACAAAAGTTCAAAGGCATCCCTCCTTATGAAGAGACGGTGCGCTTTAGAAACCGAGTTATGAGATACTACCTAGATTATACAAGGAGGGTTAAAGGGTTTCAGTGATGAGGAGGGTTTGGAGGTTAAAATAGAATTTCTAGGGAGGAGAGAGATATGTCCGGGAATATCATATGGGAGTCTGATTTTAGAGATCTAAAGCTCGTTAAACGGGGTAAAGTAAGAGATGTGTATGAAGTGGATGACAGATTACTCATCGTGGCCAGCGATCGAATGTCGGCGTTTGATGTGGTTATGGATGATCCCATTCCTGACAAAGGAAAAATTCTTACAAGTATCTCTACTTTCTGGTTCAAAAACCTGGAATCCATTGTAGACAATCACGTCATATCTACTAATCCTGACGAATATCCTGAGCCATGCCATAAATATAGAAATGAGCTTGAAGGTCGTAGCATGTTTGTCAAAAAAGCCAGACCTTTGCCCGTGGAATGTATTGTAAGAGGCTACCTTTCCGGTTCAGGATGGGTGGAATATCAATCAAAGGCTAGCATATGCAATATTCCCCTTCCGGAAGGGTTAGCTGAATCGGCACAACTGCCAGATCCAATATTTACTCCTTCAACCAAGGCTGAACAAGGAACTCATGATGAAAATATCTCTTTTGAAAAGGTCATTGAGATCCTGGGTCAAGAAACAGCAGAGAAACTACGAGACCTAAGTCTCAAGATCTATGAATTTGGTCGAGAACTTGCCGCCCAGAAAGGTATCATTATCGCTGACACCAAGTTTGAATTTGGGTATGAGAACGATCATCTTATTCTCATTGACGAGGTATTAACGCCGGATTCCTCAAGATTCTGGCCAATGGATAGATATCGTCCGGGTGGCCCGCAACAGAGTTTTGATAAACAGTTTTTAAGGGATTACTTAAATAGCCTGGATTGGCCGAAGCAACCCCCGCCTCCAAAGCTCCCCCCTGAAATTATAGAGAAAACCCGGGATAGGTATATAGAGGCCCTGGAAAGAATCACGGGGCATGGTCTGGTGTAACGAGATGAAACCCCTAATCTGCTTCATCGATGATTCTGATTTTGAACATGACCTCGTTAGGAATGAGATAGCCTCCGCTGAACCTGATCTGGAATTTATTCAGGCTTATACGTATGATGAGGCCAGGGATCTTTTAGGGGCAAGAATACCCGTCCTCTTTCTACTCGATCTATGGGGGCAAGATATGGATGTACAAGATCCCCATCTCACGCCAAAGGAGGAACTGGAGAAGAGAATCTCCCGATTTAATACCATAGACATGGTCTATGATGGACTTGAGAATTTTCCAGGCGATAGAAACAACGAATTCCTCAAGAGGCTGTTTACCATAGTGGATAACTGGCGCAACCTTTTTGAAGAGGTCTGTAACCGTATCGGGCAGAACGGGAAATATGGCCTAGGGAATCTCCGGCGAGTTCGAAAAGATTATCCTGGTGTGCCTGCGGTTTTTTACACAAGGAAATCCCTCATAAACGATGCCGTAGCCATGTTTAAGGCTGGTGCTGATGGATTGATGATAAAGCCCACAGGGAAGGATGATGTTGAAACCCGTCTTTTAACAAGGAAAAATGCTCCCAGACTCATTGAAGAACTATCTCTGATCGTCGATTCCAAGATTGAGTATCTGAAAAAAGTAAGAGGTTCCCCCAATACTGAAATGATGGGAAAAAAATCGGCCATAGAAGACCTCATAAGTGGCTGGAAAGAATTCAGAATTAAATGAAAAAAACCTCATTGGACCTGCCTTGACAAATTCCTGCCTGATGCTTAACGTATCTCATATTTACTCTTGCACATCTTGAAATTCAAGTTAAGGGGAGTTCTGAGCTAAGCCATGAAAGAGAAAAATGGGGAAGAGGGGATCAAGATAAACGTCTCTCAGGAAGAACCAGCCACTCAAGATGAAGAAGAGCAGCCCGATCAGGCACCCGAATTCAAAGAAAAACCCCCGGAAAAGATGACAAAACCGGAGTTGCTTGAACAAATCAAAGAACTCCAGGAAGAGTCAAAGAAGAATTTTGATCTCTACCTGCGCTCTCAGGCAGAGATAGAGAATATTAAAAAACGAAATAAAAAAGATAAGGAAGACTGGGTTAAATACGCCAATGAAACCCTCACAAAAGAGATGTTGCCGGTGATTGACAACCTGGAGAAGGCAATATCCCACACTCAAAATGAAAATTCACTGGAAGCTCTCAAAGAAGGTGTGGAATTAACCCTCAAGGGATTTATGGATACCTTGATGAAATCAGGCTTGGAAGAAGTAAAGGCCCAAGGTGAACCTTTTGATCCCGCTTTTCATCATGCGGTTTCCCAGCAGGAAGACAGCGATGTTGAACCAGGGATTATTTTAGTGGAGCTACAGAAAGGCTATACCCTTAATGAGCGTTTAATCCGCCCCGCCATGGTGGTTATTAGTAAGGGCAAACCTGAAAACGGCTCCAACCACGATTAATCTCTAACGTATGAAAATAGATTAAATTAGGCAGATATTGAAGGAGGAAAAAATGGGTAAAATTATTGGCATTGATCTTGGGACAACCAACTCTTGTGTGGCCGTAATGGAGGGAGGAGATCCCGTTGTGATTGCGAATCAGGAGGGAACCAGAACAACGCCGTCCATCATCGCATTTAATGATAAGGGAGAAAGGTTAGCAGGTCAGATCGCCAAGAGACAGGCGATCACAAACCCCGATAATACCTTTTTTGCCGTCAAAAGGCTCATAGGCCGAAAATATGATTCTCCAGAGATTCAGAAAGATATCAAGGTGCTTCCCTATAAGATCACCAAGGCGTCCAATGGCGATGCGCAGCTTGAAGCTATGGGGAAAGAATACAGTCCTGCCGAGATATCTTCCATGATACTTCAGAAGATGAAACAGACCGCCGAGGATTATCTGGGGGAAACGGTCACTGAGGCGGTAATCACTGTTCCGGCCTATTTTAATGACAGCCAGAGACAGGCCACAAAGGATGCAGGCCTTATTGCCGGTCTCACGGTAGAAAGAATCATCAATGAGCCCACAGCCGCCTCTTTGGCCTATGGACTGGATAAAAAGGCAGATAAAAAGATAGCGGTTTTTGATCTCGGAGGAGGGACCTTTGATATATCCATCTTGGAGATAGGGGAAGGGGTCTTTGAAGTCAAGGCCACCAATGGTGATACACACCTTGGGGGAGAAGATTTCGATCTGCGAATAGTCGGATACCTTGCAAACGAGTTTAACAAGGACCAGGGGATTGATCTTCGCAACGACAAGATGGCCCTCCAGAGACTCAAAGAGGCAGCAGAAAAGGCCAAGATAGAATTGTCCGGTTCCCAGGAGACCGATATTAACCTCCCATTTATTACGGCGGATGCAAGTGGTCCCAAACACCTCAATATCAAATTATCCCGAGCTAAAATGGAAGCCCTTGTGGATGACCTGGTAGACAGGGTTGTGGGCCCTTGCAATATAGCAATCAAGGATTCCGGAATGACAACCAGAGAGATTGATGAGGTCATCCTTGTTGGGGGAATGACCAGAATGCCGAGGGTCCAGGATAAGGTGAGGGAGATTTTCGGAAAGGAACCCAACAGAGGGGTTAACCCTGATGAAGTGGTGGCCGTTGGTGCAGCGATCCAGGGTGGTGTTTTAAAAGGAGATGTGAAGGATGTTCTCCTGTTAGATGTCACACCACTTTCACTCGGTATCGAGACCCTAGGGGGCGTCTTTACCAAACTTATTGAGAAAAACACAACCATACCCACCAAGAAGAGTCAGATCTTCTCAACAGCGGCAGATAATCAGCCTGCTGTGGAGATTCATGTTCTTCAGGGAGAACGTGAGATGGCTTCCTATAACAAAACCCTTGGAAGATTCCAGCTGATGGGGATTCCTCCTGCCCCCAGGGGTGTTCCGCAGATTGAGGTGACTTTTGATATCGATGCCAACGGCATCGTGAACGTATCGGCAAAGGATATGGGTACTGGTAAGGAGCAGTCCATAAAGATAACAGCATCCAGTGGGCTCTCTGAAGAGGAGATCGAAAGACTCATTAAAGATGCAGAACTCCATTCTGAAGAGGACAAGAAAAAGAGAGAACTGGTGGATGCCCGTAATATGGCAGATTCCATGATCTACTCCACGGAAAAATCCATCAAGGAGACAGGATATCAGGTAGATGAAGCTACTAAAGGGGATATTGATAAGGCCGTTGAAAATCTCAAAAAGGCCATGGAAGGTGATAACACGGAGGAGATTAAACGTCTGACAGATGAACTGACCCAGGCATCCCACAAGCTGGCAGAGGCCATGTATGCCAAAGCTGCAGAACAGCAAGCCCAGGCAGGCGGTGCAGGTGATGCCGGATCTTCCACCGAACCACCAAAGGATGATGATGTTGTGGATGCGGATTTTGAGGAAGTGAAAAAGTGAAATCCGGGTTTTACCCGATCATAAGGGCTATCTCCACCATTATGGTGGGGGTAGCCTTTTTTATAATGGGCTGCCAACCCAGGGTGGCTGTGCAAAAACCTCCAGTCAAGGAGGTGGGAAAAGACATGTTTGATCTGGCAGAGCAGAACTTTCAGGCGGGTAATTATGATAAGGCCCTTAAAGAATATGAGATCTATCTGGAAAAGAACCCCATAGGTGAAAAATCCAGAAAGGCCTTATATGGGATGGCCAAGATTCATGATAACAGAGCCCTTTATGACAAAGCTTTAGCCCTTTTCAAAAGGGTCGTCAGAGAATACCCGGGTCATCCTGATCTCCCCCATGTGAAGTTTGATATGGCAAACACCTATTATCGCTTGGGGGATTACGACAATTCCATTATTGAGGGTAATGAGTGGCTTGAAAGATACCCGGGGCATCCCTTAGAAAGGGAAATTCTCTTTCTCATGGGAAGGAACTTCAGAGCAAAGAGTGACAATCCTAAGGCATTTTACTGGTGGCTAAAGACTGTTGAAAGATTTGATGATCTCCCAATGAAACAGCAGAAGATATCTGATCGAATGATTGGGTTAATTAAAAATGGACGGATAGATGAGCTTAAAAAGATGGCCGAATACGCTGCAGGAAGTGAATACACCCCTCATATATATCACAACATGGCATCCATCTATCTGGAGGAGAATAACCTGGAAGAGGCCAGGGAAGCGGCAATGGCACTGGTTCGATCCACACCGAAACAGAACTGGGTCTCCATGGGCCGGCAGATGCTTAAGAGGATAGAGGAGGAGTTGTCTGTCAAAAGGGGTGTGATAGGCTGTATACTGCCACTGAGCGGGCCTTTTGCCATCTACGGTCAGGAGCTTTTGAATGGAATCCAGTTGGGCATGGATATATTCAACAGTTCCGAAACGGGCGGAAGTCTCGAATTGATTATAAGGGATACCCGTGGAAACCCAGAGAAGGCCATCTCTTGTGTGGAAGACCTGGTTGAAAAGGAGAATGTCATTGCCATATTAGGTCCCCTGGCCAGCAAATCAGCTACGGCCGCTGCAAAAAAGGCACAGGAGTTGGGAATCCCCATCATTACATTTACCCAAAAGGTCGATATCACTTCCGAAGGTGAAATGGTCTTCCGAAATTTTTTGACGCCTTCAAAAGAGATCAAAAAACTTCTTGAAAAAGCAATGGGAGAGATGGCACTGAAAAAATTCGGCATCCTATACCCGGATAATTCTTATGGTCAATTTTTCATGAATCTCTTTTGGGATGAAGTGGAAGAGAGGGGCGGAAGCATCACGGCTGTTGAATCTTATCATCAGGAAGAGACTGATTTTGCCGTGGAGATTAAAAAGATGGTGGGGCTATATTATCCAAGGCCTGCGTCAGTGGTGGCGATGTTGGAGGAGATGAGATCCCTGGAGGCAGAAGAGAAGATAGAAGACAGTCTTGATGAAGATGTGGAGCCCATAGTTGATTTTGATGCTGTCTTTATCCCGGATAATTATCAGCAGATTGCCCTCATCGCACCCCAATTTCCATTCTATAATGTCTTCAACATTCGTTTTTTGGGTACAAGTCTCTGGCAATCCCCTGAACTTATCGAAACGGCAGGTGATTATGTGCGAGGAGCCATCTTCCCTTCAGGGTTTTTTGCAGAAAGCCCGTCTGACGACGTGAAAATTTTTGTAGAACGATATCAAGAGAATTTCGAATCAGAACCCGGGATTCTGGCGGCCACCGGCTACGATACGATCAGGTTTTTAAAAGATCTCTTTAAAAACAGCAGGATAAGAATAAGGAAGGATTTCCAAAAAGCCCTATTTGAGCATGACAATTTCTATGGCGTTACCGGAAAGATATCATTTGACCATCAGGGAGAGGTGGTAAAAGAGCCCATCCTATTGACAATTGCCGGCAAACACATCCATATACTCCATTAGGTCTGGGATGCACCTTCTCCGCCCACCTCCATCGCTTCATCTTCTGCCACTTTTTTTCTTCCCCCTATCCTGGCAATAATAATTCCGATCTCATATAGAATGATTAAGGGCCCTGCCATCATAAACTGGGTAATAACATCGGGTGGAGTTATTATGGCAGCAATAACAAAGGTTAATAATATAGCATACTTACGATTCTTCCTTAAAAAATCCACAGTAACCAGCCCCATTTTGGATAGAAAAAAAATCACCACAGGAAGCTCAAAGACCAATCCAAATGCAAAAAGAAGTTTAACAGAAAAGGAGAAATATTGCTTAACAGAGGGAAGGGCCTGGACATATTCATTGGCAAATCCCAAAAAAAATCGGAAGCCAAACGGGAAGACTATAAAATATCCAAAAAGCCCTCCCCCCACAAAAAGAAGGGAGGAGAATAGAACAAATGGTATGACATATCTCTTCTCATTCTGATAGAGGCCGGGGGCGATAAACATCCATAGTTGGTAAAAGATATAAGGTGATACCAGCAAGATTCCTGCAATAAAAGCGGTCTTGAGATAGGCGAGAAACATCTCGGGCAGGTTGGTAAATATGAGCCTGTCTCCTTCCGGCAAACTTGCCTTCAAAGGCATGATTAATATCTGAAACAGTCTCTCAGAAAAGATATAGCAAATCACAAAGCCGATCCCCACAGCAATGGCACAGGATATGAGCCTTTTCCTTAATTCTTCCAGGTGGCTCAAAAAAGGTTGTTTCTCTTCACTCTCCATCCTTTTTTGTCTCCTCTGCCACTGCTTCCTTCTGTATCTCCTCAGCTGATGTTTTCCCTACTTTGCCCTTTTCGTCATCTTCAATAACGTCATCGTAGTTCTCATATTTGGGTCTTTTCTCCTCTTCTGCTTCCACGTCATCCAGATCCAGTTCCCCATCAAGACCGCTAACAGAATCCACCAAATCCCTTTTTACCTCCTGAATATCCTCATCCATATCCAAGCTCTCCTTGATCTCCTGAGTGGCTTTTCTGAACTCCGCCATCCCTTTACCAAGAGCCCTGGCAAGGTCTGGTAGTTTACTAGGCCCTATGACAATCAGGGCAATAACCATAATAATAATCAATTCTGGCAATCCGATGCCAAACATGATCTCCTCCTTAAAGCTCTATTACCATAGCAATCTCATCGCAGTCAGGAAATTTAGGGCATTTCAGGCAATCAGCCCACACTTTATGGGGGAGGGTTGATTTTTCTACCTCCTTGAAACCCAGTCTGGAAAAAAATCCTGGGATATAAGTGAGAGCGAAGACTTTTTTCAACCCAAGGGACCTGGCTTCCTCAAGGCATACCTCCACCAGTTGTGATCCCAAACCTTTACCCTGCTGATCTTGAGCAACAGCAAGTGATCTAATTTCAGCCAGATCTTCCCAACATATGCCCAGAGCACATACAGCAATGACGGAGCCTTTTTTGTTTCTATCTTCTATAACAAAAAAATCTCTGAGATGGACATATAACTCACTCAAAGATCTCGGTAGCAGTAGACCTTGATCTGCATAATGACCCAAGATTTCATGTATGGATCTAATATCCTGTATATTGGTCTTTCGGATCATAAATTCATTCCAGCTTTGAAACAAAACCTTTTAACCTATTCTCCCTTGCCAGTTTCTCCGCATATATTCTGGCTTCCTCCCTAGTCATGAATCTCCCACATTTTATGCGGTAATATATCTTGCCTTTTACCTTTGCCTCAGAATGATAGGCCGGCAATCCTGCATCGATTAATCGTTTAATCATCTTATCTGCCTTATTCTTATCATCAAAGGAGGCAAGTTGCACAGTGTATTCAGTTGCCTGACTCAACTGTTTGAACGGTGTCTTTAGATCTTCTTTTCTCTCTCTTTTTTTGCTTTCTGGCGGTGGTTTTTTAGAAGTTTCAATCTTCTTTTGAGGTGACTCTTTCTTGGGACTCTCACTCTCTTTTTCAGTTTTCCATTCTTTTTTAGATTCATCTTTTTTACTTGAAAGCTTTTCATAAAAGGCCAATTTGGGATCAGGCTCAGATTTTCTTATTGATTTCATATCTTCTTTAGAACTTTTATGACTCACCATCTCCTGCAATCTTTGGATCTGAGCCCTAAGGTCCGATATGGTTGTGACTTTTCCAGGGAAAAATCCGCGTCCCACAAGGATTCCCAAAACAAAGATCCAAACAAGGAGAAAGAAGAGAAAAACAGTCCATAGAAAAACTGAGAAGGTATTTAGCTCAATCTGATATCTATTTCCTCTATTCTTGGATTCAGACCTCTTTTTTGTCATCTCCCGTTAAACCTTCTACATCCTCTCCGGAGCATGAATACCAAGTAGCCTTAATCCGTTATACAATACAATCCGTATCGCTTCTACAAGAAACAACCTTGCCTGACTCAGACTTCTATCCTGGTTAACAACACGATTCTCGGGTTTTCGTGTGCCTAAATTGAAATATCTGTGAAAAAAAGATGCCAATTCAGTTAAATAAATTGTCAGGCGGTGCGGCTCCAACGTTCTGCATATCTCTTCCAGAAGATATGGAAATTGGGCCAACAGTCTGATAAGAGCCATCTCTTCATCCAGTATAAGCCTTTCTAAAACCTCATCAGGTTTCTGGGGTAGTGAGATTCCCTCTGAATTAGCCTTTCCGAATATACTGCAGATTCTAGCATGGGCATACTGTACGTAATAGACCGGATTATCACTGTCGTGTTTTTTTACGAGATCGATGTCAAAATCAAGGGGAGAATCATGATTTTTAGTGAGAAAAACAAACCGGGCGGCATCCACACCAACCTCATCAACCAACTCTCTGAGTGTTACATAATGTCCCGCTCTCTTGGACATCTTGATCTCCTGTCCACCTTTAACGAGCTTTACCAGTTGGATAAGCAAAACCGAGAGCCAGGATTCATCAACACCCTCAGCCTTGAGAGCTGCCTTCACTCTCTGAACATAACCATGATGATCTGCTCCCCAGATGTTGACCGCCCTCGAGAAACCCCTTTTCCATTTCTCCAAGTGGTAAGAGATATCTGTAGCAAAATAGGTATATTGACCGTCCTGCTTCCTTACCACCCGATCCTTGTCATCCCCAAAAGTTGATGTTTTGATCCACAAAGCGCCGTCTTTCTCATATAACTCTCCCCCCTCCATGATCTTCTCCAGGGTCTCCTCCAGGAGACCTGAAGTATAAAGCTCACTTTCATGATACCAATAATCAAAAATGGTCCTAAAGTCGTCCAGATCATGTCTGATCTCTTCAAGCATCTTCTCTTTTCCCAGCTCAGCACAACGTTCTATGGCTCTGTCCATCTCCATGTTGGCCAGATCAATCTCCTGGGATATCTCCTTGGCTAACCCAATGACATAATCACCATGATATCCATTCTCAGGAAATGGAAAATCAGGGTCAGACATCTGTCTCCAACGGCTGAATACGGACTCTCCCAACAGTCTGATCTGCTGCCCCGCATCATTAATATAGAATTCACGAATAACATCATAACCACTGAAAGAGAGGATTCTGCAAAGCGTGTCCCCTAATGCCGCTCCTCGTCCATGTCCTATATGAAGAGGGCCGGTTGGGTTAGCACTCACAAACTCAACCAGTATCTTCTCCCCTGTGCCAATATTACTTCGTCCATATTCATACCCAAGTTTGATTATCTTGCCCAGGAGTCTATGCCATTCCTCAGTCCGTATCATGAAATTAATAAAACCCGGCCCCGCTACCTCCACTTTTTCAAATAGGTTTTCGTTATCTTCCAAATGATCAACAATAATATTGGCTATCTCTATTGGCCGTCTCTTCTGGTATGAAGCAAGGGTTAAGGGTAGATTTGTGGCAAAATGGCCATGGTTCGGGTTATGGGGTACCTCTATGACGTATTCCGGTAAAGGTGTCTCGTGAAGGCTTCCTTTTCTAAAACAGTTCTGAACTGTGGACTCTAAGATATTGGCTAACTTTCTTCTCATGATATACACTCTTTAGTATCCCTCTGGCCTATGGAACAGAAGATCTCATATGAGATGGTCTCCCCCCATATGGCCAGGTCTTCTCCCCATATGATCTCCTCCCCCTGCCTTCCCATGATAACCACTTCATCTCCTTGCGAGACATCCTTCATTCCGGTTATGTCGCACATGGTCATATTCATGCAGACCCTTCCCACAATATTGACTTTTCTGCCTCCAATCAGTACTTTCCCCCTGTTGGATAGATTTCTGGGAAGGCCATCCCCATAACCTATAGAGACAACAGCTATTCTTTGGTCACCTTTTGTATGGTAGGTCCGACCATAGCTTATGGGGGTATCCTTGGGATAATCTTTTATCTGAAGGATCCGGCCTTCAAAACTCATGACAGGTTCGAGGGGTAGAGGCGGATCAAAACCCGGTGAAGGAAGACCTCCATATAGCATTATTCCTGGCCGTACCATGTTAAAATGTGAGTCTTTATGGGCCATTATCCCTGCACTATTTGCCAGATTATTTAGGGGAAGATCAACTCCCATGGTGTGCCCCATTTCGATGGCCTCTTTAAATCTTTCTATCTGTATCTTGGTAAAGTCTCCCATGGTTTCATCTGCTGAGGATAGATGTGAACACAGGGCTTCCAGATAAAGTTCCTTGTACTCTAAAATCTTTTTCACAAAATGCCCCACATCCCCATAGGGAACTCCAAGTCGACTCATACCCGTATCCACTTTTAATTGAATATTGGTGCTCTTCCCGCTTTTTGCACTCTCCTGAGCTAGTATTTCAACAAACGATAGGTCTGAAAGTACGGGTGTAAGGCTTTTAGCCACAACCTCCCTTGCATCTTCCCTCGTGTGTATTCCACATAGTATAACCAGAGGTAACCTTATTCCGTTTTTTCGGAGTTCCAACGCCTCATGGATATGGGCCACCCCAAGATAATCCACTCCCTTCTTTTCCAACACCCGGGACACGGGTACCAGGCCATGACCATAGGCATCTGATTTTACTATGCCCATAATCCTGGTTTCTTTATCGATGAGCTTCTTGACCTGATCCAGATTGTATTCAAGGGCGGAAAGGTCAATTTTTACCCTGTTTGGTGAATGACTCATATCATCAAGTGTTTAGCAAGTGACCCTGGCGCTTTACTTCACGTTTATACACAGAATAAACGTTCACCCCCCACCCTACCATCCCCCTCGAGGGGAATGGGAAAGGTGGGGGTGGGAGCAACTGAGAAGATTTTTATATGGGTAAAAACTAGCTGATATTAGCATATATTTCAAGAACTATATGGATTCAAGAGCTTTGGTTGACACGGTGATGGGTTGAAAGTATCATGATCCGCTGAAAAAAGAATATTCTTTCGTGGTTCCCATTTTTCGTGTTTTCGTGATTGAACTACCCCGCCGCAGAGCAGCGGGGTATCCACAAAAACATTGTAACGCCGCAAGCGGCGGGGAATTAAACCCTTGTCCGCCTCCGGCGGATTGAATCTTAATTTTCTGCCATAAAAAGCATAAAATTCAAAATTAAGGAGCTAATAAGGATCGTGTGAATCATGAAGCTGTTCCTTTGTCTAATAGGGCTAGTAATTATTATTGAAGGGCTCCCGTATTTTGCCTTTCCTGATAAAATGAAGAGATGGATGAGAATGGTCCAAGAGATGCCCGATTCACATTTGAGGGGCATGGGTTTTGTAGCCATGTGTCTCGGATTGGTAATGGCCTATCTTTTCAGGTGATAAAATCCTTTGACTTTAAAAGTCATTTTGTTTAAGTTACGTCACTTAAATTAATATTCGATGTTTGATATTGAGGATTACAACTACCATCTACCGGAACGCTTAATAGCACAGGTACCCGCTTCAAGTCGCGACAGTTCTCGTCTTCTTGTTGTGGAACGACTAAAGAGGTCTTTTTCCGATCATCATTTTTTTGACCTTCCCGGGTTATTGAACCCTGGTGACCTCCTTGTTGTTAATAATACCAGAGTTGTCCCTGCAAGGCTTTTTGGCCGAAAAGGGAGTGGCGGTCGGATCGATCTGCTGGTTCTGGAGCATCCCGATTCTGATGCTGAAGAACCCAATACGCGATGGTGCCTGCTAAAATCTTCCAAGCGACCAAAAGTAGGAAGTCAACTGTTCTTTGAATGCGATGTATGGGGACGGGTGGAATCCCTTGGAGAGGAAGGTCTTATACAGATCACCTTCCATGGTACGCCATCTATGGATCACCTCCTGGAGAAAAAAGGCTACATGCCTCTGCCTCCCTATATAAAGAGAGACAATAATAATGATCGAGCATCTATGGATAGAGAGAGGTACCAGACTATCTTTTCTTGCAAAAAAGGGGCAGTGGCCGCACCAACAGCAGGCCTTCATTTTACAAAAAAATTGATTAAAGAGTTAAGACGAGCCGGCATCTCCCTGGTGCAACTGACCTTGCACGTGGGACATGGTACTTTTCGGCCGGTGAGGGCAAAGGATATAAGAGAGCATAGATTAGGGGAGGAAGCTTTTATCATTGGTCGAGATGCGGCCAATGACATTAACCGTGCTAAAAAGGAGGGCAGACGGGTTATAGCCGTTGGAACGACTGTGGTAAGGGCTCTGGAATCGGTGGCGGAACCTAAAGGTAAAATAACTCACGGCAGTGGTAAAACAGAACTTCTGATTACTCCTGGTTTTAGGTTTCAAATAGTGGACGGCATTATAACCAATTTTCACCTACCCAAATCTTCATTGCTCTTCCTCATATCAGCCTTTGGTGGACTCCCATTGATAAAAGAGGTATACCAATGGGCCATTGAAAAAGAGTATCGTTTTTACAGTTATGGAGATTCCATGCTGATTATCTAAAGATATTGGGTTGAACATTTAAAGATTTGTATTTTGAATTTTGGATTTAATTAAAACTCTTAGTTGCATTAGATATGACACTAACTCGATTCTGTCTCGACGAAAAACCTTGCTGTTATTGGCTGATCCTTGATACTGGTTTCTGGATACTGGATGTTTATGGGTTCCACTCCTGATGGCATGCAAGTTATCAAGCATCAAGCAACCAGCATCCAGCATCGGCCCAGTAAAGGCAACCGTCTCAAGCATATCTGCAATGGCAGTTTAATCGATTTATGCATCGTTAG
>Ga0180009_10004509_pt1 | contig 15320 bp, 16 predicted proteins | sample OS_PC_MetaG_FD_123537 | JGI IMG/M metagenome (GOLD analysis project Ga0180009, IMG submission 123537) | Groundwater microbial communities from the Aspo Hard Rock Laboratory (HRL) deep subsurface site, Sweden - OS_PC_MetaG | ecosystem: Environmental > Aquatic > Deep subsurface > Groundwater...
CACCATCGATGTCGAGAGCGGCATGACGGTGATGGAAGGCGCCATCAAGAATTCCATTCCCGGCATCGACGCGGATTGCGGCGGCGCCTGCGCCTGCGCGACCTGCCATGTCTATGTCGCGGACGCCTGGAAGGAAAAAGTCGGCGCGGCCGAGAGCATGGAAGAAGACATGCTCGACTTCGCCTTCGACGTGCGCGACAACTCGCGCCTGTCCTGCCAGATCAAGGTGACGGACGACCTCGACGGCCTCGTCGTGAACCTGCCTGAAAAGCAGTTCTGAAGCGTCTTTCTCAACCGTTCGCGGCTGACTTCTTCTTTCCGTCGAAGACCGAGAACTCGTGCTCGATCGACTTCTCGATCAGCAGGCGCCATAGCGGTTCGGCGATGGCGCGGCTGAGGCCTGCCCGATCTGCCTCCGCAAGCACCTTGCGCACCACTTCCTCGATCCGCGCATCGTCGCGCACGGCCGAACGCTCACCCTTGATCGCGCCGGCCTGCTCGATGTAACCCTGACGCTCCGCAAGCAGCTTCACGAGCTCACGGTCGATCCTGTCGATCTCGTTGCGGACTTCCGGCATCGTGTTGCATTTCATCATTGAGCGTCTCCGGCGGGTGGGTGCGGCACGACGTCATGCAGCCGTGCCATACGCGCAGCGTAAGATAGGCATGGGTGAAGCTTTGTCACTGCCAATCGGGCAATTTTTTGCTTGGCGTTACGGCATCGCAGACCTATATAGACCCGAAAGGTTGTGAAATATATATAATCACACTTTTTATAGGTAATTATGGCCCGGCGGCGGGCGGAACGACAGGTGACCGAGAATGACTCAGGAAGCGATCTCGACGGATGTGGTGATCATCGGAGCCGGCCCCTGCGGGCTTTTCGCAGTTTTCGAGCTCGGCCTTCTCGACATGAAATGTCACCTTATCGACATTCTGGACAAGCCGGGCGGGCAGTGCGCCGAGCTCTATCCGGAAAAACCGATCTACGACATTCCGGCGCTTCCCGTTGTCAGCGGTCATGAACTCACCGAGCGGCTGATGGAACAGGCCGCGCCTTTCGGTCCGCAGTATCACTACAACGAGATGGTCGAAGAGCTGGAGAAGCTCGAAGACGGCCGCTTCCGCGTGAAGACCGATGGCGGTCTCGTGTTTGAAGCGAAGGTCGTCGTGATTGCGGCCGGTGGCGGCAGCTTCCAGCCGAAGAAGCCGCCCATTCCCGGGATCGATGCCTATGAGGGCAAGTCCGTTTTCTATTCGGTCAAGCGGATGGAAAATTTCCGCAACAAGAAGGTGTTGATTTCCGGCGGCGGCGACAGCGCGCTCGACTGGACGATCAATCTGCAGCCGGTCACGCAATCGATGCAGCTCATTCATCGTCGCGATGGGTTCCGCGCGGCACCGGACAGCGTCAACAAGATGCATGCGCTGGTGGACGAAGGAAAGATGCAATTCCATCTCGGCCAGATCACGGCCCTGCACGGCGACAACGGTCAGCTCACCGGCGTCACCGCGAAGGGCAATGACGGCAATGATTATGAGATCGAGTGCGACACGTTGCTGCCGTTCTTCGGCCTCACCATGAAGCTCGGCCCGATCGCGAACTGGGGGCTCAATCTTCACGAGAACCTTATCCCGGTCGATACCGCGCAGTTCCGGACGAGCGAACCGGGCATCTTCGCCATCGGCGACATCAATACCTATCCGGGCAAGCTGAAGCTCATTCTCTCCGGCTTCCACGAAGCGGCGCTTATGGCGCAGGCCGCTTTCAAATACGCGAACCCGGACGCGAAGGTCACCTTCCAGTACACGACGTCATCGACCAGCCTGCAAAAGAAGCTCGGCGTCGCCTGAGGATCCATTCCGAGGTCAGTTCATGCGTATCATGCTTGTCGACGGCAAGGGCCACGAGCGCGAGCTCGAGGCTGTGGAAGGGTGGCGGGTGATGGAAATCATTCGCGATCACGGGTTTCCCATCATGGCGGAATGTGGCGGTGCCTGCGCCTGCGGCACCTGCCAGGTGGAGGTCGATCCGCACTGGGCCGCGAAGCTTCACGAGCCGCGTGAGGACGAACTCGACATGCTCGACCAGAATTATGGTGGCGAGTGGTCGCGCCTGTCGTGTCAGCTCATAATGACACCCGAGCTCGACGGGTTACGCGTTCGGCTTGCCGACGTCGCGGTTCGCAAGGCGGCCTGACCCCTGGGGTCTTGCTGGACAAGCCCTCTCTCAAGCTGCCAACTAGGTGAAAAGGGAGGGGCTTCTTGCGCCGTTTTTCGCTCATTATCGCTCTGGTCGTCGCACTTGTCGGAAGCGGCAATTCTCTTGCAGGCGCAACCGACGTCATCGAGACGACACTCTATTTCGGGCTCGAGCTGCCGAATGGCGGCACGGTAAGCGAGGAGCAATGGGCCAGCTTTCTCGCAGATGTCGTTACACAGCGCTTTCCAGGCGGGTTCACAGTTCTCGATGCCTACGGACAGTGGCGCGACCCCGAGCCGGCCGATGCGCCGATCATTCGCGAGGAAACCCGGGTCATCATCGTCGTTCACCCGAAGACGTCAGCCGCTGAAGACGCCATTGACGAAATTAAATCCTTCTACAAAACAAACTTCGGACAGATATCCGTGTTCCATACACAGGCGCAAGTGCGTGTCGTAGAGTAGGTTTTCCGATGTTCGCGATTTCCCGTCCCGTCGAAAAAAATTTCGAGATATGGCCCGGCAAGCTTTCTGTCGCCGCTACAGGGGACGGTGCGCGTGAAGCGCTCGACGTTGGAATGGACATTGCCCGCGAACTTTCGCGCTCTGTGCTTGAGGATGCCGAACTGCTGGCGAAAGGCGCCGCAAATGCTCTGCCTCGGGGCAGGGCGGGACGGGTTGCGGTCGAGGCGGCAAATCTCTTTCGTGAGATATTTCCGTCTTTCCAATTTCCTCCCGTGTTGGCAGCTCTGCCGGGAGCCGTTTGCGATGTCGTGCTCAATGGCATGCTCGACACGGCACGACAGAATGGCGGCGTGGAGTTCATTGTTGTGTCGCTCGGCGATGCGATCTCTTTCCATCAGGAGCCGGGCCTCGCGGCCGGCACCGATGGCGGCATGCCGCCGGTGCTCGGCGAATTTGTCTCTGCCTTGGGGGCGGGCATCCAGGGCGGTGTGGCTATGGGCGGCCGCCGCTCCGGTGTTCCGACCTGCGGTGCACTCGATATTGCCGTGGTGCAATCGAAAACAGCGGCGGCGGCGGGACTTGCCGCGGTAATTGTTGCCGATGCATCCGGCGATGCGGTTGCCGTACCGCAGGGGGGTGTACCGCGCGACAGGCTGTTGGCGCTGGCATGGCGGGAGCGAAGGGTTGCCGCATCGGCGGGGCCCGTCGAACCGGAGTTGATCTGGCAGGCGCTTTCCGCGTCGGTGCGGCAAGCGGCGGCTCTCCGGGACAAACGCCTGCTGCGCGCGGCGGCGCTCGGCTTCAAGGGGCGTGGCCGGACGCTCGGTCCGGTCGACGGCGACAGGTTGCTTCGCTTTGGCGTTTCGGAGTGGCGCTAGCGGCAGAGGGGCGCCATACTGGCGCCGGTTTTTCGCCGGGAGGGCACCATGGGATTCTACGAACGCCGCATTGTTCCGCATATCATCAACTGTGCCTGCGGCACAAAGCCGATCCGTTATCAGCGCCAGAAGGTCGTACCGATGGCGGAAGGCACGGTGCTCGAAATCGGTATCGGTACCGGGTTCAATCTTCCCTATTACGATGCGGCCAAGGTCACGCGCCTCATAGGGCTCGACCCATCGGAGGAATCGTGGCGGCTTGCGGGTGAGCGCGCGAAGGATCTTTCGTTTCCGGTCGAGTTCATCGGCCTGCCGGGTGAGCAAATTCCGCTTGAGGACAAGAGCGTCGACACCGTGCTTTGTACCTTCAGCCTTTGCACGATCCCCGATCCGGTGAAGGCGCTCGAAGGTATGCGCCGTGTATTGAAGCCGGGCGGGAAACTCATCTTTTGCGAACATGGAGCGGCGCCGGACGATGATGTGGCCCGCTGGCAGGATCGCATCAATCCCGTCTGGAAAGTGCTGTTCGGCGGCTGCAACCTCAACCGCAAGATGCCGGCGCTGATCGAGGAGGGTGGCTTCCGTATTGCCGATCTCCAGACGATGTATCTCCCCTCCACGCCGCGCTTTGCCGGTTTCAATTATTGGGGTGTCGCGCAAGTCTGAGCCGCGCGCGGGAGAATACTCATGGCTTTGTCTGTTATCGGCGCGGGCTTCGGCCGCACGGGTACTCTTTCGCTCAAATTGGCACTCGAGCAGCTTGGTTTCGCGCCTTGCCATCACATGCTGGAAGTGTTCGCCAATCCCGGACAGGCGCCGGCATGGCTTTCCGCGGCGAAAGGCGAGGCCGTCGATTGGGACGCTTTGCTCTCGGACTACAAGGCGAGCGTCGATTGGCCGAGCTGCCATTTCTGGCGCGAACTTGCGGCGCATTATCCCGAAGCGAAAGTGATCCTTTCGACGCGCGATCCGCGACGTTGGTACAAGAGCATATCGGAAACGATCTTCCGTGCGATGGAAGGCCAGATACCGGAAGAGGGGCCGGGACGGGACGTCATGGCGATGGCGCGCCATATCGTCGGCAGCAAGACCTTCGGCGGCAGGACCGACGAGGCTCATGTGCTGGATGTATTTACTCGCCACGAGGCGGAAGTGAAGCGCGGCATTCCAGCCGGCCGCCTGCTCGTTTTCGATGTGGCGGAAGGGTGGGAACCGCTGTGCCGCTTTCTGGGTGTGCCCGTGCCCGATGCGCCTTTCCCCCGTACTAATTCCAGCGAGGAATTTCAGGCTCACCTGCAATAATCCTGACCGAAAGCTTGACCCATTTGCCTCCCATGATTAGAACAAAAAGAGAACAAATGGGATTGACATGCCGGTTGCCGAAAAAGAGCACCTCATTGCCGAGTTGAAAGCCCGGATTGCCGGACATGTGTCCGGGACGGAGCGAATAACCTCTGCCTTTCCGCTTGGAGCGCCTGAAATCGACGGGGTGCTGCCCGGGGATGGCATGAAGCGCGGCGCCTTGCATGAAGTCGCGGCGGCAGCCTATCGGGATATGGGCGCAGCAACGGGATTTCTCGCGTCCCTCGCAGCCTGCGCCAGCCGAAATTCCACGCTTCCCGTTCTCTGGTGTGAAACGGTAAGGCCGCCTTTCGACATGGGTCGGCTTTACGGGCCGGGGCTTTCCGCGTTCGGTCTGGAGCCGGAGAGGATCGTGCTCGCTTTGCCGCCAGGAGATGCCGATTGCCTGTGGGCTATGGAGGAGGCGTTGCACAGTCATGCCTTTGCGGCGGTGATCGGTGAGATCGACGGGCGCTCCTCCGCGCTCAACCTGACTGCCACGAGGCGGCTTCAACTCGCCGCAGAGGCGTCGGGAACGCCGGTTCTGCTTTTCACCGGCCATGCCCAGGCAGGGGCAAGTGTCGCTGTTACTCGCTGGCACGTGGCTTCGGCGCCGAGTGCTGTTCTTTCCTATGTGGACGAGAAGGAGATGTTACCTGGCGCATCGCGTTGGCGTGTTGCGCTTACCCGTTCGCGCGGCGGCCAGTCCGGTTCATGGCTGGTAGAGTGGAATGCGATGGAAGCTGCGCTTTCCGTTGTGGTGCGGATGGAAGATATCTCTTCCGAACAGGAGGTTGCGGTGCGACGCGAGCTTGCGATCATCCCGTTCAGACAAACGGCCTGAACGGGATTACCAATAGTAAGGAGGATAGTGGCGAGGGGAATAGGGGTATCCCGGATAAGGACCCCACCAAGGGGAAGGAGTGCGGGCACGATTTAGCGCACGCGTGTTTTCTTCCTGGGCGCGGAGTTCCTTCAGCCTCAACATGCAATTCGCAAAGGCTTCCGTGCCCTCCGTGAAACCCAGTTTTTTACACTCGGCCTGGTCCGATTGCTGTTGCGCGGCCGTGCGCGCGGCCTGTTCCTGAGGGCTTGCACAGGCTGCTAGTGTGGCAAGAGCCGCAACGGCCAAAGCGATACGCACGATACGCATGGACCCGTTTCCTTTCGCGTGTCAGAAGCCCTTGGAAACGCCGATGCCGACGCCAAAGCCGACATTGGGCGAGCGGTTCGCATTCTCCTTGGCGCGAATTTCCTTCATCTTGAGGCGGCAATTTCCATAGGCCTCTGTATTCGGTTCGAACCCCAGTTCCACGCAATTCTTGTGGTCCTCGGCTTCAAGGCGCGCTTGTTCGACCGCCGGATCGGCGCATGCGGTGAGCGCAAGCGGAAGCATCAATGCAAAGCCAAGGGCCAATCGTTTCGCCCGGTTCGCCGATGAAAATCTCAACATGCTTTCTGTCTCCCGATGCGCCGGCCGCCACTTCTTAACTACTTAAGGCTACTCCCGTTTCGTGCAAGGAGGGGCGGAAAGTAGCCTCCCGATTCGACTCGCCATTGGAATGATAACGGGGCAATATGATGTTCCTGTTTTGTTCTTATGGTGTGCCAATGAAGGGAGAAAGACGGATTGCGGCGCTCTGGTTGCCTTTCTGGTCTATCGAGCGGCTCTATCGCGATCTTGCACAGCGGTATCCCAAGATAACGGAAAGGCCGCGGGCTCTTGCCCGACCGGGAGCAGGAGGCCTGCGGATAACGGCCTGCGACAGGCAGGCCCGGGCCGCAGGTGTCGAGCAGGGGCAATTGGTGCCGGATGCCATGGCGCTTTGCCCCCTGCTTGAATTGCATCCGGCCGACAGCGAAGGCGACCGCAAGGCGCTTGCGCGAATTGCCCGCTGGTGTGGGCATTACACGCCCTGGACGGCGGCAGATCCCATTGGCCAGGGAGAGGAGCCGGACGGCATTCTGCTCGACATCACAGGCTGCGCTCATCTCTCCGGCGGTGAGGCAGAGTTGCTTTCGACTCTTCATCGGCGTTTTGGCGAACTGGGTCTGACGGTCCGCTGTGCAATCGCATCGACACCAGGGGCAGCCTGGGCGGTCGCGCGATATAGCCGGAATATGCTTTCCATCGTTCCTTTGGGCGGCGAGGCGGATGCGCTTCGCGAATTGCCAGTCGCGGCGCTTCGGCTTGACGGGGCGGTCGTGGATGGACTCATGCGTCTGGGATTGAAGCGAGCGGGTGATCTCTATGGCAAACCTCGTGCGCCGATCGCTGCCCGTTTTGGTGCCGAAGTGGCGCGGCGTCTCGATGAGGCGCTCGGCTTCGAGCCGGAGCCGATCTCTCCCGATCTGCCACATGTTCCCTATCGCGCGAGCCTTTCCTTTCCGGAAGGGCTGACGCAACTTGTTCATATCGAGGAGGCCGTTCTGCGGATTGCGGGCGATCTCTGCGGCGTGCTCAAACGCGAACAGCAGGGTGCGCGGCAGCTTGAATTATTGCTCTTCCGCGTCGATGGGGAGGTGACTCAGCTTCGGGCGGGCATTGGCAGGCCTTCTCATGAGGCCGCTCATCTGGCGCGGCTTTTCCGCGAGAAGCTTGCGCGTGCCGGCGACGATTTCGATGCGGGTTTTGGTATCGAGGCCATCACGCTTGCCTGTCTTGCCGTTGAGCCGTTGTCGCCTATCCAGAATGGCTTCGACGGAAACGAAACGCGTCTTCACGATCTCGAGCGTTTTCTGGACCGGCTGAGCAACCGTATCGGGCAGGACCGTGTTCTTCGACTTGAGCCAAGAGCGAGCCATATTCCCGAGCGTGCCGTCGCCTATGTTCCTTCGTTGCGCGGTATGACGCCTGCCATGCGCGCATGGCCTACGCACAGGGACGTGCATCGCACTTCCATGCTCGGCGGCAGCCTGCCGCGTCCCTTGAGGCTTCTCCCCCTGCCTGAGCCGGTCGACGTTGTCGCCGAGGTGCCCGAGGGACCGCCACGCATTTTTCGTTGGCGGCGGATCGCCCACAAGGTTGCGCGCACGGAGGGGCCGGAGAGGATCGCGCCCGAATGGTGGCGCGGGAACCGTCAGCACACACGGGATTATTATCGGGTGGAGGATAGTGAAGGCTGCCGTTTCTGGCTTTACCGCGATGGCCTTTACTACCGGGACAAGGAAGCTCCACGCTGGTTCCTGCATGGAGTTTTCGAATGAGCCCGTTCTTTGCGGAGCTGGCGATTGCGACCAATTTCAGTTTTCTGCGCGGTGCGTCGCATGCCGAAGAACTGGTGATGGCGGCGGGGGCGCATGAGTTTTCCGCAATTGGCATTACCGATCGCAATACGCTTGCAGGCGTGGTGCGAGCCCATGCGGCCGCGAAGGAAGCCGGAATAAGGCTTCTTGTCGGCGCGAGGCTCGTACTGCAGGACGGCTTCGAAGTCATTGCCTATCCGCAGGACCGCGAAGCCTATGGGCGGCTGACGAAGCTGCTCACGCTTGGTAATCGTCGAGCACCGAAAGGTGAATGTCATCTCGGCATGAGAGATGTGCTTGCGTATGGCGAGGGGCACTGTTTCATCGCCATGCCGCCCGCCATTCCGGGCAAGGATTTTGCAGGCAATCTCAAATTACTGGCTGAAGCATTTTCCCACTCCGTCTGGATCGGTCTCGCACCGCTTTACCGGAGCGACGACAAGCGGCGCCATGCCGTGATCGCCCGGCTTTCGCGTGAACCGGGTGTGCCGCTCGTCGCGACGAATGATGTCCTCTACCACATGCCGAACCGGAAGCCGCTTCACGATATACTCACCTGTATCCGGGAGCACTGCACATTGAAGGAGGCCGGATTTCGTCTTTCCGCAAATGCCGAACGACATGTGAAGAGCGGTGAGGAAATGGCGCGGCTTCTTGCCGACTGGCCGGAAGCGCTCGATGCGACGCAAGAGATCGTCAACCGTTGCCGTTTTTCTCTGGATGAACTGCGCTATGAGTATCCCGCCGATAATTTTTCGGAAAACGAGACGCCGCAGGAACTTCTGACGCGCCTGACCTGGTACGGTGCGCGGGAACATTTCCCGGAAGGAATAAGCGAGAAGCTTGAAAGGACGATCAGACACGAACTCGCCATTATCGAGGAAAAAGCTTATGCGCCTTATTTCCTGACCGTTTACGATATTGTTCGCGAAGCGCGCCGCCTCGATATTCTTTGCCAGGGGCGGGGGTCCGCCGCCAATTCGGTTGTCTGCTTCTGTCTCGGCATTACTTCGGTCAATCCGGTGGAAGTCGATCTCCTGTTCGAGCGTTTCGTTTCCAGGGATCGCGATGAGCCGCCGGATATCGACGTCGATTTCGAGCATGAGCGACGCGAAGAGGTGATCCAATACATCTATCAGAAATACGGACGCCACCGCGCGGGCATCGCCGCGACGGTGATTACCTATCGTTCGCGCAGTGCCATTCGGGATGTTGGCAAGGTATTCGGCCTTTCCGAAGACGTTGTCGCCGCGCTGTCGCGCTCGACATGGGGTTGGTCGAGCACGGGCATATCTGCCGAAAATGCCGGGGAGATCGGGCTCGATCCTGAAAATCCGCAATTGCGTCTGGCGTTGAAGCTTGCGAGCGAGCTTATCGGCTTTCCCCGCCACCTTTCGCAACATGTCGGCGGCTTCGTCATCACGAAAGGGCCGCTCGAGGAAGTGGTGCCGATCCAGAATGCGGCAATGGAAGATCGAACCTTTGTGGAATGGGACAAGGACGATCTCGATACGCTTGGTATTCTGAAAATCGACGTGCTGGCGCTCGGCATGCTGACCTGCATCCGTAAGGCCTTTGACCTTCTCAACAGACACTACGGCGAGCGGATGACGCTTGCGAATGTGCCTCCGGGCGATGAGAAGGTCTACGACATGCTTTGTAACGCCGATGCGGTTGGTGTTTTCCAGGTCGAAAGCCGGGCACAGATGTCGATGCTGCCGCGTCTCAAGCCGCGCTGCTTCTATGACCTCGTGGTCGAAGTAGCGATCGTGCGGCCAGGGCCGATACAGGGTGACATGGTGCATCCCTATCTGCGGCGGCGGAGCGGACAGGAAAAGGTCTGCTATCCCAAGAAAGAACTCGAAGACGTTCTGAAAAAGACCTACGGCGTGCCGCTCTTTCAGGAGCAGGCAATGAAAATTGCCATCGTGGCGGCCGGCTTCACGCCCGGAGAATCCGACCGGCTGCGCCGCGCCATGGCCACGTTCCGCAAGTCGGGCACAATCGGCATGTATCGCAAGAAGTTTGTCGACGGAATGATCGGAAACGGTTACGAGCCCGATTTCGCGGAGCGCTGTTTCAAGCAGATCGAAGGTTTTGCCGATTACGGTTTTCCCGAGAGCCATGCGGCCGCCTTTGCGCGGTTGGCTTATGTTTCGGCCTGGCTCAAATGCCACTATCCGGACGTCTTTTGTGCGGCGATCCTCAATTCGCAGCCTATGGGTTTTTATGCACCGGCGCAGCTTGTTCGCGATGCGCGGGAGCATGGCGTGGAGGTCCGGCCTGTCGATGTGAACCACAGCGGCTGGGACTGTACGCTCGAAGAGGCGGGGGCGGAGAAATGTGCCGTCAGGCTCGGCATCCGGCAGGTGAAGGGCGTGCATGAGGCGACAGCGCTTGCCATCGAAAGCGCTCGTGCCGGCGGTTTCGATTCCGTGCGGCATTTCTGGTTAAGGACCGGGCTTTATCCTCGCATCATCGAACGGCTGGCCGATGCGGATGCGTTTCGCTCGATCGGCCTCGACCGCCGTGAGGCGCTTTGGGCCGTGCGCGGTCTCGGGGGATATGCGGGCGGCCAGAATGGCAAAATGCCTGCAACCCTGCCGCTTTTCGCCGCGCTGGAGGAGGGTGGTTTGCAGCGGGAGGAGGAGATGGCTCTCCCCGCGATGCCACCCGGCGAGCATGTGGTGCTCGATTATGCAACGCTCCGTCTCTCGCTGAAGGCGCATCCGGTCTCTTTTCTTCGCAACCGTTTCTCGGCGGGCGGCGTCATTCCCAATGAAAAATTGAAGGATGTCGAGGCGGGCAGGCGAGTGTCGCTTGCGGGGCTCGTCCTCGTGCGCCAACGGCCCGGTACGGCAAGCGGCGTGATCTTCGCAACGCTGGAGGATGAAACCGGCATCGCCAACATTATCATCTGGCCGAAACTTTACGAGAGGTGCCGACGGATCGTGCTTACATCAAGATTGCTGTTCGTACGCGGCCGTGTGCAGAAGGAGGGTATCGTGATCCATGTGGTGGCCGACGACCTCGAAGACTGGACACAGGAACTCGGCCTTCTCTCATCGGAAGATTTCGGCGAGACCGTAATCGCGCGGGCCGATGGGGTAAAACATCCGGGGCACGACGCCCGTGACGGCAACCACAGCAAGGAAGAACAGAAGCGCATGCGGGCCGCGCGGTTCGTTCCCCGAAGCCGCGATTTTCACTGAGCGGCCGAAACCGGGGATATCATTTGCCGCGCAGGGCCACGAACTGGACGGCGCTGCCTCCAATTTCCGTCGCAACAAAAAGCCAAAGCACGGGCGTTGCGCCTTCCGCCACCGCGTAGACGATGAGGGCCGCGACGGCGACGCGGGCCAGGGCATCGGTTCGTGCGAGGAGGGGCGAAGGAATGCGCAGGCGCGCGAGAGCCCAGACGACACCGAGCACACCCATGATGTGCGTGAACATCATCGCCAGAGGACCCATCTCGAACAGGACAGCCGGTGTTCCGAAGCCGAGCCACTGGTCGAGAACATAGATAAGCGCGATCACCGCATCCGCGATAAAAGGCAGTGCGAAGGGTAAGGTCACCGCAAGGTCCGCCCAGGCGACGCCCCGAATCGTTTTCTCCTGCATGTCTTTTCCTCATCTGGTGGTCTGCGGCATTCCGCCCCTGGAGTTGTCCCCGGATGCCGCCGCCCTGCTATCTTCTGCTATAAGCAAGGTCACGTGAACAGCCCGAGACACCGGCGGAGGCGTTTTGCAAAGACGTACAATCTGGGTAGGCGGCGCTGCCGTTGTCGCCGTCGCGGCAATCATCTTCGTCTATTCCACCTATTTTCTGCCTCCAGGGGTCGCAACGACGCCTCCAAGCAGAGGAGTTGCGGTGGAAGCGGTCTATGCCACGGGAACGGTGGAACCCCTCCGTTATGCGCGCGTGGGAACGAAGATTGCGGGGCCTGTCACCGAAGTGCTGAAGCACGAAGGCGAGCCTGTGGAACACGGCCACATCCTTGCGGTTATCGAAGCGAGCGAGGATATCACGCGGGTGCAGGAGCTCGCCGCGCGCATGAAGCTCACCGCGGCGGAACTCGACCGCGCCAGGCAGCTCAGACGGACCGGAAATGCGAGCCAGTCGACGCTCGACCAGGCCGAAAGCGCTCATTCCGCGACCGTTGCCGCCTACAGGGGGGCGAAGGCACGGCTCGACGATCATTTCATCACGGCGCCCATTTCCGGCGAGGTGCTGCGCTCCGAAAGCAGGATCAAGGTCGGCGACATGGTGCAGCCCGGCCAGATCCTGTTCATGGTTGGCGATCCCGCCGAACTGCAGATCGATGCGGAGGTGGATGAGGAGGACATCGTCAAGGTCAAGCCGGGGCAGGACGCCCTGATCCGCGCTGACGCCTTTCCGGGGCGCGCGCTTGAGGCGAGAGTGCTTCGCATCACACCTTACGGGGATCCTGTCGGCCGTACCTACCGCGTCTATCTTGCGCTGCCGGAAGACACGCCGCTTATTTCCGGCATGACGACCGAAATCAACATCGTGGTGCGGCGCGAGGAGAATGCGCTACTCGTTCCCGTGTCGTCATTGTCGGGTAAATCCGTCTGGATTGTCTCGGGCGGTGCCGCGCGGTTGCAGGAGGTCGAGCTCGGCGCGGTGGGAAACATGAACGCCGAAATTCTCTCCGGTCTTGCGGAGGATGCGATAGTCATTGCCGATCCGCCATCGGGCCTTTCGGAAGGGGACAGCGTGCGGACGAGGCCGATCTCCGCTGCTGCCTCCTCTTAGGCGAGGGTATCCGCCGTGTTCTGGCAGGTCGCCATCAGCATCGCCGCAGCGCAGCTCCTTCACAGGCGGCGCCAGACCATCGTTTCGACGCTGGGCGTCGCGCTCGGTGTGGGCTTTTTCATTGCCACTTCCTCCGTGATGTCAGGATCGGAAAACGATCTCGTGCAGCGGCTGGTGAACAATGCGCCGCATATCACGATGAAGGACGAATTCCGAACCGCGGCGAAGCAGCCGATCTTCCTGGCCATGCCGGACGCGACCGTCAAACTAACCAACACGAAGCCGCGCGAATATCTCCGCGGCATCAAGAATTACGGGGCGATCGTCGACGAGCTCTCGCAACAAAAAGGTGTGATTGCCGAGGCGGCGCTGACGGGGCAGGCCATCGTCCGCTATGCAAGCAAGGATGTCGGCGCATCCATCGCAGGGATCGATCCTGAAAAGGAGCGCTATCTCACGACGGTCGAACGCGACATGCGCGAAGGAAGCCTGATGCGGCTCAAGACAGCGTCGCAAGGCATCGTTATCGGACGCGGCATGTCGGTCAGGCTCGGGCTTGGCGTGGACGATCTTGCGACGGTCGTTTCGCCGACCGGGCTTGTCCGGCGCATGAAGGTGGTGGGCATTTTCAGCACAGGCAACCTGCTGCTCGACGAGGGGCAGGTCTACATGCTGATCAAGGATGCGCAGGTGCTGCTCGACAAGCCGTTCATTGCAAACAGGGTCCGGATCAAGATCGGAGATCCCGATCAGGCGGAGGAGTTCGCTGCGCGTATCGAGAGCCGATGGGGGTATCGTTCGGAATCCTGGCAGGAAATGAACCGCGACTTCCTGGGTCTTTTCGTCATTCGCAACACGATTACCTATTCGATCGTGGGGGCGATCATGGTGGTGGCGTCGTTCGGCATCTTCAACATCATCTCGACCATCGTGATGGAAAAGCGGCGCGACATCGCCATTCTCATGTCGATGGGATTTCGAGCCTACGATATCCAGGCGATCTTTTTGGTGCAGGGAGCGGTGGTCGGGATCGTGGGCATGCTGCTTGGCTGGTGTATCGGGCTCGTGCTGCTTCAGATGCTTGCCTCGATCGAATTCACCATTCCCGGCATGTCGGAAAAGCAGCATATCGTGCTCGATCGCGGCTTTTTCCAGTTCGCGCTGGGCGGCTTCTTCTCGCTGGCATCGGCTGTGGGGGCTGCCTGGTATCCGGCGCGGAAAGCATCGCAGGTCCGGCCCGTCGATATCATACGGGGGGCGGCATGAGCGACGGTCATCCGCTGATCGAGGCGCGCGGCGTTTCCCGTATCCTGCAGGAGACGGTGCCGGTAACGCTTGTCCGGGATATCGATATCAGCGTGGGTCATGGCGAGTTCGTGAGCGTGACGGGGCCTTCCGGTTCGGGAAAGTCGTCGCTGCTCTACCTTCTCGGCCTTCTGGACGTGCCGACCTCCGGCAGCGTGTTTCTCGACGGGCAGGATACGACCGGCCTCGATGCCGACGCGCTCGCCGCGATGAGACTTCGCAAGATCGGGTTCGTCTTCCAGTTCCATTTTTTGCTGCCGGAATTTTCGGTAGTACAGAACGTGATGCTGCCGATGCGGCGCCTCGGCCGGCAGAGCGAGGCGGAGATGATGGAGCGCGGCCACAAGCTGCTTGAGGAATTGGATATTGCCGACCAGGCGAAGAAGCGGCCCGATCAGCTTTCCGGCGGGCAAAGGCAGAGGGTTGCGATCGCACGGGCGCTCGCAAACGACCCGGCGCTCATCCTTGCCGACGAGCCGACAGGCAATCTCGACAGCAAGAACAGCGAGATCGTGCAGGAGATTTTCGCGAAGCTCGTGCGCGAAGAGGGAAGGACCGTCCTTGCGGTGACGCATGAGCCCGGTTTCGCGGAAGCAACCGACCGCAACATTCACCTTGTGGACGGCCGGGTCGACCGCGATACGAAGCGTTAGCGGGAGAGTTCCCGCATCGCGTGGTCGAGGCCTTCGAGCGTCAGCGGGAACATGCGTTCACCCATGATCTGCTTGATGATCTGGAGCGAGGGCGTGTATTCCCAATGCCGCTCGGGGATCGGATTGATCCAGATGGCGCTTTCGTAGATCTGATTGACGCGCTCAAGCCAGATGCCGCCCGGTTCTTCGTTCCAGTGTTCGACGGAACCGCCGGCATAGGTGATTTCGTAGGGCGACATGGTGGCGTCGCCGACAAAAATCACTTTGTAATCGGAAGGATACTTGTGGAGTACATCCCAGGTGTTCAGCTTTTCCGTGTGGCGGCGGCGATTGTCCTTCCAGACGCCTTCGTAGAGGCAGTTGTGGAAGTAGAAATATTCGAGGTTCTTGAACTCGGAACGCGCGGCCGAAAAAAGTTCTTCGCAGAGCTTGATGTGACTGTCCATCGAGCCG
>Ga0180009_10004510_pt1 | contig 15319 bp, 11 predicted proteins | sample OS_PC_MetaG_FD_123537 | JGI IMG/M metagenome (GOLD analysis project Ga0180009, IMG submission 123537) | Groundwater microbial communities from the Aspo Hard Rock Laboratory (HRL) deep subsurface site, Sweden - OS_PC_MetaG | ecosystem: Environmental > Aquatic > Deep subsurface > Groundwater...
AATGGTGATGCCGGGCGATAACGTCAACGTTGAAGTAAAATTAATTGCTCCGATTGCGATGGAAGAAGGTTTGCGTTTCGCGGTTCGTGAAGGTGGCCGTACCGTTGGCGCGGGCGTTGTTGCTTCGATTATCGAATAACGAAAGCGCTAAATAACTTTTTTAATATTTTCTGAATTAGGTCAGTAGCTCAATTGGCAGAGCAGCGGTCTCCAAAACCGCAGGTTGGGGGTTCGATTCCTCCTGGCCTGCCATCAGAAAAATACAATAACTATAAATCGTAATAACAATCATGAGTACACAAGTTGAATCCTCAGCATCGGTAGGTGATGTTGTTAAGCAAGTTTTCTCAATTGTTTTTGTTATTGCAGGTCTTGCGGGTTTTTACTACTTTTCCGAATATGCCTTATTATATAGGGTTCTCTCACTAGTCGTTATCGTGATGATTGCGATGGGGCTCATGTTAACAACCCGGATAGGTCAAGGATTTTGGACTTTTGCGCTGGAATCGAAACAAGAAGTAAGAAAAGTAGTTTGGCCGACGCGTCAAGAAACAATGCGGACGACTTTAATGGTGTTTGCAATGGTTCTTATCGTTGGCGTGATACTTTGGTTGCTTGATATGTTTTTATTCTGGGGTGTGCGTTTATTGACCGGTCAAGGAGGATAATAAATGGCACTTCGTTGGTATGTTGTTCATGCTTATTCAAACTTTGAAAACAAAGTTAAAGAAGCGTTAGAAGAAAGGATAAAGCGAGAAGGTCTAGGACAGTATTTCGGCAAAATTCTTGTGCCTACAGAAGAAGTTGTCGAGATGCGTATGGGGCAGCAGCGTAAAAGCGAACGGAAGTTTTTTCCGGGTTATGTGCTCGTGCAGATGGAGTTGACCGATGAAACATGGCATATGGTTAGAGATGTCCCTAGAGTACTTGGGTTTATTGGTGGAACATCCGACAAGCCGGCGCCTATAACAGAAAAAGAGGCGATGTCTATTTTAAATAGAGTCGAGGAAGGGGTTAATAAGCCAAGGCCAAAAGTTTTATTTGAAGTCGGTGAAGTTGTAAGAGTAAACGACGGTCCATTTAAGGATTTTAACGGAACGATAGAAGAAGTTAATTACGAAAAGAGTAAACTTAGGATTTCGGTTTTAATTTTTGGCAGGTCGACACCGGTAGAGTTGGATTTCAATCAAGTTGAAAAATCATAAAAAAGCGTTAAAAATTTTTTAAAATCCTGGATATGATTGTGTCCGGGATTTTTGTTTATTAGGGGAGCTGAAAAGCGATTGCACCCGATTTGGAGTAAATAATGGCAAAAAAATTAATGCATACATAAAGTTGCAAGTAAAAGCTGGCGAAGCAAATCCTAGTCCACCAGTAGGGCCTGCATTAGGTCAGCATGGTGTCAACATTATGGAGTTTTGTAAAGCCTTTAATGCAAAAACTCAAGAGTTAGAAAAAGGTTTGCCGATTCCGGTTGTTATTACCGTTTATAGCGATCGTAGTTTTACCTTTATTACTAAAACGCCGCCTGCTTCGATTTTGTTGAAAAAAGCGGTTGGTGTAAAGAGCGGCAGTAGTACGCCGAATAAAGTGAAAATTGGCACAGTGACGCGTGAACAGCTTGAAGAAATCGCCAAAACAAAAATGGAAGATTTAAATGCGGCAAGTTTGGATGCGGCAGTTAAAACTATAGCCGGAAGTGCTCGTAGTATGGGCCTCAATGTGGAGGGCGTGTAATGGCAAAGCTGACTAAAAAAGCAAAACTGATTAAGTCGAAAGTAGATAGAAGCAAACAATATTCGGTCGATGAAGCGGTTGGTTTATTGAAAGAGCTAGGTAACAGCAAGTTTATCGAATCGATAGATGTCAGTGTCAACTTAGGCGTTGATCCAAGAAAATCCGATCAAAATGTTCGTGGTGCTACCGTATTGCCGAATGGAACCGGTAAATCGGTAAGAGTTGCTGTATTTACTCAAGGAGCCAATGCAGATGCGGCGAAAGAAGCGGGTGCGGACATTATTGGTATGGACGATTTAGCCGATCAGGTTAAAAAAGGCGAAATGAATTTCGACGTAGTGATCGCTTCTCCCGATGCAATGAGAGTTGTTGGTCAACTTGGACAGATTTTGGGCCCAAGAGGCTTAATGCCAAATCCAAAAGTCGGAACGGTTACGCCTGATGTTGCAACCGCCGTTAAAAATGCAAAATCAGGGCAAGTTCGTTATCGTACCGACAAGTCGGGGATCATCCACTGCTCAATCGGTAAAGTGGATTTTGACGCAACAGCCATTCAACAAAACCTGGAAGCGTTATTGGCCGATTTGCGCAAAGCCAAGCCAAGTGCTGCAAAAGGCGTATATATGAAGAAAATTACGCTGTCTTCGACCATGGGCCCAGGGCTGTGGATCGATCAGAGTGGACTAGCAGGTTAAGGGGAAAGACTTTGGGTTGCCGGAAATGCCGGCAACCGTCAAAGACCGCAGGTGTTGTAAAAACTTAATTGTCCTGCGTAGACGGGAGCTGGAGCCGCAAAGATGGTGAAAGGGACCGTAAGGGGCATCTACTTAAAGATGCGTTTTATTGATTCTGACAAAAAATCAGAAATGTACCGGAGGTAAATTGTGGCACTAAATTTAGATAGCAAGAAAGCTGTCGTCGAAGAGGTTGCCGAATTCGCCGCTAAAGCCCATTCCGCCGTCGCGGCGGAATATCGCGGTTTGACCGTGTCGGAAATGACCGAATTACGGAAAAATGCAAGAGAAACGGGTGTTTATCTGCGGGTTGTGAAAAACTCATTGGCAAAAAGAGCCATAGCCGGGACAGAATTCGAATGTATGCAAGAGGGCTTAGTCGGTCCGTTATTGCTAGCTTTTTCGATGGAAGACCCAGGTTGTGCGGCAAGATTAATCCATGAGTTTGCAAAAAGTCATAACAAGCTCGTCACTAAAATAGTGGCTATCGGTGGGCAGGCATATGATGCTAATGAGCTTGAAAGACTGGCAAAACTGCCGACGCGCGATCAAGGAATTAGCATGTTGATGTCGGTGATGAAAGCACCGGTTGGTAAGCTTGCACGGACATTGGCTGCACTTAAAGATCTTAAAGAAGCGGCATAACCTTTTTTTAACCAGTTTTACATCTATTTTAGAGGAATACATAATGGCAATTTCACAAGAAGATATCTTGGAAGCGGTCTCTAACATGACGGTTATGGAAATCGTTGATTTAATTTCAGCGATGGAAGAAAAATTCGGCGTATCGGCGGCTGTCATGGCTGCGGCTCCAGCGGCAGCGACGGCGGCAGCGGCTGAAGAACAAACTGAATTCGATGTTATTTTGACTGCGGCCGGAGCCAACAAAGTTGCCGCGATTAAAGCGGTTCGCGGAATCACGGGTCTGGGCTTGAAAGAAGCGAAAGACGCCGTTGAAGGAGCGCCAACTACTTTGAAAGAAGGCGTTAGCAAAGATGAAGCAGAAGCGGTCAAAAAGGATCTTGAAGACGCAGGCGCCTCAGTCGAAATTAAGTAACGATTTTGACGCAAAATTTAAGGCATTAAGCCTCTTAGTACGGCTGGTGACATTTTGTCATCGGCCTTTTGCTGCTTATTTATAGGCGGCAAAAAATAATTCCTGATGAAATAGGTATGGAAGCAATATGGCCTACTCTTTTACCGAAAAAAAACGCATTCGTAACAACTTTGGCAAAGGTACAGAAGTACTCGACGTGCCTTATCTCTTAGCGACGCAAATCAATTCCTACGCAAGTTTTCTGCAATCCGGTATGTTACCGGAAAAACGGTCGAACGTAGGTTTGCACGCCGCTTTTTCCAGTGTTTTCCCAATAGAAAGTCATTCCGGGTATGCAGTTCTGGAATATGTAAAGTACCGGTTAGGAGAGCCGACATTCGACGTCAGGGAATGTCAACAAAGGGGTGCAACTTTTGCAGCGCCACTGAGAGTGTTGGTGCGCTTAGTCATTTACGATAAAGACGCACCTGGAAGCACGAAAGTTGTTAAGGATATCCGGGAGCAGGAAGTCTACATGGGGGAGTTGCCGTTAATGACCGATAACGGAACTTTCGTCATTAATGGAACCGAGCGGGTAATCGTTTCTCAGTTACACCGTTCTCCGGGCGTGTTTTTTGATCACGATAAAGGTAAAACGCATTCATCAGGAAAGTTATTATTCAACGCAAGAGTTATCCCTTATCGCGGCTCTTGGCTTGACTTCGAGTTCGATCACAAGGACTGTGTCTATGTCAGAATAGATAGACGTAGAAAAATTCCGGCAACGATCTTATTAAGAGCGCTGGGTTATAATGACGAAGAAATGATGGATATTTTCTTTGAAACCAATCGCTTTGTCTTGAATGATAATAGTTGTTTGTTTGATTTAGTGCCGGAGCGACTGAGAGGCGAAATTGCCGCCTTCGATTTTAAACATGACGGAAAGGTTCTTATCGAAGAGGGGCGTCGGATAACGGCAAAACATATACGCCAATTAAAAGAAGCGGGCGTCACTCAAATCGAAGTCCCTAAAGCCTATCTGCGTGGAAAAGTGCTAAGCCGTAACCTGATCGATGAATCGACAGGTGAGCTGATTGCCAATGTCAATGATGAGCTTACCGAAGAATTGCTTGATAAAATCATAGATAGCGGTATACAAGAGCTAAACACGATTTATGTCAACGACCTGGATAGAGGACCCTATATCTCGAACGCGATGCGTTTGGACACGAGTAGCACGCAGCTGGAAGCGTTAGTTGAAATTTATCGCATGATGAGACCGGGAGAGCCGCCGACAAAAGAATCAGCGGAGAATCTGTTTCAAAACCTGTTTTTTACCGAAGACCGTTACGATTTGTCGACCGTCGGGCGTATGAAATTCAATCGCCGTCTGGGTCGTCAAGAAACAACTGGAGAGGGTACGCTCAGCAAGGAAGATATCATTGATGTATTAAAGGAATTGATCAATATCCGAAACGGAAACGGTAATGTCGATGATATCGATCATTTGGGTAACCGAAGAGTCCGTTCCGTTGGCGAGATGATAGAGAACCAATTCCGAGTTGGCTTGGTTAGGGTTGAGCGTGCGGTTAAAGAGCGGCTGACATTAGCCGATTCCGAAGGCCTGATGCCGCAGGAAATTATCAACGCGAAACCGGTATCTGCGGCGGTTAAAGAGTTTTTCGGCTCAAGCCAGCTGTCACAGTTCATGGATCAAAATAATCCACTTTCTCAGGTTACGCATAAGCGCCGGGTATCGGCTTTGGGCCCGGGTGGATTGGCGCGCGAGCGTGCCGGCTTCGAGGTGCGTGATGTTCATACCACGCATTACGGACGCGTTTGCCCGATCGAAACTCCGGAGGGGCCGAATATCGGTTTGATCAACTCATTGGCCGTTTATGCGCGCACCAACGAATATGGCTTTCTTGAAACGCCTTACAGAAAAGTTGTCGATGGAAAACTGACTGATCAGGTTGAATATCTTTCGGCGATCGAAGAAGGGGAATTTGTCATCGCTCAGGCTGCTGTGCCGGTCGATGCGGACGGTCGTCTAAAAGAAGGGCTGGTATCATGCCGTTATAAAGACGAATTTACATTGTCGATGTCCGATACCGTGCAATATATGGACGTATCGTCTAAACAAATCGTATCGGTTGCAGCGTCTATCATCCCTTTCTTGGAGCACGACGACGCGAATAGAGCGTTAATGGGTTCGAATATGCAGCGTCAAGCGGTTCCGACTCTAAGAGCCGAGAAGCCGCTAGTAGGAACGGGTATGGAGCGAACCGTAGCAAAGGATTCCGGGGTGGCTGTCGTAGCTACGCGAGGCGGAACCATTGAGGCCGTCGATGCTGCTAGGATTGTGGTCAGGGTGAACGATGCCGAAACCGAGTCAGGTGAGCCTGGGGTCGATATTTATAACCTGACCAAGTACACGCGATCGAACCAAAATACCTGTATTAACCAAAAGCCATTGGTTAAGCTTGGCGATATCGTCAATGCTGGCGATATATTGGCCGATGGGCCTTCGACCGATATCGGTGAATTGGCTTTGGGTCAAAATATGTTGGTGGCTTTCATGCCTTGGAATGGATACAACTTTGAGGATTCAATTTTAGTTTCCGAACGGGTTGTTAAAGAAGATCGTTTTACGACTATTCATATTGAAGAAAAAACATGCGTTGCGCGGGATACTAAATATAACCCGGAAGAGATTACCGCGGACATTCCAAACGTCAGCGAAGAAGCCTTATCGAAATTGGATGAGTCCGGGATCGTTTATGTTGGTGCCGAGGTCAAAGGCGGTGATATTCTGGTCGGGAAAGTGACTCCGAAAGGTGAAACGCAATTGACACCTGAAGAAAAACTATTACGTGCGATTTTCGGTGAGAAAGCGGCCGATGTAAAAGACACGTCATTAAGAGTACCGAACGGTGTTGAAGGGACGGTTATCGATGTCCAGGTCTTCACGCGAGATGGTGTTAAGAAGGATAAGCGTGCGCTCGAAATAGAAGAAGAGCAAATCAAGCGTTATAGAAAAGATCTTGACGATCAGCTAAAAATTGTCGAAAAGGACATATATGCGCGAGTCGCTAGATTAATCGTCGGCAAGAAGGCTTTATCCGGGCCGGATAATTTATCTTCAGGCACCGTCGTAAATCAAGAATATCTGGATAAATTGAGGCCTTCTCAATGGCTGCAAATCAAAATGGAAGATGAAAACATCAATGTCCAATTGGAAGGAGTCATCGAGCAAATCGAACAGCAGAGAAAGGATTTCGATGTCAAGTTTGATATCAAGCGCAAAAAGATCACTATGGGCGATGATTTGCCGCCCGGTGTTCTAAAAATGGTTAAGGTCTACCTCGCGGTTAAGAGAAGAATACAGTCGGGCGATAAAATGGCTGGACGACATGGAAATAAAGGGGTTATTTCTATGATTAGACCTATCGAAGACATGCCTTATACAGCCGATGGTAATCCGGTCGATATCGTGTTAAATCCTCTTGGGGTTCCGTCCCGTATGAATGTAGGTCAGGTGTTGGAGACGCATTTGGGTTGGGCATCTAAGGGTTTAGGTATCAAGATTGGTAAAATGCTTGAGGCTCAAGCAAAAATTGTTGAAATTAGAGGGTTTTTAGAAAAAATCTATAATAGCAGCGGTCGTAAAGAAGACTTGAATGCCTTGACCGATAAGGAGATCCTCGAGCTAGCCCATAATTTGATAGAAGGGGTGCCGATGGCGACTCCGGTTTTCGATGGCGCTACCGAAGACGAAATTAAAACCATGTTGAGACTAGCAGATTATCCTGAACATGGTCAAACTATACTTTATGACGGTTTGACCGGCGAACCGTTCGAACGCGAAGTTACCGTTGGTTACATGTACATGTTGAAATTGAACCACCTGGTAGATGATAAAATGCATGCGCGCTCTACCGGTCCTTATAGTCTGGTAACTCAACAGCCGCTGGGTGGAAAGGCTCAATTTGGCGGACAACGATTCGGTGAAATGGAGGTCTGGGCTTTGGAGGCTTATGGGGCGGCTTATACCTTGCAAGAAATGTTGACAGTGAAATCCGATGATGTAACCGGCCGAACCAAAATGTATAAAAATATCGTTGATGGCGACCATAAGATGGAAGCTGGTATGCCGGAATCGTTCAACGTCTTGATCAAAGAAATACGTTCACTCGGTGTCAATATTGAGTTAGAAAGCGATTGAGTTCGATAATTTACCTTAATTTGATTGCCCGTTCCGGCCTCGTGCCGGAAACCATTTAGAGAGGATAAGCTCTTGAAAGATTTAATGAACTTTTTAAAGCGCCAAGGCCGCGCCGATGATTTCGATTCAATTCGCATAGGCTTGGCGTCTCCTGACATGATCCGTTCTTGGTCTTATGGAGAAGTTAAAAAGCCCGAAACGATTAATTATCGAACTTTTAAGCCGGAACGAGATGGATTGTTTTGCGCCAAAATTTTTGGCCCTGTGAGCGATTATGAATGTTTATGCGGAAAATATAAAAGACTGAAACATAGAGGCGTAATCTGTGAAAAATGCGGCGTTGAAGTCACGCTTTCAAAAGTGCGCCGAGAAAGAATGGGGCATATTGAGTTAGCCAGTCCAGTTGCTCATATTTGGTTTTTGAAGTCCTTGCCATCGCGGATTGCACTGCTGCTAGACATGACGCTTCGTGAAATTGAGCGCGTCTTGTATTTCGAGTCATTCGTGGTGCTTGATCCGGGTGTAACTCCGCTTAATAAAGGGCAATTGTTAACCGATGACGAATATCTCGATGCCGTCGAGGAATTTGGCGATGATTTCGTTGCGAAAATGGGTGCCGAAGCCGTTTTTGACTTGCTTAAAGCAATTGATCTTAATGGCGAAATCAATCGTTTACGGGAAGAGATTAACGGCACTAATTCAGAAACCAAAATTAAAAAGTTTTCAAAGCGCTTGAAAGTGATCGAATCACTGTTGAGCTCTAAAAATCGTCCTGAATGGATGATTATGCAAGTATTGCCGGTTTTGCCTCCGGAGTTGAGACCTTTGGTGCCTTTGGATGGAGGACGGTTTGCCACGTCGGATTTAAACGATCTTTATCGTCGCGTTATCAATAGGAATAACCGGCTAAATCGTTTGTTGGATTTGAACGCGCCGGATATTATCGTTCGTAACGAAAAGCGAATTCTGCAAGAGTCGGTCGACGCATTGCTCGATAATGGCCGTAGAGGCAGAGCTATCACCGGTACAAATAGAAGACCGCTTAAATCCCTAGCTGATATGATCAAAGGGAAGCAAGGCCGGTTCAGACAAAATTTGCTAGGTAAGCGTGTCGACTATTCCGGACGTTCGGTAATTGTGGTTGGGCCAACGCTACGTTTACATCAATGCGGTTTACCTAAAAAAATGGCTTTGGAATTATTCAAACCGTTTATCTTTAGCAAATTGCAGTTAAGAGGACTCGCGACAACGATTAAAGCTGCGAAAAAAATGGTTGAGCGAGAAGGTGCCGAAGTTTGGGATATTCTCGAGGAAGTCATTCGCGAACATCCGGTATTGTTAAATAGGGCGCCGACCCTGCATCGCCTAGGGATACAAGCGTTTGAGCCAACCTTGATCGAAGGTAAAGCGATACAGTTGCATCCTTTAGTTTGTAGCGCTTTCAATGCCGATTTTGACGGCGACCAAATGGCGGTACATGTGCCATTGTCGATAGAGGCACAGCTTGAAGCTAGAACGTTGATGATGGCGACCAATAATATTTTGTCGCCAGCAAGCGGTGAACCGATTATCAACCCGTCTCAGGACGTGGTTTTAGGGCTTTATTTTATAAGCCGAGAAAAAGTCAATGCAAAAGGTAATGGCTCGATCTTTGTTTCAATAGATGAGGTTCATAAAGCCTTGGCATTTAAAAGTGTCGACTTACAAGCCAAGATTCAATTAAGAATTACTGAAAGAATAAAAACTGATAGAGGGGTTGCCGAACAAAAAACCTATCGTGTCGAAACGACGGTTGGTCGAGCATTGATTTGGGAAATTGTTCCCGAAGGTATGCCGTACGAGATAGTCAATTGTGATATGACGAAGAAAAATATATCGCGGCTGATCAATTATTGCTATCGGCATTTAGGTATCAAGGAAACGGTCATTATGGCCGACCAATTGATGTATCTTGGTTTTCGTTATGCAACCCGCTCGGGTGTGTCTTTCGGTATCGAAGATATGGAGATACCGGCTAAGAAAGAAGAAATCATCAATACGGCTAATGCAGAAGTTAACGAAATACAAAGTCAATACTCATCAGGTCTGGTGACTGACGGTGAGCGATACAACAAGGTAGTTGACATCTGGTCTCATGCAAACGATCAGGTTGCGAAAGTCATGATGGATGGTTTGGGTGTTGAGGAAATCGAAGATGCCGATGGCAATAAGGTTACTCAGAAATCGTTCAACTCAATATTTATGATGGCCGAGTCGGGTGCTCGGGGTTCCGCTGCACAGATTAGACAATTGGCCGGTATGCGAGGCTTGATGGCGAAGCCGGATGGTTCGATTATCGAAACGCCGATTACTGCGAACTTTAGGGAAGGTCTGGACGTACTGCAGTACTTTATTTCGACTCATGGCGCTCGTAAAGGGCTAGCCGACACGGCGTTGAAAACCGCCAACTCGGGTTATTTGACACGGCGTTTGGTCGATGTGGCTCAGGATTTGGTTATTACAGGCGACGATTGCGGCACGACACAAGGTATCTCGATGATGCCCATTATCGAAGGCGGTGATGTGGTCGAGCCATTGGCCGAGCGTGTATTGGGTCGTGTAGTCATCAGCGACGTGATGGATGCGGCTGGCGAAAAAGTTATTGTTAAAAACGGAACTTTGCTAGATGAATACTGGGTGTCGGTGCTTGAAGAAAACAGCGTCGATCACGTTTATGTGCGTTCGGTTATCACTTGTGAAAATCGCCATGGTGTTTGTGCGGCATGTTACGGCAGAGACTTGGCTAGAGGGCATTTAGTCAATAGTGGAGAAGCGGTCGGTGTCATTGCTGCGCAATCCATCGGTGAGCCGGGGACGCAGTTGACAATGCGTACTTTCCATATTGGCGGTGCAGCTTCGAGATCGGCTGCGATTAGTAATGTACAAGTTAAAGCGGCTGGAACAGTTAAGTTAAGTAACCTTAAGACTGTTACAAACCGGGAGGGAAATCTGGTAGCGGTTTCCCGGTCCGGTGAAATTGGCATCATCGACGAATATGGCCGTGAACGCGAGCGCTATAAAATTCCTTATGGAGCGGTGTTGTTAGTACAGGACGGCAGTAAAATTAACGGTGGAGAAATTATCGTCAACTGGGATCCGCATACGCATCCGGTAATTACCGAAGTCGATGGCGTGGTCAGCTTATTCGACTTCATGGATGGTGTAACGGTTCAAAAGCAGGCGGATGAGGTTACGGGCTTAAGTTCCTTGGTAGTTACCGACCCTAAGCAAAGGGGTAGTGCCGGTAAAGACTTGCGCCCAATGGTTAAGCTAATGGATGCCGCTGGAGAAACTATTTATTTACCGGGAACAGAAATTCCCGCGCAGTATTTCTTGCCGACCGGAGCAATTGTCAGCATCAAGGATGGCCATGAAGTTAAAGTTGGTGACGTATTGGCGAGGATTCCTCAGGAGTCGAGTAAAACGCGCGATATTACAGGTGGTTTACCTCGTGTAGCCGACTTGTTTGAAGCAAGAAAAACCAAGGATCCGGCGATTTTAGCAGAAACAACCGGCACGATATCCTTCGGTAAAGAGACCAAAGGTAAGCAGCGTGTCATTATAACGGATGCAAGCGGCGAACAATATGAAACATTGGTGCCGAAATGGCGACACATCACAGTGTTCGAGGGCGAGCATGTAGAGAAAGGTGAAACCATCGCTGAAGGTGAATTGACTCCGCACGATATCTTAAGATTGCGTGGCATTGAAGATCTAGCGAATTATTTAGTGAAAGAGATTCAAGACGTTTATCGATTACAAGGTGTAAAAATCAATGATAAACATATTGAAGCAATCATTAGACAAATGCTTCGTAAAGTTGAAATTACTGCGGGCGGTGACACGGAATTCTTGAAAGGCGATCAGGTCGAGCGGGCCTATGTTCGTGAGATCAATGAAAAAATGGAGGCGGAAGGAAAGATACCGGCAAGTTTTGAGTCTGTTTTGTTAGGTATCACTAAAGCTTCATTGGCAACTGAGTCATTTATCTCGGCTGCTTCCTTCCAGGAGACGACTCGAGTGTTGACGGATGCAGCGGTTCGCGGGCTGAGCGACGGTTTGCATGGGTTGAAGGAAAATGTGATCGTTGGGCGATTAATACCTGCGGGTACTGGGTTAGCCTATCATGAACAAAGAAGGAAGCGACGCTCCAAAGACATGGAGGTTCCATCCGAGGGTGATAATATTTCATCAGTCGATGCGGGTGATGTAGAAGAAGCGTTAAAGCAAGCCTTAAACACTGAATAATTTAAATCGGCTTGACCTGGTAAAAAAATAGCGTTAAGATGCTCTGCTCAAATGAGCTAACGCTATTTGTCAGGATAAGCATTATATGGCCGCTGTGCATAAAAATGTACGGCGGTTATTTTTATTGACTGGCGGGTAAACTGAATTATTGGAGTAACAAATTTATGGCCACGATCAACCAATTGGTTCGTAAGCCGCGTGCTAAAAGAATAGAAAAAAGCAATGTTCCGGCGCTGGAGGCATGCCCTCAGCGCCGCGGAGTATGTACTAGAGTCTATACCACGACTCCCAAGAAGCCGAACTCGGCATTAAGAAAGGTCGCGCGGGTACGGTTGACTAACGGTGCGGAGGTAAGTAGCTATATTGGTGGTGAGGGTCACAACCTGCAAGAGCATTCCGTTGTGTTGATTCGTGGTGGTAGGGTAAAGGATTTGCCGGGTGTGCGATATCACGTCGTTCGCGGAAGTCTTGATACTTCGGGTGTCAAAAACAGAAAGTGCGGTCGTTCGAAGTATGGAACGAAAAGACCTAAAGCCTAACGAAGTTTGGTGAATTAAATGTCAAGAAGAAGAGTAGCGGCGAAAAGAGACGTCATTCCGGATCCTAGGTTTGGTAGCACCATGCTAACCAAGTTCATGAATATGATCATGACTAGCGGAAAGAAATCAGTTGCCGAAAAGATTGTATATGGTGCGCTGGACGTTATCGAAAGTAAAGGTCATGCCGAGCCGTTGGAGGTATTGACTCGAGCTCTGGAGAATGTGCAGCCGCGTGTTGAAGTTAAGTCAAGACGTGTCGGCGGGGCAACTTATCAGGTTCCTGTAGAAGTTAGACCTTCGCGTCGTGCGGCTTTGGCGATGCGCTGGCTGATTGATGCGGCTCGTAAAAGAAACGAAAAAAACATGCCTTCAAAGCTGGCCGGCGAGTTGTTGGATGCCTTCGAAAGCCGGGGTGCGGCAGCTAAAAAGCGTGAGGAAACTCATCGTATGGCCGAGGCGAACAAGGCGTTTTCTCATTACCGTTGGTAATTTAAGTTACTGAAGGCTTGCACAGTGGCACGGAAAACTCCCCTTAGTCGTTATCGAAACATAGGCATCATGGCTCATATTGATGCCGGTAAGACGACGACTACCGAGCGCGTACTGTTTTATACGGGCGTTTCGCACAAAATAGGCGAGGTGCATGATGGTGCGGCAACCATGGATTGGATGGCTCAAGAGCAAGAAAGAGGTATTACCATTACCTCGGCCGCTACCACCTGTTTTTGGAGCGGTATGAGCAAACAGTTTCCGGAGCACCAAATAAATATTATTGATACGCCGGGGCATGTTGATTTTACGATCGAAGTTGAGCGGTCCCTCAGGGTTTTAGATGGAGCTTGTGCCGTATTTTGCGCGGTGGGCGGTGTTGAGCCGCAATCGGAAACAGTGTGGAGACAGGCTAATAAATACCATGTGCCGAGGTTGGCGTTCATCAATAAAATGGATAGGCAAGGAGCCAATTATTTAAGGGTGGTTCAGCAAATTAAAGCTCGTTTAGGAAGTAATCCTATTCCTATGCAATTGCCGATAGGTGCTGATGATTCGTTCGAAGGCGTTGTAGACCTGATAAAAATGAAAGCCATTTATTGGGATGAAGCAACCAAGGGAATGAATTTCGAGGAGCGTGAAATACCGGCCGATATGTTTTCACTCTGTCAAGAATGGCGTGATCACATGATTGAGTCGGCAGTGGAAGGTTCTGATGAGCTAATGGAAAAATACCTTGACGGTGTTGATCTCTCTGAAGAGGAGATTAAAAAAGGAATACGACAGCTCACATTAAATAATCTTGCAGTTCCTACATTTTGCGGATCGGCCTTTAAAAACAAAGGCGTTCAGGCGATGTTGGATGCTGTAATCGAGTATTTGCCTTCGCCTACAGAAGTTAAGCCGATTAAAGGTGTTCTTGCGGATGATGTGACCGAAGAAGAGCGACCTGCGGACAATGATGCGCCTTTTGCGGCGCTAGCTTTTAAAATTGCAACCGATCCCTTTGTAGGGGTTTTAACCTTTATCCGGGTTTATTCGGGCGTACTTAACTCCGGCGATGCTGTTTATAACTCGGTGAAAAAGAAGAAAGAGCGTATAGGGCGATTAGTGCAAATGCATGCAAATTCCCGCGAAGAAATTAAGGAAGTGCATGCCGGCGATATAGCAGCGGCAATAGGTCTGAAAGATGTCACTACCGGCGATACTTTATGTGACATGAAATCGGTCATTGTGCTTGAGAGAATGGATTTTCCTGAGCCGGTAATATCGGTTGCCGTAGAGCCGAAAACTAAAGCCGATCAAGAGAAAATGGGTGTTGCTCTTAGCAAGCTTGCCCAAGAAGATCCATCGTTTCGTGTGCATACCGACCAGGAGTCAGGTCAAACCATTATTTCCGGAATGGGTGAATTACATCTGGAGATAATTGTAGACAGAATGAAAAGGGAATTCAGCGTCGATGCTAACGTAGGCGCTCCTCAAGTTGCCTATAGAGAAACTATTCGCAAGCAAGTGGAGCAAGAGGGAAAGTTTATTCGTCAATCCGGCGGGCGAGGTCAATATGGACATGTATGGTTGCGAATCGAGCCTAAAGAACCCGGTTCCGGATATGAATTTGTGAATGAAATTATTGGTGGCGTGGTTCCAAGGGAATACATACCGGCAGTTGACAAAGGAGTGCAGGAGCAACTGGAAAATGGAGTTTTGGCAGGGTTTCCAGTGGTGGATGTAAAGGTATCATTGTTTGATGGATCGTACCACGATGTTGATTCGAGCGAGATGGCATTTAAAATCGCTGGATCAATGTGCTTTAAAGAGGGTGCAAAAAAAGCCGACCCGGTCCTTCTGGAGCCAATAATGAAGGTAGAAGTCGTGACTCCGGAAGATTACATGGGTGATGTTGTAGGTGATATAAACAGGCGCCGTGGAATCATTCAGGGTATGGACGACACTCCTGCAGGTAAAACTATCAGTTGTGAAGTTCCGTTGGCGGAGATGTTCGGTTATGCGACTGATTTGCGATCTGCAACACAGGGGCGAGCAACATACAGTATGCAATTTGAAAAATACGCTGAAGCACCTGCAAATATTGCAGAAGCAATCATAAAAAAAGTTTCATAAATTGAATAGAAAATAAAGGTATTGAATCATGTCCAAAGAAAAATTCGAACGTAAAAAACCACACGTAAACGTAGGAACCATCGGTCACGTCGATCATGGTAAAACCACATTAACCGCGGCATTGACAAAAGTGATGGCGGATGCGCGTGGC
>Ga0180009_10004511_pt1 | contig 15317 bp, 14 predicted proteins | sample OS_PC_MetaG_FD_123537 | JGI IMG/M metagenome (GOLD analysis project Ga0180009, IMG submission 123537) | Groundwater microbial communities from the Aspo Hard Rock Laboratory (HRL) deep subsurface site, Sweden - OS_PC_MetaG | ecosystem: Environmental > Aquatic > Deep subsurface > Groundwater...
CTAAATATTCTGCCAAATATTACACGAACTTTACTGTTAAGGTACTAAATATTCTGCCAAATATTACACGAACTTTACTGTTAAGGTACTAAATATTCTGCCAAATATTACACGAACTTTACTGTTAAGGTACTAATAGCTTACCCTATAAATTTCTTCCCTTTCCCAACGGAACCAGTAACGATTTATCATCCCAGGTAAATTTCGGCCAGCTTGAATTTTGATAAATATACATAAGTATTCTCCGCAGATTATGCGGTAAATATAAATATTTTTATAAAGAACAACAATCTATTCGCCGCTTATTATGCGGAGATAAATGAGAACATTCTCCGCATGTGATATACAAAAAAAATAACGTTTTTTTGATAAAAATGCCGATGATAAAAGTTTTGCAAATGCTGCTTTTCTGCTTAGGATGTTGCGTAGTTTAAGAATAAAATCAACGTGAACTATGAGAATAAGTCAAGTTCTGCAATATTCTTCACGATTGAATGTCGGCTGAGGCTCACTAAAAGAATTTTAGGGTTATCCGGGGTAATCAGATTAAGATTAAGATTAAGATTAGGATGAGGATTAAGATTAGGATGAGGATGAAGATTTATCGACCCATCCAGCCGCCATCAACTGTTACTACGCTTCCGTTTAAATAATTTGATGCATCGGAGCAGAGGAAAACAATTGTCCCCATTAAATCCTCGGGAGTTCCCCATCTTGACTGCGGAATTCTGTCAAGTATAGCTTTATTCCTAATTGGATCTTCGCGTAAGGCTTTTGTATTCTCTGTTGAAATATACCCTGGAGCAATTGCATTTACTGTAACTCCTTTTGAAGCCCACTCGTTCGCGAATGCCATGGTTAATTGTTTTATTCCGCCTTTCGAAGCGGCATAACCCGGCACTGTAATTCCTCCTTGGAAAGAAAGTAGTGATGCAATAAAAACTATTTTGCCATAACCGCGCGCTACCATTTCTTTTCCTATTTCGCGGGTCAGCACAAATTGCGAAGAAAGATTTACCTCAAGCACTTTATCCCAATATTCGTCGGGATGTTCCGCAATAGGTTTGCGAAGAATTGTACCGGCGTTATTAACTAATATGTCAATCTTGGGGAAATCTGATTTCACATTTTTAATAAAGTCATACAAAGAATTTCTATCGGAGAAATCACTTCGATATGACATAAATTTTCTGCCCAGATTAGTAATTAATTTATCAGTCTCGGCTAAGTCTTCTTCGTATGATACGCCAATAATATCCGCTCCGGCTTCTGCAAGAGCTAAGGCATAATACTGCCCGATTCCTTTGTTAGAGCCGGTAACGAGCGCTGTTTTTCCGGTTAATCTAAATTTTTCTAATATCATCATTTACTCCTATTATTTAGTTGCCGCAAAGTCTCCAAGACACGGAGGAAAAGAATCCTAAAGCAGCGAATCCATTGGAATAAAATCCATATCGTCAAAGACCTGGTTTTCGCCGCCCATTGCCCAGATAAATGAATAGTTTTTTGTTCCTGCCGCGCTGTGCAAAGACCAGCTTGGCGATAACACTGCCTGTCTATCACGCATAATTATATGCCGCGTTTCAGACGGCGCACCGATTAGATGAACTAAAACATCCTCTTTGGATAAATCGAAGTACATATAAACTTCCGATCTGCGCTGATGCGTGTGTGCAGGCATTGTATTCCAAACGCTTCCCTCATTTAACTCTGTTAATCCCATGACTAATTGACAAGTTTGAACATTTCCGGGATGAATATATTTATAAATAATTCTGTCATTGGAATTTTTCAAACTTCCCAGATTCACGGACGAAGTGTTCTTCCTTGTTACCTTCACAGTCGGATACTCCGCATGAGCGGGATAGCTGACAAAATAAAATTGTGCGGGAGCTTTAGCATTTTTACTTTCGAAGACAATCTTCTTTGTTCCCCTACCAATGTAAATTGCATCTCGATTTTTCAGTGAGTAATTTTTTTTATCAATTTGAATTGTGCCGTTGCCACCTATATTAATTACGCCGACTTCTCTTCTTTCCGCGAAGTAATTTGCAGCCATTTCCTTTTTCGTCGCTTTCAGTTCCAGCTTTTTGCCAACCGGAACTGCCGAACCTGTAATAGATCGGTCAATCTCTGAATATATCATTGGAATTTTATTTTTCACGAACAATTGATCTATCAAAAAAGATTTTCTCAGCTCATTCGTGCTCATTCTAGCGAATCCGGTTTGATCAGGTGAATATCTCACTTCCATAAAAGCTCCTATTAAAAATTATACATTGTAAGTAGAGGAAGCCGTGGTTCCGCCTCTGCCTGTCCAATTTGTGTGAAAGAATTCCCCGCGAGGCTTATCCACTCTTTCGTATGTATGAGCGCCAAAATAATCTCTTTGAGCCTGCAGCAAGTTAGCCGGTAGTCTTTCATTTCTAAAGCCGTCAAAGTATTCAAGCGCAGTTGAAAACGCAGGCACCCAAATTCCATTCATAACTGCTGTGGAGATAACTCTTCTCCAACTTTCCTGCGCTTCCTGAACTTTTGTTTTGAAAAATGGATCGAGCAATAAATTAGAAAGTCCGGGGTTTATATCGAATGCTTCTTTAATTTTTCCCAAGAAAACTGATCGTATTATGCAGCCGCCTCGCCACATGAGAGCAATTCCGCCGTAATTGAGTTTCCAGCCGAATTCTTCCGCCGCAGCTTTCATAAGCAAATATCCCTGTGCATAAGAAACCAGTTTTGATGCATAGAGCGCTTTTTCCAAATCGGCAATAAACGCTTTTTTATTTCCTTCGAATTTTGTTTGAGGATTAGGAAAAACTTTTGATGCTTCAACTCTTTCGTTTTTCATCGAAGACAAGCAGCGTGCAAAAACAGCCTCGCCAATTAAAGTTAAAGGAATGCCCAAATCCAGCGCTGAAACCGCAGTCCATTTCCCCGTACCTTTTTGACCGGCGGTATCCAATATTTTATCAACAAGAGGTTCACCGTCTTCATCTTTGTACGCAAGAATATCGCGCGTGATTTCAATAAGATAACTATCAAGTTCTCCTTCATTCCAAGTTTTGAATACTTCGTGTATTGCGTCAGCATTCATTCCAAGAAGGTCTTTCATTATTTGATAGGATTCGGTGATTAACTGCATGTCGCCATACTCAATTCCGTTATGCACCATTTTAACAAAATGACCGGCGCCGTTTTCTCCAACCCAATCACAGCACGGTGAACCGTCCTCAACTTTTGCAGAAATTGATTGAAAAATCGGCTTAACTGCCTCCCATGCTTTTGGTGAACCGCCGGGCATAATTGAAGGACCTTTTAATGCTCCTTCTTCTCCGCCGGATACTCCGGTGCCGATGTAAAGTAATCCATTGCTTTCAACGTATTTCGTTCTTCTTGTGGAATCTGGGAAGTGAGAATTTCCGCCATCAATTATTATGTCGCCTTCTTCAAGATAAGGAAGGAGCAATTCAATAAAATCATCAACCGGTTTGCCCGCTTTAACCATCAGCATTACCTTTCGCGGTCTAGCTAATGATTTAACGAGCTCTTCAACCGTGTGAGCGCCGATAATATTTTTTCCCTTTGCTCTACCGGCGATAAAGCTATCAACTTTTTCAATCGATCTGTTAAATACAGCGACGGTGTAGCCCTTACTTTCCATATTTAGTACAAGATTCTCTCCCATCACTGCGAGACCAACTATTCCAATATCCGCTAATTTTGAATTACTCATTTCAACTCCAATAAATTTATTTTTTTACTTAAATTTTTCTTTGTATGCCCATAAACCTAGCGCCGGATTCGAGATATAAAAAATCTCTTCTCCGTTTTCTAACTTGTTAAATCCATCTTTTAAAGTATTAGGATTGTAAATATTCATCATTTCCTCGAGAGGCGCATAATTAAACTTTACGCTTTCAATTTCCTCTTTTGTCAATTTATCCGTGCAATAAGTTACTTTGAATCTTCCTTCCGAAGAACCGTGAATGAGATGCGCCGCAGCGCTTAAATTGTTTTTCAAATCCTCATTTTCTTCAGTTAGTTTTAAAACCTCTTCTGAATTTCTATAACCGTACTTCCTAATTAGTAAGTCGATGGTCTTATCTTCACCAAATTCCTTTAAGCCCGGTGCAAGAACAATTGGCTCGCCCTCATCTGCGATAGCCATTCTAGTTCTGTAGATACTTTTATTACCGAGCCAGGTACTTTTGAATTCTTCAGGATCGAGATAAATCACAATTTTTTTTAGCGGCTCATCCAGTAGTTGAAAATTTACTTTTAACGACAACTCCGCCGCTTTTTCAAATGTAGCATGGTCATCGCCAATGTATAATCCTCGAATAACTAATTTTCCCTTATCATCTTTTCCAACTACTGTTAAGACGTATAATATTGGCAATTCATTTGCGAAATGTTCAGAAGCATAATTTAGAACTCTACGCACAGGAGTGTCTGCTCTACCCATAATTTTTTCCATTCCGTAAGCGGCTCCGAGAAAATGACTTTTGTTAATTCCCTCTTTTCCGCCTGTGCCTACAAAAATATTTTTATTATAGTTTGCCATTCCAATCACTTCGTGCGGCACAACCTGACCGATTGAAAGAATAAGATCAAATTTCCAATCCACCAAAAGCTTATTCACTTGAGCGGGCCAATCGTAATTTACTTTTCCATCGGAAACAGAATTTACGAATTCTGCAGGGACTCTGCCGAGTGTTGTTAAATCCTCTCTCCAATTATGAATCCGGAATAAAGAAGGCGGAACATTTGGAAACATTGTAGTTATTTCCCTTTCCGTCATCGGCGTATGAGTCCCTAATGCAGGCAAAATGTCTGTTACTTTTTCCTTGTAATATTCGTATGCGTAACTCGTTAAGTAACCTGCCATCGAGTGAAACCTTGTATAGTCCGGGGGAACAATGAGCACCTTATTTTTAAAGCCAAGCTTTTCCAGCATGCTAAATAAATGCTCTCGAACTGATTGAAGATCAATCACATCATTTTCTGAACCAATTGAAAAATATATCATCTAATCATAACCTTTATTTGTTTTCTCCCACAGCATCTGTGAAAATTGCGCCGAGTTCCACAGAGGAAGCGCGGAGAATGTATTTATCTTTGAATACGCGCTGAGCCGCCTTTTGCAAATGAACGTACTTGATCAACTGTTGCCATTGAAGTATCGCCCGGGAAAGTGGTTAGAAGCGCGCCATGCGCCCAGCCAAGTTTAACAGATTCTTCGGGTGATTCATTATTCAACATTCCATAAATCAATCCGGATGCAAAACCATCTCCTCCGCCAACACGATCGAGTACGTCAAGCTCGCATGTAGGAGCAGTGAATGTTTCACCGTTAATCCATGCAACAGCACTCCAGCTATGTTTGTTAGTGCTGTGTACTTCGCGGAGAGTTGTAGCAACAACTTTAATATTAGGGTGCTTTGCAATTACATTATTTATCATTCCGAAGAATGAAGTCGGATCGAGTTTTGACTTTGATTCAACTTCAGGACCGGGCACTCCCAATCCTTTCTGCAAATCTTCTTCATTACCAACTAGAACATCAACATTTTCAACAATACGGCTGATAACTTCCACAGCTTTATCTTTACCTCCCCAAATGCTCCATAATTTTTCGCGGAAGTTAAGGTCGAAACTAGTAACAGCGCCGGCTTTCTTTGCTGCTTTCATTCCTTCAATAATTAATTCACCTGTAGTTTCCGAAAGCGAAGCAAATATTCCACCGCTGTGAAACCATTTAACGCCGCCTGCAAAAATTGAATCCCAATCAAAATCACCTGGTTTAAGATATGATGCGGCTTCATTTGAGCGGTTATAAAATACAACTGGGGCGCGCACTCCTCTGCCCATATCGCTGAATACAGTCGCCATATTGGGTCCGTTCACGCCGTTATGTTCAAATCTTTTATAATACGGTTTAACGCCCATTGCTTTAACTCTTTCGGAAATCAAATCCCCGATCGGATAATTCACCATTGCAGTTGCGATAGCTGTATTCATTCCGAAGCAATCGGCTAAATTTGCAGCGACGTTAAACTCGCCGCCGCTAACGTGTATTTTGCACTCGGTTGCTTTGCGGAATGGAATAATACCCGGATCAAGGCGGTTTACCATTGCACCTAGTGAAAGTAAGTCGAGATCAGCTTTTGGAAGTATCTCTAAATTTTTGCCCATTACATAATCCTCTTATTTATTTCTAATACATATTTTTATACGCCGGAATAAGCATTAAATCCGCCGTCAACTGGAATAACAACGCCCGTTACAAATTTTGATACATCGGAAAGCAAATAGAGCGTTGTTCCAACTAGATCTTCCGGTTCGCCAAATTTTCCCATTGGTGTTCCATTAATAATTTTCTGCCCGCGCGGAGTTAGTTCATTAGTTTTTTCGTCAACTAATAAAAATCGATTTTGATTGGTGAGAAAAAATCCCGGCGCAATAGCATTTACACGTACATTCATTTTAGCAAAGTGAACAGCGAGCCATTGGGTAAAATTATTTATTGATGATTTAGCCGCTGAATAAGCTGGAATTTTTGTCAACGGTCGGAAAGCATTCATCGAAGAAATATTTAATACAACGCCTGACTTACGAGTTACCATTTCTCGTCCAAAAACCATTGTGGGCAGTAGAGTACCCAAAAAATTAAGATCAAATACTTTTTGGAATCCTTCGATTTCCAATCCAAAAAATGTCTCATCAAGCGCGGAAACATTTTCCTCAGTAATAAACTCGTGTTTGGTAGTTGCTTTTGGTGAATTTCCCCCCGCGCCGTTAATAAGAATATCAACCGGACCGAGTTTATCGATAATGATTTTTTGTGCGCTTTGCAGAGAAGCTTTATCAAGAACATTTGCCTCCACAGCAATAACTTCGGCTCCTGTCTCCTGTTTAACAATGTCGGCAACTTTTTCTGCGAACTCAATTTTTAAATCGAGGATAGCAATTTTTGCTCCCACGCTTCCAAGCCCTTTTGCAAGTGACGCCCCGATCACTCCGCCGCCGCCGGTTAGCACGCAAACTTTATTTTTTAAATCAGCGAATGAATAATTTTCCATTAGAACCTACTATTAATAATATTTATTTTGATTTCGTCTTATCTTAATTTCCTTTACAACCGGTAAGCTTTCTTCACTAAATTATATGAAAGATCAACTATTAATTTTTTCGCTTCATCAACAGAAATAATGTGCTGTGCCGTTAATTGCGCCAAATAATTTGAATCAATTCTACGAGCTAAATCGTGTCGAGCAGGAATTGAAACAAAAGCGCGTGTGTCATCATTAAATCCAACCGTATTGTAGAATCCTGCAGTCTCAGTGGTCATCTTTCTGTATCTCATCATTCCTTCAATGCTATCATGGAACCACCAAGCCGGTCCAAGTTTAACTGCGGGATAATGACCAGCCAAGGGCGCTAACTCGCGAGAGTAAGTAGATTCATCCAAAGTAAATAAAATTAGCGAGAGACTCTTATCATTCCCATATTTATTGAGCAACGGCTTCAAATTATTTGTAAAATCTACTCTCTCCGGAATATCGCACCCTTTATCCGCGCCAAACTTTTCAAAAATTACTTCATTGTGATTTCTACGCGCACCTGAGTGAATCTGCATAACCAAGTCATCTTCTAAACTCATTTCGGCAAATTTTATTAGCATATATCCGGTAAATTTCTCCGCGTCAAATTTGTCTGATTTGCCGTTAAGCGCTCGCTTAAAAATTGATTTCACTTCGTACTCGGGCAAATCAATTGTATAGACTGAATTAACGCCGTGATCAGATGAAACGGCGCCGAACTTAATAAAGTATTCACGGCGGTCTTTCAATGCTTTTAAATAACTATCGAAGTCCGTGATTTCGTATCCCACTGATTCTGAAAGTAAATTTAAGTTATCCAGCCAGTTTGATTTGGAAATATCCACCACCGCATCAGGCCGGAAGCACGGAATAATTCTTGCATCCCAACCGGAGTCAATGATTGCTTTATGATGTTCAAGGTTATCACTTGCAGCATCGGTTGTCGTTAGAACTTCAATATTGAATTTCTTATACAAATTTCTGGGTAAATATTCCGGTGTATTAAGTTTTGCAATTATGCTGTCATAAATTGATCGTGCATTTTGCGAATTCAATTTTTCATCGATACCAAACACAATGTTGAATTCATAATCCAACCAAACTCCCGTTGGTGTTCCGGCAAATAGAAAATAATTATCTGCAAAAATCTGCCATATCTTTCTTGGATCAGATTCTACTTTGGAGCCGTCAAGTCTTGGAATCCCCAGATTTTCCAGAGGAATTCCTTGTGAATAGAGCATTCTAAAAATGTAATGATCAGGAATTATAAATAACTCAGCGGGATTTGGGAATGGTAAATTATCCGCAAATATTTTCTGCTCAACGTGTCCGTGAGGGGAAATAATTGGCAAATCCTTCACCCAATGGAATAATTCGCGTGCGATCTCTCTAACATTTGGATTAGGATCAAAAAATCTGTCTTCGTGCAATTTGAACATATCAGTCAATTCTTATTTTAAGTGGGTTATTCAGTTCATCTAATTGTTGATTTAAATATTCATAAAAATCTTTTTCGGTTTTAATGCCGTTTTTTTCTTGTTCCCAAGCAGCGCCGAAATAGTAAGTTAGTTCGTTGCTATTTGCTCGTAGAACAACTAAATGATTTACATCATCTTCAGTTAACTCGACCAAGTTTTCGTTTTTATAAAATAAAACTATTCCAAGCATATCATCGGCAAGGGATTGCTTTCCATATAAAGCAATATAATTCCATGCTCCGCTGCTCTCAGAATTGGTATAAACAGTGTTCTCGTACTTCGCAAGACCAGTTGCTAATTTTGCCGGACTATTATTAAATACCGCTCGATGCTTCGTTAATCTGGAACCGGCATTTATTGAATAATTTGATTCGACATTATACTTACTCACCCCGGAATCCCAGCGATAATATTTAGTTTTAATTGTCGCGGTAACCGGTCCGTTCTCTTTAATTACGCAAACAACGGAATCTGTTTTTGAAATTTTAACGACTTCCCCATTTTCATAACTAGCTAAAGTGCCAATGCCCAAACTAGTTCCTACTTTGAAAATATCCATTCCCCAGTCTGCCATTTCGTGATAACTGTCGTTTTGTGCTTCAAGTGATTTACTTCCAACTTGTTTTAAAACCAAATCCGTAGTTTTCTTACCGAATATATCATTGGAATTTCTCCAGTCTAAATAGAAACGGTAGCCAACCTTTTCCGATTCCCAACCGGGACCTTCATACTTGAACAACGCATCATGATCTTTGTGGATTGCAGGTACAGTAATCGAATCAACATTTTTATAATACCCGCCGCTGAACTTACCTTTTGTGTAAGTGTAATCTTCTTTTCGAGCAACTTCTGCATATACTCTTGATTTGAATTCAGGTTTACTCTCACCAAAAGATAAAATCGAAACTGTGTATTCCTTTGTTTTGAGTCCAGCAAAATTATCAGTGAAAATTAATACATCCGGTTTCCCGTCACTGTTATTATCAATCATTTGAAATGGGATGTGTTCCTCATTCAGAAATAAGCATAATTGAGAATAATCTTCAGAGCCTAACCGAATGCTGATTTCGCTCAACGGAACTTCGATAAGAGCATCCGTTCTTGCTGCATCAATTGGGTTCGATACAGAAACCGATACTTTGTTGATAACTTGCATATTACACGCCGAAAAAATCACTGCTAGAAAAAATAATTTTAAATTTTTCATTTTAACCTCAATACCCAAAAAATTGTGGAATGTATAAACTTAATACAGGTAAATATGTAACAAATAAAAGAGTGATAATCATTGCAATAAACATTGGGATGAGTGGTCTTATCACTTTTGTAATTGGAAGATTTGCGACCGAACAGCCGACAAATAAAACACTTCCAACCGGCGGAGTGCACAATCCAATACTGAGATTCATTACCATTACAATTCCGAAATGAATCGGGTCAATTCCTAATTGAATTGCTACCGGTAAAAAGATTGGCGTAAAAATTAAGACTGCAGGAGTCATGTCCATAAAAACACCGACAAATAGCAGCACTAAATTAATGATCATCAAGATCACGATTTTGTTATTCGATAAGGCAATGAGCGTTTCCGCAACTGTCTGCGGAATGTTTTCATAAGCCATCACCCACGACATTGCCATTGATGTTCCCACGAGCAGCATTACAATTGCTGTTGTTGCTGAACTATTCAACAGAATCTTTGGAAGGTCTCTTAATTTTACTTCTTTATAAATAATCACGGAAAGGATTAAAGCATACAATACCGCTACTGCAGACGCTTCAGTAGCAGTAAAATAACCTGCGACTATTCCCCCAATTACAATAATTATAAGAAGCAGACTGGGAATTGCATCCAAGAATTTTTTTACTGCATAGCCAAATGTAAAATCGATACTTACTTTGTATTTGTGTTTTTTTGCATGAAATCCTGCGACAATCATTAGCGATAAACCGAGAAGTATTCCGGGAATATAGCCTGCCAAGAAAAGCGCTGCAATAGAAACGCCTCCGCTTGCAAGGGAATAAACAATTAAAATATTACTCGGCGGTATAATCATTCCCGTAGTTGCCGAAGTGATATTTACCGCTGCGGAAAATGATTTGTCGTACCCCTCTTTTTCCATTACAGGAGTCATGAATCCTCCAATTGCAGAAGCCGCGGCAACTGCAGAGCCGGATATCGCGCCGAAAAGCATAGCCGCCATGATATTTACAAATGCAAGTCCACCAGGAAGTTTACCAACCAATATTTTTGCAAAATCAATAAGTCTCCGCGCTATTCCGCCGTGATTCATTAATTGCCCCGCGAGTATAAAAAACGGAATCGCGAGCAATGCAAAACTATCAATTCCGGTAGCCATTCTTTGTGCAACAGTAGTAAAAGACGGAACAGAATTAATGCTTAGCATCATCGTGAGCAAACTGGAAATTCCGATACTGAACGAGATTGGAACTCCTAAAGACAGAAGAAATAAAAAAGTTAATACCAGAACTAAAATTTCATAAATCTCCATCGTTATCTCTTATTGCGCCTGTTTTAGTTGGTTGATAGATTTAACTAAATGATACACAGAGTAAAAAATTATCACCGCGCCGCTCAACGGAACAACGCTATACACATAACCCAAAGGAATTTGAAGCGCGGCGGAAATTTGTTCGAGATGCAGAGTGATAAATACCAATCGCACACCTCCAATAACCATCACGGTGAGAGCAAAAAATAATATCGCCAATTGAATAAAATTTTCCAGAATGAACTTGCGTTTCCCTTTTAGTTTGCTTGGAAGCAGGTCAATAGCTAAATGCATTTTTTGTCCGGCTACATATCCCGCTCCAAGAATTCCAATCCAGATCAGCAGATACCTCGCCAATTCTTCAGTGAACGAACTTGGATTCTGAAGAATGAATCTCGAAAATACCTGCCACAACACATTGATAGTCATAACTGCCATCATGAAAACGAGCATCCATCTTAATATGGAATCTATTACGAATTTTATTTTTTCCAGAATCATTTTAATTCCTTTATTCTTTGAATGAGACTGTAGATGCGTTCATCGGATTTATATTCTTCAATTAACGGTTTAACTTTTTCTTCGAACGGCTTTTTATCGGGATAAATTACTTCCACTCCGGCTTTTATAACTTCTTCCAACGCTTCGTCAGATGCCTTCTTCCACAAAGTTTTTTGGAATTCGTAAGATTCATCGGCGGCTTCTTGCAGCCATTTTTGCTCCTGTGCGGTTAGGTCTTCCCAAACAATTGTAGAAATTAATAAAACATCCGGTACGGAAGTATGCTCATTGAGAGAATAATATTTGCAGACTTCATAATGGCGGGATAAATAAAAACTTGGAGGATTATTTTCTGCGCCGTCTACAACGCCCTGTTGTAATGCGGTGTATAATTCGCCCCACGAAATGGGGGTTGCAGAGCCGCCGAGTGTATTAACAAGTTTAACCGAAGTTGCGCTTTCCTGAGTTCGGATCTTTAAACCAGCTAAATCTGCAGGTGTAACTATTGGTTTTTCTTTTGTGTAAAAACTTCTGCTTCCCGCATCATAAAAACATAGTCCTCTTAGCCAGTATTGCTGAGTAGCCAATAATAATTCTTTGCCAATTTCTCCTTCGAACATTTTGAACTTGTGCGCTTCACTCCGGAACATAAACGGCAGCGAAAAGACTTTGTGTATTGGAGCAAATCCTTCTAACACGGACGATGAAACTTTTGTCATTGCCAGACTTCCAATCTGCAAAAGTTCGAGGCATTCACGCTCTGTTCCGAGCTGCTGGCTTGGGTACACTGCTATTTCTAATTTCCCATTTGATTTTTCTGCAGCTCGTTCAGCTAAATACACCATTGCCTTATGAACCGGATGGGATTGATCGAGACCATGCCCGATTTTCAATTTTCGCACTCCGGATTCAGAAGAGCATGAAATAATTGCGAGCGCTAGAATCGGTAAAACTATAATTTGCGAAAATTTCTTCATCGATCACCTATTTTTTATGTCCGCACGAATCGCGAATTACTAAATGAGGTTTTAAAATTGTCCTCTTTCCAACGGGCTGACTATTGATGCGATTATGTACGATTTCCACCGCTAATGAACCAATTTTATCAACCGGCTGATGAATTGTCGTTAAAGGAACGGGCGCATAGTTTGCCGCAATTATGTCATCGAAACCAATTATCGCTATATCTTTGGGTATTTGAAGTCCTGATTCCAAGACAGCCCTTTCAAATCCAATTGAAGCAGAATCGGAATAAATGAATAATGCTTCCGGACGATTTTTTAGTTCCAGAAAATATTTCCCGAATTTCAATCCCGCATCATATCTGTCTTTATCATACTCTTCCTTTTCAAGGTTAAAAACGAATTTTTCCAGAAACGGAATACTAAATTCTTTTAACGCCCTTTTCATGCCTTCCAACCTTTGAGTGCCCAAAAGATTATTGGGACCTGCGTTCAAGAAACCAATATTTTCATAACCCATTTCAACAAAGTGCTTTCCGGCAAGATATCCGCCGAATTCATGATTTGAGCCTATATACCAGTAATCGGGATTATGTATATATGAAAACATTACATACGGAAAGCTCTGCTTGTTTAATTGATCGAGATAGGGAGTTCCGTAATATTGCTGCGAGAGCGAAGCTATAATTAATCCGTCAACCCCAATTTTAACAAAATGCTCTATTTGGCTCTCTTCCCTATCAACGTCGTTACTTGAACTGGATAGAAGCAAATTATATCCAAGCTGATAAGCTTTTTCTTCTAATGAATCAAATATCATTGAGAAAAATGGGTGGCGCAAATTCCGTAAAACAAGCCCAAGTGTTTTATGATTGGAGCGTTCTACTATGTTTTTCTTTTTCTCTGCAACATAGGTTCCTATTCCAACTCTTGAGTATAGCGTGCCGTCCTTAATTAAGTTTGCTACTGCTTTTTTGATGGTTATTAAACTAACATTGAATTTTATGGAAAGAATTTTATTTGAACCCAGCAATTCTCCAGGTTTCAATTCATGAGACGAGATTTTTTGAAGAATTTCCCGTTCAATTTGCTTATATAGTGGAGTTGGGTCACTATGATTGATTTTAAAAGTCATTTTTCACATTATCAGTCATACATGGTATACCTACCATGCTAACTTAAGAATGTAAAGCGACTTTGTCAAGGATTTTTTAGATGATTATTTCTTTCTTTTACTTTTTGCTCTTTTCTTCATAATCAATTTTTCGGCTTTTTCTAAGCTTACTTCTTTTGTTTTCATTTCACAGACAGGGCATCTTCCCTCTTCATCTGTTACTTCCGCGGTGCAAACCATAGGACATTGAAAAACTTTTCCATCTTTGTTTTTATCCATTGCAGATAAACCCATTCCATGTTCGTGTTTTTCCTCAGTCAATTCATGCTTCATTTCTTTTTTCGCACAACATGCTTTTTTCATTCTTCCTTTTTCTTTAGAACATAATAAACAGCAGGAAAAATTGTAAGTTCCAAATTAAAGTACATAAAGACGATTTTTCAAAATTGCTCAGATTTTAATATTATCTAGATAGTACCTATTTTTTTTGTAAAAAATGCGGCGAATCACCCCACTCTCCGTATCCAATTTCTTCATCAATACCCAAAATGCGATTGTCCAGGCAGTCTTTGCATAATTCTCGATCTTCATCTAAGCATGGTTTTTCATCGTATAGTTGGTAATCTTCCCGATACTTAATAGGCGTAAGATTTGGCATAATAATATTTGCACCGGCTTTTAACCCCATCTCTCTCCCAAATGGTTTTAATGCTTGCAGAGCGGTTGTTGAAGCAATATTTACATCTTTCAACAATATTCTTGCGGCAGCAATCATTTTAAGTCCAAGCAAATATATTTCATTTTTCTTATCGCTATAATTATTGTAATAAGATTGAAGAGGAGTATCTGAGCTTACTAAATATGGTCCCATTCCAATCATATCAATGTTGTTTTCCTGGAAAAAAAATAAATCGTCAACCAAATCATTAATAGTCTGATATGGCAAACCTATCATCACACCTGTGCCTACCTGATAACCAATATCTTTAAGAATTTGAAGACATTGTAATCTTCTCTCAAACGAATGATCTGCCGGATGGAGTTTTTCGTAAATGGATTTACTGCTTGTTTCAATTCTTATTAGATATCGATGAGCGCCGGCTCTAAACCAGCGTTCATAAATATCAAATTTCTGTTCACCAAGTGAAAGTGTTATTCCTAACTTACCTGAAGATAGGCGGTGTATTTCTTTTATAATTTTTTCTATGAAATCAACAAAATGCCTGTCCTCCCTTTCTCCGGCTTGAAGGACAATTGAACCGTATTTACTGTCATAAGCCCACATTGCGCTGTCAATAATTTCTTCTTCGCTCATTATATAACGTGCTGCTTTTAGATTGCTTTTTCTTATACCGCAGTAGTAGCAATCCTTTTGGCAGATATTGCTTAATTCGATTATTCCCCTGAAATAAACTTTATTACCAACATATTTAAGTTTAGTCTCATATGCGGAATTGAATAAGCTTTCAGTTTCAGAATTATTACTGTTCAACAATTTCAAGACTTCTTCTCGAGTCATATCTTCCTAAGTACATATTTTCATAAATATTGTGACTTAACATTTTTGTAATTAGTCCCGTAAGGACGATATATTAAAAATAAAGTTACTACTCAGCAGCCACATAAATTGTAATTCAAAATATGCC
>Ga0180009_10004512_pt1 | contig 15316 bp, 12 predicted proteins | sample OS_PC_MetaG_FD_123537 | JGI IMG/M metagenome (GOLD analysis project Ga0180009, IMG submission 123537) | Groundwater microbial communities from the Aspo Hard Rock Laboratory (HRL) deep subsurface site, Sweden - OS_PC_MetaG | ecosystem: Environmental > Aquatic > Deep subsurface > Groundwater...
AAAGGTTTATGAACAGTTTTGCCGGTTAGAACATATTATGTTTGCCGGATATACCCATCCCAAAGCCATTGAATTGGCAGAAAGATTACTTGAAAAACTGCAACACAACTATTCTAAAGTTTTTTATAGTGACAATGGCAGTACAGCCGTAGAAGTAGCCCTGAAAATCGCTTTACAATACTGGAAAAACACCAAACAAAACAAAATTAAGTTAATATCTTATGAGGATGCTTATCATGGTGACACTTTCGGCTCTATGTCGGTTAGCGGACGCTCTTTGTTTAATAGCGCTTTTGAACCTCTGCTTTTTGATGTTATTCATATTCCTACACCAACCAAAAATCAAGAAGAAAAATCACTGAAAGCATTGCATGATGCAGTTAAAAACAAAGATATTGCAGCTTTTATTTTTGAGCCATTAGTGCTAGGGGCCGGCGGAATGATAATGTATTCTGAAGAGATTTTAACAGAGATGATATTATTATGCAAGCGACATGACATTATTTGCATAGCAGATGAAGTTATGACCGGTTTCGGGCGTACGGGCAACTTTTTTGCAACCGATGTTATGTCTCAAAAGCCTGATATTATTTGTTTGTCTAAAGGAATTACCGGCGGGAGCATGCCTCTTGGAGCTACTGTAATAGCAGAAAATATAATTAGCGGATTTATTTCTGACAACCCTGCAAATACATTTTATCACGGTCATTCTTATACTGCTAACCCTCTTGCCTGCACTGCCGCCTGTGCAAGTTTAGATCTTTTTGCTCAAAATAATGTAATGGAAAATGATGTAGCAAGAATTACAAACTTAATAAGCGATAAAATTCAAAAACTCAACAACAAAAATCTAAAAATCAGACAAACAGGAACTATAGCAGCTTTTGAATTTATAACTACCGACAAAACATCTTACACCAACAAAATAAAAGACAAAATCAGAAACCACTTCCTGAAACACAACATCATAGTAAGACCTTTAGGAAATATATTATATATCATCCCACCTTACTGCACTTCGGATGAAAGTATAGAGAAGTTTTTTGTAGTGATGGAAGAGTTGATAAACTGTGATGTTGAGTTATGGAATAATTAAAAAAAGGGTTTCATAAATTGTTTATTTAAAAATTATTTTAACAAATTTGCAGAACTATTTATAATTTCTTCTAAAGAAATAGTTGTTTCAGTTTTTTCTACTCCTTGTATAGAATTTACTTTGGTAATCAGAACTTCTTTGAGTTCTTTGGTATTCATACATACTATTTTTGCGAACATATGATATTTTCCTGTAGTATGATGTAATTCAACAATTTCCTTGATTTTCTTTAATTTTTCAACTATTTCGTTATGAAGTTTCCCATCTATTATAAAACCAATATAAGCGATTACATTTAAACCGAGTTTAGAAAAATCAATATTTAAAGTAAATCTGTTAATCGCTTTTAATTCTTCAAGTTTTTTTATTCTGAAATGCACCGTACTTCCTGAAACTTTTAATTTTTTCCCAATTTCACCATGAGGGGTTTTTGCATTTTTTAACAGCATAGAAATAATCTGTAAATCAAGTTTATCAATCCCGACTTGCCGGGATAAGTTTTGATAATCAAATTTTCTCATAATTGTAAAATTATATTTTTATAAATGACAAAAATACTAAACTTTTTTAAAAAAACAATTTTTTTTTTTAAAAAATTTTAAATAAATATAAAAAATAAAGAAATAACCTATTTTAGAATTTTTTTAAAAAAAACCTATAATATTAAAAATATTTAAAAAAAAACCTATAATATTAAAAATATTTTAAAAAAACTGTAACCAAATTAAAAAGCATTCGTAAAAGTATATAAAGGGGGATAATTAAAATGAAAAAAATACTGAAATATAGGGAAAAATCTCATAATTTTGGAAAGAAAATAATCTTTACACCTTGTATTTCTATTTCTTTTCTGTTTTTATTAACTTTTCAAATTTCTTTACAAAATTTATCTGCACAGCCCCTTAATGACAGTATTTGCTCTGCAATTCAATTACAAATTGATGCTAAAAACCCTGCATCAGGAACCAATGTCAATGCCACGACTGTTGCAGGCGACCCTATAGGAACCTGCTGGCTTTTAGGCACAAAAAGCCATACCGTATGGTATTATTTCTTTGCACCTGCATCAGGAAATGTTACAATAACTACTGACCATTTGGGCGGAACCCTCACTGATTCACAAATTGCTGTATTCGCCTCTTCTGATAATACCTGTAATGGAAATTTAACAGAAGTTGGATGCGATGATGATGCAGGTATAACTTGTAATCGTTGCGCATCCGTAAAACTAACAGGACTTATACCGGAAAAAATCTATTTCGTTGAATTAGATGGATATGCTAATAATACCGGAACTTTTTATATTGATATTCATAACGGAGGAATTATTTTGACCAATGATAATTGCTCTAACGCTATGAATATGTGGGTGGGGCAAGCATGTAATTTACAATCACAATGTACCCATACAGGTCATCCAACTATTATTCCTGTTACAACCGCTACCGCTGAAACATGGGAAACAGCTCCTGCTTGCTGGACACAGGGAACCACATTAAATACTGTTTGGTTTAAATTTATTGCTATTGATGCAACAACAAATTTTCAAATAGAAGCTGTAGGAGGTGGCACCGACCCTCATGTTGGTATATATAGTGGCGTTTGTGGAAATTTAACTCTTATTGCTTGTCAGGAAGATAAAGGCGGAGCTGCCGGAAAAGGAGTCAATATAACTTTCGCTACTACTGTCGGACAAACCTATTATATTCAATATGATAATGATGTAGCACAAGGTTGTAATTATATGTGCTTAAATAGTCCCGGCGGAAAAGTTACACCATCTAATAATTTATGTGCAAATGCACCACCTCTTGCATTAAATACTCCTGTAACAGGAAATACATGGTTAGCTACCAGCGATGGAGCGTTCTCTTGTGGCTCAACAGAAAATAGTATCTGGTATAAATATACTGCCCCTGCGACAAATACTTACTATTTTACCCTATCAGAGCAATCAGGGTGCATGCAATTAAATAATAGCGCTCCAATACATACAGGATTCTATGTGGCAAATCTTCAAATGGCGATTTATAATACAAGTACCTGTACTCCAGTTGCTACTAATACAATTACTTGTTCTGAAACTTATAATACAAATGATTTTGAATTATCTGCATTATTAACCGCAGATAATACATATCTTCTTTTGGTTGATGGGTTAGGTGGTGCTGCATGTGAGTTTCGTTTACAAGTAACCCCTGACCCTATATTATCAATTGATTTGATTTTCTTTGATGGTTATAGCAAGGAAGATGTAAATATATTAGAATGGTCTACTGCTTCTGAAATAAATAATGATTATTTCACTGTTGAGCGTTCTCCTGATGGTAAAAACTTTTCTGGGATAGGAAAAATAAAAGGCAATGGAAATTCTATTTTTATCAGGAGTTATAATTTCATAGATAATAGCCCTGTAAAAGGAATTTCATATTATCGTTTAAAACAAACCGATTTTGACGGAACCGAAACTTATACTAAAATTATTGCTATTACAAACAATTATGCTCAAGCCAATTTATTTGATATTTATCCAAATCCTAATGACGGTAAATCATTCAAAATTTATGTTGGTGATTATAATTATAATGAAGAAGCATTGATTATAATAAGAAATATCTGTGGCAGTGAATTATATAAGCTACCAGTAAATAATGACGGAGAAAATACTATTAATCTTGAAAACAAATTGCCAGCAGGGGTTTATATTGTAACTCTGCTCAATAAAAACAAAATATATAGTAATAAAATTATAGTTAAATAAATTTAATTCTTAAAACTATGGAGGGCAAAAAAATGAAAAAAATTACACAAATAATCATCTGTGCAATGATTATCTTCAGTTTTATCCCTGATATTTCAGGGCAAAATTTATATGTTTTGGATTTAAGTAATATATCAACTTATTCAGTAACCTGTGGTAGCGTTAATTCAGGAGTGTGGTCGGTAAAAAATAATTTTTGTTCATTAATTACTTCGGATATTATCTTCCCTGGTAATCCTGCTACAGACCCTCCATTGGTTGCACCGGTTACTGTTATAGTAAACAGCACCGGTAATCTTGATTGCTGGGAAATATTTCCTGATGGCGCTTTTATAAAATATTCTATTAACTATGGACAGTGGTATACATTACAAGACCTAAGTGGATGTAACTTTCAGGAAAATACTACAATTACTTCTACTCTTAATTTATGTGCACCAGCTGGAGCAATAATAAGAATAAAAGTAAGTTTGGCAAATGATGACAAAACCGAAAAGATATGGGTTAAAAATGGAGATGTTATTGTTGGTCAACCACAGGTTGCTGATTCTACCAACTGGATAAAGCGACTTATATACCCTTCACAAAATAACATTTCATCAAATACTAGTATTTTTAAAGTTTATCCTAATCCGTTGGCTGACGGAGAAAATATTATGATTGATTATACTGATTTTGAAATAGAAAAGGGTGAAGTTTTGGTAGTTTTATATGATATACTTGGGAAAGAATTATATTCAAAAGTAATCGCTTATGACAATGGTAGTTTCATATATGCAATCGCTCCTGAAAACCGATTGCCTCCGGGAGCATATTTAATTATTGTAACCAGCAGAAATCAAATTTATAAGAAAAAATTGCTCGTGCAATAATTGCAAGTTGATTTTTTTTATAAACTTCTTCTGAAATTGAATTTACGATTTATTCGTATTTTTACAAATTATTATAAAACCCAACTATTTTAGCATGCCTGACGTTTTAAAAAAAAATATTGCAATTTTAGGTTCTACCGGTTCAATAGGTACGCAAACTCTTGAATTAATTAAAGCATATCCCGAAAATTTTTCAGCAGAGGTTATTACTGCAAATGATAATTATGAACTTCTTGTTAAGCAAGCCCTTGAATTTAAGCCTAATAGTGTTATTATCGGAAATGAAAATTATTACAATCAAGTTAAAGAAGCTCTTAAAAATACGGATATTAAAGTTTTTGCAGGCTATAAATCTATAGTTGATATTGTAGAATCTTCAGAAATAGATATGGTGGTTTCTGCTTTGGTAGGATTTTCGGGATTAGAACCTACCCTAAATGCAATAAGACACCAAAAACCTATCGCTCTGGCTAACAAAGAAACACTTGTAGTAGCAGGAGAAATAGTGATGAAAGAAGCAGAAAAAAATATGGTTCCCATAATTCCCATAGACTCCGAACATTCTGCTATTTTACAATGTATAGTCGGAGAAAATCACAATAGTATTGACAGAATTATTCTTACCGCTTCAGGAGGTCCTTTCAGAGGAAAAACCTTAAAAGACCTGGAAAATATCACGGTTTCAGATGCTCTTATCCATCCCAATTGGAATATGGGTAAAAAAATAACTATAGATTCTGCAACATTGATGAATAAAGGACTTGAAGTTATTGAAGCTAAATGGATTTTTAATATTGACGTAGATAATATTGATGTTGTTATTCATCCGCAATCTATTATTCACTCTATGGTGCAATTTAAAGATAGTTCAATAAAAGCACAACTTGGCATTCCAAGCATGAAAATACCAATACTTTATGCTTTGTCTTTTCCATACAGGATAAAAGTTGATTTGCCTAAGTTTAGCTTTTTGGAAAATCCCAAACTAACCTTTGAAAAGCCTGATTTAGACACATTTAGATGCTTGGGGTTGGCTTACGAAGCTATAAGAACAGGACATACTATGCCATGCATTATGAATGCAGCTAATGAAATTGCAGTTAATGCGTTTCTTAATAATAAAATCAGGTTTGTTGATATTCCTAAAGTTATTGAAAAATGCATGAACAATAATGATTTATTAATAAAGAACCCACAGCAGGAAGATTTTTTTGCTGCTAACAAAAACACTCGTATCTTTGCAGAAAAGATAATAAAATGAAAAATGGAAATATTAATTAAAATAGCACAGTTATTATTAAGTTTATCAATATTAGTAATAATTCATGAATTTGGCCATTATCTGCCTGCCCGACTATTTAAAACAAGGATAGAAAAATTTTATTTATTTTTCAACCCTTGGTTTTCGCTTTTTAGGTTCAGGCGAGGCGAAACAGAATATGGAGTTGGTTGGCTTCCCTTAGGCGGATATGTTAAAATATCAGGGATGATAGATGAGTCAATAGACAGAGAGCAAATGAAAAAAGAACCTCAACCTTATGAGTTTAGGTCAAAACCTACCTGGCAACGATTAATAATATTACTTGGAGGTGTTACGATGAATGTGTTTTTGGCAATTTTTATCTATATTATTCTTTTAGCATCTTATGGCGAGAAATATATACCAAATAATTCTTTAAAATATGGTATTGCTTGTGATAGCATTGCTTTTGACTTTGGCTTGAAAAACGGAGATAAAATTTTAAAAGTTGATGATGAAGAAGTTGATGATTTTTTTGATATTACTGCTAAAATTATTTTAGATAACGCTTCTACTATTATTGTAAATCGTGATGATTCTGTAATTACTATAAATATACCTGATGGTGCTATAGTAAACCTAATTAGAAGCCAATCTATAGGATTTATTTCCCCAAGAATACCATTTATAATTGGTGGTTTTGTTGAAAATTCTCCTGCTAAAGAGGCAGGGATAAAAGTATCCGATAGGATTATAGGAATAAATGCTCAGGAATATTTATATTTCAATGAGTTTAGAAGTGCTATACAAAAGCACAAAAGTCAAATTGTCGATATTATGGTATTGCGAAATAATGATACTCTTATAGTTCCTGTTAATGTTAATGAAGAAGGATTTATCGGGGTTATCCCTGTTCAAGGCATGGACTATTTTTTTGATATTAAAACCCGGGAATATAATATAGTTCAGGCTATGCCAGCAGGTGTAGTTAAAACATATACAACCACCGTTAATTATTTTAAACAAATAAAACTTATTTTTTCTCCCAAAACAAAAGCTTATGAATCATTAGGCGGCTTTATTACAATAGGTAAAATTTTTCCCGCTCAGTGGAACTGGGTTGCGTTTTGGTCTTTAACAGCTTTTATTTCAATAATATTAGCAGTATTAAATATTTTGCCTATACCGGCTCTTGATGGCGGACATATTATGTTTGTGCTTTATGAAATTATAACAAGACGAAAACCTAGTGATAAATTTATAGAATATGCTCAAATTACAGGTATGGTTATTTTGTTTTCGCTTGTTTTATACGCAAATGGACTTGATGTTTTAAGATTGTTTAGATAATGTTAATCGTTGATGGGTTGAGCAATTAGTTTGGTAAAAAGTCAAAAGTGCATAGGAAAACCCCCAATAACTAACGACCATCAACTAAACCAGCTGCCCAACCTTTCAACCCAAAACCTGATTTAGTATATCGTTAACATGTTATCATTAATTGCTTTTTAAGTGCTTAAACTATAATCAAAATATTTTCAACTATTTGATATGGATAAGATAATATCAATAGAAAAACTTCAACGTTATGCTCTTGATATCAGAAAAGATGTAATAAGAAGTCTTGCCGAAGCTGGTTCTGGTCATCTTGGTGGTTCGCTCGGGCTTGCCGATGTGTTTACGGCTCTGTATTTTAATATTATGAATCACAGACCCGAAGATCCGGAATGGGAATACAGAGACAGGTTAATACTCTCAATAGGACATGTTGCTCCCGTGCTTTATGCTACTCTTGCAAATTGCGGTTATTTTTCTAAAAGCGAACTTATTACTTTAAGGCAACTAGGGTCAAGATTACAGGGGCATCCTTCAAGAGATTTCAAACTACCGGGAATTGAAATTTCGTCCGGCAGTTTAGGACAAGGATTGTCTGTTGCCACAGGAATTGCTTTAGCTGCCCGGTATGATAGGAAAAATATTTTTGTTTATTCTATTCATGGCGATGGTGAATTACAGGAAGGTAATATTTGGGAAGCGGCAATGAGTGCAGCATTCTATAAATTGGATAATTTAGTTGCAATAGTTGACAGGAATTACAAGCAAATTGACGGACATACCGAAAATGTTATGGCATTGGAACCACTTAAAGATAAATGGGAAGCTTTCAGTTGGGATTGCTATAAGTGTAATGGTAATAACATAAAAGAACTTATTGACACACTGTCAAAACTTAAAAGTAAAAAAGGAAAACCAAAAGTTATAATCGCAGAAACACTTATGGGAAAGGGTGTTAAAAGCATAGAAGACAATCATCTATGGCATGGTAAGGCTCCCAGTAAAAAGCAGGCAAAACAGTTTATTAATGAATTAGAGAAAAATTATTAGCAAATGAAAAAAGTTGATAATAATATTGAATTATGCTCTACCAAAGAAGGCTTTGGCTTAGGTTTGAAAGAAGCCGGAGCAGAAAATGAACATGTTTTTGCTTTAGGCACAGATATAACTAGTTCTGTTGGAATGAACTATTTTGCCAACAAGTTTCCTGAAAGGTTTTTTTCTTTGGGTATAGCCGAGCAAAATGCCGCCGCTGTGGCAGCAGGGATGGCACTGATGAAAAAAATACCTGTATTTGCAACTTACGCAGTGTTTTCTGCTTTGCGTTGTGCCGACCAAATAAGAGTTTCTATTTGCTACAATAATTTGCATGTTATTATCGGAGGTGCGCACGCAGGAATTTCTGTCGGTCCGGATGGTGCTACACATCAAGCATTAGAAGATATTGCACTAATGCGTTCATTACCTAATATGACCGTTTTATCTCCTTGCGACGCAACGCAAACAAAACTTGCAATAAAAGCTGCTATTAATAAACTCAGCAGTCCGGTATATATTCGTTTCGGCAGAGAAGCTGTACCTAACTTTAGCTCGCCTGAGCAACACTTCGAACTGGGTAAAGGTCAAATTTTATATTCAGGCGATGATGTTTGTATTTTAGCAACCGGACATTTAACATGGCAAGCACTGCAAGCTGCTAAAGAATTGGCAGACAACGATATAAATGCAATGGTTATTAATATTCACACTATAAAACCAATTGACAAAGAACTTATTGTGAATGCAGCTGAACATTGCGGAGCTTTTGTTACCTGCGAAGAACATCAGATTATGGGAGGCTTTGGCAGTGCTGTTGCCGAAGTTGTTGCTAAAGAATATCCTGTACCAATTGAATTTATCGGAATTAATGATACTTTCGGTGAATCGGGAAGCCCCGCAGAATTAATGAAAAAATATAAACTTACTTCTGAATATATTGCTGAAGCTGCTAAAAGAGCTTTGCAAAGAAAAAGATGAATTGTTATATTGTTAAATTGTTTGATTGTTTCATTGTTGAATGGTTGTATCACGAGCGTCCCTGCTCGTAGATGAAGTAGTTAGTTTTTTATCAACAATCTATGAGGATTGTGATACAACAAATAAACCACAATAGATACATAGAACACAATAGAAAAAACTACTGTGCCCTATTTGCCTAATGTGGTTAAAAAAATTAGTGTAAATTCGTGTAATTCGTGTCTCGTGTTAAATTATTGTTTATGGAGTATAAGGATTTTCTGTCTTCACGTTCGCGTTCACATCTTTTCACAATCCCCTTTTTATTAACATTATTTTTTACGGCAATGACAAATAAACAGGACAACCCAAAGATTTCCAAAGATTTTTTGACGGGAAAATTTAATCCTAAAACCCATCCTGATTTTATTGAAATTGAATTGCCTTATGCTAACAGAAAGGGTATGTTTATGCACAAAAAAGCTTATGAATGTTTTAAGAAAATGCATATACATGCAAAAAACGATGGCATTAACCTTCAAATAATTTCAGCAGCAAGAAATTTTGAAAGACAAAAGCAAATCTGGGAAAATAAGTGGAACGGCATAACATTAGTAAATGGAAAAAATCTCAAAACAGCTGTTAGTGACCCCGTTAAACGCGCTTTAATTATTATGTCATATTCTTCTATGCCCGGCACTTCACGGCACCATTGGGGGACAGATATAGACATTAACAGTCTTTCGCCAGGATATTTCACCACAGACAGAGGAAAAAAAGAACATAAATGGCTTGAACAAAATGCTAAATTGTATGGATTTTGTCAGCCGTATAAAAATAATGGACGCGAAACCGGTTATAAAGAAGAGCCTTGGCATTGGTCTTATATTCCGTTAGCAGAAAAATTTTTGGAGATTTATAAAGACTCTGTTGCCAACAAAGATATTAAAGGTTTTGAAGGTTGCGAAACGGCTGTCAAAATTGATGTTGTTAAAAATTATGTTTTAGGGATTAATAGCGAGTGTTACTGAGAATAAAAGTAGAAACAACGGCAGTTATTAAGGAAACTATAAAAGTCATTATCAGGCAGGAAATATATCGCTCCATATTGGTTTGTATCCATATAATTGTAAAAAGAATACCGACTATCATTGTAATTAATGCCGCATTAGCATGAAACTTTTTCCAGAATAAAGTTAGAATAATAATTACTGAAAATGTACCACCAATACCTGCCCAAACATATTTTACAATATTATAAATTAAATTTTCTTTAGTCAAAAATGCGAGGGTAAAGGCAGCAATAGCGAGTATTGTGGTAATAATTCTTGAAATAAACAAATTTGTTACTTTAAATTTCTTTCTATACTTACTATCTTTAACAATATTTTCGCTGATTTCTGTAGAAGAAAGTATTAATAAAGAGTTGGCAGTTGAAATCATTGCAGCAAAAGCTCCGGTAATTAGTATAGTAGCAATAAAAGGATTGAATATTTTGAATATAACAGCAGGCATTACAGCTTCCCTGTCGGGTAGCAGGTCTGATTCAGGTCCGAAAATCGCTAAGCCAAGCCAACCTAATAAAAGAGCACCTGTATAAGCTAATAATGTCCATACTATTGCAATAGTTCGGGCATGTATAGTTTGTTTAAAATCTTTAATCGCCATAAATCTTACTGCCAACTGTGGCATTCCTCCCAGATATCCAAACATCCAGCTAAAACCGCTAACAATAACAATACCGGCACCAAAGCCTGTTGTTAGTCCTGTCAGGTTAGAATAGTGTTCTCCTGATTTCTGAATCGCTTCGGGGATAGATGAAGCGAAAACATCAGGATTATTAGCGATATAATAAATTCCGACAATTGGCCCTACTACCAAAGTTATTATCATTAATACAGCTTGCAAAACATCAGTATAAACAACACTTTGAAAGCCTCCATAGATAGTATATGGAACGACAAACAAAAACACTATAATAATACCTGTATTAATATTTAAGCCGAACATTTCCTGTATTGTTTTTCCTCCACCGATAAATTGAGCGCCAACATAAAAAAAGAAGAAAAATGCAATAATTAAGCTGCCAATGATTTGGATATACTTACCGGTTTCTCCATGACGTTTTGCCAGATAATCAATAAAAGTTTCAGCTTTATATTTATCCGCTTCGTTGCGTAGTTTTTGGGCTATAAATATCCAACCAAGTATAATTCCTAACGCGCATCCCAGTGCTGTCCACATTTCTGTAAAACCCAAAGCATAAGCAGCCCCAGGTAGTCCTAAAAGAGCCCAGGCAGACTCACCTGTTGCACGTTCCGACAACGCCGCCGCCCATCCGGGAAGATTTCTGCCACCAATAGCATAATCCGAAGATGACTTCACTTTACGACCAACATAAATACCGATAAATGTTAAAATAACCAGATAAACTATCATAACACTCATCATTAAACCTTGGTGTTCCATGTTTTTTTATTGCAAAATAATGCAATTTTTATTTAATTTATTTGTATAATAAATTTTTATATACATTTGCATTAAACCTAAAATTCCAAATTACAAATCTCAAATTACAAATAAATTCCAATAAATCAATGAATTAAATTCAAAACAAAAGAGCACTTTTTAAAAGAAGAAAAGTTTAATGGAAATAAAAAAATTAAATAAAATAATTTTTGGCCTTTATAATGTGATGAAAAAAAGGAGTAAGGAGGCTATGTTATGGAATTAGGTCAGCAACATCTTTTTCCTGTTGAACAAGTTAAAATTCAAAAGCATCAGAACAGGAAAAGCAATAATCAGTATTTTACCCCAGAGTTTGCTGTAAAAAAAGCTCTTTCGTTTATTATGAATTCAAAAATTGAAAATATAATAGACCCCGCCGTAGGTAATGGTGTATTTCTCAAAATCGCTGCAAAAAAATGGGGAAATGCTAAACTGTTTGGGGTGGATATTGATGAAAAAGTTATTGAGGAACTTAAGAAATTTAATTTTCAAAATGCTAATTTCTTTTGTGGTGATGCTCTTTTACAGGAAACTTGGCAAAACAGGGATGTTCAAAACATTATTTCAAACGGTGGATTTGATCTTGTTGTAGGCAATCCTCCTTTCAGTAGTTGGTTTCATAGAATTGCAACACCGCAAATTCTATCAAATTATAAATTAGCCCATAATAATGGCAAACTTATGCGAAGCCAAGCCATAGAAGTCCTTTTCTTGGAAATATTTATAAATTTGTGTAAATATAATGGTATCGTAATAATTGTATTACCCGATGGTATATTATCAAATCCTCAGTATAAGTATATTAGAGGGTTTATATTGAAAGAGACAGAAGTTAAATATATTATAAGTTTACCAAGAAATGTTTTTGAAGCTACTTCTGCCAAAACAAGTATTCTCATTTTGCAGAAAAAAAGAAAAGATGCTTTAAATTATCAGACTAATATTAGTTACCTTGAAAAGTCAGGCAATATTAGCAATACCATCAAACTATGGGATACAGATTTAATTAACAGAATGGACCACTCTTATTATCATAATTTGAAAAAAAACAGCATTAAAGAACTAATAGAAAAAGGAATTAAATTTAAACTCCTCAAAGATTTAGTAATTTATTGTAAAACAGGGAAAACCCTTTATGGAGAAGAGAGAAAATTTTCTAAAGAAGGATTAAGATTTCTTCATGCAACAAATATTACAGATATTGGCATTAATTATAAACGGAATGAAAAGTTTATCTCTCCTTCAAGCAAGATGGATTTTCCAAATGCCTACACAAAGATTGGGGATATTTTATTTGTGAGAGTAGGCGTCGGTTGTGCCGGTAGAGTGGCTATCGTTGATGCTAAAGAAAATGAAGGAGTAGCAACTGATTATTTACATATCGTTAGAGTAAAAGATGTTAATCCTTATTTTCTTGTTGTCTATCTCAAAACAAAATTTGGTAAAGACTCCATAAATCTTTTGAAACATGGAGTTGGAACTGTAAGTATAAACAAAACAGACCTTTTGTCTCTTCCTATTCCTATTGTTTCCAATGAAATTCAGAAAGAAGTAGGAGATAAATATGAAGAAATTTTGAGAGAATACGAGTTTAATATTCACAATGACAAAGACTTATCTATATGTAAAATAAATACTAATAAATTAACAATTACTTTGGAAAAGATTTTACAAGGAGTCTCAAGATGAAAAATAAAACGAAAAAGAAACTAAACGAGTTTTGCTCAAGATGCAAAGATTATTTAAATGACAACAAACTTATATCCATAGCAGGAAAATATCATATTGAACTTTCAACAAGAACACTCTCTGATGTTATTGAAAAACATGTAATTAGTTTTGCCATTGACTTTTTTGGAAAGGATAATGTGAAATATGGTAACTGGAGTGGATACGATGTAATTATCCTTGATTTAGAAGAAATAACGGTTTATGTAAATATTAAAACAAATTTATTCAATCCAAATATGGATGGGACGTGGTTATGCAGTGCTTCTGTAATTGAAAGACTTAAAAGGGAAAGCATATTAGAATATCTTTATTGCACTAAATTCGAATATATTAAAGAGAGTAATCTTTTAAAATTTCTCTCAGGCAAAGTAGCAGGTCCCATTTCAGATATTGAATTGATATATTATACGAGAGGCGAAAAGACAAAATATAGAATACGAACAGAATTTAATGGAACTCATTGTCATATCTTGAATAAACATTATGAATAAAGACATTATGGATAATAAGAATGTTTCAATATTCCAAGAAAAACTCAAAAACATAATAAGAATAATTTGCACTAAACAAATTGAGGCAAAAAATGAAAAAAATAAATTCTAAAGAACTCGACCCTTCGCCCAAGATATGGGAGTGGGTATGGGATACTTTAATAGAAATTTCACATGAAGTTGACACAGAAGAGAATGGAGAATACATGTTAACATACGAAGGTTGGAGCGGAATTTGTGTTAGCAGTGTATTTGATCCTACAAAATCTGATGAAGAAAATGAAGATAGATATTATGAGTATGCAGAGGAGCAATCCGATGATATAATCAAAGAGTGGCTCGAAGAATGTAAAGAGACTCATGATTTGATTGACTATGGATATGAGCCTACAGGACTTTATGGTGTTACATGGGCTTTGTTCAAGGGGTCAAAAATTGACACTATAATTGAAAAAGAACCATAAAAAACTCAAAATATGCTCATACAAGGTATAATATCAGTATTTATTTTCTCACTATTTCCTTGCCATTTAAGGAATGAATTTTATGAAATCTGAAAAGTTAAACTTATTTTTTGTGCATAATAGAATTTTCCAGTACTTCTTTAATTTCATTTATTGAAATATCCAAATTGAGTTTACCATCAACAGATAAAGCGATTTCTCCTGTTTGTTCTGATACTATAATAACAATAGCATCGGAATTTTCGGTAACTCCTACACCTGCTCTGTGTCTAATGCCAATATTATTAGGAATTGACTCATTTTGCGATATGGGAAGAATACATTTTGCTGCTGCGATTCTATTATCGGAAATTACTATCGCTCCATCGTGAAGAGGCGAATTTTTAAAAAATATATTTTCTATAAGACTTTCAGAAATTAATGCATCTACCGGAGTTCCTGTTGAAATAATATTTTCAAGTTCTGATTTTCGGGTTAATACAATTAAAGCTCCTGTTTTAGATACAGACAACTGACCTATGGCTTTAGCGATTATATCTATATCAAGTTTTGTTTCCTGTGCTATATGAAAACTCCAAAATAAAAAACGTTTTCTGTTTTTTTTAATAAATTTCGGATTGCCTAATAATAATAAAAACTTTCTTATTTCCTGCTGAAAAACTATTATTAGTGCAATAACACCAACGCTGATAAACTGTCCCAGAATCTCACTTAAAAATTTGAGTTCTAAAAAGCTAACCAACTTCCAAAGTAAATAGATTGCTATTATTCCGAAAAAAATACTAATTGCAGATGTTCCTTTAAGTAAATTATATAGTTCATA
>Ga0180009_10004513_pt1 | contig 15315 bp, 16 predicted proteins | sample OS_PC_MetaG_FD_123537 | JGI IMG/M metagenome (GOLD analysis project Ga0180009, IMG submission 123537) | Groundwater microbial communities from the Aspo Hard Rock Laboratory (HRL) deep subsurface site, Sweden - OS_PC_MetaG | ecosystem: Environmental > Aquatic > Deep subsurface > Groundwater...
CATGGATAAAGGGTGAAATCAGTTCATCAATGGTCAAGGGGTTAAATACCGGCTGATCCCCCTGGATATTGATAACAATGTCATCAGGTCCCAGGCCCAGCATGCCGGCTGTCTGGGCCACCCGGTCAGTTCCAGAGCGGCAGTCCTCAGACGTCATTACGGCTGTGCCGCCAAAATTCTCCACTGCTTTGAAGATTCTTTCGTCATCTGTTGCCACAATGGTTTTTGTAACAGCCTTGGATTTTTGGGCCTGTTCATATACCCTTTGTATCATGGGTTTTCCGGCAACAAGCGACAGGGGCTTGCCTTCAAATCTGCTGGATCCGTATCTGGATGGTATTACCGCAATTGTCATGGCATCTCTTTTACATTTTTAAAAATAAGGACCTAGCTTTGTCTCTTGTCATGATGTTTTTCCAGTCGCGGCCCAGGCAGTTTTCCCATAAGGGATCAAGACCAAGTGCAACTGTGACCATCTTTTCAATCTGTTCCTCCTGCAGAGGTTTGACCAGACCCCGGGGCAGTTCAATTCCGCATTTTTTTGTCATGGTTCGAAATTCTTTTACCCCGTCAGGATAGAAGTCTTCAAGATAGTCAAAAACAATGCAGCAACCGATCCCGTGATGAGTGCCCAGTACATAGGAAAGACCGTAGGACAGTGCATGGCAGGCACCCACCTGGGAATAGGCAATGCTCATACCCCCAAAGAAAGAGGCCATCATCATTTTGTCCGCCTTGTCCGGATGGTCATCCAAAAATACCTGGCGGCAGAGATCAAGAGATTTTTCACCATAGGATTTGGAGAATTCATTCAGATAGGTGCCTTCAAGGGACTCAATGCAATGAATATAGCAGTCCATGCCGGTATAAAAGTGCTGGTCTTTTGGAACATCTTTTGTCAATTCAGGATCAAGAACGATCTGGTCAAAAACAGTGTAGTCAGAGTTAAGACCCAGTTTTTTTTGGGGACCTGTCAACACAGCGGTTCTGGATACCTCTGCCCCGGTTCCTGAAAGGGTGGGAACGGCCATGTGGCAGACAGCAGGGTTTTTTATCAGGTCCCATCCCTGATAAAGGGTGGAAGATCCTTCATTGGTCAGCATCAGGGATACGGCCTTGGCCAGATCCATGCTGCTGCCGCCGCCAATGCCGATGACGGCACAGGGCAGGGTTGCGGCAAAATCTTTTACCTTCAGCGTCAATTCATCCACATATCCGGTCTTGGGTTCGTCATCCACATTTACCCATAATATCAAGTCCTTGTCATAGGCTGGAATCCTTTTTTCAAGGTCTTTTCCCCGGAACACATCATCCGTGACAAATACCACCCAGGAGCTTTTATTCACGCGTTGTTTTGATATGATTTCATCAAGCTGTGAAAAGCAGCCTCTCCCGAATATCACATTGGGAACCAGCTTAAAGTTTCTAAACATTTGTTATTCCTTAAATGATTTCATTATAGCCTGAATTCTTTTTTCAATATCCGCTTTAGTCCATGACAGCATGATCTGCATGGAAATGGTTTTCTTCATGATCGTGTCAGCGTCTTTGAGAACAAGATTTTTATAATCCGGCAGGTTGTCTGAAAGTTCAACCGCAAGCCTGGCAGAGCATTTCATCTGTGCCAGGTGATGCCATTTTTTGTAATAGTGCCAGTTGTTATCATACCAGTACACTGACCCCGCACCGTTTTTAGCAAGATTTTTGGCAATCTGTCTGGCCCGATCTTGAGTTGGAAGAAAAAAGCTTAAAAAGGTGGCTGAATCCCCCTTAGCATCGGGAATATACCTGAAACTGACCTCTGGAAGATCTGCCATGGCATCTTTGATGGCAAATTTGTTTTTTCTCTGGATATCCAGGATTTGGTCCAGTTTGTTCAACTGGGCAAGGCCCACGGCTGCAGAAAGTTCGCTGATCCTGTAATTGGTTCCGATAATGGGATGATCGTCTGCCCCCCGGTCAGGACCGCCTAAATGATCATGTCCATGATCGGCAAACTGGTCGGCTTTTTCATATACCGCTTTGCTGTCCGTAATAATGCCGCCGCCTTCACCACAAGTGACGGTTTTCACGGCATCAAAGGAAAAGCAGCCGGCAAGCCCAAAGGTTCCAAGGGCTTTCCCCTGATAGGAGGCTCCAAGAGACTGACAGGCATCTTCAAGAAGAATCAGTCCCTTTTTTCTGCACACATCCTTGATTTCATCAATTCTTGCCATGGAACCGCACATATGGACTGGAATCACGGCCTTGGTCCTGTCGGTGATAACCTCTTTTATTCTGTCAGGATCAAGGCAGAGCGTTTCATCAATTTCACTGAAAACAGGGATGGCGCCGGCATTGAGAACAGCCTCAAATGTGGCGACAAAGGTAAAGGGGGGAACAATGACTTCATCTCCGGCACCAATACCGCAGGCAGTTAAGGCCGTGCAAAGGGCGGCCGTCCCGCTGGAACACAGGTGACTGTAATTAGATCCTGTAATTTCAGCCAGTTTTTTTTCAAACTCAAGAGCTTTGAAATGCCCGTTTCTTGTACCTTCAAATCCATACCTGAAAAGAACACCTGTTTCAAGAACATCGGCCACTTCTTTTCTTTCCTCATCCCCAAATATTTCAAAACCAGGCATGGTTTCCTCCATAATAATTAATTGTCGGTTTAATTTTTTTTGTGTTGGATAAGTACCACAATAAACAACCAAGTTTCAAGGTCTGCTGTGCTTAAATACAAATGAAAATTCCTGCTGTAAATTTTGGCCCTATCTTACCCGGCACGAATAGGGCCAGATGACTTTGGTATCTGTTGGAACAAATTGACCATCCTCGGTCATATAGGGGATGGAAACCTGTTTCTCCTGTTCCGGAAGGTTTTCCATTGATATGGAATCATAGGGTGGTTTTTTTCGGTAAAACGCATTGGGGTCCATGAAAAAACCTTCTATAGGGATAATGCTATAGCTGCTGACAGCATAGGTTGGAAAATTGCTGTAAAATATTGCAAAGTGAAGCGCATAGCGCCTTTTTTTCCCACCGCTGCTCGAACTTATACCCCCGGCATTTTTTTCTTTTGCTTCTTTACCGGATATTCCTGTGTTGCTTGTTTTTCCAATTTCATTTCCCATTTTCACCCGAGTTCCAATCAATAGATCAGGCATGTCCAGCAAATGGGTGTATTGGCTATAGGTCCACAGGGGTAAGCCGGTATCGTCAGGCTCGTGTCTCAGGACAATTTCTATGCCCTTTGCGTTTTTTTCATTTAAAAATTTGCCGACAATCGTGCCATCAGCAACCGCAAGTACAGGTGTTCCTCGCGGAGCAGGAATGTCTATGCCTTTATGAAGAGCAGGTTTTCCTCTTTTTTGAGTATAGTTTTTGGCCCAGATTTCGCTATCGATCGGTCTGCAATTGCAATTTTTGTCGAAGCGCGGGGTTAAACCGGTTTGAATAACTCCTCTTTGTTTCTGGATTTCGTAAACCTTGTCAGGATCGATTTTGCGTGACATGCCAAAGGTAATTTTTTCAGCTGTTCCGACTTCTGAAATGTCTATGATATTTTTATTAAAATCGCTGTCTATGGTCTCTTTAGATTCTGCCACAAGGTTCCGGGTCAAAAGACAAACCATTGTCATGACAATGAGAAAATATGGTTTAAAAGATAAAAGGCGATGCATTGTACCTCTTTGATTGATATGGGGTTGATTTCATGTTTAAAATCCTTTTTAAAAAAACATCATATGATATCATGCAAGATAGCATTGAGCAATTCCCCTGCAGGTAAATTTACCTGCCGTTGTCTGGTAAATAAATTGACATTAAGTGTTCAAGTGATAATATATAAAGCGTGAATTGTAATCAGGTAAAGGTATGGGGTTAAGCAATGAAGTGATGGTTAAAAAAATATACAGGTGTAAAAAAAGCTATGGATAAAAGAAAATCAGACCCTTACCAGGGGTTTGAGCAGGGACCGATTCGACCGCCCAGTGAAGCAGACAGCCTTTTAATCCGGCTGACACGAAATTGCCCCTGGAACCAGTGTACATTTTGCAGGGTGTATAAAAAAGGCAAGTTCTCCTTAAGATCTGTTGAAAACATCATCAAAGACATTGATTTACTGCACAGCTATATCAAACGAATCAAACAGATTATCAAGCCTGGCGGATATGCCGACAGCGAGGTGATCAACACTCTTTACAACAGTTTTGAGGAAAAAGACCGGGTTGCATTTAATGCTGCCATGAACTGGTATGCTGCAGGGATGCGGTCCATCTTTTTGCAGGATGCCAATTCTTTGATCATGAAGCCCGATGATCTTGTGTTTGTTCTGGAATATATTAAAAAGTGCTTTCCAAATGTGGACAGGATTACTTCCTATGCAAGAAGCCATACCATTGTTAGAATCAAGCAGGATGATTTGAAACGCATTGGTGATGCAGGATTAAACCGGATCCATGTGGGCATGGAATCCGGATCAGACACGGTATTGAAAAAGATCAGAAAAGGGGCCACCAAAGCCATCCATATCAAGGCAGGCATAAAGGTGAAAAAGGCGGGAATGGAGCTGTCGGAATATGTCATGCCCGGACTTGGCGGCATTGATTATTCCATAGAACATGCCATGGAAACCGCTTCTGCCCTCAACAGCATTAACCCTGATTTTATAAGGATCAGGACCCTTGCTGTGACAAACGGAACCGTTCTTGCCGAGGAAGTCGGAAGCGGCACATTTGAAAAACCCACAGATGCCATGATGGCCAAAGAGTTACGGCTGTTTATCGAAAGCCTTGACGGGATCGATTCTTACATTAAAAGTGATCACATTCTGAACCTGTTCGAGACCATCAATGGAAAACTACCGGAAGATAAAGAGAAAATGATCGGCATTATTGACCGGTTTTTTGACCTTGAACCGGAACAAAGAGTTTTATACCAGATCGGCAGGCGGATGGGATTTTTCAGAGGTCCAGATGATATGGATCAAAGCCCCCATCTTGAACAGGTAAAAAAGGCCTGTGAACATTACGGGGTGACCCCTGAAAATGTTGATACGGTTATTGATGAATTGATGAAGCGTTTTGTGTGATAAAAAATCCATTTATATACATATCCCGTTTTGCGTTAAAAAGTGTGTGTATTGTGATTTTTATTCTAAAACAGATCTTTTCTTGATTCCCGGCTATATCAATAGTCTTCAAAAAGAAATTAAAGCCCGGTCGGATTTAAAGGACAAGATCAACACCATTTACTTTGGTGGCGGAACCCCCTCTGTTCTTCCTGTTAAAAAAATTGAACTGCTGCTGCAGACCATTGATGCGTCGTTTTCTGTCTCCCGCAAGGTTGAAGTCACCCTTGAAGTCAACCCGGGAACCGTTGATCTTGATTATCTGATGGAGTTAAAAAAAGTCGGTATCAACAGGCTCAGTATCGGTATCCAGTCATTTAACGATGACAAACTCAGGTTTTTGAAAAGAATTCATACAGCTGATCAGGCCATAAAAACTGTTGAAAATGCAGAAAAAGCAGGGTTTGACAACATCAGTCTGGATTTGATCTACGGACTTCCTTTTGAAACCAAGGCCCTGTGGCTTAAAGATTTAAGCACTGCTGTCAGTATGTCGCCCACCCATTTGTCCTGCTATATGCTCACCCTCGAGCCGGGCACACCCCTTGATGAAAAAGTGAAAAAAGGCTTGATAGCCCCTCTTGCCCCTTCAACCTTGTCAACACTGTTTAAAAAGACATCCCGATTTTTAAGTGAATTCAAGTTTGAGCAATATGAGATTTCCAATTTTTCAAAGGGTGTGCAAACCCGGTCAAAGCACAATTCAGCCTATTGGGACATGATATCATATTACGGGTTTGGGGCTGCGGCACACTCATTTGATAAAAATTCAAGGTCCTGGAACCATAGCAGCATTAACAAATATATAAAGGATATGGACTCCGGCCGGCTTCCGGTTGAAGGCCGGGAAACGCTCACCCGGGAACAGGAAATGCTTGAAATGATCCTGCTGAGGCTTCGTACCCTTGACGGCCTGGACCTGGAAAAATTTTCAACCCTATTTTGCGTCTGCTTTGAAAACCAATTCAAGGATATCCTGGAACAGGTTATTGGAGGGTCCATGGGATTCATCAAGGGCAACAGGTTTGCCCTTACCCTGGAGGGCAGAGCACGACTGAACGGCATTGTCGAAGCCTTTGCCGAAAAGATTCTTTAGGTTTTGCGCCGCAGCTGTCTTGTGTCTCCCACCCGTATGGTCAGGTTGATGGAATCAAAGTATTCAATTAAAGGGATGACATATTTTCTGGAGACCCCTGTCATGTCTTTGAAATCAGGTGTGGTGATAGAGTGTTTTTCCTGTAGAAATGTGGTCAGTTTTTGTTCAAGAATATGGATCTGAGCGGCATCAAAGTAAAGATCATCCTTTGTTTTGACAATGGAGTTTTCTTCAATCAGCATGTGGAGAACATCGGTAGCTGTCTTTTTATCCAGGTTAAGATCCTGGCACACGGTCCTGAAAAAAGGCGGTGTTAACCCGGATGTCTGATATATTTTGTTGATTTTTTCTTTGACCTCATGCTGGTCAACTTCAAGGGCCACTTCATGGGTGGATAATTTTATAATATTTTTATCCAGAACAATAAGGTTTTCTTTGGACAGTTTTGAAAAGAGAATATTAAAAAACTTTGCATCATCAATGTACTGGAATTTGGATTTAAGCTCCTGGGTCGGCATGCCTTCTTTTAACGGATTGCCGGCATGGTAGGCTTCAAGCTTTTGGAGAAGCTTTTCTTTGAATTCATCAAAAAAAGCACCAATAACATAGATCTGTTTTTCTTTATCCGTCTGGACAACCTGCTGTTTGGCAAGCATTTTCTGCAACCCAGCGGCAAGTTTTTTATCCGGGATATTGGTCATGACACGCAGGTCTGAAAAAGACACGCCTTGATATCCTTTTAAGGATAGAAAAAACAGGATGGTCTGCTCAGGGTCATCCAGCAACAGGTTTTCCAGCCCCTGAATGATCGCCTTATCAACCAGCTTGTGCTTTTGGGAGGCTGGATTTAATATGGCACCGCCGCCGATTGTTTTTACCGGCGAATAACTTCGGATAACGTAACGATCATCCTTTATGCAGCAGACCGGGGACTCAAGGCGGAACTGAACGCAGGCCTCATCGCCGGGCAGAAGCTCATCTGAGTCCAGCAGTATCATATACCCCAGTATTTCACTGGTTCCTGAATGGAATCTGATTCTTGTCCTGGTTTTGGCAGGCTTTGGATTGCTGCTTAAATAAAGGAAATGGGCATCCACCATATAGCTTTCAATCAGGGTGCCGGGGGTAGACAGGACATCTCCGCGGCTGACGGATTCCTTGTCAAGTCCCTGGAAGTTAATGGCGGTTCTTGTGCCGGCACCTGCCACTGTTACCCCGGAGCTGTGAACCTGGATTCCCCTTACTTTGGAGACAATTTTTTTGGGATAGACCATGATATCGTCCCCGACATTGATACTGCCGGAAGTCAGGGTTCCGGTTATCACCGTACCAAATCCTTTCATTGAAAAGACCCGGTCCACAGGAAGTCTGAAGATGGCGGAAAATTTTCTTTCAGGAATGCTGGTGCAGATGGTTTCCAGGGTTTTAATAAATTCATCAAGCCCGTCCCGGGTAACAGAGGAGACAGGGATAATGGGCTTGCCTTCGAGGAATGTGCCCTGGATAAAATCAGTGATGTCATCAAGGGCAAGCTCTAAAAGATCTTCATCCACCATATCTGTTTTGGTCAGGGCAATCAGGCCGTGTTTGATCCCCATGAGGCTGCAGATCTCCATATGTTCCCTGGTCTGGGGCATGACGCCTTCATCTGCTGCAATGACCATTGTGACCACATCAATCCCGCTGGAACCGGCCACCATGTTTTTTACAAATTTTTCATGACCCGGCATATCCACTATGCCGATATGCTGCCCATTGGGCAGATCAAGGGAAGCAAACCCAAGTTCTATGGTAATACCACGTTCTTTTTCTTCCTTCAGCCGATCCGTGTCAATGCCGGTCAATGCCTTGACAAGGCTTGTTTTTCCATGGTCGATGTGTCCGGCTGTCCCTAAGATGATATTTTTTTCCAATTGCCCAATCCTCGGATGTTATTTTTGTTTCTTTTTTCTGTAAAGCGCCATGGCATACGCCAGGGCAACCAGGATAAGTCCTGCACCAACGCCATGGTAAATACCCCATTCCGGTCTGAAAAGCCGGATAAGAATGATACCGAAAACAAGACCTAAAATAAGCCGGACAATGAAAATTAAAAAAGCATTCATATACAAATTCCTTTGATGAAATATTTTATACGCAAGGATCATAGTCAAACAACACGTCAAGGTCAATGTAAATATGGGTCCTGGTCAGCAGGACCCCTGTTTTTGGTGACACAAAAAAGCCGTGTCCGGGACCTTGTGCTTTAAATAAGTATTGAAAAACAGATCAAGTTCTGATAATTAAGGAGAGTTTTTTGTGGTGGGTGTAGCTCAGTTTGGTAGAGCACTAGGTTGTGGCCCTGGTTGCCGCGGGTTCAAGTCCCGTCACTCACCCCATTTTTTTACTGAACCATATGGAAAAAAGTGATCATTTACACCCGAAACTCAAGTTGTTTGAGCATCGGGTTTTTTGATTTTAAGGTGTAAGTCAATCTGATCAACAAAGGGAACCGTCAAAATGATTTTATCCAAAAGAACTCTGGTAGCCGCTATTTTTTTATCTGTACTTTTACTGCCGTATCTTTGTTTTTCTGAAGACTTTACGGACGGTTTATATGCCCAATTTGATACCACTAAAGGACAAATCGTTGCTGTCCTTTATTATGAACAGGCCCCGCTGACGGTTATAAATTTTGCAGGCCTGGCGCTTGGGACAATTGCTTCCAATCAGGGGCCTTCAAAAAAATACTATGACGGACTTATTTTCCACAGGGTGATCAAAGATTTTATGATCCAGGGCGGCGATCCCACCGGAACCGGCAGGGGAGGCCCTGGGTATAAATTTGCCGACGAGTTTTCAGATGAATTAAAACACGATTCCCCCGGAATTCTTTCAATGGCCAATGCAGGCCCTGGAACCAATGGCAGCCAGTTTTTTATTACGCATAAGGCGACTCCCTGGCTTGATCAGAAACACGCGGTTTTTGGAAAAGTGATTAACGGCATGGACGTGGTTAATGCCATTGAAAAAGGTGACAGGATCAACACCTTGACCATTATCAGGATCGGGGAACCTGCCAAGGCCTTTAAAATAGACCAGGCAAGTTTTGATCAGGCGCTGATGGATTTCAAATAAGCGTTTCTTTTACAATAATGGCATCAGATACATATCTTTGAGGATTTGTGCCTGCCGGATTCTCAGGTACACGCTGGGATTGTTGACAGACCATTTATGCGGGTTCGGTAAAACAGCCGTCATTAAGGCAGCCTGAAAAGGGGTTAGGTGTTGGGCGCTTTTTGAAAAATATTTTTGTGAAGCCGCTTCAGCACCAGTGACACCTGTTCCCCAATCCACGGTGTTTAAATACATTTCCAAGATTCTTTGTTTATCCCAGAACACTTCGATCAAGACCGTGTAATAAATCTCAGCGGTTTTGCGGAACAAGCTTCTGCTGGACAACAAAAAAACGCTTCTGGCGGTTTGCATGCTTATGGTGCTGGCGCCTCTGAGTTTTTTTTTTGTAAATACAGTCTGTACTGCATTTTTTATTTCGTTAAAATCAAATCCATTGTGAGATAAAAATCGCTGGTCTTCAGCAGCAATGACCGCTCTTCTCAAATGAGGCGATATGGCTTCAATTTTTTTAAACCTATATCTCGGACGCTTTTCAGGCTGTTTTTTCAGGATGGATTCTGCCCATTCCCATGCTATATTCGGCGTAATCGGCGGATTAATGAATTTTAATGCCACGACCTGGATAAGGGTAAGGCAAAACAGGAGCAGGACAATCTTTAATCCTGTTTTCCAGATCCAGGCCATTATTTTTTTTCTTCTGGTTTTCTTCATTTCTTTTTTTAAGGTTCTACTGGCAATGCCGATTGTTGTCAATTCCAAATCAGGTCTTATAATAGAGGATAAGATCAAAGATAAACTTCATATTTTTCGATAACCCCAAAAAGGGAGGTGCGGATCATGTCACAGATATTTACAACAATCAAAGACCTGCCAAAAGAGGTCTTGAATTTGAATATAGATGACCCAAAGTTTGATTTTTTAAAGGCCAAACAAATAGCAAAAGACAAGGCGTTTGAAAAATGCGATTACCCCATGATTCTTTCCTGGAAAAACGGGAAAACAGGAGAGGCTTACCCCAATTACGAGTGCGGCGTGACGGACAGACCGTTCTGGATACGATATGCAGAAGGGCGAGGGGCAAATCTTACCATTGATTTTAACAATGGTGAATATGTGTTTATGGTATTAAAGATGTAACATCCCATTGCAGACACTGTTTCATCTCCCATCTGCGGTATGCACCTGCTGATACTCCACCTTGGCATCAGGGGCAAAAAGGATTATATTTTTTTGAATCGTATTCAAATGATCCAATACGGATGCTGCCTCAATCCCAGGGGGTGCATACGTTACATATAACGCCCGCCGAGTCTTGGGAGAAATCTGAGTCCGCTGGTCCTGACCATAGATGACGGTGCAAACAACCCCTTTTGCGTCAGTCATCATCATGTCACTTTTCTTGAGCGTCTTTTTGCTGCCGTTTATTTGGATAAACCCTTCCGCCCCACGGCTTATATCAATCATTAACGGAAAGCATAAACAGTCTGCATCGTGCCCGGCACTCAGAAGAAGGGTTTGCATTTCTGCTGCAAAATTGGCATCAACCAAAGGACTCACATTTGGAAGTGATTTTCCTTTATGAAGAATTGATTCCAGTTGGAGCTGTATATGATAGGTCTTGCCGAATTTTCTGTAATAAGACCGATAGGCTTGTAATCTTTTTGTTTCAAGCAAATCTGCCCGGCTGAAGCCATCATATTTATTGCGAAGCAAAGATGCCAGATTTTCTTTTTGGTTATTCAGAGGGGGGGAAGGTTTTGTATTGTCAACGTTTCCCACTAACAAAATACCGATATGAGCTCCGGGAAAAGCTTTTTTCCACTGATGACTCACTGCCATTTCAATCATTGCGGCCTCCGTTCCTTTAATTGACTGTCTTTGCTGCCGAAGGCTTTAAGCTGATTTTTTCCAGAAATACCAAAGACAGTTTTTCTGATACTTTTTTAACCTTAAAAACCTGATAGCCATTTTTCTTATATATATAAAGGTTTTTCTCACTCTTTTGACCTGTGAACAATTCATACCGGTCTGCATCTGGGAAAAGCTTTTCTGCTGCATGTAAGAGTCTTTTACCGATACCAAGATTTTGATGGTTCGGGTGTACAATCAATTTGCCAATGTACCCTGTTCCTTTTTCCAAATAGGTTCTGACAGAGCCTATAATCTGGTTGCCAAGTTCAACTTTCAAAAAGATCTGATGATGGAATTCAGATCTTATTTCCTTGCGTGTTTGATGTAAAGGCGGTATCGAGAAATCATCTATTATTTCAGCTTCACTTACATATGCAAGTTTTTGAAGCTCAAGGATTTCCTCTGCATTTTCCATTGACGCTTTTTTGATGAAAATACTCCTGGATATTTTGCCATTAAGTTTTAAGTTCATGGGGAAGCTCAAATTTTAAATTGTTTTTATCAAGATACGTTTGAAAACCGATCAGTTTTTTATTCTGATACTCCATATTCACTGCCTGATATCGGCAGTTGTTTATGCAACCGAAACAAAGGACACAGGTCTCGGTATTCACTGAAAAACTGTCCAGATCAATGGAATTGGTCGGACATTTTTCAACACAGACTCCGCATCCCAAACATTTTTGTTCAATAATATAATGATTATTTACAGTCAGTTTGGTCCACCATTCAGGTTTAAAATATGTGGAAAATTCTCTCAGGGTAAGAGTCTGTTTATATTCCGATGCGTTTCCCTTTTCAACCTGTGACTTGATAAATCCGGCATATTCACGAATTTTTTTATAGGTCTCATGGTCCGGCAGGATTGTGTTCTGTATTGTTTTTATGCCGGTGTCATTTTCTTTAAAAGAAAGGGAGTATGTGCTGATGCTCATAAACGATTCCAGACCGACAGGCACGCCGTTTTTTTGTACCATGCCTTTCAGGATGGAGCAGGCAGCATTGTGCTGATTTCCTTCAGGCCCGCCAAAGGTAACATAGGCTGCCACAGGAATTCCGTCAAGATCGGGCAGGGATCGGATAAAATCCTTTACAAAATTCGGGGTGTCATAATAAAAAACAGGGGAACCGATCACCATTAGATCAACGTTGAAAATAGTTGATTTGTCAACATCACGCAGATCTCCATAAACAACCGTGATTCCATTTTTTTCAAAGGTTTTTGCAAGAACTTTCCCGCATTTTTGAGTATTGCCTGTCTGGCTGTACCACAGGACAGCCGCTGTTTTTATTTCTGTTGATTTTAAGGGAACATTTGCCTTAATTGTATTGATGGGAATGCAGGAGGGCAAAGCAGGGAAAGCTGCCGCTGCTGCCATTAAGGCGGTTTTCTTTAAAAAACTCCGTCTGTTTTCCACTAGGACTGCCTTTTTAGTATCGTGTTCCATTTGTTTGAACAATCGCTCGAAACTATTTTGAATATCTTCCCCTGTCCTTGGCTTTTGACATTAATGACTTCATTTCCTTGAATTCGGGATCAAGTTCCATCAAGGCTTTTGTAAAAATTAGATTGCCTAAACCATCCAATGAAAAAAATTCATCAATCTGTGCAAAATTTTTCAGTTTATCAATCATTTGCTCGATTTTGTCTTCGCCATGTTTTCCTGTAAATGCAGACCAAAGCCCCCGGTCAACTGTTTTTATGAGAGAATAGTGAACCAGGTTGCCAAACCGCTGGGGACGGAAGTAAATTCCCAACCCCTTTAACGTAGATTTTTTAAATGAAACAACGACGGCCGGTGTTCTCTCCTTGGAAAACATTCCACCCGTAACCATCTCCACTTCTTCTACGATCAGATTGGGAAACTCTGTTTTCCGGGCAAACTCCCGGCAGTATCGAAGATATCTTTCCTCATACCCTTGAGCGTCATCATAGTCTACCAGCCATCTGTCGTAGTCATACATGTCTTTGAAATCAAACTTCATCCTCCCTCCTTTTATTTCAGATTTTCATCACACCCCTTCGATTCTGGGCCCTCCAATAAATGGATATTTGATTCTCAACAGAGATTTGCCAGGATAAACCCGTTCAAATTGACTTTTCGCATCTTTTAACTGCACTATCAATTCCCTTTGATCAGGATTAACCTGAATTTTGCGATCCGCCATGAGGATAAAAAAGCGTATGATGTCCAAATCCTGCTTGAACACCATCAGTTTTCTCAGGGTGGCAAGTTCTGCCAGCGGCGGATCGAAATCCTTTCCATCTCTGGCCAGAAACTCAATAAGTCTTTTTTGAATTTTTTTAAAGCATTCTCCAACATAGGAATGGATAAGCTGGTCACGATCCTCATGCACGGGCAGTATGGATTTGGAAAAGTTGAACAATTCCAGAGACCAGGTGATACCAAGGCCCACCATGTCCTCTGCTTCGGCAATGACGGCCAGGTTATACGCCAGGCTCTTACGGGCGGCGCTTACCCTTGGATGAAGGTTTGACAGCAGATCCGCCTTGTCAAGGAGAGAAAATACTTCTTCAAGATGGCTGAGATCCTCGCTGCCGATCCAGAAAAGGCAGATGGCCTTATTAATAATGGCTTCCCAGCTGTCTGGATGAAAATCAAGAATCTGGGAGTATTGTTCATATGCCGAGTGATAGTTTTTGTTTTCAGCATCAATTTCAGCCAGTTCCAGCAGTCGTGACAACCGGCTGCGGCTTTCATTCTGTACCGCGTATGATTGAGCGGGAACAACTTTTAAGACCATGATTTCAGTTTTGCATGAATCACACCTGGTAGACGTCTGGAACAGTGAAATTTTAACTGCTGCGCGGCAACGGGGGCACTGCATGGAGTTCTCAATGGCTTTCAATTCAAGGTAATGTTGTTCAATAGCCTTAATCAGCAGACCTATGTCATTGTCAAATGTTTCATGGCGCAGTGAAAGGGCCTGGTATCTGGTTAAAGACTGCAGGCAGTCGGGCAGGGACAACTCATTTGGCATAGCCGTTCCATCTATGAGAATTGGGAATATTACTGCATCCCGTTCAAGGGCAGCAGTAATCTCTCGACGGACATAATCCGCAGGATCGTGAAGTCTTTGAATCTGTTCCTCAGACCGCCAATGCCTGTCAAGAACCACAACAAATGCGTGGCATTGAGTGAGAGCTGCATCAATGGCTTTGTCAAAATTCTGACCCGGCGAGATATCTTGAACATCCAGGAAAACAAGATCCCTGCCGAAACGATCCTTTAGAGATGTTTCAATTCGACCGGCAGCATGGCCCCCGGCACCACCGCGACGATAACTGATAAAGATTCCCTTCATGGCTCCCTTTATGGTCTCAAACACCGGTTAGGTGTCTTTGCAACCCATTCTGCCCTATTTTGCTTCTTCGATTATGGTTTTAATCGTGGTTTCAACTTCTTTGGCAACACGTTTTAAAGCTTCATCATCATTCAATACAGACAAAAGCTTTGTTGGTTCCAAGGTGCCTATTTTAACCTCACCATTTTCTTCCCAAACAGAAATCCTGCAAGGCAAAACCATATTCAGGCTCATGTCGTTTGTTAACACTGCCTTGGCCTTTTGTGGATTGCAAACCTCAAAAATTCTGCATTCATTTGGAAAATCCACCCCCTTCTTGTTCATGGTTGCTTTCAGATCATGAATGTGAAGAACACCAAAATGATTACGTACAACAGCAGCCTCAAGATCTTTGGCAACCTGATCAATGGTTTTTTGAGTCATTATAATATACTTCATCTTTTTTCCCCCTTTTTTATTTTTATGATATCAACCTTATCCAAAAGAATGACGTCATGTTTATTTGCAGGATGATTGGGGTCAAAACTTTTGTCAACTTACTGCCCAGGGGGCCGATTCCCTTTTGGTGCCACCGTGATAATAACGCTCATATATTTTTTGACTCCCTTGATATATGCTTTCAATTATGTTGAAACTATCTCAGGCCTTGCCTTTTTCGTGAAGTATTTTCTTTGGTATCATAAACGCTGTTTAGCCATGATTTCAAGTTATATTCCATCATCTGTAACAAAAATTATAAGCATCTTGATCC
>Ga0180009_10004514_pt1 | contig 15314 bp, 23 predicted proteins | sample OS_PC_MetaG_FD_123537 | JGI IMG/M metagenome (GOLD analysis project Ga0180009, IMG submission 123537) | Groundwater microbial communities from the Aspo Hard Rock Laboratory (HRL) deep subsurface site, Sweden - OS_PC_MetaG | ecosystem: Environmental > Aquatic > Deep subsurface > Groundwater...
TCTTCTGTCTTGTTCTTGGCAAGCATGACGAATAAGAATGTGGCAACCATTAATTCTATAATAAACATAGTTGGATCTTCTGTCTTATGTAATACCAGATGCAATCCAAAATAATAATATTATAAACACAGCTGTACTTAACCATCCATCCCAAGTAACTGGCTGGGCGCCGTAACCAAAACTTTTAGGCTTAAACCAATAATCATTCCTAACAATCTTCATTAAAAAATATTATTTTTTAAGAAGTTAATAAATTTTATGATAAGTCACACTGTATACTTCTTTACAAACTTCGAGCCTTTGATTGTTTCAATAGTGAGAATATCTAAACATATTGAAGCTTATCTTTCATTATTGTAAAATGATTTATTTGAATATATAATCTTTATAAGAAAATCAACTAAAATGAGGTGGTGGGGCTTATGGAAGAAAAAATAAACCTTTTGTATAACAAAGACAAATTAAAAATAAGCAAGTATGAGGATTCAATCATATTTGAATCTGGGCATCATCCAAAAGGAAGAAACCAGAAAGAGGAGAATTGTTGTGGACACCAATACCACAAAAAGAACTCTCCTCTGTGTTAGAACGACTCGTCAAAAGTACTAGCGTGGAATACGGCAGGGTGAACTGTGATGATGATGCAGCTTTGATATTTTACAAAGAAAAAAATAACTTCGACAAAGTGTTGCACTGGTGGAATTGTGGAAACTATGAGCACGTCATCCCTTACAAGACTCTAAAAGGTATAAGCTGCGAAAAATGAACTCTACAAAATCATCTGAAATGACTGTAGAGAAGAATTACATTGTGAAATGTGTTGAGGAAGTCCTCGATGCCTTTGATGAGTTTGAGAGAGATAATCCAATGAAGCCAATCAATGTATCTGCCAAGTCTTTAGAAGAAGCAATTAGTCTTGGAAGAACACTATCACAATCAGAAATAGATGTTTATCGGCGAGAAGGAGGATACTTGTCATCAGGAACCTTTACTGCCAATGTTGTTGAAGTGACAGACAAAGAAGGCAATGTTTTGTACACGCAAAATCGTGACCGCACATAGAAAATAAGTTTATTTTTTTGATGTAACAATTTTTTTAGTGTTGGCTTTCTAAGAATTTCTTTTCAACCTTCATAAGCCAACCATCAGGCGCTGGTAGTTTTCCTCTTTGGATTTGGTTGTAGGTTTGATAAAGATTTTTTGTAACCATTCCAATGTTTCCATCACCAACGATTATTTCATCGTAGAACTGTTCTAATTCATTCTTTGGAATTTTATCATCAAGTATGTCATCTATTGTTTGCTCATCAATTATTTCATCTTTTAGCAAGAGATACTTTCCAACTGGTGCAACAACTGCTGCTGTTCCAAAGCCGCCAGCTTCAATGATTTCTCCAGAGTATATTTGTTCTAAGAAATTATTTATCCGAATGTGTTCTTGGCGTGCCTTAAAGCCGTGGCTTTCTGAGAGCTCCAATACTGACTTTGAAGTGATGCTCTTTAGTATCGTGTCAGTCCACTCAGGGATAATTATAGTCTCGTCCTTTAAGACGTGGTAGTGGTTCATCGCTCCAGCTTCTTCAATAAACTCGTTGTTTACATCAAGGTATAACACTTGGTTTGCACCAAACCTTCTGGCTAATTCCCCTGCTCTAAGAGACATTGCGTAGTTGCCAGCAGCCTTTGCGGCACCTGTACCTCCTGGCGCTGCTCTGTGAAATGTTTTAGTAATCATCAAGTTGTTTGGCTTAAAGCCGTCTTTGTAATAAGGACCGCTTGGCTTTAGAATGACTGCAAAAGTATAATTAGTGCTTGGCTTTACTCCAAGATTTGAGTCTGAGCCAAACATGAAAGGTCTGATGTAAAGAGAGCAGTCATCACTCTTTGGAACCCAGTACCTATCAACATCAATTAATGAATGTATAGCTTCTATCTGATCCTCAACAGGTATTCTTGGCATGCAAAGAATCCTTGCAGAATTATTCATCCTCTTAGCATTCTCATCAATCCGAAAAGTGTAAATCTCATCATCTTCATGCCAAAAAGCCTTTGCTCCTTCAAAAGCTGCTTGTCCGTAGTGAAGAACAACTGCACTAAGAGAAACAGGAATATCTTTGTTAGGAACAATCCTTGGATTAACCCACTCTTTTTTGTTAAAGTCCATTAAGAAAACGTGATTAGTGCCTATTTTTCCAAATGGCAAAGGGTTTGGTAGATTAGGATTTTTTTCTTGATGAATATCTTGATAAGATATATGCATGATAATAGCAAAATATTATTATTCTTATAAATGTTTTTATTCCCAAGTGAAAAATTTTTAAAGAATTTGTTTAATCTTGCTCTTCAAAGTAAACATCTGGTATATACTTCCTCTTATGAACATCTAAAAGTGAGAAATAATTAAATGACTGTATTATATCCTTAAATTTCTCTCTAATCTCAAGATATATCTTTCTAAAATCCAAATTATCCTCTGCCTCGACATCTATCTCGATATCCCAGGAGCCAATAGTTTTTGAAAATGTTGTGATATTAGGGTTTTCAATGCAGTGATTCAACAACCGCTGTTCGCTTACAACATTTGTGTTGTGAAGTTTTAAAATTATCCTGTTTTTAACATAACCAATCTTGTAAACATCAATCTCAGCCTTAAACCCTCTTATCACATTAGAACTCTCAAGTTTCTTTATAATATTTATAACTGTCCTGACATTTAAGGAAGTCTTTTCTGAAATGCTAAGAATAGTTGCACGGGGGTTTTCAATCAGGATTTTTAACACTTTTTTTTGGTTTTCATCAAGCAACAAGGGTTTTCTATCACCGCCAATAATTGTGTTTCCTTTGTTTTGAGTGTTTAGTGTTAAGTATGCCCTTGAGAAGTGATGCGATACAACGTACAAAATGACGTCGTAGTTAGTCAGCTCTGTGCGAGCGCTCACAAGAGTCTTTATTTCTTTGTTAAATCTTGAAGGATTTGGAGCTAAAAAGTCAACCTGTAAATCATAAGGACCACTTATAGTCCTGATGATTGTCACTAGTTTAGATTTTGATATTTGTTTGATGAGGTTCTTAAGCTCGCTTTCATCAGTGAATCCTCCTTTGAAATATACGCGAAAAGCAAGAAGCTTAAGAAGGGAATAATCAACCAATATATAATAAGTAAGTGTGTTTTCAGCCTCTAATCCTTGGATTAGCGACCGTGCATATTGTGCACTTTTATTTATTTGTTTTCCAAGTTCAGAATAAGGCGTCCTGCAATTCTCACTCATCAAGTAGAATATCTTCTCTTTTGTGCGTGAAATCTTTTTAGGCATGTTAAATTGTTTTTTTTTATTGTATCAATTCATGTTTTTATGCAACTATTTAAACCTTTCTGTTTAATAAATATTAAATAATTGTAGTTATATTGTATTAAATAATAGCTGAATTAGACTTAAAATCAAAATGGGACTTAAAGATAACATAAAAATATATCAACCAACACAAGAAGAATGGGATGTTGCAGACAAACTAGTTGAACTTACAAAAAACAATTTACTAGAAACAGTCCTGCACAAGTTAAACAAAAAATATCTCAGCGGATATGACCGCCATTCACTAGGAATAATATTGGCAAGCGACGACAAAATAAAAAATTATGGCTTTAATGATAAATACGAAGAATATCCAAGTTCAAACATTATGCATAACAAGGAAGGAATAAGCCTAGATAATGAAAATATTCGGAGCTACTTAAGAACAGTCAGAACTAAAGAAGGAGTAAGCCTCATGGAGATGAAGCCACAAGGAACTTACCTAATAAGGAACGGAATAAGACTGCCACATGCAGAGATATTAAAAGTCATAGAATCGTATGATGCGGGAAGCGACAAAGAATTAACAGATATGCTTGGAATAAAAGAAGAGATAGGTGGAAAGACGCTAGCACTGCTAAACATGTCACTAAAATATCCAGACGTTGCATTCTTAAGAATTGACGGACAAAAATACATGATCAAAAGCGGAGTCAAGTATGACCTACAAACAGGTCCAAGTATCATGCACTCAGAAAACATATTCATGCCAACACGTGAATTTGCACAATACGCACTTACAAATGTGAAATAAGACAACTAATAATTCTATAAATAAACACTAATTCTTTTTCTGCCTAAGTTCAATCCACTTTTCAGGCTCTTTCGGCTTCCTCATATTTTTAATAGCATCACTGACTTTCTTCTCATAAAAGCTGGTGTAGTAAGCAATAAGTGTGGATATTGCATAGATCATAATTCCAACGCCGATAAACAAGTAGAATATGCTAAAAATTACAGAGAACCAATTTGTCGGATGCAAATCACTAAAACCCCTGCTTGCAAGGCTTATTGCAGAGAAATACAGCGAGTCAAGAAAACTCCAGCCTTCAGCAAAGTGATAAACGATAGTTCCAATGATAAGCAAGGAAGCTATTAATATTAGAAGTAACAATAGTTTCAGTTTTAACTCTTCTTTTTGTTTTCCAGCATCAAAATACATGTAGGAAAGAATTAATTTTGAGAATATAAATCTTTTCTTTACTCAACAAATCCACTTTTCGTAACTTTTACGGTTTTTCCTTGCAAGGATTTATTAAAATGTTCTTTTAAAATGAGATATAGTTGTATTTGAAGGAAAACATTTAAATACTATAGTTTGTCTATAGTGTTATATGATAACTACAATACAACTTAATGATGATGTAAAAATGGCTTTGTCAAAGATGAAAATTAGCAACAAAGAAACCTATGAAGATGTAATAGTGAGAATGATAAAACAAATAGATGAATCAAAAAATGACAAGGTAGATATTCTAAAAAAAGGATATGAAGAAATGTCACAAACTTCTAGCAGTATAAATGATGAATGGTCTTCTGCTGACAAACAATGGGATTAAGATGAACATAAAAAGAGGACAGATAATACTAGTAAATCTAGATCCAGTCATTGGTTCTGAGCAAGGAAAAGTAAGACCTGCATTAATAATCCAGAACGATACAGGCAATCAATACAGCCCAGTTACAATCATAGCCCCAATAACATCAAAAGTGTTTAGCATGGAATATCCAACCAACGTACAGATAACACCAAAAGACTCTGGCCTGGAAAAAGCATCAACAATCCTGCTAAACCAGATAAGAACGATAGACAAATCAAGGATTATAAAAACACTTCAAACGCTAAAAAAAGAGCAAATGAATAAAGTAGACGCTGCAATAAAAGTAAGTCTTGGTTTGGATTGATATTATTAATTCAAGAAGTTTTCTCGAAATTCTTACGGTTTTTCCTTGCAAGAACTAATCCATACATTTAAATACTATTACTATAATATCTTTATAATCAATTATAAAGGTGTTATAAATGAACAAGACTATGATACAACTAAACAAGGAAACAGTTGCAAAGCTACAGACCCTGAAGAGATATCCTCGGGAAACATACGACGAGATAATAAACACTCTGATAGATGATTCAGAAGTGGAAATCCTGACAGAAGAAGATATTAAAGAAATCGAAAAAGGACTTGAAGATGTCAGGAAAGGACGTGTCAAGACAATGGAAGAAGTTGCAAAAGAACTAAATGTGAAACTATGACCTACGAAATTATAATCCCCTCCACTCCAGAAAAATTCCTGAAGAAACTTAAAATGCCGGAACAGGAAAAAATACTTCGAAAAATAAATTCTATAAGAGAAAAACCTTTTAGACATTTAAAAAAACTGCAAGGAAGCAAACTGTGGAGGCTGAGAATAGATAATTATAGAGTGATACTTGATATTATTATAAGTGGAAGGAAAATCATTGTTATTAGAATAGGTTATAGAAAAAATGTTTATGACAACTTATAGTTTTCTCAAAATTTTTCCGGTTTTTTCTTGATTGAACATATAAACCTTAAATTATAAAGCGAGAATAATGCTTTACAAAGTCTATACTACACCAGAGTTTGATAGATTATTTGAAAAACTATCTAAAGATGACCAAATAGAAATAAACAAATTAACGACAAAAGAACTTCCTAATAATCCCTATCAAGGCAGGGCACTTGGATTCAAATTTTTTAGGGAAAAAAGAATAAGAGGTAAAAGAGTATATTTTTTGATTTATGAAGATTTAATATTAGTTTTAATGGTTGCAATTGGAGATAAAAAAACCCAGAAGAAAGACATATCAAAAATTAGAATTAATCGCGAAATATATCTGAAGTTGGCCGAAGATATATCAAAGAATTTCTAAGCAACTCTTCTAAGGTTGCCTTTGGAAGCTTGTCTGAGAGACCGATTAATCGATTCAACTACTGAGTTATCCAAACTAGATATTACTTTAACTATTTTTCGGTCTTCTATTAATTCTCTATATTCATTCTCTGAAATACAAACTTCTTTTGCCATACTATAATAAAATCATGCTGATTTATATAAATTGTGCTTTTTTAATTAAAAATATAGTAAATAAGTCCGAAATTCTTCCGGTTTTTCCTTGTTTAAACATATAAACCTCTAACTCTAAAAAATAGTTTATGCTATTAGAATTGATTATAGCAATAGTTCTTGGAATTGCAGCCGGGATAATTACAGGCTTAACTCCTGGCATTCACATAAACTTGGTTTCGCTCCTCGTCTTGTCTGCGGCACCTTTCCTTTCAGCTTACTTCTCTTTAATTGCACTTGCTTGTTTTATAATTTCTATGAGTGTGACGCATTCTTTTCTTGATCCAATTCCTTCAATCTACCTTGGAGCGCCAGACAGCGATCAAGCGCTTGGCGTTCTTCCAGGACACAGATACCTCCTCGCAGGGCATGGATATACTGCTTTAAAGCTTACAGTGATAGGGTCTTTTGGCGCGTTGATACTCAGCGTTTTATTATTTCCTTTATTTATACAAGTAGTCAAGTATGGTTATGAATTAATATCAGCGTACATTGGATACATATTATTAACAGTCGTTGTTTTCATGATACTTCGAGACAACAAAAAATTATGGGCTTTACTGGTTTTTGCAATGTCTGGAGTGCTTGGACTAATAGTCTTAAACATACCCGGATTTAATGATCCGTTGTTTCCAATGCTCTCGGGATTGTTTGGCTTATCAACACTTTTGATAAGTATTAACGGAAACGAGTCAATGCCAATACAAAAAGTTGAGGAAGAACTAAAGCTCTCAAAGAAACTAACGATAAAAGCACTTCTTTCAGGACAACTATCAGGTTTTTTAACAGCGGTGCTTCCAGGTGTTGGTGCAGCAACAGCGGTGGTCTTGTCGCTTCAAATCACGAGAAACCTTGGTGACAAAGGATTTATGATACTAACTGGCAGTATAAACACTGTAAACTTTATCCTGTCAATGACGGCTCTTTACGTGCTTGACAAGGCTAGAAACGGCGCAATAATAGTTGTTCAAAAACTAGTGGAAGATATAATATTAGCTCACATAATGATATTTTTATGCGTAACAATGATTGCTGGTGGAGTTGCAGTCTTCTTGGCTTTGAAGATTGGAAAAGTGTTTTCAAACTTAATCACAAGGGTAAATTACAGGAAATTAGTCATAAGCATAATCTTGCTAATAATCTTCCTAGTCTTCCTGCTTACAAGCTGGCTTGGATTGCTAGTCTTAATCGTCTCAACAGCTATTGGTTTGATTCCTGCAATTGTCAAAACAACTAGAACACAGAGTATGGGTTGCATAATGCTGCCTGTTATGTTGTACTTTTTGCTATGAGTAAAAACTGCTCAAAAACTTTTTTATGTTTTTGTTTGTACTTTCTTATGAGAATGACTGCTTAAAACTTGTTGATTATAACTTGTTATTCTTACTAACATAATTAGTTATAACAACTTTATTTGTTAGTCTTGGTAACCGAAACATTTAAATATTTGATTAATGTTATTCTTAATAACGTGACTTCAAAAAAACAAGTTTTAATGTTTAAACATTCGGCCGATCAAGTGTTTAACCTTGGTGATTTTACCAGTGCCACAATACTCTATTTTAAAACCTTATTTGCTATACATGACTTTATTCTTTTGCAAAAGATAGGTTATGCATCTAAAGATCACACAGAACGATTTAGGCTGTTAGAAAAAGAGTTTCCAAAAAGTTACAAAATTCTTGATTCTGAATTCAATACTTATAGAAGCACTTATTCAAGAGTCATATCTGAAGAGACTTGTGTTAGAATAAGAGAATTAGTTGAAAATGAAATCAAAAAATACGAAATTGAGTGACGCTGCAAAAAAGCTTTCAAAGAAGTATGATGGCTTGTTAGATGATATTGTGCTTTTTGGTTCTTCTATGAAAGGAAAAGACCGTCCTAAAGATATTGATGTTCTGATTATTTTTAAGAAAAATGTTGATAAAAAAATTGAACTAGAATTTAGAAAAGAACTAATGCTTTCAAAATTTGATATAAATTCAATCGTTGATATAAATTCAATATCTTTATTGGAATTGGAAGGTGATGATTTTATTGCAAAAGAAGGAATTTATCTAGAGGGCTTTAGTTTACTCAAAGATAAGGCGATAAATGAATCACTTGGATTTGTAAGTGTTGCTTTTATAAAATATGACCTTGGTAATATTAAAGGATCAAAAAGGATTCGCTTTTATTATGCTTTGCAGGGAAGAAATGAAAACAGTGGGTTTCTTACAAGTGTTGGTGCAAGAAGATTTGCTGAGAGTGTGATTGTATGTGATTATCAGGTTCTTGAAAGAATAAAACCATTTTTTGAGCAATGGAATATCGAGTTCATTGTCACTCCCGCTATGATTCCTAAAAGACTAAAGCATCTGTTGTTGACCTGACATTTGGTGATAGTCAAAACAACCCGAACACAGAGTATGGGTTGCATCATGCTGCCTGTGATGCTTTACTTTCTTTTTTGAAAGTAAAGTTCAGAATTTTTAATTCTGTTTATTTTACTTTCTGCTATGAATAGAAAGTATAGCCCAAAAATCTTTTTTTCCGGGTTTTTGCATGCTTTACTTTCTTTTTTGATTATGTTATTTCTATATAAACCTTGTTTCTGACAGCTTTTCATAAGTCGCGTTTGCTATTAATTCATGACCTAGATTGTTTGGGTGTGAATCATCTGTTGAAAGTGCTCTTAATATTTTATACCATTCTTTACCAGCAAGTTTGTATGAATCTATTATATCAATAACTATTGTTTCATTATTTTCTTTAATCTGATTAATTAATTCCTCCTCTTTTTCTGAGTAATATTTTATGTGAATAAAAGGTATATTTAAAATTATGAATTGTATTTTTCTTTCTTTTGTGATGTTAATCATGTCAAATAATGCTTGTTTATTTTGTTCTGGATTTATCTTTTTATTGTTAAACAAAGATTGTTTTTTCCTTTGATCATTATTATAGATGTTCTTTTGAATCAACTTATAAATACTTATTCTTCCAAGAATACTCTTGTCTAGATAATTTAATAATTTATGTTCCTTGAAGAATGTTTCTTTATCAAAAACAAAACATGAGTTTTTTAAGTCATTTTGGAAAAAACCGTATATTATTATGTCAGGTTCATATTTTATAAGTCTTTTGAGCTCTGTTAATTCTTCGTAAGAATTATAACAACTAACTCCTGCGTTCCATACTTCATAAAAATAACTTGAATTCTTATTTAACATTGTTTCTAAAACCTCTGGATAAGATTTGCTTTGTTTAATTAACCCTCCGAATGTTATGGAGTCTCCAATGACAATCACTCTTTTTGTATTATTCCCTTTTGCAAGCGGATAATTCTTATCTCTTAGACCTAATTCGTTGGTTTTGATTTCTACGCCTTGCCATATGGTTGTATAGTTTCTCTTTAATTCATGAAAAATGTTCTCTGTAGAAATTTGGTGAGGTTTGTGCCAATCTTCTGGAATCATCAAGTCTATGTTTGAAATTTGAACAATTATATTGCTTATTATAATACTGACAATCATTGCTAAGATAAACATATTTAACTTACTCAATTTCAAACTCATAATAATAATTACTATCTTCGTTTTTATATGGTTTTCTATCTTAAATGGTTAAGAATCAAGTTTATTTTCTGTTTATCTCTTTGCTCATCTTTTCAATCTTGTCTTTGTGATACTCCCTGATAATCTGAACTCTCTTTGGCTTAAATGAACCAGTTAGTTCTCGTCCTACTTCAAATGGAGGAACAAAACTCATTGAGAAAACATTTTCACATGCTTTGAAAGTTTGCTTGTTATTGTTAACATACTTTGCAATCTCGTTCTTGTATAGACTTTTTACGTCCGGATTATCTAATGTAGAATAAGGGTTCTCTTTTGAAAAACTAATTTTATTTTCTTTACAGTAATTCTCTAGGTTTTCAAGGTCGGGAACTATCAACACTCCTAACTTGCTCCATGGTTCACTCTTTTTTTTGCCTTCTTTCCATTCTTCACCAACAACTATTGCACTAGTAATATATTGACTTGTTAAAAGTGCTTCTTCTACTTTTGTAGGATGAATGTTTTCACCACCTCTTAATACTATGAGTTCTTTTTCTCTTCCAGTGATTACTAGGTTTCCATCAGAGTTTATATATCCAAGGTCTCCCGTGTTTAAAAAATGGTCTCTTCCCATAACTTTCCAAGTTTCTAACATGTCTTTGTGGTAGCCTCTCATAACGTTTGGACCTTTCACATAGATTGTTCCTTCAACATTATCTTTGACAACTTTATTATGTTCATCTCTAATCTCTATAGTTATTTTTTCAAGAGGTTTTCCAACAGTTCCATAAGCGTGACTTCCAAGAACTCTTGCAGAGATAACAGGGCTAGTCTCAGTCATACCATAGCCTTCTAAAACTTCTAAACCGTTATCATCAAAGAACCTATCAATATGTTCCGGGAGACCTCCTCCACCAGAAACAACTAATCTCAGATTTCCACCAAGCTTTTTCTTCAAAGCCTTTGGAACAAGATAACCTAAAAGTTTATTTTTCAACCATTCACTTTTAATCCCATTAATCTTTTTAATGGCAGGATTCTTAGTGAATTTATCATAAACCGCTTCCCAAATTCTTGGAACAGAAACCATTATGCTTGGTTTTTGCTCAGCTAAATCTTGCAAGACATTTTTTGGAGTTGTATAAAACATTTCAACTCCACCTATTAAGGCGACATATTTTTCCATTCTTCCAAAGACATGCCAAGGAGGAAGAAGAGATATCATCTTATCTTCGCTTATATCCCCTAAAAAATGAAGAGTTGCAACTGCATTACTTGTAAAATTTCCATGAGTTAATTCTACACCTTTTGGTTTTCCTGTTGTTCCTGAAGTGTATATTATGCTTGCAACATCGCTCTCAACAGCTTTTGGTATTTTTTTAATGCTTTTGATGCCAATTTCTTCGAGATATTTTACGTTTTTTACTCCTTCTATATCTTCAATTGATAATATTTGTTCGAGCTTTCTTGAATTTTTGACTTTATCATATATGGCTTTGTTCTGCACTATTACTAATTTTGCTTTGCTGTGATCTAATATATAATCTATTTCTTCTTGTGTAGAATCACTTCCTCTAGGAACATCAATAAGACCTGCATAATTTATCGCTAAACACAACTCAAACCAGTGTGGAGAATTATCAGAGAACAAGGCAACTCTTTGGCCATGTTTTAGGTCTAACTCTAAAAGACCTTTGCTAGAATGAAGTATAGTTTCAAATATTTCTTGATTATTTATAGTATTTAATTTACCATTCTCTTTCCAAGAAACAACATTGAATGATTTCTTGTCCAACAAGGAGTTAACCATCTCCTGAAGGGTGTTCATTTCATAATAGAAATAAACCTTTTTTATATATTTTGTTGTTATTAATAAGTAAATGTTAATTTTTGAATATATTTATAGAACTATTAGTTATTCTAGACAGTGATAATGCTAATAGATAAAAAGAGAGTTATCATCATTGCCATAACTGTTCTTGTCGTTATGGCTTTATTCTCATTCACAATAGGTCGTGGAATAATTGAGGACAAACAACCAACTCTTTATTCATTCTCGGTAATAAACTTTTCAGGGTACTTATTCTTCTTATTTTTGCCTGTTGAAGCGCTTGTCCCTTACTATCTATCAGAAGGATATTCAGGGATAATATTGATTTTTCTTGCAGTTATAACTGCTTTGATTGCACAGATGCTTGACTACAGCGTTGGTTACTCTGTAAGTGAGAGTGTCATACATGACATAATAGGTAAGTGGCGTTATCAAAAAGCTGAAAAAACAATCCAGAAATACGGCAACACAGCGGTGTTTGTGTTTAATTTACTCCCACTTTCTTCACCATTAATTGTGCTTGCAGCTGGAGTGTTGAGATTTGATTTTAAAAGAGTGATGTTGTACAGCGCCGTAGGACTATTTGCGAAGTACGCCATAATAGTTTTTGTATATACAATAGTCTTCTAGATTAAAAAAATATTAGAAAAAGAAAAAAATTAAAAAAATTATTTTAAGTCTATCTTGTACTCAAAAGACTTCTTGTCCTGTACTCCGTATGAACTGCTGCCGGATCCAGCATTATAGATTGCTTCTGCTTCTATAATTCCTGAAAGTGTTACCCGGCCGTTTTTTTCCTCGAATTTGAAATCTTTCTCTACCGGCTCAACCATTGTGTACTTTGGCAGACCTGAGTGGGTTGTGCTAAAATGCAGGCTTCCAAGTTCAATTACTCCTTTGCCCTTGACAAACAGGAAGTTTTTTACCTCTTCAATCTTGCCGTCGTATGACCTGTCAAAGTACTTCATGCTGACAAAAGCTAGGTTGTCTGAGAGCTTCTTGATTCTTGATGGGCTGCCGCTTCCGCTCTTGTACTCTGCGTACATGAAATCTTTGATTTTTTGTTCATCAAGCTCGTTTATCGCTGCGCCGATAGCTTCTTTCTTTTCATTTACTTTTTGTTCATCTTCTAAGTTGTAGCTTTCGAGTACTTTCTTGCTACCATCTTTCTTGTACTCTGCAATCTCCAGTCTCCCGCTGGACTTTAGACCTATAACTGCGCCGTCTGCTTTTTCTTCTAAGATTTTAGCATCTCTGTAGCATATTTTCCAGTTGTCGCTGTCTGATGCAGATCCGCCCCTGTAGGTTGAAGGTCCAAATTCATGGATGACTTTTTCACCTTCCAAGTCTGCAACGCTGTAGGCTATCTGGTAAGTCAACCCTTGATTTCCGCCGTGCTTGTCAACACTTATGTCAAAGACTGCAACACCGTACTTCTCACCTGCGTCACTTGTAGTTATGCTGTTGTTATACACTTTACCTGAGACATAAGGCTTTTTAACTATTGATTCAAGCTTTCCCTTGTCACCTGATGCTTTCTTTGCTTCAAACTCTAACCTGTACTTTTCCTTCTCCGGCTCTTTTACACTTCCGAGGAAGTCATCTATGGTTTTTATTTCGTATTTCATTTTTTATCCCCTCCTTGTTTTAGTGCTGCGACGTATTCAAATAAGTCCAGCCTTCTTTTGCTGCAGTACTTGTCTGCTCCTGCTATTTTGTCTGGTTCTGAGCTGACGCAGACTACGTAGATCCCTTTTTCTTTAGCTGCCTTGACAACCAAATTTCCCCTGTAATCGTGATCGTATAGTGTTCCGTGGCTTCCAACGCTTCCGACTTCATGTTGTGGTATTGCTCCGTCTGTTGAGACTACGTCGTATTCTTTCTGGCTGATGAGCTCTAGTGCTTTGTCCAGGCTTCCAGCTACATCTATTTCGAAGTGTTTCTTGAGTACGACTTCCAGGCTCTTTCTGAACTGCTCATCGTCCTCGACTATTAACAGCTTTTTTTGATCACTCATTTTGAACCTCTCACTATTTCACTACTATTAGGTGGTTATAATATATTAATGTTTGTTGTAGAAACAACATCAACAGAACGTAATATTTATAAACTCTAAAGACAATGAAAAAATCCATGACGATACTGACAAAGGACAAACTAAAAAAAGAGATAAAAAAAGGAAATATCAAGATAGAACCATACAACGAAGAAAACGTCGGTCCAGCATCAATAGACTTAACACTAGACAACAAATTCAGGACATACGATGAGAAAGGAACAATAATAGTTGATGAAAACACTGACTTTGAAAAACACACAAAACTTGTAGAAACAGACGAGATTAAACTTAAGCCAGGAGGATTTATCCTGGGAATAACAAAAGAGAAGATAACACTACCAAATGACATGTGCGGCTGGCTGCAAGGAAGAAGCAGATTTGCAAGACTGGGACTTAGTGTTCATATAACAGCGTCATTTCTACAACCAGGGATATCAAACAAGCAAGTATTAGAGATATTTAATGCAAACAGCAAAACAATAGTTCTCAAGTCAGGGACAAAGATATGTCAGCTCATAATTCAAAAAACGAAAGGGAGATCTAAATATGACGGAAAATTCAAAGATCAAAGATTATGACCTTGAAATGTATGACAAGCTAGAACGTCTCCAGTTGTCAAAAAATGAGATAAAAGTCTACTTAACGCTTTTAAGAATAGGAAGTGCAAAAGCAGGAAGGGTTGCAAAAGAAGCAATGAGAGACAGATCAAGTGTCTACAATGCTCTTGACTCACTAATTAAAAAAGGCATAGTATCTTGTGTTGTAGATGGTAAAACAAAGATTTTCTCAGCAGCCAATCCAAATAAGCTAATAGAGTATTTCCAAGAAAAAGAAGAGATAGCAAAGACCATTATGCCAGCACTCGAAGGCTTGTTTCATCAGTCAAAAGAGCAGGAAAGCATAACACTATTCAAAGGCTACAGGGGGTTAAAAACAATATTTCAAGAGATACTGCGAGAAGGAAAAGAAAATTTGGTGTTTGGATCAGAAGGACAGTTTTCAAAGAAGATGCCTTACTACGCGCCGCAGTTTGTAAAGCAGATTGAGAAGAAAAACATAAAAATCAGAAGCATGGTCAGAGAAGATAGGGATGATTCGCCATCAATGACAACAACTAATAGAACTGTTCCAAGAAGCACACGCTCAAACGTGACTACAAACATATTTGGAGACAAAGTAGCAATAATAATCTGGAGCTCTACACCAGAAGCAGTATTAATAGAAAACAAGACTGCAGCTGACAGCTACAGGAGCTACTTTGAACTGATGTGGCAACACGCAAAACCTTATAATAAAAAATAAAAAATTTATTACTTTGAATAAGTCCGAAATTAGTTGACACTTTTTAGTTTGTGAAATTTTTAGTTTCTTTTTAAATGTGGTCGGTTATAAGACCTTTTTTCAAAACTTGTTTTTGTAAACTAGTTTTGAGTTTCTAA
>Ga0180009_10004515_pt1 | contig 15309 bp, 15 predicted proteins | sample OS_PC_MetaG_FD_123537 | JGI IMG/M metagenome (GOLD analysis project Ga0180009, IMG submission 123537) | Groundwater microbial communities from the Aspo Hard Rock Laboratory (HRL) deep subsurface site, Sweden - OS_PC_MetaG | ecosystem: Environmental > Aquatic > Deep subsurface > Groundwater...
GCGGGTGCCTGAGCGCTTTACGGCGCGGCGAATCGCCTCACCCACAGCCTCGGCATCGGTTACGCTCTTTTCAACGACCGAATTGGGCGGCAGTGGTTCGACCGCATAGCTTTCGACACGGTAGCGTCCACCGCTCTTACTCAATTCCAGCAGCTTGACGGCTGTGGAGCTGATATCGAGACCGAGACGTGGTGAACTAGTCCTTTTCAGCAGATGCGCGAGCTGCACGATAAATTCCTTTCTCTTATCTGTAGGTTGCGCTGCAAAAACCCCTTGCGGCATTAGATGGCAAGCGCAACTGTTTGTCAACTAATGCCTATGAGAGGGCACAGTGCTTCGAACAAGGGTATCGGGAGATTTATAATTTCCTTTATAGTCTAATACCTGACTCCGTTCACAACCTGATCACGTACCCAATATATGAAACTGCTTCGTTGGATGCTGGCAGCCTTGTTTGGCGCCATGAGTGTGGCGCTAATCCTTATGGTTGGTGTGTATGCATATATCGGGCCGTAATTGCCTTCAATTGAAGCGCTGCGGGAAATTCAACTGCAAGTTCCGCTCAGAGTCTATAGTCGAGATGCGCGACTGATCGCTGAATTTGGTGAAAAGCGCCGTGTTCCTGTCGTAATTGCTGATGTACCTGATCTCCTGGTGAAAGCCTTTCTTGCCTCTGAAGATGACCGTTTCTTCGAGCATCCCGGCGTGGATTACCAGGGGCTGCTGCGTGCCGGGATGCAGCTGGCTCGGACTGGCGAGAAGAGTCAGGGCGGTAGCACGATAACTATGCAGGTAGCGCGTAATTTCTTCTTAAGTAGTGAAAAAACCTACTTGCGCAAACTTACAGAGATCCTTCTGGCGCTCAAGATAGAGCGTGATCTGAGCAAGCCGGAAATCCTGGAACTCTATTTAAATAAGATCTACCTCGGCCAACGTGCCTACGGGGTGGGTGCGGCGGCGCAGGTGTATTACGGCGTCGATCTCCCGCAGTTGTCGCTGGCGCAAATGGCCATGATCGCGGGCCTCCCTAAGGCGCCTTCCCGATATAACCCGGTCACCGATCCGCAACGGGCCTTGATCCGCCGTAATTACATACTCGGGCGGATGCGTGACCTTGGTTACATCACCACAGAGGAACATGCTCAGGCTCAGGTCGAGATTGATCAGGCGCGGGTGCATGCGTCAGCCGCCGAGGTAGAGGCGCCCTATGTTGCAGAAATGGTGAGAGCTGATCTAGTGCAACGCTATGGTGAAGAAGAGACTTATTCACGGGGTTTAAATGTCTACACGACGCTGGGTAGCGATCATCAGTCTGCCGCGAATGCCGCGTTGCGCGCAGGTCTGTTGGACTACGATCGGCGTCATGGATACCGCGGGCCGGAGCGTAAATTAAGTCTGGTTGATCCTGCGGATCATGTGGCCGTCGCAGGCCTGCTGCGCAGCGAAACGGTGCTGGGTGGATTGCTGCCGGCCATCGTTGTGGCGGTTGATGATCAGTCCTGCCGAGTAGTGCTACGAGATGGCAGCGAGCAGACCCTCGGTTGGGAGGGTATGAATTGGGCGCGTCGTTATTTGAGTGCCAATCGTCGTGACGTCGTACCGAAAAAGGCTGCCGATATCCTTGCTGTCGGTGATCTGGTGCGGATCCAAAAACAGGATGCTGACTGGCGGCTCGCGCAGTTACCTGCCGTCGAAGGCGCGTTGGTGTCGTTAGACCCCAATGATGGCGCAGTGCTCGCGTTGGTTGGAGGATTTGATTTCTATCGCAGCAAATTCAATCGCGCGGTGCAGGCTAATCGTCAGCCGGGTTCGAGTTTTAAACCCTTCGTCTATTCGGCAGCGCTGGAAAAAGGTTTTACGACGGCGTCCGTTCTCAATGATGCGCCTGTGGTGTTTGATGATTCCTCATTGGAGCAAGCTTGGCGGCCAGAGAATTATAGCGGACGTTTTTATGGTCCTACCCGCCTGCGCGAAGCCCTGGTCAAATCACGTAACCTGGTCTCCATACGGCTCCTGCAGGCCATTGGTGTGAAGTATGCGCATGAATATGTGCAGCGTTTTGGTTTCCGGGAGGCATCTTTACCTCCGGAACTTTCATTGGCCTTGGGCAGTGGGACCCTGACGCCGCTGGAGATCACGCGGGGTTTTGCCGCATTCGCCAACGGTGGCTATTTGATTGAGCCCTATTTCGTTGCGCAGATTAGCGATGCCTCGGGTGCCGTGCTCTATCAGGTGGAACCGCGCCGGGTTTGTACTGATTGTCCCGTCATCGAACCTGTTGTTATACCGGCTGCGCCAGAGGTTGTGTCGAAAGATGTCGCCGCGGTAGCTTCCACTCAACTGCTAGTCGCACCGGCCGTGATCACACCGCAGAATGCCTGGTTAATGACATCCATGATGCAGGATGTCATCCGCGAAGGAACCGCAACCAAGGCACGTGAACTTGGGCGTAATGATCTTGCCGGTAAAACAGGAACGACAAACGAACAGCGGGACGCCTGGTTCTGTGGATTCAATCGCAACCTGGTTGCCAGCGCCTGGATCGGCTTTGATGAAGTCGCGCCGCTCGGTACAAATGAAACCGGTGGGCATGCCGCATTGCCCATCTGGATGGGTTACATGGGCGCTATGCTCAAAGACGTTCCGGAGGTGCGCATCGAGCCACCGCCTGGTTTGGTGACGGTGCGTATCGATCCGAATAGCGGTTTGCTGGCGGCCAGCGAACAAACCAATGCGGTGTTTGAAACTTTTCGGGAAAGTGAAGTGCCGAGTCGGATCAGTAGCGGTGGCGGTTCGAGCGGGCAATCAAGCGAAGGTAGTGCAAGCGCCCCCGAACAGCTATTCTGAGCGTGATGAACTTATGTGGGGTGGATGATGAGTGTACACCACAGCACGCGCGATCGTCAGATGCGTCAGCGCATTGCCCAGGAGGCGGCGCGGCTGATCGTCAGTGAAGGCATCCGCGATTATCTGGTTGCCAAGCGTAAGGCGGCCGTTCGGCTCGGTGCGCCGGATACTCAGAATCTGCCACGCAATATCGAAGTGGAGGCAGAGCTGGCTGCCTATCAGCGATTGTTCCTGGAACAGGAACAGCCGCTGCATCTGCAGGCATTACGCATGGCGGCGGCTGAGGCGATGCGGTTCTTCGAGCGTTATGATGCGCGCCTGACTGGCTCGGTGTTAAGCGGCACAGCCAGCGAACATTCCGATATCAATCTGCATCTGTTCGCAGAATCACCAGAAGAAATAACGCTGTTCCTGATGGAGTCGCAAGTGCCTTTCGAGGAGTCTCAGCGGCGGCTGCGCTTGAATCAGGATGATTATGAAATCTATCCTGCAATACGTTTTCTGGCAGGCGAAATGCAGATCGAAGCGGTGATATTTCCACTGAATGGTTTGAGGCAGGCGCCGCGCAGCCCATTGGACGGTAAGCCCATGTCACGGGCGAGTCTGCGGCGTGTCGAAGAATTGCTGTATGAGATGGATGTCACTGCGTGATGGTTAACGTTCGCGGGGTTAAGTGTTAAGAGCGCACACCGCGAAACGCGGTGTGCGTTTGTTCTGGCTAGGTTTTGACTGCGGCAATCAGGATCAAGCCGCGCTGACGATCAGTCTCTGGGTTTAGGGTAGTGCGCAGGATAGGGCGCGCGCGCTACGCCAGAGTCAACGGCCGCTTTGGCAATCGCTGGCGGAACGAAATCCATGAGCCGCGGATCCAGCGGCTTCGGGATGATATAGTCGGGACCGAATTCCAGATGGTCAACCTTATAGGCTTTCAATACGTCAGGATGTACCGGCTCGCGCGCGAGTTTGCGTAAGCCATGCACCGCTGCGATCTGCATGGCCTGATTGATGGTGCGGGCATGCACGTCGAGTGCGCCACGGAAGATGAAGGGAAAGCCGAGTACGTTATTCACCTGATTCGGATAGTCGCTGCGCCCCGTTGCCATAATCAGATCGCTACGCTCTTTAAGCGCGACTTCTGGACGGATTTCCGGATCGGGATTGGATAAGGCGAAGACGATGGGTTTGGCCGCCATGCTGTGCAGCATGTCGACCGACATAATGTCCGGTCCCGACACACCAATAAACACATCGGCATCTCGGATTGCATCCGCCATGGTGACGCGATCCGTGTCCACGGCAAACTCGGCTTTGTATTTGTTGAGATCGGTGCGCTTGCTGTGAATGGCGCCTTTGCGATCTACCAGCAGGATGTTGCCAGGTGTGGCGCCGAGCGCCAGCAGCAGACGCATTGAGGCAATGCCGGCCGCGCCCGCACCGACGCAGGCGATGCGTGCATCGGCCAGCGTTTTGCCCTGTAATTCCAGCGCATTCAGCAGACCCGCGGCGATGATGATCGCGGTCCCATGCTGGTCATCGTGAAAAACCGGAATATCCAGCTGTTCTGATAGACGGCGCTCGATGTCGAAACAATGTGGCGCCGCGACGTCTTCCAGATTGATGCCGCCAAAGGTCGGCGCAATCGCAATCACGGTCTCAATGAATTTTTCTGGATCGGTTGCGTTCACTTCAATATCGAAAACATCAATGTTGGCGAAGCGCTTGAACAACACGCCCTTACCTTCCATAACGGGCTTGCCGGCTAGCGCGCCGACATTGCCTAAGCCCAATACCGCCGTGCCGTCGGTAATCACACCCACCAGATTTCCTTTGCTGGTGTAAAGGTAAGCGTCAGCAGGGTTAGCTGCGATGGCGCGTACCGGCTCGGCTACGCCAGGCGTATAGGCCAGCGCCAAGTCTTCCTGGGTTTCACAGGACTTGGTGACTTCAATGGCGATTTTTCCCGGACGCGGCAGGGCGTGATAGTCGAGGGCGGCTTGCTTGCGGTCTTTGGCCATGCGTCTGTCCGTCAGATTAGCTGCAGCGCGGGGATTGCGCAGGTGCGGATGATAACAGGAAGCGGGCGGCCTGCTAATTGCGGTCAGCGGACGATTTTGAGTGTTTGTCCCGGGCTAGGTTCGCCATCAGGATACTGTCCGTTCAAGAGTCGCAGCTGTGCCTCGGGGTGGTTTGGCAGGGCGGATTCCCGTGCCAGTGTCGCGTAACGGGTGTTCGCAGTAGCACGGATAAGATGCAGGCGCTGTGCCTTTGCGAGTTTTCGTTCTTCATCGTTCAGAGGATGGAAACTACGGGCCGTCTGCAGGATTTCCGCATCGAAACGATACGGTTTACCCTTGGTTTTCGACAGGCCGGTGAACAGCAGGGCCTTGTCGCCTCGATAGAGAATCACAAAACGCACCGGCAACTGACCGAAGGGTGTGTTCTGATCGGCCAGCGCGGTGTAACCCTCCATGCCGTCGTGTTGAATGGATTCACCGTTGCGCAGATTCTGCAGTTTCAAACGATCGCGCAAAAACTCAACTGGCGGGATGCGCTTGTTGAGATCTTCCATGCTGAATTGGATCAGCCCGTCGTTGTCGCCTGATTGCGCGAGCAGGCGGCTGGGCTGATTCTCGATGCGCCAGCCCTCCGGAAAGACCAGGGCAAAATCCAGATCACGGTGGTAGAAGCGATTGCCGCGGCGAATACCTTCGCGCTCACTGTCGCCGAAGACCATGCCTTCCTGCATCTTTAAGAAGGCATCAGCGTGATTATTTTTTGCATTTGCTGATGCGTATTTATTCGCCTCGCCGATGACTTCCTTCAAGCGCTGGTCGTTGTCCGGGTGGGTGGAAAACAGGCCGTGGCAGACGCGTGGTTCGCGGCCCTCTTCCTTGGCGCGTTGGAGTTCGAAGCTTTCCTGATCCTTGAGTACCTGGATGACCCGCAGCATGGCCTGAGGATCATAGTTGCTGCGCGCGAGGTATTCCGCGCCCAGACGGTCGGCTTCGAGTTCATGTTCCCGGCCATAGCCGCGGACCAGCGCGGTGCCGGCGATATTGGCCAGATCCCCCGCGCCCTGCACGCCGGTGGCCCCGGCCAGTACGGCGCCGATCAGGCCGGTTGCCGTTGCAGTACTCTGCTGGCGTACTGAGTGGCGCGCGGTGACATGGCCAATCTCATGACCCAGCACGGCGGCCAGTTCAGCCTCGGAATTCAGATAGGCCAGCAAGCCGCGCGTGATAAAAATGTAGCCACCCGGCAGCGCAAAGGCATTCACATCCTGGCTGTCGAGCACGGTGAATCGGTAGATAAGATTGGCGCGGTGACTTTGCGCGGCAACTTGAGCGCCAATGCGCTGCACATAGGCGGCCAATTCTGGATTGTCGTAGGCAGGGGTTTCTTTGAGGATCTGCGGGCTGTACTGTCGGCCGAGCGCGATCTCCTGCTCCTCTGACATCAGCACGAAGTCGCTTTGCCCGGTCACAGGATTGGTGGCACAAGCCGACAGTCCGGCCAGTCCAGCCAATAATAAGAATGCAAACCAGAAAGGTACGCGGAGACTCATCATGGGGACTATTGTACCGATGAGGGCTCTGCAGGGGGAGGTTGTGTAACTACCGCCAGGGCGTCCTGATGGCGCAGCGGCATGCGCAGCTTGCCCTTGCTGGCGTAGATCCATCCCTGTGCCTCGATCTCGCTGCCTGCCAGGGCATCGAGATCAATACCCTGAAAATGACCCAGAGCACTGCGTTCGATACGCAGGGCAAAATCCCCGGCCAGATTTATCCAGATCGCATCGGCGCTGTTACTGAGATGGGTCACGCGACCGCGCACGATATGAAAGCCGGTACTTTGCAGATTGAGTTCCGCTACGGCCTTGGGTTGGTAATCAGGGAGCGCCCAGATACCGCGGCCTTGCTGGCGGGCGGCCTGAGCTGCTTGGTGATAGCAGCTGGACTGCCAGGTGTTGGGTGGCACGACAATATGGGTGCCCAGCCCCTCGTTCAGTAATTGCTCAGTCAGAGCGCGGTTGTCACTCAAATAGGCGTGTGCCAGCAGCCGGCCATAGCGATCCGTGCGTTCCTGGTCGAAGCGCAGATTGAGCTGTCGCCGACTGATAAACAGGAGTTGCCGTAGCCGGTCGCGGGCCGCAATCGCGCCCGGTTCGGCGCCAACGCCCTGTTTACCGAGTTCGGGTGTGTCGATTCCGATGAGGCGTAGCCGACGCCCATCATTGAGCATCAGAGTGTCGCCATCCTGTACGAAACTGATGCGGACCCGTTCATCAATGCGGTCGGCAGGGCAAGTTTGAGCGGCGTTGGAGGCGGGCGGCAGCAGCAACAGGGCTGTCAGTAACAGGTGGCCCAAACACAGAGGGGCGGGTCGTTGCCGACCCGCCCCTCTGTTGTGGCGCACGCCCTGAAAGGGCATAAGCTTACTTTTTGATACCGTACTTCTGACGGAACCGCTCCATGCGACCGCCGGTGTCCAGAATCTTCTGCTTACCGGTGAAGAAGGGGTGGCACTGTGAGCACACCTCAATGCCGAGATCATGACCGCTGCTGGAGCGCGTCTCGAAGACGTTGCCGCAACTGCAAGTGACCTTGACGTCGCTGTACTTGGGATGGATGTCCGGCTTCATAAAACGTCCTCAGGATAAACCGACTCGACAGCGCATCAGACGCAGCCGTGAAAGGCCGGCGATAATACGGGATCGTCGGCGCTCCGACAAGCCCCCGTTTAGCGTTCAGCGCGGAATTGCAGAACCTTGGCGTGGGTCCGTGGCGGCGGTGTATGGCGACCTTCGACCAGGGTTTCCAGTAAGCCCCCCGGGCCGGTAATGCGGTCCCACATCATATGATTCATGCGGATACAGGCGGCCATGGGGGTGGCCGAGGTGTGACGTACCTGATCGAGTTTCCACTGCAGGCGGCGCAGACGATCCTGAGTGCGCGGCGAGGCGCAGCGTATGGCTTCTTCGATGACATGCGCGCGGCGTGCTTCGAAGCCTTCCGGATCTCTGTTGGCCAGGTCAGACCAGGTATTGAAGTCAAAAGCGTTTTTTGCGGGTTTAGGCATTTTTTGATCTCCTCGAGCTACCGAGACAATGCGCGGCTTAGTTATTATTCTCATCGTAAGACGATTCGGAATGTAGCACAGGGAGTCTCTAGAGTCATGCTTTTGGCGCCTTAAATATGGCACATCAAAAGAATTCGCTTCTAAATTATTGTTTTATATTGTGTCAGTTTGTCGCCGCCAATGTTTGTGGATAACTCTGTGAATAGTTAAAGAGGAAAAGTGTTACTGGCTACTACCGCACCAGGTTGAGCTGTCTAGTGATTTAAGAATTAAATAAAATCTTTTTAATCTCAGTCTATTGCCGCCCCCGCAACAGTTTCGGGTAGAATGCGCGGGCTAGTCAGGCTCCGGCGCGCAGGTTGATTTAACTGTGTATAACCTGACAACGAACTCTCTCTATCATTGACTGCTGGTGTCTCCGCGCGTGTCCTCCCAACCCAAAATCGGTTTTATCAGCCTTGGCTGCCCGAAGGCCCTGGTTGACTCGGAGCGTATTCTTACCAAGCTGCGCGCGGAAGGTTATGGCATTGTGCCGACCTATACCGATGCCGACTTGGTAGTGGTGAATACCTGTGGCTTTATCGATAGCGCCGTAGAGGAGTCGCTGGATGCCATCGGTGAGGCGCTGGCCGAGAACGGCAAGGTCATTGTTACCGGTTGTCTGGGCGCGCGTGCCGACGAGGTGTTGGCAGCGCATCCGCAGGTGCTTTCGGTGAGTGGGCCGCAGGCCTATGAGCAAGTCATGGGTGCGGTCCATGAGCATCTGCCGCCGCCGACAGACCCGTTCACGGCACTGATACCGCCCGGCGGCATCAAGCTTACGCCCCGCCATTACGCCTATCTGAAAATCTCCGAAGGCTGTAATCACCGTTGTACCTTCTGCATTATCCCGTCCATGCGCGGCGATCTGGTATCGCGCCCGGCCGGCGATGTGTTGGGAGAGGCAGAGAGTCTGGTACAGGCCGGTGTGAAGGAGTTACTGATTGTGTCGCAGGACACCAGCGCCTATGGCGTTGATGTCCGCTACGGTACCAGCTTCTGGAAAGGCCGGCCGGTCAAAACCCGTCTGCTGGAGTTGGCCAAAGCGCTGGGTGAACTGGGCGTGTGGGTGCGCATGCATTACATCTATCCCTATCCTAATGTCGACGATCTGATCCCGTTGATGGCCGAAGGTCTGATCCTGCCTTACCTGGACATTCCGCTGCAGCATGCCAGTCAGCGCGTACTCAAGGCGATGAAGCGTCCGGCGGCGGCCGAAAACACATTGCGCCGTATCGAGCAGTGGCGTTCGATCTGCCATGATATCACTCTGCGCAGCACCTTCATTGTAGGTTTTCCCGGCGAGACCGAGGCCGAGTTCGAGGAACTGCTGCAATTTCTTGAAGCAGCTCAACTCGATCGCGTCGGCGCCTTTACCTATTCGCCGGTTGAGGGTGCGGCAGCCAATGACCAGGCAGACGCGATACCAGACGACGTTAAAGACGAACGCTATGCGCGCTTCATGGAAGTCCAGGCGCGTATCAGTGCCGCGCGACTTCAGGCAAAGATCGGTCGAAAGCTTGCCGTGATCATTGATGAAATTGATGCCGAGGGTGCGATAGGCCGCAGCATGGCGGACGCGCCGGAGATCGACGGCCAGGTATTTGTTGATGCACAGCAGCTTCAGGTCGGTGATATCGTCGAAGTGAATATTACCGACGCCGACGAGCATGATTTGTTCGGTGTGCTGGCCTAGGGCCTGTCGTCAGATAATCGTTTAGCTTCGCTGATTTGATCAAGACGGATTTCCATGCGTTCGCCGTGAGTGGTGGTCGCGATCAGAAATTCCTCGCCCAGTCGCGTCTGCAAATCCTCCGGTAGCAAAGTTTCGATATGGCTCAGACCCGCTACATCCTGCCAGGCGATACGCAGCTTCCATTTGCGCATAATGGCGAGTTCGTACTCACTGTATCGGTCGCAATCGATAGGCGTGTAGTCACTCATCATCACGCCAGGCGGTCAGCGCGGCCAGCTGTCCGTCAGTATTGATGTCGGCACGGAGTTCGATGGGGCGACAGCAGACCGAGCAGTCCTCGATGAAATCATGGCTCCCGCTTGAGCAGTCCACATTCATCGAAATCATCTCACCGCAGTACGGACAAGTGATGCTGTATTCCTCAAGCATGTCCATTGTCGGGTACAAACTCTGTCAGTAGATCGTTGAGAAAACGTTGGCCCTGTTCGGTGCAACGCCAGGGTTCGTTCTCTTGCAGAAGCCCGCGCTGTTGTGCGCGCGTGAGAGTCGGGCGTAACAGATCAAATGATAACCCGGTCGTGTCCTCAAAATTCGCCGCGCTAAAGCCGGCATTCAGTCGTAGCGCATTCATCAGAAATTCCAGGACAACTTCTTGATCATCGGGTTCGTTGCTGCCGCCGATGTGCCTATTGGTATCGACTGCCGCCAGATAATCGCGCGGATTTTTCAGTTTCCAACGGCGACGGATGCATTGCGCCGCCGCATCGGTGATTTTCTGATGTGCGCCAGCACCGATGCCGAGATAATCGCCATAGCGCCAGTAGTTGAGATTGTGGCGGCATTCCCGGCCGGCGCGCGCGTAAGCCGAAACCTCGTACTGAGTATAGTCACGCTCCTGCAACTGTGCCTGGCCTTGTTGCTGCATGGACCAGATCTGTTCATCGTCCGGCAGCTCAGGTGGATGATGGTGGAAATAGGTGTTGGGCTCCAAGGTAAGTTGATACCAGGACAGATGTGCCGGTTCGAGATCCATGGCCGTGGCGAGATCGGTCAGTGCCTGCGAGGGCGTTTGATCGGGCAGTCCGAACATCAGATCCAGATTGAAGCTGATAAACCCTGCGTCATGCGCCAGTTCCGCGGCACGTATTGCCTCGCGACGACCATGAATACGACCAATGCGCTGGAGCAAGTCGTCGTTGAAGCTCTGCACGCCAATGGATAAACGATTGACGCCGGCGGCGCGGAATTCGCGGAAGCGGCCCTGTTCGACGGTGCCAGGATTGGCCTCGAGAGTAATTTCCAGATCCGGTTTGCACTGCAGGCGTGCGCGTATGCCGACCAACAGACGATCAATCGCCTCGGCTGAAAACAGGCTCGGTGTCCCGCCGCCGATGAAGATGCTGCTCACCACGCGGCCCCATACGCTCGGTAATTCCTGATCGAGGTCGGTCAGCAATGCGTCGACATATTGCCGTTCTGGCAGGCTATCCTGCGCTGCATGCGAATTGAAATCACAGTAAGGGCATTTGCGCACACACCAGGGTATGTGCACATAGAGTGCGAGTGGTGGCAATGCCGTGAAGTGAAACATAGGTTGCGGCGCGGTCAGGTCAGCGCGGCGACCAATCTGCGTAACGCCTGGCCACGGTGGCTGATCGCCAGTTTTGTCTCGGCGGGAAGTTCCGCCGAGGAGCAGTTGTGCGTGGGTACGAAGAAGATCGGATCGTAACCGAAGCCGCCGGTGCCGCGCGGTGCGGTCAGGATACGACCCTCCCAGGCGCACTGGAAAATCATCGGCGTCGGGTCATTTGCATGGCGCATATAAACCATCAGGCATTGGAAGCGCGCGGAGCGTTCCATCTCCGGCACGTCTTTGAGATCGGCGAGCAGTTTTTCGAGATTGGCCTGATCGCTTGCGCCGACACCGGCATAACGCGCGGAATAGATGCCCGGCGCACCCATCAGTGCATCGACTTCAATGCCGGAGTCATCGGCAATCGCCGGCTTGCCGGTGTGCTGCGCCGCATTGCGTGCCTTGAGCAGGGCGTTTTCGACGAAGGTCAGTCCCGTCTCTTCGGCCTCGGGCACGCCGAACTGCGATTGTGGCACCACTTCGAGATCATGGCCGGCGAGCAGTGCATTGAACTCGCGGACCTTGCCTGGGTTATTGCTGGCGAGGACGATAATGGACATGGTTCAGGGGTTCTCTGCGAGGGCTTGTTTCTGGGCTTCGATCAAACTGAAGATTCCGCCCTGGGCAAGGTCGAGCATATTCAGCAGTTCGTCGCGCGAATAGGGGTGACCCTCGGCGGTGCCTTGCACTTCAATGAAATCGCCCTGTTCATTCATGACGACATTCATGTCCGTTTCGGCATTGCAGTCTTCGGGATAGTCGAGATCCAGCACCGGAGTGCCCTGATAGATGCCCACTGACACCGACGCGACTTGGGCTTTCAGGGGATTGGTTTTGAGCACACCCTTGTCCATCAGGTGTTTGATCGCGTCGGCCAGCGCCACATAGCCGCCGGTGATGCTGGCGGTGCGGGTGCCGCCATCGGCCTGGATCACGTCGCAGTCGATGGCGATAGACCGTTCGCCGAGGGCCTTCAGGTCAATGACGGCGCGCAGCGAGCGACCGATCAGGCGTTGAATCTCCATGGTGCGACCGCCTTGTTTACCACGGGCCGCCTCGCGATCCATCCGTGAACCGGTTGAGCGCGGTAGCATGCCGTATTCCGCTGTGACCCAGCCCTGGCCTTTGCCGCGTAGAAAACCGGGTACGCGCTCCTCGACGCTCGCCGTGCACAGCACGCGGGTGTCGCCGAATTCAACCAGTACCGAGCCCTCGGCGTGTTTGGTGTAGCGGCGGGTGAAACGGACGGTTCGCAGCTCGTCGGCCGCGCGTTGACTGGGGCGCATGATGAATCCTGATCTGAAAGGTTAGCGCCGGAGAGTATACCGTCATTGTGATGCTGAGGGGTGGTTGGAGGGGCCGTGCGGGACGCTGACGTCTATTTCTCGTCGGTCATTTCGTTGGTGTATTCCTCCAGCGCCTGATGGATTTCAGCGATGGCGCGATCCACCGGGTCATGCGCCTCTACCCGTTCGGGCGTTACTGCGACCGGTACGTCAGTGGGCTTCGGTGTGGGGGGGCTGGCCTCCCAGCGCAGGGTGACGCCACTGACATTATCACTTTGGGGATAACTGGCGCGCTCCGCGCTGCCGGCCAGCTCATCAATCGCCTGCCGCAGCTCCTCCGCTGCCAGTGTACTGATCAGACGTTTTTCGGAAATAGCCGACCACAGACCATCGCTGCACAGCAGCAGGATATCGCCGGGAAGCAGATAGAGTTTCGGACCGAGGCTGACCGGCGGTGGCTGAACGGTGCCGCCGAGACACAGGCTGACATGGTTGCGCAGGGGATGCAGGCGCGCCTGCTGTTCAGTGATGACGCCGGCATCCACCAATTCGGCGACGCGTGTGTGATCGCGGGTGCGCAGCACAATCTGCGCTTGGCGGATCAGATAGGCGCGGCTGTCGCCGACATGCGCCCAGAGCGCGGTGCCATCCTGGATCAAGCAGGCAACGCCCGTCGTCAGGGGTTCGATCGGAGGTTTCTGTGCCTGGCCGACGCGTTGAATAGTCTGGTGTGCCGTCTGGAAGGCTTCGCGTAGGAACTGCCCCGGTTCCTCCAGTCCCTGATAGCTACGGAATTTGCGCTGCAGACTGTCGACAAAGGCCTGCGCCGCCAGATCACCACGGGCGTGGCCGCCCATGCCATCGGCGACGGCCAACAAGACCGCATCTTCACGTTCCACCACCAGGCAGCGATCCTGATTATTGGCGCGATTCCCTAATCTATTGGCCTGTCCGGTGGCATAGCGCATGGCTCACCCCTTGCCCCAGAGGCTATCGACCAAGCGGTCAAAGGCCGAAGTCGGCTCCTCCGGCTGCTCGCTCGGCGGGTCTTCCGCCAGCAAGGCCTCGCGGAAATCGGCTGTGCTTTGCGGGCGCAGCATCGGATCGACCTCCATGGCCCAGTCGATCGCGGCCAGCAGGCTGTCGGAATAGCGTTTGCGATAGGCACTGCGGGCGCTTTTCAGGGTGTCGCGCTCGTGCCGATCACGTGCGGGCGGTGGCGGTTTGCCCTCGATGCAGGCGCGCATGGTGGCGCCGAAGGCGTAGATATCGCTCCAGGGCCCGACATAACCGTTGGTTTCATACTGTTCAATGGGTGAAAAGCCGGGGCTGATGATCTGGCCGGGCTGGGATTGGCGGCTTTGCGGAAAACCATGCACGGCGCCGAAATCCAGCAACAGCGGCTGACCACCCGGCTGGATATGGATGTTGCCGGGCTTGATATCGAGGTGCAGCAGGTCGTTGCTGTGGATTAACGTCAAACCTTCGAGCAGCGGCGGAAACACCGTGCGCAGAAACCTCTCGCTCAGATTGCCGCGCCCAGCCGTCAGATAGGCCTGCAGATTCTTGCCTTCCTGGTATTCCATGACCATATACACCGTGCCATTGGCACGGAAAAAGCTTAGCACGTTGACGATGTTCGGGTGTTTGAGCGTGGCCAGCGCACTGGCCTCCCGGAAGAACAGCAGCCGGCCACGATTGAAGCGGCCGGAATCCTCCTCTGTTTTTGGCACCACGCTGTGATCGGCGCGGCGCTGCGCCAGTTTGCTGGGAATATATTCCTTGATAACCAGGATTTCGCCGGTCTCGCAGTCGCTGGCCTGGTAGACGATACTGAAGCCACCACCGCCGAGGGTTTTTTCAATGCGGTAACGGTCGATCCGGGTACCGTCTGGGAGTGAGGGCGGACGTTGTCTCATCAGATCAGGCGGTCACTGTTTGGCGGTTTGAAAAAGATTGCTGGCACGGTGCGGTTCCGCTCTCGCGCTGGAAGCCTTACCATGTGTCACCCATCGGCCGCGAGGCCCTGTGCCTTAAGGTCCAGGCGCGCAAAATCATTACCTTAGGAAAATCTATGATCCGCAGCATGACCGCCTTTGCGCGCCAGGAATCAGAGGGCGACTGGGGTGCTCTGACCTGGGAATTACGTTCGGCTAACCACCGGTATCTGGAAGTCAGCCTGCGCCTGCCTGACGAATTGCGCAGCCTGGAGACCGCCATCCGCGAACGTGCTTCACGGCGGTTGGGGCGCGGTAAGCTGGACTGCAACCTCCGTTATAAGCCTGCCCAGCGGCGGGCTGCCCTGGTACTGAATACCGACGCACTTGCGCAGACGCTTACCGCCTGTGAGCAGATCCGTGAGCAGCTGACCGGGGGCGCCGCGACCCTGAGTCCACTTGATCTGCTGCGCTGGCCCGGGGTCATCCAGGAGGAAACGACTGATCTGGCACCCCTGGCTGAATCCGCGCTGGCGCTGTTTGATCAGGCGCTGAACGAACTGGTGGCAACGCGTGAGCGCGAGGGCGCGCAGATCCTGGAGATATTGAGCAGCCGGCTCGATGCGATGGAACCCCTGGTGGCGAGTGCGCGGGCACGGTTACCGGAGATCCTTGAACGGATTCGCGACAAACTGCGCACCCGCGTCGCGGAACTGACCAGCAGCCCGGACCCGGATCGTCTGGAACAGGAATTGGCGTTCCTCGCCCAGAAGATGGATGTGGATGAAGAGC
>Ga0180009_10004516_pt1 | contig 15308 bp, 11 predicted proteins | sample OS_PC_MetaG_FD_123537 | JGI IMG/M metagenome (GOLD analysis project Ga0180009, IMG submission 123537) | Groundwater microbial communities from the Aspo Hard Rock Laboratory (HRL) deep subsurface site, Sweden - OS_PC_MetaG | ecosystem: Environmental > Aquatic > Deep subsurface > Groundwater...
GCCGGCCACACCTTTCATTTCCTTGAATTCTTCGATCTGTTCAAGGGCGATCTTGATGCCTTCTTCAGCCTGCTGGTCCTTGGCAACGCCCTGGAGGCGGGTGATGATGTCGTCGGGCACATCCATTCCAGGCACCCGGTTTTTCATGTATTTGGCCATGCCGACGCTTTTCATGGGGGTCACCCCGGCAAGGATGTATGCCTTTTCGGTGAGCCCCATGTCATTGGCCTGCTGGATATATTTACGGAATTTTTCCATGTTGTAGATGCACTGGGTTTGAATAAAGTCCACCCCGGCGTTTATTTTCTTGGCCAGGCGATGAACGCGCCATTCAAAGGGGTCGGCAAAGGGGTTGGCGGCCGCGCCGATAAAGATCTTGGGGGGATGCTCCAGGTCGGCGCCTCCCAGAAACTTTCCTTCGTCCCGCATTTTTTTGACCATGCTGATGAGCTGCATGGAGTCGATGTCAAACACGCCCCTGGCCTGGGGGTGGTCGCCGAACTGGCAGTGATCCCCGGAAAGACAGAGCATGTTGCGGATGCCGTGGGCATAGGCCCCCAGGATGTCCGCCTGCATGGCCAGGCGGTTGCGATCGCGGCAGACCATCTGAAAATTGGGTTCGAGCCCCTCCTGGATCAGGATGATGCAGGCGGCCCAGCTGGCCATGCGCACCACGGCGGTCTGATTGTCGGTGATGTTGACCGCGTCCACGTTTCCTTTGAGAAACGCCGCCTTTTTTCGGACTTCTTCAGCGTCGGTGCCCCGGGGGGGGCCCAATTCACCGGTAAATGCAAAATGCCCTGCCGTTAATACTTTTTCCAGATTGCTTCCTGCTTTCATATTCATTCCCTCAAAACGTTGTAATTATAGGTATGCTTATTCTTTTTCAGGTTTTTTGTAGCCGGGCTGAATCAGTGTCCGGGGTGTCTGGTCCTTCCAGTCGTTGGCCGGATGAACCCGCATCAGATTTTCAAGCCGGTTCTGTCGCAACAGGCGCTCGTAAATCATGTACCAGGCACAGGGCTGATCCTTATTGATTTCACAGCTGCCCTTGTTGGTACCGCCACACGGGCCGTTGTAAAGTCCCTTGGCACACATGGTCACCGGGCAGATGCCGCCGGTCCAGCCGAGGACACAGCTGCTGCAGGAACGGCAGCGCTCTTCATACCAGCCGGCGGCCTGGTTGACTGCGAGACCCGAGGTGTCCACCGCCGGTAAAACCGGCTTGTCCGGGAATCGTTCCGCCAGGAACTGGATGCCGACCCCGCAGGCCATGGAAATCAGCGCGTCATATTTTTCAACCATTTCATCCAGCTCGGCCAGGTATTCCCGGTCGCACTGGCGCTCGACCGTATAGCCGTCGATCTGAATCGGGTTATCATCCAGCTTGCGGGCCATTTCGATTTCCGAGCTTAAAACCGCCACCTCTTTTTCGCCGCCCACCAGGCAGACCGCTACGCAGGTTCCGCAACCCACATTCAGGACTTTTTTATAGCTCTTGAGCAGTTCTTTTATTTCATCAAAGGGCTTTCGCTTGGCAACAATCATTTTCCCTCCTGTTGAACATCGTTCAATCCGAATATTTAGAGTCCGAGTTCCGCCAGATCCGGTCCCAGATAGGCACGTTCATTTTCACCCAGAATACCCATGGAAAGACAAATCAGGGTCCACAGGTGGACCGAATGGTAGCCGCCCCCGTAATGCTCGCTCAGATCATGAATCTGTGAATGGCAATTGTGGCATGGTGTAATACAATACTGGGCGTCGGTCCGCATTACCTGGTCATATTTGAGTTTTCCATACTCCCGCCGGGCTTCGGGCAGGCCGGATTGCAGAAAGCCGCCGCCGCCGCCGCAGCAGTAGTTGTTGGATCGGTTCGGGGTCATGTCGATGAAATTTTCTTCGCCCACGACGGATTTTACCACAAAACGAAGATCCTCGGCGATGGGGTTTCCCAGTGTTTTGCGGACGATCTGACAGGGATCCTGTACTGTAAATTTTACCTTAAGATCCTTATTCCAGTCCGAACTGACTTTAAGTTTGCCCTCTCTGATCCATTTGGCGTAATATTCAATGATGCTCTTTGTCTCGAACTTGTGTGGGATGTTGAATTTTTTCAGTCCGACCTGGACTGCAAAGAATTCGTGCCCTCACTCCGTGTTGAGCCAGACCTTGCATCCAAGATCATCGACCGCTTTGGCCTTTAGCCTCACAATGCGCTCCCAGTTTTCAAGATCAGCCAGGAAAAGACAGTAGTTTTCAGCGGCCCAGCCTTTGGAGCCGTATGTCCAGTCCGCGCCGACGAGGTGCAGAATTTTCCACAGCGGCACCATTTCATCGGGCTCGGTCACCGGTTCCCGTGAATTCTGGTTCAGGAAAAAATTGGCTCCCTCTTTGTCCATGGGCGCCTGCAGGTCATCAAATCCTTCCTGGTTTTCCCTGACTTCTTCGGCGACATCTTCTACCACAAAACGCCAGTCTTCTTCGGAAGCGCCCATGGCGCTGCAGGTGTCGTTTTTTAAGGCCATGTCACAGGAGCCCCGGATACCCTTGGGCTGCGTATCTTTCGGCCAGTTGTTTCTAACATTAAAAACAAGCTGGGGGATGTCGATTTTCATGGGACAGGCATAGACACAGCGCTGGCACATGGTGCACATCCAGGCCCAGTTCGAACTGAGAATTTCATCGTCCATTCCCAGGGACGCCATTCGCAGAAACTTTCTGGGATCCATGCCTACCAGGTCCGTGGCCGGGCATCCGGACGAACACAGGCCGCAGGTCAGACAAAGGTTCAGGTTCCCGCCTTCAGGGAGCAGGGACATGACCTTATCTTTGAAAATACTTTTCTTTTTTCTTCCGATTTTAATTGCTTCCTCTGCCATGTTGGATTCCTTCTAGACTATTTTTGTTTGCCCTTTTTGATCGGGTTGGGTCCCAACGAGCGAATCAGCTCGGTCATCTCTTTGGCATAAGCGGCAAATGTCGGCCCTTCACCGGAGGTCAGGTTGTACATCCGGACGCGGTCGCCTTCAATCCCGATTTCTTTGAGCAGCGTTTTCACATGCTCAACACGTTCGCGGGCGCGGATGTTGCCCTCATTGTAATGACAGGCGCCCTCCAGACAGCCGACCAGATACACACCGTCCGCCCCTTTTTGAATCGCATGCAGCATATGGATGACATCCACCTTCCCGGTACAGGGAACCCGGATGATGTTAATGTTTGTCGGGTAATCGAGTCGCATGGAACCTGCCAGGTCCGCAGCAGAATATCCTCAATAATCGCAACAAAAGGCAATAATCTTTGGTTCAAACCCCCCCATTAGTTTTCCTCCGCCAGCAATGCGTCAATTTTGCTGATAATTTGCTCGTCTTCATAGTAGTTTAAATCAATCGTCTGCCGGGGGCATACGCAGGCGCACACGCCGCAGCCGTGGCAGAGAGCTTCGTCTATCTCGACAACTTTTTCCTTTTCATTAAATACCGGCACGCTGAAGGGACAGGAGCGTACACAGGTCAGGCATTTGACGCAGTGGTCCGTGTCCACTTTTGCGGTAATCGCCGAGAGTTTGATTTCGGACTTGGAGAGAAATGTCGTGGCCCTGGAAGCGGCCGCCTGGGCTTGGGCGATGGCTTCCGAAATAAGCTTCGGGCCGTGGGCGGTGCCGCACAGGAAAATGCCTTCCCCGGCCATGTCCACCGGTCGCAGCTTGACATGCGCTTCGATGAAAAACCCTTCCGGGTTGCGCGCCAGTTTCATAATACCGCTCAAACCGCTCGTATCTTCGGCCACAACGCCTGCGCTCAAGGCCAGCAGATCGGCCTCAATTTCAATGTCTTTTCGCAGAATATGGTCTTTGACTCTAACGAAAATACCTTCGTCGCTGCGCCTGACGACCGGCGGTGTTTCGCTGTCAAATCGAATGAAGATAACCCCGGCCTTTCTGGCATCGGTATAGTAATCTTCCAGAAGGCCATAGGTCCGGATGTCGCGATACAGAACATAAATCTGGGTCTCCGGGTTTTGTTTTTTGACGGACAGAGCGTTTTTAACGGCATTTTGACAACAGATACGGGAGCAGTTGGGATTTTCATCATTGCGGGAGCCCACACATTGTATCATGACGACGCTGGAAAGATCGGCCGCGCCTTTTTGTGCTAATCGGTCGCTCAGACCGACCTGGGTCATGATTCTTTCGTCTTCTCCATAAAGAAATTCATTTGGCTGATATTCCTTTGCACCGGTGGCAACGATGATAACACCGTGCCCAACGGAGCGTTTTTCTTTTTGAGGACCCGCTTCGATTTGGGTTGTGAAATTGCCTTTATAACCGCCAAATCCCGTGATAACGGCATCCGTCAGGACTTCGATATTTTTATCGCTGTAAACTTCTTTGATCAGTTTCTTTAAATAAGCCTGGATATCAGCGCCTTCGATGGTATGGTGAAGCTTAAGGGCCATACCGCCCATTTCCGTTTCTTTTTCAGCCAGCACCACCTTGAATCCCTGCCTGCCTAAATTCAGGGCTGCATTCATGCCGGCAATGCCGCCGCCGATGACCAGGGCCTGCTTGTTGACGGGAATCACCTTTTCTTCAAGCTGTTTCAGCGTTGCGGCCCGGGCGACCGCCATCCGGACCAGGTTTTTGGCCTTTTGAGTAGCGATTTCCGGGGACTTGGCATGCACCCATGCGTTCTGGTTGCGAATGTTGGCCATTTCAAACAGATACTTATTGATGCCGACGGCCTCCATCGTTTCCATAAAGATGACTTCGTGCGTCTTGGGGGTACAGGCAGCCACAACAATGCGGTTCAGGCGGTGCTCCCTGATGATTTCCTTCATTTTTTCCTGGGAGTCCTGGGAACAAGTAAACAGGTTCTGGGTGGCATAAGCGACCTGTGGAAGTTTTTTTGCATATGCTTCAAGGGCATTTACATCCACCACCCCCGCGATATTGACGCCGCAGTTACACACAAAGACACCGATGCGGGGTTCTTCATTGGAAACATCCATCTTGTCAGGGAGTTTCCGAATTTTGGTGTCGGTTCCCCTGGCCGCGGACAGAACGGCGCCGGCCGCACCGGCGGCGGCGCTGGCTTCGGTGACCGAGGACGGAATATCTTTGGGGCCTTGAAAAATACCGCAGGTGTACACACCCTGACGGGATGTCGAAACCGGTGCAAACGGATCGGTTTCGACAAAGTTGTACTTGTTCAGGTCAATATCGAGCCGTTTGGCCAGATCCACTGAACTTTCGGGCACTTCCAGGCCTACGGACAACACAACCATGTCAAAAATTTCTTCCTGAATGGTTCCGCTTTCATCGGCATAGCGAAGTTTCAGGTTACCGGTATCGCCGACGTCGGTGATGGAATGGATTCTGGATTTGACAAAGCGGATACCGTCTTTGTCTTTGGCGCGCAGATAATATTTTTCATAATCCTTGCCAAAGGAACGGATGTCCATATTGAAGATGGCGCAATCCAGCTTGCCGTGGGCGTGTTCCTTGGCAACCATGGATTCCTTGATGGCATACATACAGCAGACGGAAGAACAGTAGCCGTTGCCGCACTTGTTGGTGTCACGCGACCCGACACATTGCAGCCAGGCAATCTTTTCAGGCTCTTTTTGATCGGACGGCCGCACCAGGTGACCCATTGTGGGGCCCGAAGCGCTCAGAATCCTTTCGAATTCAAGGCTGGTTAGTACATTGGGGTTACTTTTATAATGGTAAAATTCTTCGTAGCGGGAAGGGTCAAACGCGTCGCTACCCGAGCTGAGAATAACAGATCCGATTTCAATTTGTCTTTCAACCGGTTTTTCGGAATGGGTTTCGCAGGTAATGGCATTGGCCAGGCAGGCATCCACGCATTGATAGCACTCGGAGCAATAGCCGCAGTTCAGGCAGCGGTCGGCTTCCGATTGTCCGGTCGTCGCATCATAGCCCAGCTCGACTTCATTGAAATTGCCGGCCCGTTGTTCAGGCGGCAGTTCCGACATCCGGGCGCGGGGTTTGCGTTGCTGCTCCTCAGGAACGGGGCGATATACGGGGTTTTCAGTGGTGATGGGTTCGCGCCCCTCAGCCAGGTCTTTGCCGTCCAGAAAGCGGACAATCGATTCAGCGGCTTCGCGGCCGGCGGCAATGGCGCCGATGGCAACCCAGGGACCGGTTTGTAAATCTCCACCGGCGAAAACACCTTCACGTTCCACCGCATAGGTAATGGCATCGGTTTCAATGGTTCCCCAGCGGGTAAAGTTCAGTCCGGTGACATCTTCAATTGCTGAAAGATCGGGAATCTGTCCAATGGCGGGGATGAGCTGGTCGATTTCGATATCAAATTCGGTTCCCGGCACCGGTATCGGTCGTTTTCGACCGGATGAGTCCGGCTCGGTCAGTTCCATGCGAATGCATCGCAGACCTGTTACTTTTCCATCCGCCGTCAATATTTCCTGCGGGGCTGCCAGGTATGTAATTTTAACACCTTCTGCTTCGGCGGCCAGTATCTCTTCTTCCCAGGCCGGCATCTCGGTTCGGGTGCGCCGGTAAATGATGTGGACTTCGGATGCCCCCAGACGAACCGCAGAACGGGAAACGTCGATGGCGACATTGCCGCCGCCGACGATGGCGACTTTTTTACCCACCTCGGCCTTGCCGGTCAAATTGACCTCTCTCAGAAAGTCGACACCTTGACGCACGCCTTTGGCCTTTTCGTTCGGAATTCCCAGCTCAATTCCCTTGTGAGCGCCAAGGGCCAGATACACCGCTTTGAAACCCTGGTTGAAAAGATCATCTACCGTTAAATTTGGGCCGAGGGGGGTGTCGGTTTTAATTTCAACCCCCAGGTTGGTAATGAGTTCAATCTCCTGATCCAGAACAGCGTTCGGCAGGCGATGTTCCGGAATGCCGACCCGCAACATGCCTCCCGGCTTGGGCAGTGCTTCGAAGATGGTGGACGGAACGCCTTTGCGTGCCAGGTGATAGGCGGCCGATAGTCCTGCGGGACCGGAACCGATAATAGCAACCTTTTCTTTCCGGGAGGGCAGGCATTCAATTTTGATGTTGCGGGGGTCAAACTGGTCCGCTGCCAGGCGCTTCAGATTCCGGATGGCTACGGGATCATCGACTTCACAGCGGCGACAGGCGTCCTCGCAGCCGTGCGGGCAGATTCTTCCCAGGACACCGGGCAAGGGAAGCTCTTCCATTATGATTTCAAGAGCTTCTTTATATTTGCCCTCTTTGACCATCTGGACATAGCCTTGGACATTCAGACCAGCGGGACATGCCAGACGGCAGGGCGCTTTGTCGGCCTTTTGGATGGCAAACGCACCCGGGATGGCCTGGGCATAGAGTTTAAATGCTGCCTTTCGATCGGAAAGCCCTTTGTCGAAATCGTTGGGGAGTTGTACCGGGCAAACCTTGGCACAGTCGCCGCAGCTGGTACACTTTGACAAATCGATAAAGCGGGGGTTTTGACGGATTGTTGCCGCAAAGCGGCCTTCCTGGCCGTCAAGACTAACCAGTTCGGAATTGGATATCAGTTCAATGTTTAGATGCCGGCCGACCTCGACCAGTTTGGGTGAGATAATTCACATCGTACAGTCATTGGTCGGAAAAGTTTTATCCAGCTGAGCCATCAAGCCGCCGATGGCGGTAGATTTTTCAACCAGGTAAACATAGTAACCTGATTCAGCCAGATCCAGTGCAGATTGCATACCGGCAATACCGGCCCCCACAATCATTACAGATCCGCTCACATTCGATTTTGCCGATCCCATTATGACTCCTTTCAGGCTCAGGTGAGTCGCTGTTGTTCCAACAGGAGAAATCTTTCCTGATCATAAAGAACAATTAAGTTTAACTGAAAAACAATTTTTTAAAGATCCGCAGCGAAAATCAAAAAGCCGGGAAAATAAAATAAGGTGCAAATATGCCACCAAATTGAAATTATTGTCAAGGGATTTATACTGGCAGTACCCCCGGAAAATGCAGACGGAATTATGACCTCAAAAGCGTAGAGCATCTCATCTAAAAAATGAACTTGAATCCATGCGGGCAGCATGATAATAATTTTCTGTGATTTCACCTGTATGTTCCAGCTTATTAGCATTAATATAACAAATCACCGATACCTTATATGATCGTAAGAGGAATTCATGCAGAGGAAGAAATCTTCCATTATTAATATTGCACTGGCTGGCGGAGGGGAATTAAGCAAAGAGGTACTTGAAAAAACATTGTTTGATGATCCCCAGGAAGGTGTCAACGCACCCATTCTGGCAGTGGCGGACCCCGACCCGGAGGCCCCTGCCATTGCGCTGGCCGATAAGCTGGGGCTGATGACTTTTTCCGACTACCATGATTTGTATGATCCCCGCTACAGCATTCACCTGATTATCGTTCTGGATCCCCGTAAAAAGATTTTTGAAGATATTCTCAACACCCGCCCCATCCATATTCGGGTTCTTTCCTATCATGTGTTCAAGGTCTTTTGGGAGACCATCGGTCTGCAGGAGCGCAAACTCAGAGAAAGAACCAAGGAGATGGAGACTATCTTAAATGGCATTCAGGACTTTATATCGGTTATTACACCGGAGATGGCCATTGAGGAGGTCAATGACGCTTTTTTAAAGCAGATGCGATGCACCCGTGAGGAGGTAATCGGCCGGAAGTGCCATGAAGTATTTCAAAATGTCGATGAACGCTGCAATTTTGAAGAAATCACGTGTCCTCTGGATGAAGTCATCCGCAATAAACGGCCGACCCGGCAGGTGATGACCAGAAGGGATGCTGAAGGCAATGAGTCTCATTTTGAAGTCAATGTCTATCCGATCTGGGAGAAGGACGGCAAGATCTCGAAGTTTATTGAAATCAGTCGGGACATCACGGCACGCTTGAAAGAGGAAGAAGAGATCACCCGGCGGCTGGAGCAGATGGTTGAGGAAAGGACCCTGCAACTGGAGGAGACCCATGCCAAGCTGATTCACAAAGACAAAATGGCGTCCCTGGGGAAACTTTCGGCGTCGGTGGTGCATGAAATCAATAATCCCATTGCGGGCATATTGAACCTGAACCTTTTGATGAAGCGAATCATTGAAGAAGACGACCTTAAAAAGAATGAAATTGAACAGTTCCGTCAATATTTGACCCTGATGGAAACCGAAACCCGGCGAATCAGCCGCATCGTTTCCAACCTGCTGGCGTTTTCCCGGCAGTCAAAAATGGAGCCCAAACAGGTAAACATAAATCAGTTGATTGAACAAACGCTCATACTCAATTCAAACCTGCTCAAAATTAACGGCGTCAAAGTAGAAAAGGTGCTGTCCGCCGATTTGCCCGACCTGATCGGATCACAGGACCAGCTACAACAGGTTATGATGAACATCGTTTCGAACGCCGCCGAGGCGGTTGAGGCAACCGGCGGCGGCACCCTGCGGATCGAGACCAGACATTCATTAGGCGCCGATAAAATCTTTGTCACCTTTAAGGATTCCGGTATCGGGATACCCCGCGAGAATTTCTCAAAGCTGTTTGAGCCTTTTTTTACGACCAAAAAGAAAGGCAAAGGGGTCGGTCTTGGGCTTTCGGTGGCATACGGGATTGTCAGGGAGCATGGCGGCACCATCAATGTCGCGTCAGATGTGGGCAAAGGGACGACTTTTGAACTCGAACTGCCACGGGAGTACCTGACCAAAGCGGTTAAACCCTGAATGAGCGTAAATAAAATTGAGGGGATTTATTAAAAAAACTTAATAATACGCGTTTATCACAAACCTTGTTTACATTCATAAACCAACTACAAATGGGCTATGATGATATAATATTTTTATCAATTTTATTTACCCTTCGGGAAAGCCGAGGATACCCCATCTGCTGCGTTGGAAAGGGTTCGCGGTAGCTTACTACAGCTTCACCCTTTTTGTCTTGCATCTGGGGTATCTTCAACTTTCGCTCATTCAGGGTTCCTAAATTTGGAGGTCCCTATGGGGAACGCGAAAATCCTTATCGTTGATGATGAAAAGATTATGCGGGAGTCCCTGGCGGGCTGGCTTCTAAGAGATGGCCATGACGTCGAAACCGCAAAAAGCGGCGAGGAAGCTTTGGATAAGTTGAATGTAACCCGCTACAACATTCTCCTGCTCGACATTAAAATGGAAGGAATCAGCGGGCTGGATGTTCTAAAGCATGTCAATGAAAGGGATCCGGATGTAGCGGTGGTCATGATCACGGCCTACGGTTCCATTTCAACCGCCATTGACGCCATGAAAAACGGGGCTGCGGATTATCTGCTGAAGCCCTTTGATCCCAATGAACTGGGCGTACTGATCGAAAAAATTCTGGGAAACCAGGCCCAAGCCCTGGAAAATCTGTACCTTAGGGAACAGTACAAGGAGCGCACTCGCTTTGAGAGCATGATCGGGCAGTCCCGGGCCATGCAGCAGGTCTTTGACCTGATTGCAGATGTGGCGCCGATGAACTCCACGGTCCTGATAACCGGCGAGACCGGTACGGGCAAGGGGCTGGCCGCCAAAGCCATTCACACCAACAGCCCCCAGAGCCAGGGGCCCTTTGTGGTGGTCAACTGCGGCGCCATACCCGAGCATCTGATGGAAAGTGAATTGTTCGGCTATCAGAAAGGCGCCTTTACGGACGCCAAAGAGACAAAGAAAGGGCGCCTGGAACTGGCTCATGGCGGCACGCTCTTTTTAGATGAAATCGGCGAGATCAGCATGCGCATGCAGATCGACCTGCTGCGGGTGCTGGAGGACCGGGTTTTTTACCGCGTGGGCGGGACGCAGCCGCTGGAGGTCGAATTCAGGGCCATCGCCGCAACCAACAAGGAATTGCAAAAGGTGATCAAGGCCGGAACGTTTCGCGAAGACCTCTACTACCGCCTGAACGTGGTTTCATTTAAAATGCCGCCGCTACGCGACCGCAAAGAAGACCTGCCGCTGCTGGCGGAATACTTTCTGAACCGGTTTGCCCAGGAGACCAATAAGCCCATCGACCGCATCAGCCGGGCGGCAATGGATGAAATCATGCTCTATGACTGGCCCGGCAATGTCAGAGAGCTTGAAAACGCCATTGAACGGGCGGTGGTGGTGTGCAAAGGGCCGATCATCCTGCCGGAGGATTTGCCGATTTTCTGCGCCGAGGAAAGTGTCCGCCCGGACGCAAATTCGCTTGTAGAAATTGAAAGGGCTCATATAACCCAGGTGCTCATCGCCAATGACTGGAATATATCCCGGTCTGCGAAAATTCTGGAAATCGACCGTTCGACCCTGTATAACAAAATCAAGCGATATAAGATTCAGAAGCCATCTTGATTGCTCCCTCAGAACATACGGTTGTCGTCTCTTTTATTGGGGACTGTGGCGAAGAAATTTTCTTGCCGATCAGCAGGGGAATTCAGCGGGTGTATGGATTTCTTGCCGAGCGGATGCCATTGTTGCCGGATGTAGACTTCGCCCTGGACCCTAACCGGGACCAGTATCATTCCACATCGATCCTGGATAAGCTGGCTGAATTGGTGCCGGACGGCGCGATCAAGGTGCTCGCGATAACCACGGTGGATCTTTTCATCCCCATCCTTACGCATGTTTACGGGGAGGCGCAGCTGGGCGGCAAGGCCTGCATTGTGTCCACTTTCCGATTAAAGGAAGGCCTCTCGCCCTTAAGTGTACAGGAAACCTATCCGGTCCGGGTGGTCAAGGAGGCGATCCATGAATTGGGCCATACGTTTAAACTGCGCCACTGTCAGGATCCCGCCTGTATCATGCATTACTGCCGCAGCATAAAAGATGTCGATAGAAAATCCGATCAGATGTGCCGTTATTGCAGGGTCCTGGTCGACGATGAAATTAAAAGGCTGGCGAAGAAAACTTCGTCAGCCTGAGTGAGAGCATCGGGTAAACGACGCGTTGTCAGGTGCGCAGAAAAAGTCCTGTCAATCGCTTCCATCCGATCTGGGGAATGTTGCCGTAGATATCATTGCCTAAATGGCCGCCGTCGGTCGCCAGCGGACCGACCTCCTGTTCGATTACTTTGTAGAGGTGCGCTACTTCATTCTGCATAAAATCCGTGGTCTCATCCCCGATCATCAAATTTTTCAAGTCCTTACGGAGGGTATCGGAATGAATTCGAGCAATCCAGCCGTCCGAGTAAGGATCAGCGGTTGCGTGGCTGCCCTGTTCCCTTAAGTCAGGGTTGACGGCGGTCACAACGCCGGTTAACGGGGAAAGAATTTTTGCAGTTTTGGAACCCCGTTTCATTTTAATGTCTGCGCGATCCTGCCGGACCGCTTTACCGATAAGGGGAGCATCAATCATATCCAGCGGGCCCAGCAGGCGCAGTGCAAAGTCGTCCAGTCCGATCCGGACTTCGCCGCCCTCTTCTATTTTGATCCAGGTATGGCCCTTGTGGAGGTAATACCCCTGGGGAATTTTAAATCCCTCGATATGCAGGACGTCCACCGGCTTAACAATGGCATGTACTGCGAATTCGTCGTAAAAGTATTGATCAAATTCGCAGGTGCCGCAGCGGTATTCATTGAAGCATGCCCTGAAGTCAATACGGTTTTTCATATGGTGAACGCACGGGCGTTTCCATTGCGGCAGCTCATTGAGCCGATCTTTCCAATAAACGATTTGGCTCCGCTTGCTATTCAGGACAGCCCCTTTTTTTCCGGCTTTTTCATTTTCAGCGGCCAGGCGACGCATTGCTCTGTCAAAATGACAGGGGACACAATCGTAGTCGATTCCGCAAAACTTTTTTCGGACCACCCCGGCCTGCATCCAGATGCAGGGATTCTCTCTTTTTGCAACACGATTTTCGATACGAATGGCTACCATTTTGGGTTCCTCATTATGACGGTTCGTGTGTTCATTGACTTGGATACCGCTAATGCCGGTTTCATCATCAGGTCTTGAGAAAACGCCGGGTAAGGTTTTTCCACCCAAGCTGCGGCAGATTCCCGAATATATCCTCCCGCAGGAAACCACCGTCAGCGGCCAGTGGGCCTGCGACCTCTTCGATCATACTTTCGAGTTGACGAACTTCGGTACTGATCCAATCCAGGCTGGCCGTGCCCGCAAACAGTGTGTCGACCGATTTCTTGATGTCCGGCGTGCGGACCAGAAAGAGCCAACCATCCTCATAGGGTTTGCGGTTGGCGAGTTCCGGGTTTTCTCTCACTTTTGAATTGACTTCCATAATGACGCCGCCCACCGGAGAGAGTATGTCGGCCAGGTTGTCTTTCCGTTTTAAACCCCACCCCGCCACGTTCGGATTCAATTCTTTTCCCATGAGGGGAAGTTCAAAGGCATCGGCTTTACCCAATAGTTTCAAGGAAAAATCATCGAGTCCGATCCGGATAAATCCGCCGCTTTCGATGCGGGCCCATGCATGCCCATTGTGGTAATGGTAATCCATGGGGACGTCAAAACCTTTGACCTGATGAACCTCTTGCGGGGTGCTTTTTGTTTTAGGTGCCCAGACATCTTCAAAAAATTGGTCAAAATCGCAGCCTGAACATTCATAATCGTAAGCGCACACCCGATTGGCAATGCGGTTTGTCAGACTGTGCCGGCAGACCCGATCCATGTTGGGCCGCTTTCGCATGGCATCCTGCCAGCTGACTTGCTTGCCCTTGTCCACCTTCATCTGCATGCCCAGATCGTATTTGCAGGTGGTGCAATCGTAAAAATTGTTGCAATTCTTAAACTCAATCACCCCGGTTTGCATCCAGAGACACGGATTCGTTGTTCGGGCGCGTTCGTCCGGCTTTACCATCCACACCTGTCCACCCAGAATGGTTTCAATCTCATATTGTGAGCCGCGATCCTGTTTGCCGCCTTTTCGATAGGAAGATCCGTACCCCAGTTTTTCTTTCCGATGTTCTTTTTTCTGCGCCATTTCTCTCACTCCTTTGTTGGATGTTAACGATTGTTTGCCTAATTATACAGCAAAGGGCATGCCAGAAACCTTTACGGCGGCGATATGTTTTATAACCATTTGATATAATGTTAATTAATTTTTTATCGGGAGAAGAAAGGCTTGTCCGGTTGGAGGGGAGGCGTGTTGAAATAATCCACACAAATTGTAAAATAATTTGGAAAGTGAAATTTAATGAAGGTTAATCAGATAGTTAACAGGGTGTAGGGGTTTGCGCCACAACAGTCGCGTTTTCCAACACCCCTGATTGGTCAGAATGAGGGTCTATAATTATTAAGGAGTCAAGGGTTCAAGGATTCTGAGGCTCAAGAGAAAGGACCCAGATAAAAAAACTGGAGAAAAATTCAGTGATGCGATAGACAGGTTTATTAAAAAGCAACGAACCTGTAAAAGTGAAAAAAAGATGCGGCAGATAGGATGAAACGATGATGACGACTCCTAAAAATTTGATTAAATGGCCCTGGCGTACCGCCTTTGCAGCGGCGGTTATATGGACGGCAACCTTGTCATTTATCTTGGTGGCGTCAGCCCTGGCTGCAGAAAATAAATTTTCGATCTATTCCGGCGCGGAACTGGCGGACGCCAGCGCAAATTTAGATGTGGGTTATGTCCCCACGCCCATGGAAATCGTGAACGAAATGTTCTCGCTGAGTGCGGTGGGGCCCAAGGATTTTTTGATCGATATGGGTTCCGGTGACGGCCGCTTTGTCATTACCGCTGCGAAACGGTTCGGCACCCGCGGACTGGGTGTCGATCTCAATCCAAAGCTGGTGGCGCTCAGTAAAAAATATGCGCTGGCAGAAGGGGTCGCGGACCGGACCGAGTTTTTAGTTCAGGATATTTTTCTGACGGATATCCAGGCGGCGGATGTGGTGACGATGTATCTGCTGCCGGAGGTCAATTTAAAATTAAGGCCCAAGCTTCTGGGGGAGCTGAAACCCGGCGCCCGCATCGTATCGCATGATTATCATATGGGTGACTGGCGGCCGGATAAGACCGTGCTCATGGAAAAAATAACATCGGAAGGCGACGACGGCATCCTCTATTTTTGGGTCGTACCGGCCAAAGTCGCCGGCACCTGGCACTGGCGCGTCGACCTGCGGGGGGAAGGGCAGGAATTTATACTGGAGCTTCAGCAGCACTATCAGGATATCAGCGGAACGGCCCGGAATCACGGACGGCAGGGGCCACTATTCAACGCGAGTCTGACCGGCGATCGCATCCGGTTTTCGCTGGCCAGCGAAGCCGAGGGCCGCATCATCCGGCAGGATTATGAGGGCCGTGTTTCAAGAGATGCTATCGAAGGCATGGTGAAAATAAGCGGCGCTACCGAAGAAAAACAGATGAAATGGCAGGC
>Ga0180009_10004517_pt1 | contig 15308 bp, 15 predicted proteins | sample OS_PC_MetaG_FD_123537 | JGI IMG/M metagenome (GOLD analysis project Ga0180009, IMG submission 123537) | Groundwater microbial communities from the Aspo Hard Rock Laboratory (HRL) deep subsurface site, Sweden - OS_PC_MetaG | ecosystem: Environmental > Aquatic > Deep subsurface > Groundwater...
AAAGTGTATGCAGGCTTGGGTGCCGAGTTGCCGCTGATGACCAAAATCCTCATCGAGTCTTCGCGCATTACCCTGGCATATGGCTGGTTCATGCTGGCTGGTCTGGTCTTGGCGGTGGCCGGGTTTCGAACGTGGCGTGCGAGTGATGATGGGCGTCTGGTTTGGGACCGCTTCAAATTGAGGATTCCGTTGACGGGTTCGATCGTGCTGAGAAGCACGCTTGCCCGCTTTGCCCGCACGCTTGCCTTGTCATTGAAGAGCGGCATTCCTGCAGCGCAGGCGCTCTCGGTGGTGGCCGAAGTCACCGACAACGCCTGGATTGCCTCGCGTGTCCTGCAAATGCGTAATGGCATCGAACGCGGCGAATCGATCTTGCGAACTGCGCAGACCGCCGCGGTGTTCAACCCGGTGGTGATGCAGATGATTGCGGTGGGCGAGGAAACCGGCAGCATTGATGAACTGATGCAGGAAGTGGCCGACATGTACGAGCGCGAGGTGGATTACGAGATCAAGACCCTGGCCGCCCGGATCGAACCGCTCATCATCGCTGCCATGGGGGGCATTGTGCTGGTACTGGCACTGGGGGTGTTCCTGCCAATGTGGGATCTGGCGAGCGTGGCAATCAAGTAATTTGGGGTGCAGGCGTCGTTTACCCCTTAAGTTAACTTGACGAAGGCCGAAATACTCGTATGAGGGTCGCCAAACTGGGCGGCACCATTAGGCAAACCACCCAGACAGATAAAGAGACCGCCATGAAAACCAGACAGTCCGGCTTCACCATGATCGAATTGATCGTTGTCATCGTCATCCTTGGCATTCTTGCTGCGGTGGCCTTGCCGCGCTTCTCCAACATCCAGCGCGATGCGCGTATCGCCAAACTCAACGCGGCGCGTGGCGCGGTGCAGTCAGCCTCTGCCATGATTCACGGTACCGTGTTGGTTCGCGGCGGGGTGGCTGATACGGTGGGCTGTGCGGGTGTAGCCGCCGATTTGGCAAGCAATGCCACCGTTGCTGCGGGTACTGTTTGTACTGAAAGCGGCCTGATTGCCATCATCAACGGCTACCCGACAGCCAACCGCCCCGGCATTATCGATGCGGCTGGCTTGACTTCGGCCTTCCCCGCGGCTCAGGCAAACCTTGCTGCCGAAGGCTATTACATCAGCGCTGACGGTACCGCCGCTGGTGCCGAGACCGGCGGCGGCGTGATCGCAGACTCCATCACAATCGGGGTGATGGGCGGCCCGGTCACCGCTGCGAACCAGTGTTCGTTCACCTATAGTCCCGCCAACGCTGGCGCAGCGAATTCGGCAGCGGTGATTAGCGCCATCGCGACAGCCGGCTGCTAAATCACGCATGCTCGCCGGCAAAGCCCGGGGCGGCGACGCGACCCCGCCGTTTTCCGGTCGTTGCCGACCGCCCCCCCAACGCGGCTTCAGCCTTGTTGAACTCATTTTGGTCATGGTCATCGCCGGCATTATCGCGGCGGTGGCCGTGCCGCGTCTGGTCGGGCGTAACAGCTTTGATAGTCGGGGCTTTGCCGACCAGCTCGCCGCTACGGCGCGTTTCGCCCAGAAACTGGCCATCGCCCAGCGCCGTGATGTCTTTGTTCAACTCACCTCCAACAATGCCAAGCTGTGTTACGACGCGGCGTGTGCCGGCCTGGCACCGGGGCCGGGGGGCGAAACGCCTTATACCGTGACTGCCCCGAACGGCGTGGCGATTGCCAGCCCGGTGGCGGCGCTGGGCTTTGATGCAGGCGGTCGGCCCAACATCGCCGCGCAGCTCGATATACAGGTCAACGGCGCCGGCGCCTACCATGTGTGGGTCGAACAGGAAACCGGCTATGTCCACGACTAAGTCTCTATTCATGCTCCGGCAGTGCGGCCTCAGCCTGATCGAGCTGCTGGTGTTCATCGTCGTGGTGGGGGTGGCGGTGATGGGCGTAGTGTCGGTCTATAGCCTTAATGCGCGCGCGAGTGTGGACCCCGCTATCCGAAAACAGGCGATGGCCACTGCTGAATCGCTGCTGGATGAAGTGTTGTCGAAACCCTATACCTATTGCGATCCGGACGATGCTCAGGCCGATACGGCAACCAGTGCTGTTATTGGTCCCACCGGATGTGCGACGGTCGTGGAAGGCATGGGGCCTGAAGTCGCTCAAGCTGAAACGCGCTACTCCGCAACCAATCCGTTCGACAACGTCAACGATTACGACGGTTTCATGATGGTGGGTATCGACGATATTACCGGCGTCGCGGTGCTAGGCCTGGGGGGCTATACCGCGACCGTGCTGGTTCAGCCGGCGGGCGCGTTTAATGGCATTCCCGCCGGCGAAACCCTGCTGGTAACCGTGACCGTCAATGCTCCGAGCAACCAGACGCTTAGCCTTTCAGGCTATCGTACACGCTATGCGCCCACTCTATAAAAGCGCTGGTTTCAGCTTGATCGAGATGATTCTTGTCATCGCCATTACCGGCATTGTTGGTTCGATGGTGGCGGTATTCCTGCGTGTGCCGATAGAAAGTTATATCGCCCAGGACCGTCACGCCCGCCTCACCGATACCGCCGACACGGCCTTACGACGCATGGGGCGCGACATCAGACTGGCGCTACCCAACAGCGTGCGGGTTGATTCGGTGGGCGGGGTGTCCTATCTGGAGTTTCTCGGTACCCGCGATGGCGGGCGCTATCGCACCCAGGGCGACGGCAGTGTGGGCAACGACCCTCTGGATTTCACTTCTACGTCCGGGGACAGCAGTTTCGATGTGCTGGGTCCGCCGATTGCGATGCAGGCGGGTGATCTGATTGCGGTTTATAACCTGGGCATTGGCGGGGCCGACGCTTGGGCAGGCGATACGCTTTCTGCCTATACGGGCGGGGCGGCCGCCGTGAATAACATCGCCATAACGCCCAAGGCGTCCATGCAGTTCCCGCTGGCTTCCCCCGGAAATCGCTTTCAGGTCGTCGAGGGTCCGGTGACGTATGCGTGCGATCCGGTGGCCGGTACGCTGACGCGGTTTTGGGGCTATGCCATCGCGGCGAGCCAGCCCATGCCACCGGTAGCGCCCATGTCGAGCGCGCTGCTGGCCAACCGGGTCAGCGCCTGCAATTTCAGTTATCAGCCCGGTGTAACCGAGCGCGGCGGCCTGGTCAGCATGACGTTGAGCATAAGCCAGGAAGACGAAACGGTGCGGCTGTACAGCAATATGCAAGTGGGTAATCAGCCATGAACGGGCTGCGGCGCAACCGGCGCGCAATCAAGGGCTTGTGCGGCCTGCCACGCGACGCCTCGGGTTTTGTGCTGCCGGCTGCGATTTTTTTGCTGGTGATTCTGGCCTCGTTGGCGGCCTACATGGTGTCGCTATCGCGTACCAGCCATATCAGCAGTGCGCTGGATGTTCAGGGCGGGCGCGCTTATCAGGCCGCCCGAGCGGGAATTGAATGGGCGGCGTGGCAGGTAGTCGATCCGCAGGGCTTGCAGCCCACCCCCGCGCCCTGCCCAGTCTCGCCCAGCCCAGTGGTGCTCACCGGAACGCTGGCCGCGTTTACCGTGAGCGTGACCTGCACACGCACCCTGGCTACCGATGGGGCCGATACGATTGCGACTTACCAGGTTACGTCGACGGCTACTGCGGGCCTGGCGGGCGGGGTGGATTATGTCGAACGGCAGATTCAGGCGAGCTTCGGAAAATGAAGGCGGTTACTTACGGCTCCAATGGCAACACGATGCGTATGCATTCAATCATGCCGGGTATAGAAGTGCTATTGGGGCCGGTGGATTACGTGGAACGAGAGCGGACGGCTGCGATTTCATGCTGCCGGCCGAAGGGAGAGCTTCAATAATGTTGAAGCGTATTTTGTTTTGGATTTTGCTTTCGCTGGTCCCCGGCGTGGCGGCAGCAGTCTGCGGGCCGATTCCATCCGGTTATCCCGTGCAGGCAGGCAGTACGTTGAAGGTGGGCAAGAACTCCACTGTTAACAACGGCTTATCCACGAGCAATATCAACGGCGGAAGCAAGTACAGTGGCTCACTCGATGCCGTGGACCCTGGAACGGGTGCCATTGTCAGCTCAGGTCCAGGTTATCCAAGCCTGGATCCGGCTGCTTTTCCCGGCACCGGAAGCACCGATACCAGCGCTTCAACTGTGTCAGCAGGCGCCTACAAAAAAGTCACTGTGGCCGATTCGTCTACCATGACTTTTACCGGCGGCACTTACTACATCGACAAGCTGAATGTCGGTAAATCCGCTACGGCCAATCTGGCTGCGGGAAGTTATTTCATCAACAAGTTGACTCTGGACGATGGGGCCAGAATTGTGGTGTCTCCTTCAGGGCCGGTTCGCCTGTATATCGGCGATAAGGCTTCCATTGACAAGAACACCTTGATTAACGCCGCCGGTGCAGTGGGCGACCTTCAGGTGTTTCTGTACCCGGGTGCCGATTGGGGCGCGAAAGAAGGCGTGACTTTCATTGGAGTGATCTATGCGCCTGGGGCGGGCTCGAAAATTGAATTTGATAAAAATGCAGACATCAGGGGTGCTTTGGTGACTGCCGGTGAAGTCAAGCTTGGCCAGAACACAACACTCGATTTCAGTGCGGCCGATCAGGCTGCTGTGGGAAGCGTGAGTACCTGTGTGCCCGCTACCGCGCCGGGTAGTTTTAATGCATTCGAAAGCAGCACCAGCGCCGGTGCGATTATCGGCATGATCAAAACCAAAATCGCAGGCAGTCCGTTTAGTCTGGATGTGGTGGCGATTACCAGTGGTGCCCAAGCGAGCACGTTTACCAACTCGATCAAGGTGGAATTGCTGGGCAACACCACAACCAGTATAGGTCTTGACGCCAATAACTGCCCTACAAGCTTCACCATATTACAGACCCTCCCATCAGTCCCGCTTGCAAGTGGGCGTTCGGCAGTTAACTTTTTGGCCGTCAGTAATGCCTGGAAGGATGTGCGGGTGAGGGTGAGTTTTCCGACCCCATCTCCTTCTGTCACCAGTTGTTCGACCGATAATTTTGCCATCCGGCCGGCGAGCCTTGGCGGCATCGCGGTAAGCGATGCAGATAGCGCCACCGCTGGAACCACGCGCACGCTGTATAACAATGCGGCGGCAGGGGGAAACGTGCATAAGGCCGGCCGGCCATTCCGCATGGCGGCGACGGCACAAAACGCTGCGGGAGCGGCGACCCCCAATTACACCGGGAGTCCGGCTGCCAATTTGACAGCTTGCGTGTTGCCAAGCACCGGATGCACGCTGGGTGTGCTCACCCCTGGAGCATGGGCGGCCGCGTCGGGGACAGTTGTCACAACAGACGCCAGCTATTCCGAGGTGGGGGCTTTCACCCTGAAGCTGGTAGACACGAGCTTTGCAGCAGTCGATGCTGCTGACGGCTCCACAGCGGCAGAAAGGAATATCGAGTCGGCGGCCTTCAATGTAGGCCGGTTTGTGCCCGACCATTTTGTGCTCGCGACGGCCGGCACGCCACAGTTCAAAACGTTCAATGACACGGCCTGCCCGACGCGGTCGTTTACCTATATCGGCCAGCCATTTGGCTATCTGACGTTGCCGCAGGCCACGATCACGGCAAAAAATGCAGCCGGCGGCACCACCACCAACTATGCGGGTGCGCTGTGGAAGCTGGTTTCCGCAGGTGCCACGCAAACCTATTCCGCCGCCACCGGCACCCTGGACACGGGTCTGGTGGGAACATCGGTGGTGACGGCAAGCGGCGCCGGCGTGGGAACGTTGACGGTTAATGCAACAGATGTGGTTGCCTTTACGCGGACGACCCCCATCGCCCCATTCTTGGCCGCCATCAATCTGTCGATGAGCATCGTCGACAGTGCCGAAAATGCCATTTCGGGCAATGGCCTGATCAACACCACTGCCCCCGTAGTTTTTTCCAGCATGGCGTTCGACTCCGGCAATGAAATCCGCTTCGGCCAACTGGTGTTGACCAATGCACATGGTGCGGAATTACTCGACCTGCCGGTACCGATCGAAACTCACTACTGGACCGGCAGCGGATTTAGCCGCAACACGGCAGATGCCTGCACCCAGCTTGCGGCCACGAATGTGGCGCTGTCCAACTGGCGGCGTGACCTCAATGCCTGCGAGACGTCGGTGTCCTTATCGGGCCGTTTCAATGCAGGGCGCGGCAACCTTAAATTATCCAAGCCAGGTACAGGTAACACCGGTAGCGTCGATCTGACGCTGCTGCTGGGTGCAACCGGGGCGGGAAGCACCTGTGTGGGTGTTCCGGGCGCGGTCAGCGCGGCAGGCGCGGCATCACAATCCTGGTTGCAGGGGCGATGGAGTGGGGCAGCCTATGATCAAAACCCGGCTGCGCGGGGCAGCTTTGGCCTGCACCGGGGCAGCAAACCCTTGATCTATTTTCGGGAAATGTATTGACGAAATGCCCGCCCATGGCCGCAGGGCCTGATTTTAATTTTGATTTGTCCGAAAGATTCTGCCCGACTGGTCGTAACAGTAGGCATGACAGGCGTTTGAACAGATTTCAGCCCGTTTGCGTTTTGAGCATCTGCCGTGAATAAATTCTTCATGGCCTTGTTTAACGCTTTAATAACAATCGCTTATTCAGTTAAGTCCAGAAAAAAACCAAGGTCTGAACCATGCGGTTTTTCCGTCGAACTACCGAGCAAGGCCTCACCGCCTATTTGCGCCTCCCTGGGCAGATTGCATACGCACGTGTGGACCGCAGGGTGGCCGTGCCCAAATTGCTGGCTGTCGGCATGGTGGCCGTCAAAGGCGACAACTGGAATGAAGCGCTGAGTGATTTGCAGAACAAGGGTCCGGTCAGCCTGGTGCTGCGTCCCGCTGATTACAAGCTGCGAGTGCTCGACGCCCCCAACGTGCCGGCAGATGAACTCAAGTCTGCCGTGCGCTGGCAAATCCAGGACATGCTTGATTTTCATGCCAACGACGGCACCGTCGACGTGCTGGCAGTGCCGCATCCCGAACATCTGAACCACGTCCGACAGATTTTTGCGGTGGCGGCCAAAAACAGCCTGATCGCAGAAGAAACTGCGATTGCCACTGAGGCGGGTCTGAACCTTGCCATCATCGACATCATCGAAACCGCCCAGCGCAATCTGACCAACCGGCTGGAAACCCCGGGCCGTGCGCTTGCCGTCTTTTCGTTTATCGAAACCGGGGGGTTGCTGACACTGTCGCTGGACGGAGAGTTGTGCATGGCGCGTTCCCTGGGCGTGACGCAGGCGTTGCTGGAAGGCGACGACATGGAAAACGCGCTTGAGCGTTTAACCCTTGAAATTCAACGCACGCTCGATCATTACGACCGGCAGTTTGGCGGGATTCCGGTTGACCGCCTGCTGATGTTGCCGATCGCGCAAGGCGACCGTATACGCAATGGGCTTGCCGGCAATCTGGCCTTGCCGGTTGAAGTCATGGATCTGGCAAGCGCGCTCGACACGTCGGCCTTCCCGGATGTGAACCAGCTGCCGACGCCCTGCCTTCACGCCATTGGTGCGGCATTGCGCATGGAAGACACCCGCCCATGAGTCAACAGATCAACCTGGCCAGTCCGCAGCTGCTGCAAAAGCGCTATGCATTCGGTTTCCGTGAAATGGCGTGGGGGCTGGGCGCGGCTTTGGTTGCAGCATTGCTATGGGCCGGCTACCAGTATTACCAGGCCGACAAGATTGAAACGCAGGCAGAGGCGCTGGCTGTTCGCCAGGCAAGCGCACAAGAAGCTTTGGATAAATTGAACGCCGCGGCCAATCGTTCGGTCAGCGCGTTGCTGACCGAACGCGTCCAGTCGACACAGGAACAGGTGGCGCAACGCGAGGCGCTGCTGGCATCGATCAGCCGCACCATGGACACAACCTCAACCGGATTTTCGGCCCAATTGCGTGCACTCGCCCTCAGCAGTTCGGAAGGCGTCTGGCTGAATGAATTCACGTTCTCGCCGGGCTACGTTGTGCTCAAGGGCGCCGCGTTGAAGGCTGAGTTGTTGACGGCCTACATGGATCGCCTTGGCAAGCAGCCCCCCTTTGTGGGCCTGAAGTTTTCCGGCATGAAGGCGGTGATGGCGTCTCAGGCAAGTGGCACTCCGTCAACGGGTGCAGTTGCTGACCACTTGGATTTCACCTTATATGCCGGCAGCCCGGAACACGCTACGTCGCAGGGGGCATCCAATGAACAGTGAAAAATTGCGCGCATTCAGCGCCCGCATCGATGCGATGAGCCTGCGCGAGCGGGTGTTTGTTTTTGCCGCAGCATTGGTGGTGGCCTTGTTTGTCGTGCAAACTTTTCTAATCGACCCGAGCCAGCTGCGGCAGAAAAATGCACTCATCCGCCTGAGCGGTGCCGAGTCAACGTTGCTGCAAATTGAGCAGCAGCGCGCACAGCTTGCCAATCTGGTAGGTCAAGATCCAGACCGGACCGTGCGCGCCGCCTTGGCCGACCAGGAAGCGCGGCTGGCCGCGTTGAATGCCGAACTGGAAACACGCGAACGTGCATTGGTGCCACCCGCACGCATGCATCAGGTACTGAAGGACGTGGTGCGCGGCCAGGGAGGCGTCCGGATTACCGGATTCAAGACCTTGAGCCCGCAGCCGGTTGCGCTTCCCGACGCGGTTGAAGGTGCGCCGCCCGGCTATTATCGGCACGGTTTTGAGGTCACCGTAAGTGGCCGTTATGCGGATCTGGTCGCCTATCTCACGCGTCTTGAGGCTTTGCCCTGGCGCTTGAACTGGGTCGAAGCCTCCCTCAATGCCGCGGGTCGACCCGACTTGACCCTGGTATTGACCGTTCACACCCTGAGCCTGGAGGAAGCATGGCTGCGCGTATGATGCTGATCGTTATGGTCATGCTGGCCGCGGCGCCATCCATGGCCGCCGCCCTGCCGGACCCCACGGCACGCCCCGTCGTGTCGGCCGCAACCGGGGAAGGCGAGCGCCCGGTGTCGCTGTTGACAGCGATCAAGGTGAGTGGCAAACAGAAAACAGCCATTATTGATGGTCAGGAAATTGCACTTGGCGACCGTTATCAGGATGCGCGGCTGGTGCGCATCAGCGAAAGCGAAGTCGAGTTGCGTCGAGGCCGGGAAATAACCGTGCTTAAACTTTATCCGCAAGTCGATAAGAGACAGCGTGGCAAATGAAAAACGGGAGATATGGCGGATGATTAAGCGCTTGACCATGATGCTTGCAGGACCATTGGCGCTGATGGCCTGCGCGGGTCCGCTGACCCCGCGCGAAACCCAGCAGGCGATCCAGCAGGAAGCCGCACTGGCTGCGCGACCCCTGCCAACCCCGCAGCCCATGACAGAAGATCAGGCCCGGGCTGCGCTGATGCCACCGCTCAAGCTGGAACTGCCCAAGCGTACCGCAGAGCCGATTGAGCCGCGTTTCGATCTGGTGGTTAAAAGTGCACCCGCCCAGGACGTGTTCCTGGCCATTATTTCCGGCACCCGCTACAGCATGCTGGTGCACCCGGAAGTGGCAGGCGCGATTTCGGCCAATCTCAAGAACGTCACGGTGCCTGAGGCGCTCTCATCCATTCGCGAACTGTATGGTTACGACTATACGATCGACGGTCGTCGCGTAGTGGTGCATCCGCTGACTGCGCAAACGCGTATTTTCAAGGTGAACTACCTTGCGGGTACGCGCTCCGGTTCGTCCGATACGCGCGTGATTTCAGGCTCAGTCAGTGCCGCATCCAGTGGTGGGGGCGCAACTGGAGGAAGCGGTGGCGGAAGCTCGCAAAAATCGCTGGAAACCAGCAAGATCAACACTTCACTCAATTCGGATTTCTGGGGCGAACTGAAGGCGGCGCTGGAGACCATCGTCGGTGAAGCCGGCAAGGTCATCGTGAGCCCGCAATCCGGCGTGGTCGTGGTCAAGACAACGTCGCGGTCGATGCGGGACGTTGAGAAATTCCTTAAAGCCACCGCCCTTGCGGTTGAACGTCAGGTCATGCTCGAAGCGAAAATTCTCGAGGTGGAATTGAATGACGGCTTCCAGACCGGGATCAACTGGTCGGTATTCAATAATGGCCAGCACAAGTTTTCTTCAGGGGCCAATGCGGGCAATTTCGATTTGCTGACAGGCGCGGTGACGTCGGGCTCCACCTTGGCTGCCGTGCTGGGCAGCGGGCTGCCCGCAGCGAATGGCACCACAGGTGGCCTGCTTGGTCTGGCCTTCCAGACCAAGAGCTTTTCAGCGCTGATCAATTTTCTTGAAACACAGGGATCCGTTCATGTGCTCTCCAGTCCGCGTATCGCAGCGCTGAACAACCAGAAGGCCGTACTCAAGGTGGGCACCGACGATTTCTTTGTGACCAATGTGTCAACCACCACCAATACCGGCGGATCTGGTACCACGTCTAGCCCCAGCGTGACGTTACAGCCGTTTTTCTCGGGTATCGCGCTGGATGTCACGCCGCAGATCGACGAAAACGGCCGCATTACCCTGCATGTCCGGCCCTCGGTGAGTGTGGTGACTGAAAAAATAAAGAACATCGACGCCGGTGCTGAAAACAAATTGACGTTACCGCTCGCCTCCAGCGCCGTGTCGGAAACGGACAGCGTGGTGCAGGTGGAAGACGGCCGCATCGTCGCCATCGGCGGGATGATGAAGCAGTCTTTCGATGGCAGCTCCAACAAGGTTCCCGGTCTGGGTAATGTGCCCTTGCTGGGGTATTTCTTTGGCAACACCAATCAACGCTCAAGAAAGAGTGAGCTGGTGATCCTGATCAAGCCTACCGTCATCAATAGCCATGAAGACTGGCAGGCCGATGCGGAATCCACCCGTGAGCGAATCGAAAAACTGGAGCGTTCCCCCTCGGCGCCATGACAGCGCTGGCACGCTCCTGCGCCGAAGACGTACAGTGCCCCCCCGGCCTGGTACCGGAATGTGAGGAACCGATTCAGTTGCCCGCTGCCACCCATACGCTGTCCTATCTTGCGCATTTCGGACTGACTGAAGCGCCTTTCGGACTCACCCCCGATACCGACTTCTTTTATGCCTCACCGCCTCATCAAGAGGCCCTCAATACGCTTCTGTATGCGCTTGAAAACGGTGAAGGCTTCATCAAGATTGTCGGGGCGGTCGGCACCGGGAAAACCTTGCTGTGCCGCACCCTGCTGGCGCGGCTTCCCGCGCACTTTCACGCGGTTTATCTGCCTAACCCCGCACTCGAACCCATCGGGATGCTGTTCGCGGTTGCCGCGGAACTCGGCTTCAAGCTGTCCGGGAAAGAAAGCGTCTTTCGCGTACACAAGGCCATCCAGTTACGATTGCTCGACTTGGCGAAGCGCGATCTTCACGTGGTGATGATCGTGGATGAGGCACAAGCGGTTTCGCTGGAAAGCCTGGAAACGATCCGGTTGCTATCCAATCTGGAAACAGAAAAGCGCAAGCTGTTGAGCATCGTTCTACTTGGTCAGCCTGAACTGGATTCCCAGCTGGAGGCGATTCCCCAGCTTAAAACCCGTATCAGCTTTCAAGATCGGCTGCGGCCTTTGACGCGCGAAGAGCTTGCCGCCTATCTGGCGCACCGTTTGGGTCGGGCGGGGTATCGCGCCGATGGCGTTGCGCTGTTCGGCCCACCCGCACTCGGCCTGTTGTATCAGGCGAGCGCGGGTGTGCCCCGAATTGTGAATGTGATCGCCCACAAAGCGCTGATGCTGGCTTATGGCAAGGGCCTGAATCGTGTCGGCAGGCGCGAAGTTCGCCAGGCGGCTCAGGACACTCCGTCAGCAAGCAGGGTGGGGCGCATTGGTGGGTATCCGGTATGGGCAGCACTCGTGGTGCTGGCCGTTGTAATGGCTGCAAGCGGGTTTTATTTCAAGGTGTAGTCATGTTGCTGCCCCACACCACGGTCTTGAATCAATGAGCATTATCAATCAAACACTGCGCGATCTTGACGAACGCAAGGTCGCTTCGCCCCCACCTCAAGTGCCATTGTTTCCTGTTGCGCGTTCATTTTCGCGAAAGCGAGGGCTTCAGGTTGCCGGTGTGGTGATGTTATTGGTCACGGGCATGCTGGTATGGCTTGTACGTTGGCCTGTCCAAATCATTCCGCTCCAACCCGTGGTGGCGAAGCAGCCTGAAGTGGTGCCGCATATAGAGGTTGCAGTAGCTGTTGCGCTGCCTGAGCCCTTAGCCGAAAAGGACCCTATGCCGATACCGGCTGATCAACCCACTAAACGGGTCGTCGAGCAGGAACCGATCAAGGGCCTGGATGCGAAGGTTTCGACAAGAGGGGCTGCTGCAGAAAGCACGACTGCAGGGCCTCTGGTGGCACCTGTTTCGCTGAAGCTAGCGGACCGGATCGTGCCACCTCCTGATATTCGTAAGGAAATCAACAAGCCGAGTGCCGAAGAAGACGCAGAAGAGCGTTATCGCAAGGCCGTGACGCTGATACAGAAAGGGCGGGAAAACCTGGCGCGCCCATTGCTGGAGGAATCCATCAGGCTGTTTCCGGGTCATGTCGCTGCCCGCCAGACGCTGGCAACGCTGTTGAGTGAAACCAGCCTCAGCGTTGAAGCCGAAGCCGTTTTACGCGATGGGCGCATTGCAAGCCCGGACAACACGTGGTTTGCACTTAATCTGGCACGCCTGCAGGCGGCCCGTGGCGATGTCGAAGGCGCAGTGGCCAGTTTGCAGAGCGGGATCGCGGGGCGGGGCGTCAATGCTGAATATCGCGCTACGCTTGCGGCTTTGCTTGCGCGACTCAAGCAGCATGCAGAGGCAGCGCATCAATATGGTCTGGCACTCAAGCTGCAGCCAGAGCAGGGGACCTGGTGGATGGGATTGGGGCTCGCAATGGCCGCCCAAGGGAAATCAGTCGAAGCTCACGCGGCTTACCGTCGGTCGCTCACAGCGGGGAACTTGCCTGAAAAGCTTGAAGAATTTGTTCGGGCAAAGCTTGCCGAGTAGGGTTTGATTTGTCATGATCCAACCCAATGGCCGGCCTGCATTTGGTTAAGACCGCGACTTCCCTTATCATGAGCGGGCGTTGCACCTTGTTGTAACAAAGCAACGTAATTCTTCCACGACAGAAGAAGTTTGGTAGATAGTGGTTTTCTTTTGCCGATTTGTTAGAATTCCGCGCGTCGGCTGGATCGCAAGTCCTGGACCGATTTCTGGTGTGGGTTTTTATATACGTAAGAAAAGGGAAATCAAATGAAATATTCTATCCTCCTGGCTGCTCTGCTGGCTGTTTCCATGACCGCTTGTGGTCAAAAAGAAGAAGCTGCTGCTCCTGTTGAAGCGCCTGCTGCTGAAGCGCCGGCTCCGATGGAAGCTGCTCCGATGGAAGCCGCTCCTGAAGCTGCTCCTGCTGAAGCCGCTCCTGAAGCTGCTCCTGCTGAAGCTGCTCCTGCTGCCCAGTAATTCCGGGTCAAGGAACTAAAAACCGGTCTTAGGGCCGGTTTTTTTACGCCTGTAGAAAGCGATCAAGTCGTGTTGCGGTCTGTGTCAGGCGGGGCAGGGGTTGGGTGTAGGCAAAGCGGATATGGCGTGTGGCGTGGTGCGAACCGAAATCGAGTCCAGGGGCTGCAGAGACTCCCGTTTGGTTCAGTAATTGTGTTGCAAACGCTTGGCTGTGGGGTGTGAATCGCTTGCAATCGGCATAAAGAGAAGATGTCGTGCCCAGCGGCTTCGAGCGCTTGCGCCAGGATAGCCATGACGTGGAAGGGTGGAATGCCTTCCACTCGTGCTGCTATGCCGTGATCAAACTGGCGCTTGGGCCTTAAATGTTATCCAGCGGGTGTTGGCGATAGAACTGCTGTAATTGCTGGTAAATGGCTGGATATTCGCTGTTGAGTAGTTGCGGCGTTTCAAAAAACACCTCGGTCAGAACGGCAAAAAACTCGGCGGGATCAGTGGTGGCGTAGGGGTCGATTACCGTGTTCTCACCCGAATCGACGCGTGCGGACAGGTTGGCATAGGCCGCACTGAAATCACGTGCCCAGGCGGCGGCATCCATGCCGCGATGCAGGGGAGGAAAGCCATTGGCCTCGCCGTTCAGCATGTCGAGCTTGTGGGCGAATTCATGCAGCACGACGTTGACGCCGTCGGCTTCTCCGCTTGCTTCCACGCTGGCGATCGACAACACAAGTGGCCCGCCGTGCCAGGCTTCGCCCGCCAGAATGTCGCGCGAACGGTGCACCACGCCGGCCTCATCCATTTCCTCGCGCTGATGCAGAAACGCGTCGGGGTAAAGAATGATCTCGCTCCAGCCGCGATAGCTGTCTTCGTCAAGATTGAGTGTCAACAAGCAGGCCTGCAATGCGATCAAAAGCAGGATGGCATCGTCGACGTCTGCGCCACCCGCAGCAGAAAAAGTCTTGTCATGGATGAACAGGCTGGCAGATTCACGCAGACGCATGCGTTCAGCCATATCAAGGCCATGCAGGATCGGCAGCCTGGCGACTGCTGCGTCGAACGCGCTGGCGGGGATGAGGTGCCGCTTGAGAATACGGGCGCGCCACCAGCGGCCGAACCCGTTCACCTCGGCCAGCCCATGCTTACTCGTCAGTGTCGAGCAGACGCGCCGGGTCGGCGTCCGGGTGGTCGAGTTCGACCCGCTCGATCTGCTGGAAGCGACGGTTGATCTTGTCGCTGGAAATGCGTACTTCACTTACATCCTTGTTGGCCTGCTCGATGTGGGTAGCGAGTTTTTTCATGCGTTCGTCGAAGCGGGAAAAATCCTTGGCCAGCTTGGAAAGCTCGTCCTTGATGACATGGGCCATGCGTCGGGTTTCCGAATCTCGAATCACGGCGCGTGCGGTGTTGAGCACGGCCATCAGCGTGGTCGGCGATGTCAGCCATACGCGTTTTTTCTGTGCGTGCTCGACCAGATCGGGATGGTAGGCGTGGATCTCTGCAAACACAGCCTCGGCCGGCAGGAACATCACCGCGCCGTCCGAGGTTTCGCCGGTAACGATATATTTCGCGGCGATATCGTCGACGTGTTTTTTGACATCGGCCTTGAACTGCCGCCGTGCTGCGTCACGATCAGCTTGCTGGAGGCTATCGTCAAACATGCGGCTGTAGTTTTCCAGCGGAAATTTGGAGTCGACGCACACCGAGCCGGTGGGCTCGGGCAGGATCAGCACGCAGTCGACGCGAGCGCCACTTTTCAGCGTGTGCTGGAAGGCAAAGGCGTCGGGCGGCAGGCTGTTCCGCACCAGCGCTTCCAGCTGAACCTCGCCAAATGCGCCGCGCGAACGCTTGTCGCCCAAGATCTCCTGCAGCGACACGACATTGGTGGCCAGGCTTTCGATTTTTTTCTGCGCTTCGTCGATCACCGCCA
>Ga0180009_10004518_pt1 | contig 15307 bp, 10 predicted proteins | sample OS_PC_MetaG_FD_123537 | JGI IMG/M metagenome (GOLD analysis project Ga0180009, IMG submission 123537) | Groundwater microbial communities from the Aspo Hard Rock Laboratory (HRL) deep subsurface site, Sweden - OS_PC_MetaG | ecosystem: Environmental > Aquatic > Deep subsurface > Groundwater...
CCATCCCTGGTGCTCCGGGAAAACGTCCTGTTTTCCAGGGTTTTAAATCGCTATCCCCTTGACTCCACTGAAATCCTCGATTGATTGGTCATGAACTGCAAAAACCTAACCGGACATTGCTGAGTATTTCTGAATCAAGATCCGTTTACGATATGCGCTGTGGTTTAAACCAACCCGGGCAATGCGCCCAACAGTGCGTTTCAATCACACCCGGATTATACTGGATATGCCAAAAACCAAAGTAACTATTCACCACTTTTTCTGAACAGACACTGAGACCTGTATGTGATTGAACGGATTGGGAGTGGTAAAGCATCGCCAGGATGGCGATGTCAACGACCGCCCTCGGATGACGGCCAGGGATGGACGTCGAGAATGAGTTCAATGACATACAGGTCTTAGCGTCTATAGCGGAACCTGAATAGATACCTCTCATTTAACAATGGGCACGTCCATAGTTTTGCTAACCGGACAATGATGATTGGATCTAATAATTGTTAATTAAATGTAAAGTATATTGACCCGGTATCGTTGACAACATAAAATTTGCCACAGCTGGACATAAATTCAGGATTTACGCTTGTAGTCAAAAGTATATTGTCTGTCGAGAAATCAAGTCTGGATTTCTTGGACCAGGCCAATCAACCCATTTAGACCTCTTTTCCATGAAAAGATCTGTTATCATAAAAGATATCCTGCCTTTTCTTTGTTGGTTTGTTTTACTGGTCATTTCTGTGGCCAGTATAGATTACCTTTTGCACCAAATGGATCTGGTTTGGATTGGAAAGTATCTCGGTATTCCGGGTATTTTTATTTTGGCAGTCTCATTCATTTACTCGGTAAGAAAGCGCAAGATAATTGAGGTTGGCTCGTTGAAACTGTTTTTATCGCTGCATGTTTCCCTGGCCTGGATAGGGACTCTCTTCATTATGGTTCACGCGGGGATTCATTTCAATGCCGTGTTGCCATGGTCAGCGTTTATTTTGATGCTTCTGGTCGTAATCAGCGGATTGGTTGGGCGATATCTTTTGAATGAGGCAAAAAACACATTAAGAATCAAGTATGAATATCTGCTCAATCAGGGATATTCAAAAGAAGAGATTGAAAAGAAGGCCTTTTTGGATGCTTTGACTGTGAAATCCATGACCAAATGGAGATTTGTGCATAAACCCATTACCCTCCTTTTCAGCATATCGGTTGCATTGCACATCATAACCATATTAATGTTCTGGAGCTGGTTTCAATGATCAAAAAAACATCAATCATTCTGATTATAATAACAATAACAGGATGGCTCATATATTTGTTTCCAGAGGAAGCCATCAGTCCTGGTGATCTTTTGGAAAAGCATCGTCATCTTGAAGAAAGCTGTGCGAATTGTCATGACACATTTCAAGGTGCCTCCGGGGAAAAATGTGCACAATGTCACGCGCCTGATAAAATAGGCATCGTTCAAACAAAGGACCAAATCAACGGGCAGGAAAAAAAGAGCCTTTCCTTTCATAACAAGCTCAAACCAGATACATGCACAGCCTGCCATAGGGAACACCAGGGGCGATTGACATCCAATCAGACAATTCAGTTCTCTCATGAGATGCTTGGACATAACAACGTTAAAAACTGTATTGAGTGCCACCAGCCTCCTGCAAATTCAATGCACCAGAAATCCGGTCAGGATTGCACCCAGTGCCATAAAACAACCAATTGGGCGTCCGCCGAAATCGACCATAGTACCTATTTTAGATTTGATAGAGATCATCGGACGGCTTGTACTGCCTGTCATCCAAATTCAGACTATAAGGCATATACCTGCTATGGTTGCCATGAACATTCGCCTCGAAAGATTGAAAAGGAGCATACAAAAGAGGGCATCCGTGACTATGCAAACTGTGCTGAGTGCCACCGCAGCGGGGACGAACACGATATCAGGAAGCCAAAAAGGGTGAAAAACCGGGTGATTGAACCCGGAGATCAGGAAATCAAGAAACATGACAGGAAATCAAAGTATTCCCGCGATGATTCCCGTCGATCAAAAAGACATTCGGATGATCATGACGACACCCATGAAGATGAAGATCACTGATTCTGTCAAATAACTGCCTCTGTTAAGGGGTCGTAGCGGCGGGTTAAAACAGGATAATGCCCCCGGAAGCCCTGCGAAAATCAAAAAACAATAATGAGCAGGCAAAGTGACGTTTTCATCTTTTTTCAGGCAGCTGTATTTTTGATAAAGTTGAGGTACTCAGGAGAGCGTGACAGGTAAAAGGCCAGTGCTTTTGTAAAATCTTTGCCCAGGATACCGTCGATCATCATCTGGCTGATTTCCCGATTACGTTCAAGAATCAGTTGGGACGTAATAAGAATATCATATTCGTCCTCGGAAACGGAATCGAGCAGTTTTAGCCATGCCGTGCGGGCTCGTGGCTGGTACATCCAGAAATAAAGAAGATCCAGGGCATGAACCATGATAATCTGCTCCAGGTCACGCACTTCGGTTTTGGGTTGTTCTCGTGGCGGACACGGATAGTTTAGAATTTCAGTTGTCTGCGTTTCAGGGAACATCACCTCCAGACGTGCATAAACATCAACCAGATCCGCCAGCTTATGCCGATAATCGCGAAACCGGAGGCGGATGTTATCGATTCGATCACCCAGGCCCTCAATAAATCCGGCCACCAGATCTGAAGCCGCTTTGGATATAATCGCGGCCCATTTTTGAAGGATCAGATCAGCTCCTGAAATCCCGACAATCCCCATTATCATGCCCAAAGAGGCATTAAAGAGGACAGCCACCGGAATTGAGAAAATTGAACGGAAGAAATTACCCAGGATCACCGTCCGCGGCAGTCCGCGGATCGCATTGTGACTGGAGAGGTAGATCCCGTTCGCCAATGCCATCACACTGTACAGAATAATCGGGTGCGTGGTCGTTGTCACATCTAACCAATTATCCAGGATAATCGTTTTAACAAGAAGATCGAGTAAGGGCACTGAAAAACCGGTATACATCAGCGAGTCCGTTAAACGATCCCAACTGACATAATCATTCCAGCTCAGCAGGGGGGAACGGCGCAGCCCGCCGCCACCCAGCACCGACTGCCAGATATTGCGCAAGCCGGTAATCCCAAACCAGATAAAAGCCCCGCCATATGCCAGCAACCACCAATCCTTTGTCAGGGCAAACGTAGCAAATGCCGGAATAAAGCCGATCAGCACTTTCAAGTAGTTTTTCAGCCGGGAGTTCAGGTAGTGTATGTCAAAAGTTTTCTTGGTTTTACGAGTAGTTGATATCGAAGCTTCGAGTTGGTTGGTTTCTCCCTGCTGAATACCACCCAACGTGACAATGTTACCCGGTGTCTGCATCCGAATGGAAGTATCCTGGACTTTCCAGCTTAACACCCGTTTATGCCCAAACCCTTTTAAAATATCCAGTTTTTGGAACATATCGGAAAAAAAATTTCTCCAAAACCTGTTATTTCGTTTTGGGATGAATGTTAATTGTCGAAACGCAGCCATATTCACCGGTATGATTTCACGGGTCGGCCCTGTTCGCCTTCCGATTTGACGTTGAGCCCGCACAGGCAACGTTTCAATCAATGCCAGGCCCATTCCATGCACTTTGGGTGATCGCCCAGTCGAATCGCTGCCGATACGGGCTTTCAGCCGGCGGTTTTTGTATATCGAGACGAATCGTTCGATGTCATATAAAATGGCATTCAGTTTCTGAGCACGTTCCTCGTAATCAGGATGTCCTGAATCCGGCAGATTATCGATGATTGTATGAATAACCCGTTTCAGGATGATAACATTTTTTTTGTTGATGGTTGCCTGAAGTTCGCTGATACTGGCCAGATGTTCTGTCAAACCGGCAGCATAGTCCTTGAGATTAAATATTTCAAGCCGTGTGATCGCCCCTTTGCAGTCATAGATGATCTCTAATACATCCGCTACATCCAAATTAGTCAGATTCAGGGTAATTCTGTATCCAGAACGTAAAGGAATCAATTGATCTAATAGTTCCGGTGGGCTCAGTCGCAGAAACTCAGGAACCTTGTCCAGATCAACCACTTTTTCCGGATCGATTAGTTCCGGATTTTGCTCTGATTGAAGGTAGTGTTCGATCAGTTGTTCGATGTCGATGCGGTTAAACGTTTCACAAGGTGATGCTGACACCGCATTGTCCGGGGTAATGTCATTGGATTGTTCTGCTTTTTTTTGTTTTTGATAAGCTTTTATGCTCGTCAAAATATGCTGGTGTACAAATTTGGATAGATGCAATTTGGACTTTTGCCCGATCCCGACGAACTTCAGAAATGCTTTTTCGTCCAATGGCGGTAATTCAATACCACAGGTCTCGCCGATTTTTTTGAGATGGATTCGATTGAATTCAGCAAAAAGTTCCAGGATATGGGCCTGCTGAAAATCAGACACCTGTTGCCCCTTTTCCATGATTTTTTTGACCGGTTCTTCGTCCAGAAAACACATAAATTCATGCGCACTGGAGAAGTTCCGCGGAACCCAGATTAACTGCACGTATTTGTCACGAAAGCGGGCGGGAAATTCAATCCCGATTCGAATATCGATCCCCATGATTTCCGCAGCCGCCAGCAGTTCAGATGCAAAACTCGGGGCGATATAGTTGTAATGAATGACGCGCAGACGCCTGATCCCCTTTATCCAGGCATCCATGATCAGATGGGTGGAAGACTTGCGGCCTTTCGTATTGGCGTCGTGAACATGATCGTCAAACGCAATCTGGTTCCATTCTTCCGGCATTTCCAGCAGATGATAAAACTTAAGTTGTCGACGTACGATGTGCGGTTTGCCGGTTGCCGTGATGCGAAAATCATGGGCCAGTTCCAGTTGACGCCGAACATTTCCATGAGATCTGACCAGTTCTTTCATCATCTCCAGCAAAACCCTGGCGGTATTTTTCGGCATGGCACCCGGGGCTGTATCGATGATTTCATGGTGCAGTGCACGCAAGGCGCTGATACGACGATCAGCATCTTCTCCCTCAAGAGAACTGACCAGTGAAGCAACTGCAAACGCAATGCGCAATCCTTTGGATTCGGCCAGTTCCTTGATTCCGTTGGGATGAAACAGGGGATTGAACGCCTGGCGCGCATGTCCTCGGGTCTGGTCCTGTTTCAGGATATCGTTAACGATACGCAGAAGTGCATAATCTCGCTTGTCAAACAAAAATCTGGAGACCGTCTCGTCCATTCTATTTCCTGAGCATAAAATTGTCTTATCCGAATTCGCCTTGTACCTGTGCTAATTAACACACTTTCAAATGACTTGCCCACGATTCTATGATCTTTTTCTGAAAAGATATATATCAATTGCGAAAAAGTACTCACATATGCAATCGATGGGAATAAAAAGTGAGTTTGGATTTACAGCCCAAATCCCTGACCATGACAGCCCGTGCTCCAGCGACATTGAATTAACCGCAGAGAACGTCCGGGACACACGAATCTTCAGACAAACAGCTTAATAAACAAATAAATAAATGTGATTTGATGTCGTTACAGCAGTTAGTAAAGATGAGATGGCAGGTACCGGGGATAAACGGGTGGTCTGGTTGAGCATCGTCCCCCCAAAGCGACTGGTGTGACACCTCGCGATATCATTAACATCCTTCGTCGTAACTCACTCGGGGCATATGGGGTTGTATAAAAAAAACGCCTGAAAATCCGGATAACCTGCGCCTTGATCCTCCCCGCTTGATACGCCCGATTCGTTTATTTTTTTTGCTCATGATAACAGATAGGTGTCAACTTTTTAAAAATATTTATTGACACTATCTGAATATTCAAATATCTATATATGAGACATTCAAAACAAGGTGACATCATGGAAACAAATCAGGTTAAAGACGAAATCACGCAAACACTGGATCATCTGTTTGTTGAACAGGCCGACAACATTGAGAATGCGGTCCGCAGCCTCAAGGTGATCGCCCATCCGGTTCGACTCAAGATCCTTTGCGTTCTGAAAGACAGCGAATGCACGGTGCAGGCACTGGAAAAATATGTCGGTGTTGCACAGGCCACGCTGTCCCAGCACCTGTCATTACTCAAGGATCGCGGGATTCTTGTTTCAAGCCGGGAAGGCCATTATTCAGTCTATCGCCTGGCGAATGAAAAGATTGCTGACCTGTTTGAAATGGTTCGCTATATGTATTGTTCGTAATTTGTCTTTTTCTGTAACATATCGGCATGTCCGTCAGGAACGTGTCCCTTATGGAGGTGGCTCATAGACGAGACCGATTCAAGACAGTTTCGTCGGTTCAGATCCATCCATATCGGATACCCAGTGGCAACACGACCATGCTGATGGGTTACATTTTTTTTTGCTCTTAATATGCAGTTATTAGAATATTCAGATATAAAATGAAAAAACTATTTAATGTCAGGCATCATCTGGTCGAGTTTGCCATCAACCATCCCAAGTTCATTTTACGGGGGAGTATTGTCATCACGTTGTTGTTCCTGACAGCCTTTCCCAGTTTAAAGACCGATACGGATCCTGTGAAGATGCTGCCCCAGGATAATCCAGCCATTCAGTTGTACAATTCCGTCAAAAGCGATTTTCAGATTTATGATCTGGTGGTTTTGGGGATCGAGTCAACGGATGGCTCGTCGCTGTTTACCCCGGAGCGGTTGAACCGGGTGGACAAAATAACCCGGGAGATATTGGAAATCCAGCTGCCCGAGGCGGGTGACTCCATTTTTCACCAGGTTTTCAAATCCCTGCAATTCCTGAAGGATCACGAAGCGGATGCGGACAGCGGCCGGGAGATCATGGTCAGGAATGATGTCATGGCCCTGAGTACGGTGGACGATATCGTCCGCAACCAGCGACAGGAACTGGAGCTGGTGCCGTTGATGGGTAAAGCGCCTGCCACCCAGGCCATGGCGGATGACATCCTGCACAAGATCAACACCAATCCGATATTGAAAGGGAAACTGGCTTCAGAGGATGGCAGCCTGATCGGTATCTTTATCCCGCTGAAGAATGGGAAGAAAGACCAGAGTTACTATCTGGGCGAAGAGATGAAAAAGATCGCCAATAAATACCTGAACAGTGGAGAACGGTATTACCTGGCCGGACTGCCGATCGCCGAAAACACGTTTGGGAACGCGATGTTTATTCAGATGGGCGTTTATGCGCCTGCGGCCGGTCTGGTGATCTTTCTGCTGCTGCTGTTCTTTTTCAGAAGCATCCAGATGGTGATTGCCCCCATGCTGCTGGCCATCATGACTGTCACCTGGTCCATGGGTGCGCTGATCTTCAGTGGAGAGTCGATCCATATCATGAGTTCGATGATCCCCATTTTTCTGATGCCCATTGCCGTGTTGAACTCCATTCATATTCTGAGTTCTCTGCATGAAAAGCTCAGGGAGCACGCTGACAGGGCTTCGGCTGTCCGGGCCGTGATGAACAAGTTGTTCAACCCGATGCTCTTTACCTCCATTACGACGGTGGTCGGGTTTGTCTCCCTGTCAACCACAGGCATCCCGCCGGTGATCGTTTTCGGGCTGACCATTGGTTTTGGTGTTTCTCTGGCCTGGCTGATGTCGATGCTGTTTATCCCGGCGTATTTTATGAACCTGAAGGAGTCTTCACTGAAGCATTTTGGCAAAATCAAAGATGATAAAAAATCAGCTGTGATGGAGATTGTCCAGGTCTTCAGAAATCTGGCCAACCGATCCCCCGGAGCGGTAATCCTGTTTTCCATCGTGGCCGTGATGATCTCCTATATAGGGGTTCAGAAAATCATCATCAATGATAATCCTGTCCGCTGGTTCAAGCAGAATCATGTCCTGAGGGAGGCCGACAGGGTGATGAACAGCAAGCTGGCCGGTGTTTACCAGGCCCACCTGGTCTTTACACTGCCTGGCGCAAAGGCCGCACCCGGCAAGGGAGCTGCAGCGGCAAAAGCAACCGATGAATTCAGTGAAGATGCCTTTGCAGATGAAACAGCCACCCAGGGCCCATCGATCCGCGACATCGAAGTGATCCGGTACATGGACCAGGTCAATGAATTCCTGCTCGATGTCAAGGATAAAGAGGGGCGACCGCTGGTGGGCGGCGTCACATCCATTATTGATATTCTGAAGAAGGTGGGGGATGTCGCTCTCGACGACAGCAGTCTGCCGGATTCCCGGGAGAAGGTGTCCCAGTATATGTTCCTGTTTGAGTCCGGTGACAGCAAAAAAGGCAAGGACATGTGGAAATTCATCACCCCCGGAGACGGCAACAAGGCCCAGATGTGGCTGCAGTTGAAAACCGGGGACAATCAGAAGATGACCGATTTGATGAAACGCTTTGCCGAATGGCAGATCCTCCATGCGCCGCCTACATTCACGCTGGCAAACGGGAACTCCGTTTCCCTGAATGTCGGCTGGTCCGGTCTGACCCATATCAACAATGTCTGGCAGCATGAGATGGTCAACGGCATGCGCAATGCGCTGATCGGTTCCTTCGGGATTGTATTTCTGATGATGGTCTTTCTTTTCAGGAGTATCCGCTGGGGTGTGATTGCCATGCTGCCGCTGACACTGACGATTGTCCTTATCTACGGCGTGATTGGCTTTACCGGTAAGTATTACGACATGCCGATCGCCGTACTCTCCAGTCTGACCCTGGGTCTCTCCATCGATTTCGCCATCCATTTCATCGAAAGTGCGCGGACAACGTTTAAAACGCTCCACAATGTGGAGGCGACCTTGAAGGAAATGTATCAGAACACGGCACAGGCTATCTGGCGAAATGTCCTGGTGGTCTCGGTGGGATTCATGCCCCTGTTTTTTGCCTCACTGGTGCCCTATGTGACAGTGGGTTTATTCTTCTTTGCCATCATGCTGGTCAGCGGCATCACGACCCTGATTCTGCTGCCTGCGATTATCAATAAATTCTGCAATCGGTTGCCCGGTATGATGTCGGAACCGATCAAAATATAGGTCAGGCCCATGTGTGTCGAAAGGGTTCAACGCGTTTTTACCGCCTTTGTCGTACTGCTCGCTTCTTTTTTGATTCTGAAAGGGTACGTCGCAGGTGTTTATCTACTCTGGTTCGTGGCCACCATGCTGGTGGTCTGGGGGGTCACCAACTTCTGCCCCTCTTTCAGTTTTTTTCGCTGGCTCGGTTTGAAACCGTGTCAGTACAAACGATAAACCGACAAACCCGGTGCTGTCTTCCCTGAGAGAATACAGCACCATCCATCTGGAGAAAAAAGATGAAATCACTGATTGTTGCTCTATTCGCGGTTCTTGTTTCATTCACTGCGTTTGCTGAATCCGCTGACGATGTTGTCCGGAAAGCCAACCTGGCGGCCTATTATCCCGGGGATGACGGCAGCGCACAGCTGCTGATGAAAGTGTACCGCAAAGGATCGGAAAAACCGATCTCCAAACTGTTCTATATGCTGAGAAAAGATCTGGCTGAAGGCGGGGAACAGCTGTTCTTCACCTATTTTGTCAGACCTTCCGATATCAAACGGACCACCTTTCTGGTTAAAAAGTATATCGATGCCGACGATTTTCGACGGCTGTACATTCCCGCCTCGGATAAAATCCTGGCCATCGCAGGCAGTCGGAAGCAGGACCCCTTCATGGGATCTGATTTCTCCTATGAGGATGTCTCAGGACGCCATTTCAGCAAGGACAATCATTCCATGGAAGGAGAAGAGACTTACAACAACCGCGCCGTATTTATTACGGAAAGCGTCCCCAAAGTCAGAGAAGACAAAATCGCCCGTATGAAAGCCTGGATCGATAAAGAGACCTATATCCCCTTGAAAGTGGAGTTTTACAATCATGACAACCAGGTCTATAAAGTCTATGAATCCGGGTCGATTCAAACCGTCAGTGGATTTCCAACCATCATGAAACGGACCATGACGTCACCCCTGGAAGGCACCCGGACAGAAATCCTGGTCAACCCCAAAAAGGTGCAATACAACATCGGACTGGACGAGGAGCTGTTTTCTGAGCGCTCCCTGAAGAATCCACCCATGAAATACCTGAACTGATCGGTTGCTTAAACCAGAACCCAAACAGGGAATCCGAAGCGTGAAATCCGGGCTCCCCTTAAAAAATAAAAAAAGGTGAAAGGACGAATCATGCTTGCCAAGTCAAATAAAAAACAGTTGCTCAAAACAGTTGCCCTGATCCTGCTCTTTGGTTTATGGCCCCTGCTTTTTTCAAGTTCCCTGTTGGCAGAGGACAAGGATCCTTTTGCAGAACCTGCCACATCTGGGACAGACGATTTTTCCGAGACTGAACCTGCCGCAGGTACCACCGATGCATTTGCCGATACCGGTGATACCCCGCTCAAGGCAGCCCGATCGCTTGAATGGACCGGGTTTCTGGAAATCGAGCAGGGCAGCCATATCGGAAAAAGCAGTGTGGTTGATAAACAATGGGTCCTGAGCAATCGGCGGTTTCGCCTGGCTACACAGTCCAACACGGACATGGGGTCGGTTTTTCTCAAGGCGGATTTCATTGAAGACAGTGTCGCCCGGGAAAGCCGGGTGGATCTACGGGAAGCCCGGGTGGTGGTCACCCCGATCCAGCAGATGGATCTCAGCATCGGCAAGCAGGTAAATACCTGGGGTGTGGCCGACATGCTCTTTATCAACGACCTGTTCCCCAAAAACTGGATCTCCAATTTTCTGGGCCGGGATATGGAGTCCATGAAGGATGCCGCCAATTCATTCCGGCTCACCGGTTACCTGGGGAACCTGGTCCTGGATGTGGTTTATCATCCGGAGTTTGCCCCCGATACCACCCCCACCGGATGCCGACTCTCCGTCTACAACCCCAATTCCCAGACCCTGGTGGCCAACAGCAGCAGTTGCGGAAGCAGCTACCGGTATGTGAACCAGCCCGGGGAAACCAATGGTGAAACCGCCGTTCGACTGAAGTTCCAGCTGGGCAGCTATGAGCTGGCTGCCTATACCTACAGCGGCTATTTCAAGAACCCGAAGGGGCTCCAGAGGGCAAACAACAGCGGCAGCGGAACGGGTGAAACAGGTCTGGTCGCCGGACAAACCGCCGGTTATACCACCCTGATGGCCTATTATCCCAAACTGCAGGTTCAGGGCGCTTCCCTGGAAGGTCAGCTGGGACCCGGGATCATGACCTTTGAAACCGGTCTGTATCAATCACTGGAAGACAAAGATGGGGAAAACCCCCTGATTGAGAACGGCAAATGGAAGTATTTACTGGGATATCGCATGGATCTCACCGCCCATCTGGGTGTCGGGGCACAATGGTATCAGGAACAGATGCTGCAGTACGACGCCTATGAAAAAGCGGTGGGGACCTATTTTCCGCAGACTTATGAGTATCGCAGAAAAGAGAGGCAGAATACCTATACGCTGCGCCTGACTGTCAAAGCTCAGCAGGAGACCCTCTGGATAAACCTGTTCCGCTATCAACGACCCGAAGACAGGGATGCCTTCACAAAACTGGATATCACCAAACGTCTGAACGACAGCCTGGAAATGGTTGTCGGAACAAACGTGTTTGAGGGGGAGGATCACTACGAGGACAGGGAATTCGGCATGCTGAAAAACGACGACAACCTGTTCGCCAGGGTCAAATACAACTTTTAAATCAATGCCGTTAACTTAAACAACCTTTTCTTGCGACTTCTGAATCTCTTTGTTCCCGGGGGGTCCTATTCATGCGACCCCCGGTCAACCACAGCCGTTATCGGAGGCAGATCATGCTGGCAACGATCGATAAACTGTCCTATCGGAACCTGGCCCTGTTTGCCCTGGCGCTGGGTCTGGCCCCTTTTTTTCCGGAACCCCATCTTGTGGAGAAGGTCACCCTCCTGATGAACGGCGCCCTGTCCAGACCGATTGATATCTTCGATCTGTTTCTCCACTCGTTTCCACTGGTATTACTGGGGATCAAGTTTGTGCGGGACTATCTGCGCAAACCCCGGGGCTAGCCATTCAGTCCCGTTGTCAGCAACCCTTTTTTAAAAACACCCTACTCAATGTCATTTAGTTAAGCCGCTTGCTGAGTGTCTGCGATGGACCTGTTTGAATTGCCTGGAGAAGTTTCTTAGATGATCTGAACGAAGCGAAGCGGCCGAGAGCCCAATTGGTTGAGCAAATTGAGTTTTGGGCTCTCAGCGAAGCAAGTTTTAGATCATCTTGAAACGGATCCGCAATTGAAACGGGTCCATTGCAGACACGGAATTTAAAGCTTAACTAAATGGCATTGACACCCTACTGGTGTCAAGTCAACCATCCAGTGGGGTGCACCCAATATGTGTAGGTACCTGTAAGCGGAAAGAGGTTGTTTGTTCAGAAAACAGCAGGAATTGGGGGACATGGTCTCGTTACGCTGAATTGCGTGACCCGCAGCAAGAATCCTGATTTCTGCGGAATCGAAGCGAATGTCGAGACATGCCACGATACTAGGTCCCGCCATCGACGATCAGGGTCTGACCGGTAATAAAACAACCGGCCTTTGAGGCCAGCATCACTGCAACCCCTCCGATTTCCTCAGGTTCGCCAATACGCTGCAGCTTGGATCCGGCAGTTGCCTGTTTCAATATTTCCGGATTTTCCCACAGCGCCCTGGCAAAATTGGTTTTGATCAGACCCGGGGCAATGGTGTTGGCACGGACATTGTGGACCCCGTATTCAGCCGCAATATTACGGGCCATCTGCATATCAGCCGCCTTGGAGATACAGTAAGCCCCCAGGGTCGCACTTCCGTTCAATCCACCAATGGAGGAAACGATTGTGATCACACCATCCCTGCGCGCGACCATCTCCGGGATGACCATCTGGCAGAGCCAGTGATTGGATTTGATATTGGAATCCATGATCCTTTCAAAGGCACTGTCCGGAATATCCGCCATGGATCCGAAAAACGGGTTGACCGCCGCATTACAGACCAGAATATCGATTTTTCCCAGTTGCCTGCGGGTCTCATCCACCAGCATCTGCAGTTGCTCCTTGTGACCAATATTGCAGGGAATCGCAATGGCAGAGCCAGCCCCCCCCTTAACCTTTTCATTGATCTCATTCTTGACAGCTTCACACGCATCTTCCTTGCGACTGGAGACAACCACAGTTGCCCCGTGGTTGGCCATCTGTTCTGCGATGGATTTACCGATTCCTTTGGTTGAACCGGTGATAACTGCGACCTTTCCTGTCAAATCAAACAAATTTTCCATTTTTGTCCCCCTGAAAAGTGATTCATCAATAAGCCCATGCTGAAGTCGGTCTGTTTTCCGCATGGAAATCCGGAACAGCCCCTCCAGTTGCTATCATCCATCAGCAACCCATTGAAAGAATTGTTCCTTTCAAAATGCTGTTCCGTTCTGAAAAGCCGGATCAGCCGATAATTAATCTGTTTGTTCAGGTGTATGTTTAGCTTTTTCCGCACCAGTCGTCAAGATCGTATTTACCGGCAGTTGGTTCCCCGCGACCGATGACCGGCGTGTATTCCAGGAGCGTCTTCCGGAACAGGAGACCCGCCGGCCAGGTTATCCTGAGATCCCATATTGGGCTCTATTTCTGTCAAGATGCTGTTTTCCTGCTGTTTATCCCGAAAGCAGCAACCGGGTTTGACACGATGCCTTTTTTCATTTAAGTTCGTATGCGAACGGATAATGGTCCCTGCTTTGTGCAGTATTGAATATTTTAGATATTTAACGATATTTTCAATACAAACCAACAGGCAATGTCGTTAACTTAAGACTGTTCAGCACCATAGGGATGTTATTTCAAGAAACGCATAAATCCATCCTGGAACTCCGGGAAGCCATCCATGGCTTCCAAGGTTCTTGAAATGACATCCCTATGGCGCTCTGACAATTGAGAAAAGCCCTTTAAGTTAATGACATTGAACCAACAGGCCCTGTCAGGCACAACGAAGCATGAGAATGATATTGTGGTGGTGACCCGCGACTGATATGAACCCCTTTCAGTTGGGAGACTCATTTCAAGATGATCTAAGGCTCATGTTGCTGAAACCCCAACTCGCTTCGCTCAGACAGGCGGGGTTTTTATCGTTCCATTTCGCCAAGATCATCTAGAAACGCATCTAATCAACTGAAACGGCTTCACACCAGTCGCTTTAGGGTGCTATTCTCATACAAACCAGCACACTCAATCAGTCACGACGAAGGTCGAAAGGCAGTCTGGGATGCTGGCTGGAAAACAGGTATATATGTCAGGGGGGGTGTCCCACCGGTGTGTTTTTTCCCAACCATTTTTATCTTTTTTAGGAGCGATTTATGAGTGAGGCAGTTTACAGGCAGTTGCTGGAAGTGATGCAGAAACGGGGCGGGGCATACTCCGGTTTTGATTCACCGGAGTTTTTCGCGATGGTGGAAGCGATGTTCACACCGGCGGAGGCCGAAGTGAACAATGCCATGCCGAGGGGACCTTTTACAGCGGAAACCCTGGCAGAGGCGATGGGAAAGGATAAGGGCACCGTCACCGCAATTCTTGAAGCCATGGCCGATAAAGGACTCTGCATGGCGATGAAAATGGGTGATGTCCAGTACTACATGAGCGCCCGCTTTATGCCCGGTATTCTGGAGTTCCAGTTTATGTCCGGTGGGACTACAGAACGGGACAAAAAAATTGCCCGGCTCATCCATGCCTACGAAACTGCTTATGATGCCCAGCATCCCGTAACAGAGGACAGCTTTCCTCTGACACGGGTCATCACGGTCGATCGGACCGTGGAGCCGGAAAACAAGGTCCATACCTATGACCAGGTTCAGACCTATATCGACGCCAACGAGTTCATATCCGTCGCAGCCTGCTACTGCCGGCACGCGGCATTACTGAGGGATGAAGACCTCCACGGGATGCCCACGGATGTCTGTATGCAGCTGGGTGCGGGGGCGCAGTTTGCCATTGAGAGACTGGGTGCCAGAAGGCTGACGAAGGCGGAAGCCCGGGAAGTGCTGGACCGTTCTGAGGAAGCCGGGCTGATCCACATGAGTCAGAACACGGCTGAAGATGTTGGTTTTATCTGCAACTGCGACCGATGGCACTGCGCCCCGGTGACCAGTGCCCTCAGGCATGCCAAACCGGGACTGCATTTCAATTCCGGGTTTGATCCCCGGTTCAATGCGGATGAATGCACCGCCTGCGAAACCTGCATCGATCGCTGTCCGCCCCAAGCGTTGGTATTGGGAGATGACGATGTGCCGGTGGTCAATTTCGACCTCTGCTTCGGCTGTGCTGTCTGCGCCACCGGTTGTCCTTCGGACGCCATCACCATGGTTAACAAGCCCGGATATCCGGAGC